>LAHS01001658.1_pt1 | contig 46071 bp, 35 predicted proteins | sample 329651 | NCBI WGS metagenome assembly LAHS01 (sample SAMN03275699, study PRJNA271635) | activated sludge metagenome | isolation source: sample C-1 Sludge from hydrolytic chamber (first chamber) of Anaerobic...
ATCGTAGGCGTGCAGCTGCTGATGAAGGCGGTAAACGTAGATAAGGGGTACATCGGCATAGAGGAGAACAAGCCGCAGGCCATCGCGCTGATGACGGAGAAGGCTGCCGGCGATCAGCGCATCAAGGTGGTGCCGCTGGCGCAGAGATACCCTCAGGGCGGAGAGAAACAGCTCGTCGATGCTGTGACCGGCCGTCAGGTTCCAGCTCCTCCCGCCATTCCCGTGAACGTGGGTGCCGTGGTTCAGAATGTGGGAACGGCATTCGCGGTGTATCAGGCCGTGATGAAACACAAACCACTGTTTGAGCGCTACACCACGGTGACGGGCAAGCAGATCGAACACCCCGGCAACTTCCTCGTGCGCATGGGAACACCTTTCGGCGAGCTTATCGACCTGTGCGGCGGCATGCCCGACGGCGACAACAAGGTGCTGGCAGGTGGTCCGATGATGGGAAAGGCTGTGCTGACGCTTGATGTTCCCGTATGCAAGGGTACCAACTCGATCACCGTCCTCAGTGGCGAGGAGGCTCATCGCAAACCCATTCAACCCTGCATTCGCTGCGGTAAGTGCGTGGATGTATGCCCGATGGGTCTGGAGCCTTATCTCATCGCAACCCTTTCTTCACTCAAAAAGTATGAACGTGCTGAGCAGGAAGAGATTACGAGTTGCATCTCTTGCGGTTCATGTCAGTTTACCTGTCCTGCCCATCGGCCTCTGCTCGACAACATATTGCAGGGCAAAGGTGCCGTAATGGGAATGATAAAAAAAAGAGTTAAGAGTTAGAAGTTAGGAGTGAGGAGTTAGAAATTAAACAAGACATTAAACCAAAATAATGAGTAAACTAATAGTATCATTATCGCCACACGCACACGGCACCGATACGGTGGAACGCAATATGCGCGGTGTTATCATCGCCCTGCTGCCCGCCCTGCTGGTATCGTTCGCCTATTTCGGACTGGGATCTGTGGTCGTTTGCCTCACGAGTGTGGCAGCCTGCGTCTTCTTTGAGTGGGCTATTACCAAATATGTCATGCGTCGCCAGACGACGCTCACCGACTGTTCGGCCATCATCACGGGACTGTTGCTCGGCATGAACCTGCCCAGCAATTTCCCTTTGTGGATGATTATCATCGGCGCGCTTATTGCCATTGGCGTGGGCAAGATGTCCTTCGGCGGACTGGGCTGCAACATTTTCAACCCTGCCCTCGTGGGACGGTGTTTCCTTCTGGTGAGCTTCCCGGCAGCCATGACGACATGGCCCGTGGCAGGTCAGCTCATGAGTTATACCGATGCCACCACGGGAGCCACCCCGCTGAGCGTGATGAAGGACGCCATCAAGACCGGTGACCCGACGCTGCTCAACCAGCTTCCCGATGCCATGAGTCTGCTGCTGGGCAACCCCGGCATGGGTACTGGCGCAGGATCGCTCGGCGAGGTGTCTGCCCTGGCACTGCTGCTGGGTCTGGCTTACCTGCTGTGGAAGAAGATCATCACATGGCATATCCCCGTGAGCATCATCGCTACGGTATTCGTCCTCAGTACGCTGATGCATCTGGCCAATCCCGCTTACGCCAGCCCCGTCTATGAACTGCTGAGCGGCGGACTGCTCCTTGGCGCCATCTTCATGGCGACCGACTATGTGTCTTCGCCTATGATCCATCGCGGACAGATTATCTATGGCGTGGCCATCGCCGTGCTGACGCTGACCATTCGCTATTGGGGCAGCTATCCTGAGGGAATGTCGTTTGCCATTCTCATCATGAATGCCTTCACTCCGCTGATTAACTATTATGTCAAACCCAAACGTTTCGGCGAGAAGCCGGCACGCCAATAAAGGAGGATAGCATCATGGCAAAAATGAAATCATCATTGACCAATATGGTCGTCGTGCTGGTGGGGCTCTCGCTGGGCATTGCCGCATTGCTGTCATGGGTGAATCATGTCACCCAAAAACCTATCGCCGACAAGGCTGCCAAGACCCTCGCCATGGGTATCAAGGCGGTGATGGGAACCGATAATCTCTCTGTGGCGGAGACTGATACGCTGACGCAGACCATCGATGGCAAGGAGGCTGTGTTCATCGTGCATAACACCACAAATGCCAGTGGACAGCCCCTCGGTGCCGCCGTGGAGAGCACGACGATGGGCTTCGGCGGCGACCTGAAAGTGCTAGTGGGCTTCAATCAGGAGGGAACCATTCTGGGTTACACCATCCTGCAGACCTCAGAGACCCCCGGTCTGGGTGCCAAAGCACAGACGTGGTTTCAGAAAGGGAGCAAGGGAAACGTCATAGGCCTGAGTCCGGCGCAGAAGGATCTGACCGTGACGAAGGACGGCGGACAGGTAGATGCCATCACGGCATCGACCATTACGAGCCGCGCATTCCTGAAAGCTATCAATCAGGCATACCATGCTTACCGGCAGAACCTGTCGGCTGGCAGGCAGGGTGTGGCACAAAACAAGGAGGACTAAGCGATGAATTACTTCAAAACGATAACTAACGGACTCATCAATGAGAATCCGACCTTTGTGCTGACGCTCGGCATGTGCCCCACGCTGGCCACCACCACCAGTGCCATCAACGGCCTGTCGATGGGACTGGCGACCATGGCTGTGCTGATCTGCACGAACACGGTAATATCCTGTATCAAAGACATCACGCCCGACAAGGTGCGAATACCCGTGTTCATCGTGGTGATCGCCGCCTTCGTGACGGTGCTCCAGATGCTGATGTCGGCCTATGCGCCCGACAGTATCAACCAGTCGTTGGGCATCTTTATCCCCCTGATCGTGGTGAACTGCATCGTGCTCGGACGTGCCGAGAGCTTCGCCTGCAAGAACACGCCCTTGGTCTCCATGTGTGACGGATTGGGCATTGGTCTCGGTTTTACCCTGGCTCTCACCGTGCTGGGTACCTTGCGTGAGTTCATCGGTGCCGGATCTGTGTTTGGGTTTGTATTGTTGCCCGAGTCAACCAATATCCTCCTCTTCGTGTTACCTCCGGGAGCGTTCATCACCTTAGGGTATCTTGTAGCGCTGTTCAACAAGTGGCAGGCCAGACAGTAGGAGAGTAGAGTCAGCATTTTAACCAATTAAGATACATGATCATGCAATATCTCTTAATATTTATCAGTGCGATATTTGTCAACAATATCATTCTGAGTCAGTTCCTGGGTATCTGTCCGTTCCTTGGTGTGTCGAAGAAGATCGATACGGCACTCGGCATGGGTGCTGCCGTGGCGTTTGTCATCACGCTCGCTACCGTGGTGACATGGCTCGTTCAGATCTACGTGCTCAATCCGCTCGGACTGCAATATCTACAGACCCTCGCCTTCATCCTGATCATTGCCGCCCTCGTCCAGATGGTGGAGATCATTCTGAAGAAGGTGAGTCCTGCCCTCTATCAGGCACTCGGCATCTTCCTTCCGCTCATCACGACCAACTGTGCCGTGCTCGGCGTGGCCATCTTGGTGATCCAAAAGGACTTCGACCTCATTCAGAGCGTAGTCTATGCCTTTTCCACCTCGCTGGGTTTCGCACTGGCACTGATCGTCTTTGCCGGCATTCGCGAGCAGCTCGACCTGGTGAAGATACCCAAAGGCATGCAGGGAATGGCCATCGCCATGGTGACAGCCGGTCTGCTCTCGCTGGCCTTTATGGGATTCTCTGGCGTTGATAGCGGACTGAAGGTGCTGTTCGGAATCGATTGATTTTATACATCTTTTATAATAGCAATACTGCCCACATTGATAATTTTTAGTTATCTTTGTGGGCAGAATTTTTTAATATATTATAAAAAAGAAATTATGAAGCAAACTATTCTTGTTACGGGTGGTACGGGCTTTATCGGTTCGCACACAACTGTAGAACTTCAGCAGGCCGGTTACGACGTGGTTATCGTTGACGACCTTTCAAATTCAGACGTCAAGGTACTCGACGGTATCGAGAAGATTACAGGTGTCCGTCCTGCATTCGAGAAGGTTGACCTCCGTGATAAGGATCAGGCAGAGGCCGTTTTCAAGAAATATCCCAAAATTGAGGGTATTATCCATTTTGCAGCAAGCAAGGCCGTGGGTGAAAGTGTGCAGAAGCCGTTGCTCTATTATCGTAACAATATTGTTTCTTTGGTAAATCTGCTGGAACTGATGCCCCAGTATAATGTGAAGGGTATCATCTTCTCGTCGAGCTGTACCGTGTATGGTCAGCCTAAGCCGGAGAACCTTCCCGTGACCGAAGAGGCACCCCACCAGAAGGCTACGTCGCCCTACGGCAACACCAAGGAAATCAATGAGCAGATCATCTACGACTATATCCATAGCGGTGCCGCCATCAAGAGTATCGTGCTGCGCTATTTCAATCCGATCGGTGCGCATCCCTCTGCCCATATCGGTGAGCTGCCCAACGGCGTGCCAAACAATCTTATCCCCTACGTAACACAGACCGCAATGGGTATCCGTAAGGAGCTGACGATATTCGGAAACGATTATAACACGCCTGATGGAACCTGCATTCGCGACTATATCTATGTGGTTGACCTTGCCAAAGCCCACGTAGCAGCTATGGCTCGTGTGCTCGATGGTGACGGCGATAATATAGAATACTTCAACATCGGTACCGGCCGCGGCAACTCTACGCTCGAAATTGTGGAGACCTTTGAGAAGGCTACGGGTGTGAAACTCAACTGGAAGTACGGTCCTCGCCGTGAGGGAGACATCGAGAAGATATGGGGTGACTGCACCAAAGCCAACAAGGTTCTCGGCTGGAAAGCAGAGGCCTCGCTCGATGACGTTCTCCGTTCCGCATGGAAGTGGCAGCAAAAGCTGCGCGAGGATGGCGTAATGTAAGGAAGCCTTCCCCCTCCAGTAGGAGGGGGGCAAAACACCGACATAAGCAGGGAGCAAGAATCCTCATAAGTGGGGAGCAAGAGGTCCTGTGGAGAGTTTCCATAAGTGGGGAATGAGATGTCCCATGGCGAGGAGAGAAAGACTTTCCATAAGTGGAAAGCAAAGTGTTCCATGGAAAGCATGGAAAAATAGAAGAAAAGATAACGCCCGATTATTCTTTAACGAATAAATCGGGCGTTATCTTTTTTGCGCTCTATATAAAACGCTTATCCTCCTGAGTCATTGCACCTAAAGTTTCCAAGGCCTGTTCTAAAGTTTCCGAGGTTCGTTCCCCTCCTACTGGAGGGGTTAGGGGAGGCTTTCCCTTACTCATACCTGATGCTCTTTGTCGGCGAGATATGCGAAATGAGGTAACTCGGGGCAATGAGGATAAAGAGACAGATTAGGAATGTAAAGGCATTGATTATCAGGAATAAAGGTATGTTGATTTCAACAGGTACTGCATTGATATAATAGACCGTAGGATCCAGTTTCACCAGAGCAAACTGACGCTGCAGGAAAATCAGGCCAAGGGCTATGGCATTGCCTAAAATCAGGCCACGGCCGATGATAAAGGTAGCAAACCAAAGGAAGATGTGGCGAATGGTTTTGTTGCGTGCACCGAGAGCTTTCATCACGCCAATCATCGTGGTACGCTCCAGAATGATGATGAGAAGCCCCGACACCATCGTCACACTGGCCACCACGATCATCAGGGCAATGATGATCCACACGTTCAGGTCGAGCAGGTCGAGCCAGTTGAAGATCTGCGGATTGCTCTCACGTATGGTCTGCGAGGAATAGGTCTCACCGTACTGATCCTCCGTCTTGTTGAGATGAGACACGAGATATTGCTCCGTGATATCGACCTTATTGAAGTCGCTGACCATCAGTTCGGCACCTGAAGCCTGATCCGGTTCCCAGCCATTCAACTTGACCACCGTGTAGAGGTCACTGAAACAGACCGCCTCGTCATACTGATTGAGATTGGTCTGATAGATGCCCTGTATGGTGAAACGGCGCATGCGGACACCATTCTTATCTATAAAGTAGGAGAAGATTCGCTGTCCAAGCTTCAGTTGAAGCTTGTTAGCCATAGTCTTAGAAATCAGGATTTTACCAGAAGACAACTTGTCAGAGAATCGGGGTACGCTGCCTTCAAGGAGATGCTGACTGATAAAGGTGGAGTCGAACTCCGGTCCTACACCCTTGAAAACTACACCAAGGAAATCTTTGTCGGTCTTCAGGATTCCCTGTTTATAGGCGAATCGTTCCACATGCCTTACACCAGGAGCTTTCCTGATTACGTTTATCAGGGAGTCGGTAACGGCAATAGGGTAGTAGTTGCCCGACATCTGGCTCATGAAGTTATTCACCTCTATATGAGAGCCGAAGCCAATAACCTTGTTCTGAATGGTATGTTTGAACCCGAATACCACCGACACCGATACCATCATCACTGCCAGGCCGATGGCAATACCAGCCACAGATATGGCAATGGCAGGCCGTGACACCTTGTGCTTGCGGTCCTGGCTGCCATACAGTCGGCGTGCAATGAAAAGCGGAAACTGCATTATTTCTTGTCCTTTTTGATATGAGCGTAAGCCTCGAGTGCCTTACGCAGCACCACCAATGCGCGCTCCAGATCCTCCTTTTTCAGCACATAGGCTATACGCACCTGATTGATACCGGCGCCAGGGGTAGTATAGAAACCAGCTGCGGGGGCCATCATCACCGTCTCGCCCTCATAGTTGAACTCCTCCAGACACCAGCGACAGAAGTCCTCGGCATCGTCAACAGGCAGCTGGGCCACCGTGTAGAATGCACCCATAGGAATGGGAGAATAGACGCCCGGAATACGGTTCAGTCCATCGATAAGACACTTACGGCGCTCCACATACTCCTCATAGATGTCACGGTAATATTCCTCGGGGGCATCGAGCGATGCCTCTGCCACAATCTGGCCAATCAAGGGAGGGGAGAGGCGCGCCTGACAGAACTTCATCACGGCTTTACGTACCTCGACATTCTTGGTTATCAGGGCTCCGACACGTATGCCGCACTCGGAATAACGTTTTGATACAGAGTCGATTAAAATGACATGCTGATCAATACCTTCAAGGTGCATGGCACTGATATAAGGACTGCCCGTATAGATATATTCGCGATAAACTTCGTCAGAGAAGAGGTAAAGATCGTATTTCTTCACCAGATCGCGTATCTGGTTCATCTCGCGCCGTGTATATAGATACCCTGTAGGGTTGTTAGGATTGCAGATCATGATGGCACGAGTCCGCTCATTGATCAGCTCCTCAAACTTTTCCACCTTGGGCAATGAGAATCCTTCCTCGATAGTTGTAGCGATCGTTCGTATCTTGGCACCCGCTGATATGGCAAACGCCATATAGTTGGCGTAGGCAGGTTCGGGAACGATGATCTCATCACCGGGATTCAGACAGCTCATGAAGGCAAACAAAACGGCCTCCGAGCCTCCCGCAGTGATGATAATATCGTCAGGATCTACATTGATATTATATTTCTGATAGTAGCCCACCAGCTTCTTACGGTAGGACAGATAACCCTGCGAGGGAGAGTATTCGAGCACCTTCCGGTCTATGTGTTTCAGCGCATCAAGCCCAACCTGGGGTGTAGGCAGGTCAGGCTGCCCGATATTCAAATGATAAACCTTAATGCCTCGTTCCTTCGCAGCAGCAGCTAACGGAGCAAGTTTTCTAATAGGCGATTCGGGCATTTCGAGTCCACGTACTGATATTTCAGGCATAATTCTTTCTTGTTGTTATCTCTAAGAATTTATAACGCAAAGGTAATTTTTTTTATTCGATAAAACAAATTATTCAATAAAAATGAGGAAGACTTCTATCATTTATCATAACACCGATTATGTTTAGTAATTAATCATAAGGTAAGACGGAGGTGTTTTCGTTGCGAACAAGTTGAGATGCAAGCGAAAATATTTTGCAATACGAGCGAATATGCTTTGCAATGTGGGCCAAAATATTACTGAATCATCAGTAATTTTCATGAGCTTAATCATCATCGTCAAATGCTTTTTGTACTTTTGTACCGATATAGATTCTGTTTCAAAGATACTGAATCACACCATTTTCAGGTATTATAAAAAAGGTAACGCGATGAGATTCTTACAATTCTTACTTTTCATATCATTGGCCACTGGCTTGCATGCACAGGTTAAAGTCACTGAGAACAGGCAGCATTGCTTCCCCGCTTCCATTCCTGCCGGGAACTATAGCGGTATCACCTGGCTTGGCGGCAACCGTTATGCCGTGGTGAGCGACAAATCGGTAAACGATGGATTCTTCGTCTTTGAGATCGATATCGACTCCGTTTCCGGCGAGATCCTTACGGCTAAAAACACGGGATTCCATTTCAGCGGATATCCGGGACGTGACAACGAAGGTATAACCTACGTGCCTCAGACCCATACACTGTGGATCAGCGGTGAAGATGACAACCGCATCAGAGAGTACGACATGGACGGTAAACGGACGTCACGCGTGCTGCCCCAGGCCGATGCCTTCCGCCATCTGCCTGCCAACCTGGGATTAGAAGCACTCAGCTATAACGAGAAGACGCAGACTTTCTGGACCTGCAACGAGGCTGGCACCATACACCTTCAGGCTTACGACCTGGATATGAAGCCTTTACGCGAGTTCATCTATCCTCTCGACGCTCCGGAGGGAAAGTCTGGTAAGGCACAGTATTATGCCCATGGAATCGGAACTATCTGCGCACTCGATGATGGATCTGTCCTGATTCTGGAACGTGAATTCTTTGTTCCGCAATCCAAAATCGGTGCATGGGTCAACTGCAAGCTCTATCAGTTCACGCCCGGACGGTCTGAAAAGCAGCTCGTCAGCACATGGCGCACCAGCTTGTCACTCTTCGGGCGCAGCATAGCCAACTACGAAGGCTCATGCCTTGGTCCCACACTCGCTGACGGATCGCGTGTTATGATTCTGGTTGCCGACTCTCAGAATCAGTTTGCCGGGGCTCTGCGTGACTGGCTGAAATCGCTGAAGATAGAGGTGCCTCGTTAGCTGTTGCCGCCGGCCGGCCCTCTGTTGCCGTAGATTTGTCGCTGCGTTCCACCGGCCGCAGCGACTCATACTGATCAAAACTGTAACGACGACCTATCTGCAGGGTGATCCACAGGGACAGCAGCGACACATTAACCGTTACCAGCACCAGCACGATCTGGAACCATACGGCCATCCAGACATCGGTTCCGCCGAGAATCATGGCAAAGAAAACGACCGGTGCTGTGGTCAGACCTATGATCGACATCTGCTTCATCGCTGGTATCAGCGCAGCCTGAAAACACCGCTTCATAAAATAGCCGACTGCTTCACGATGTGTGCCTCCGTTGCCAATGATATAGTAATACAGCTGGCGATGGTGGCGCAGTCCCATATAATAGATGTGCAGCGCATGGGCGTTTATGCCCACACTACAGCCTGTGGCCAGCGCAATGAGTGGGAAAAAATATCGGGCATCGAGGGGTGTCTTCACACCCAAAACACCCAGCAGTACATAGAAGGCTGCTGCTATTGAGGCTGCAAGCGACCCGGCCACAGCGGGAACGATAAGGCGCGACACCTTCAGACGGGCATACCGAAGACTCAATATAGTGCCCAGAATAACTAAAACGACTCCTGCCAGAATAGTGATCACAACACTGTTGCATGCCATGAGCGCCTGCATCGCGAGTCCGCAGACCACGACGACCATCACAAACCAGCCTGCGGCCGTGAGAAATTTGCCCATACGGCGGGCATCGAAAGTATAGATGATGTAAAGAGGGAAAGCCAGGAGCAGCACTCCCATAACCAGTCCGATCCAAGATATTTCCATTGTTCAGAGTTTTATGAGTTTATCACAAGGTAGTGCTTCGTTGTCGCTGGTAAATACTATTTCTGCTCCGGCAGAGGCCTGACCGCGTAAGAAAGTGAATACTTCCTGTGTCTGCGGCACATCATCGATAAGCACAATCGGTCGATTCATGAGCGGAAGCATAGATATCATGATACACTGCAATATAGACGCACTAAGTATCTGTATATTAGCCTCATATAATGACGTATCGATAGCTAACAACTGCCACTGCGGCATCAGCGATCTGAGGTCACAGATCTGCCCGTGATGCGCCTTCGTGGTCATCACCATGGTGCACAGTTCCTTCACCTTGATCGGTACATCGGGCATCTCCTGGGGCACGTAAGCCATGAGCTGCCTGAAATAATCGGCCGATCCTGCAGTGACGAGCTCGCCGTCAACCGTGATAAATCCGCTCTTCACGGGTATGAGGCCCATAACGGCCTTCAGCAGACGGCTCTTCCCCACCCCATGCTTTCCGCAGACATTCACCAGCTCTCCGCCGCTGACCACCACGGAGAAAGGTGCCGACGAGCTGCTGCCCTCAAGCCCCACGCTTACATTCTTAAATTCAAGCATTTTGCCTTTTTGCCACAAATTTATATAAAAAAAATGAGAATGAGCGTTTCAGGTCCGAGTTAATTAGTTCCCCTGCGTCCCCTTAACACCTGCAAGTAATACTTATCGGCGTTGCGAATAGCTATTAATCGTATCGCGAATAAGCATTAATCGCAATGCCAATAAGTATTAATCGCAACGCCAATGAGCATTAATCGCAGGGCCGATAGACTATGGAGCTGGCAAGAAGGCTACATACATGTATAAACATCTGACATTCAGAGAGATGTGTGTGGGTAAAAAAGATCGCGTATTTCCGATCGGAACCTTGTCCGATTGAAAATACGCGATCTTGCGTGTAGTCTGTTCCTGCAGGGCATCAGAGAGCGATCGGTCCTGCCTACTTCACCATGTCGAAGCCCAGACGAACGCCATCGTAGTTCCGCGATATCTCTCCGATAGAACTCAGCGTAGCGTTTCCGCTCATAGCCGACACGGTCTGCACGAGCGTGAGCAGCTTCTTCGACTCGAACAGCAGGCTGATACCGCTGCCGCTGCGCTTCACATACCCATTGAGATTGAGCAGGAGCATCTTGAGGTTGACGGCCCCAGTCTTCTCGTTATAGGTGTATGTGCCTGCCACGGTCTTGCCATCCATCTTGCCCGAGAATCGTCCGTCCTCGCCGAAGGTGATATAGGTGTTACTCGGGCTGATGCCCACCTTACTATATTGTGACTGCAGTTTCTGTCTGATTTCCTGTGCTGCCACCTCGCCACCGGCCTTGGCCAGCATATTGTCGGAGGTGAAAGCACATCCAGGTTCGCTGTATTTCCATGTACCGATCAGCTGCTGGGGGGTGAGCCTGTCGAGGCCTATCACGCTGCCCAGAATGTTACCGACGGTCTTACCATTAGTTGCAGCTCCAAAAATGTCGCTGAGTACGCTGCCGTTCTGCGATGTCGATGTACCGCCGTTTGTGTTTGTTCCAGCCAGATTTCCCAATCCGCCGCAACTGGTTGTCAGCAGGCAGAGTGCCCCTGCAACCATCATCGTAATTTTCTTCATTAACCTATTATTAATATGATATGATCTCATTGCCTATATAGACGCATTTCCTGGGTCAAGGTTTAAGGTAGTAGAGCATTTTAAGACTTCGCTTCTGTCCGCCGCAACCATTCTCCCTCGTTGGCCTTTCCTTATATCAGGTCGATGCCGATCTTCTTAGTTTCGGTTCGGGCAATACGTTCATATACCACACCCATATCGGCAAACCGCATCACGGCATTCATCGCTGCATGCCTTACGCCCACCGAGTCGGACTGGAGAGCCGTCATAGCCTGGTCGATGAATTCGTGAATGCCACGCTCATTGGGTTCCTGATTGCGCATGAACAGCCGGCTGAAGATGTTGTAGGCACATATCTGATAGGTATCATTGTCGTTGGCTATCCAGCGGTAGGCTATCTCAGGCGCGTAGGCTACGTGCTGATAGAGATTGAAGGCCTGCATCTCTGCCATTTCCTGCGAGCGTGTCTGCTCCATCCATATCTCTGCGATGTCTTGGGGCATCTCCTCGGCAGGCATCGTGAGGGTAGCCAGGATCTTACATTCGCGGATATCCTCTTTCCACAGGGCGATGGCAAGGTGATAGTCCTGCCCTATCTCCTTGGACATCTGTCTGAGTTCCATGAACGGCACACCCCAGTTGAGGTGGTAGTCGAGTCCTTTCTCGCGCATCGACTGCGCTGCCGTGCCATTCATGCGCAGGCGGAAGCTTTGCTTGATCTCTCGAAGCTTATCTTGTACTTGGTCGGGGGTCATTGTCTGTTAGTTATTAAAAATTTGTTATTCTGATGTTGGTCGATCGATACGGCGTGATGCCGACATGTCGATATCAGCTTCCATTCATAAGGTTGCGAAGTCACGGCTGTATCTCAGCATCTGTTCGTCATAACGCTCGTCATAGTTCACTCTGACATCGGTGATGTTACCTTCTGCATCGGTGACAGGTATCAGACGGGGATTGATGAAGCCTTTATAGGGAGCCAGCCCGAGGTGCTCATATCGGGCGAGAACCTCCTGATGCAGCTCCGGATCGACCTTTATGCCATAGGTCTCAACCAGCTGACGTGCAGCCTCATAGTCGCCTTCGCTCTTGATTCGCTGCACCTCGGCAAGGAGTCGGGCAAACAGGCCGCGCAGGGCGGGGTAATCATTGATCCTGACGTAGGTCTTTCTGTCTCGCCTTACCAGCTCGACCACGCCCTCGCCATGAGCCAGACACCAGCGGGCTATGAGGGCACGGTTGCGCATGTGCGACTCCTCGATCTGCTGGCCGGGCTTGATTCGCACCAGCTGTGTCATGAGTCCGTTCATCATGTAGTGGTAATACTGGCTCTTGTAAGCCTCTCCGTCGGGTACCAGTCCCAGTTCGATGAGCTTGGGATCGGCAAGATAATACAGTCCGAAGAGGTCTGCCCGCGCCTCCTCATTGGTGCTGGCGTAAGCCTTCAGCGCGTCAGGGTCGGTGCCGGGAAGGAGCTGTCCGCTGCCGTGACCGAGGCATTCGTGCAGGTCGGTGTGCAGATCGTCGCAGAGATCACCATATTTACTGATGAGCTCACGTGTGGCCTCGTCGATGACAAACTCCTCATCGAAGCCGTTGCCGTGTGCTGCCTTGTTGTACGCATCGGTAAGATTGCCTATCGTGACGCTCTTCGAGCCATAACGGGCACGGATCCAGTCGGCATTGGGCAAGTTGATGCCGATGGCCGATGCGGGATATTCGTCACCGCCGAGCATCGCTGCACACACCACGTTGGCCGTAACGCCCCTGACCTGAGTCTTGCGGAATCGCGGATCCACCGGCGAGTGATCCTCAAACCACTGTGCGTTCCCTGAGATGGTCTGCGTGCGTCGGGTAGCCTCTAAATCCTTATAGTGCACGATGCCTTCCCACGATCCCTTGAGTCCCAGCGGATCTCCATAGACCTCGATAAAACCATTGATGAAGTCGATCTGCCCCTGCTGTTCCTGCAGCCATGCTATGCTGTAACGGTCGAAGACAGTGAGATCGCCAGTCTGATAATACTGTATCAGCAGCGAGATCACCTCCCGCTGACGGTCATTTTCTGCCACGCTTCTGGCCTTCTCCAGCCAACCCACGATGGGTCGCAGAGCTTCTGCATAGAGCCCGTTGGTGCCATATCGCAGTTCCTTTATGCGGCCGTCGCGCTTGACAACCTTCGTGTTCAGTCCGTACATAGGAGCCCCTTCCTGCGATCCTTCGGACTTCTGCCTGGCATAAAGAGCCTCTACCTCTGGTTGGCTTACACCCTCATAGAAGTTGCATGCCGAAGTCATGACGAGGTCTTCGCCATCTGCCTGGTTCACGCGTTTGGGGAGAATGGCAGGGTCGAAGATAACCGGTGAAATGACCTGGAGTACTTCGGTCCATGAGCTGTAGCCTGCAGGGATCAGGCCCTGATCCAGCTTCTTCACCTCGTGCTCAAACCACTGCTGTGAGAATCCGGGGGTAAACTTCTCACAGCCGTAGTGGTGATATATGCCGCTGGAGAACCATACGCGCTTGAGATAAACCGTCATGGCCTGGAAGTCTGGTGTCTGCCGCTCTGTCGTATGGCTGGTATAAAGTGCCTCAAGCGTCTTTCTGATCAGCAGGTTATAGCGTCCGAACTGGTCGAAGGTGATGTCACGGCCCGCTAAAGTGGCCTGAGAGAGGTAATAAATGTATTCTTTCTGTTGGAGCGAAAGCTGCTCGAAGCCGTCGAGACGATAGCGCAGCATCTGTATGTCGGCAAAGCGCTCGTCGGTGTAATGAAAAGTATTTTCTGTCATCATTTTATATGTACAACCATTGTATATTTAGGAGTGCAAATACAAAGTTATAGTTTAAATTCAAAAATAAAGACTCTTTTTACAATTAACAACAAACAAAATCCCACCCCCTACCGTAAGCAGGGAGTGGGATTTCATAATTTGTCTTCCGCGATATTATCCGAAATTGTCGTACATGATGCTCTCTGGCTCTACGCCAAGCGAGTCAAGATAGTCGGTGACAGTCTTGATCAGCATGGGTGGTCCGCAGAGATAGTACTCGCAATCCTCGGGTGCTTCGTGATCCTTCAGGTAGGTGTCACGTATGCAGTTCACGGCAAAGCCGGCGTAATACTTCACGCCCTGCTCATCGGCCACAGGGTCGGGGCGGTCGAGCGAGAGGTGCATGTGGAAGTTGGGGAATTCCTTTTCCAGCTCCCAGAAGTCCTCAAGGAAGAAGGCTTCGGTCAGCGAGCGGGCACCATAGAAGAAGTGCATCTCACGGTCGGTGGTGTGGAGCGTCTTGGTCATGTGCATGATCTGCGCGCGGAGCGGAGCCATGCCTGCACCTCCTCCGATCCATATCATCTCCTTCTTGGAGTCAAAGTGGGGGTGGAAGTCGCCATAAGGACCGCTCATCATCACCTTGTCGCCAGGCTTCAGACTGAAGATATACGACGAGCCGATACCCGTGGGCACGTCCTGAAATCCCACCTGCGGACGGGGAAGGAACGGAGTGGAGGCGATACGTACCGTAAGGGTGATGATATCACCCTCGGCAGGATAGTTGGCCATGGAGTAAGCGCGCACCGTCTCCTCGGGGTTATGAGCCTTGAGTGAGAGAATATTGAAGTGTTTCCACGTACCGATATACTCATCACCGATCAGATCCTTATCGAAATCCTTATCGTAGTCGATAGTGTCGTAGGCAGGAATTTTGATCTGGGCATACGATCCGGGAATGAAGTCCATGTGCTCTCCAGGAGGCAGGGCTACCTTAAACTCCTTGATAAACGAAGATACATTCTTGTTGGAAATGACGGTACACTCCCACTCTTTCACGCCGAGGATCGACTCGTCGATCTTGATCTTCATATCGCCTCTTACCTTAGTCTGACAGCCCAGATGCCAATGCTCTTTGAGCTGCTTGCGTGTGAAGTGCGACTTTTCGGAGTCGAGAGCCTCGCCAGCGCCTTCAAGCACCTGGCACTTGCACTGTCCGCAGCTTGCCTTTCCTCCGCAGGCAGAGGGCAGGTAGATGCCGTTGGCATTAAGAGTCGACATGATGCTGTCTCCCTGGGGTACCTCCAATTTCTGATCTCCATTGATCGTAATCGTCACGTTTCCACTGGGGCTGAGATACTTCTTGGCAATGAGCAGAATGACAACCAGCAGCAGGATTACGGCAAGGAATATTACTACACTGTATAATATGAAGTTATCGTTCATGTTATTTCTATTTTACTTAGATTTTAAGACCAGAGAAACACATCATGGCCATGGCCATCAGACCCACGGTGATGAAGGTGATGCCCAATCCCTGTAGGGGCTTAGGCACATCGCTATACTGCATTTTCTCACGAATGGCACCCATCGACACGATGGCAAGCAGCCAGCCCAGGCCTGAGCCGAAGGCGTAAACGATAGCGTCCCACACCGATCCGATATACTGTGTACTGGCCGGATCCATGTTGATGCGCTGCTGCATGAACAGCGAGGCACCCATGATGGAGCAGTTTACGGCGATTAGCGGCAGAAAGATGCCGAGCGAAGCGTAGAGCGAAGGAGAGTAGCGCTCCACCACCATCTCTACGATCTGCGTGATACCTGCTATCACGGCGATAAAGAGAATGAAGCTCAGATAACCCAGCCCCAGAGGGTCGAGCACCTTGGTCTGAAGCAGATAATCCACGGGAACGGTCACCACCAGCACGAAGGTAACGGCGGCACCCAGACCCAACGAGGTCTTCACGTTCTTCGACACGGCAAGGAATGAGCACATGCCGAGGAAGAAGGCGAATATCATGTTGTCCACAAAGATGGACCGGAAGAATAAACTAATGAGATGTTCCATAACTGTTATTTGTCTTCTTCATTATTATTTGTTGTCCTCTTCCTTATAGAAGAACGAGCGATGTACCCAGATGACGCATCCCAAGAGAATGAGTGCCATGGCAGGCATGGTCATCATACCATTGTTCATATACCCGAAGTCATATACGCTGTCGGGAATGATCTTGAAGCCGAGCACGCTGCCACGGCCGAAAAGCTCACGCACGAAGCCCACGATGACAAGGATCATGGCATAGCCGAGACCGTTGCCTATGCCGTCGAGGAACGAGGGCCAGGGTTTGTTCATCATGGCAAACGCCTCCAAACGACCCATCAGGATACAGTTGGTAATGATCAGTCCCACATACACCGAGAGCTGCACGCTCACATCATAGACGTAGGCTTTGAGTATCTGGCTGACGATTGTCACCAGCGCTGCCACCACCACGAGCTGCACGATGATACGGATTCGCATGGGGATGGTATTGCGGATGAGTGAGATGATAACGTTCGAGAATGCGGTGATGACCGTCACGGCAAGTCCCATCACAATAGCCGGCTTGAGCTGTGAGGTAACAGCGAGGGCCGAACAGATACCCAGTACCTGAACCATGATAGGATTATCGAGGTTCAACGGCTTACCAAGCACTTCTCTGTTTTGTTTTGAAAATAATGCCATAATCTTTTATTGTGCGTTTAAGAATTTCATGTACTTGCCCAGACAGTCCTTGAACATGTCGGTCACGCCGTTCGAAGTCAGTGTGGCTCCGGTAACGGCATCTGCCTGAGTCGTGGGGTCGTCGATCTTCTTCACTACCGACAGGGCAACAGCATTGCGGTTATCGCCCTTGAAGATCTTCTTTCCCTGAAACTGCTCCTGCCATTTCACGTTGTCCTTGATCTCGGCACCGAGGCCTGCGGTCTCGCCTTCATGGTTAAAATATGCGCCATAGAGAGAGGTTTTGTCGGCATTGACGGCGAGGTAACCGTTGATCGGTCCCCATAGCCCCATGCCGTAAACGGGAATGACATACTTCGTCTCGCCCTTGACATTGCATACAAACAGTGCCAGCTTTCCCGCTTTATAGTCGGCAGAGTTGAGCTTGAATCCAGCTTTTGTTCCACCCTGTTCGCCCTTCTCTATCACCTTGCCCGTAGCATCGATGATCTCATCTGCCACCACCACCTTTTTATATTCGGCAGCTGCGGCAGCGTCGTCAAGGTCACGGATATTGAGTGAATTCAGTATCTGTTTCTGCTTATCAAGCGCCACATTCACGTCCTGGGCAGGCTTTAACGCCTGAAAAACGAATGCGAGCAAGAAAGCCACGATGACCACCAGCACTGCTGAGTAGACTATCGTATATGTATTTGAATTTGTTTTCATGCCTTATTATTTCCTGCGTTAATTCTTGTTCTGTGCTGCTCGCCTGGCTCGTTTGGAGATGTTGCTTTCCACCACGCAGTAGTCGATAAGCGGAGCGAACATGTTGGCAAAGAAGATAGCAAGCATCATTCCCTCTGGATAACCTGGGTTCATCACGCGAACGATGATAGCCATAGCACCGATGAAGAAACCGAAGATATATTTACCGGTCTCCGTACGTGCCGAGGTCACGGGGTCGGTAGCCATAAACACGGCACCGAAGCAGAAGCCTCCGAGCACGAGGTGCTCGTACCACTGCAGGGGAGATGAGCCTGTGGCGTGGAACAGCAGTCCCATCACCGATCCGCCTACAAACACGCTGAGCATGGTCTTCCAGCTGGCAATGCCCGTCCAGAGCAGCAGAATGGCACCCAGGGCAATGGCGATAACCGATGTCTCACCGATGCTGCCAGGGATAAAACCGTAGATCAGATCGGCCATACTGCTGTTGACCGGCATGCCCTGTGCTATCTCTCCCAGCGGCGTAGCCATGGTGAAGCTGTCGGGAAGGGTATAGCCCAGTCCGCAGATGGTATCCTGAGCCACCCACACCCGGTCGCCCGTCATCTGGCTGGGATAGCTGAAGAACAGGAACATGCGGGCAGCGATGGCCACATTGAAGATATTCATGCCCGTGCCTCCGAAGATCTCCTTGGCAAAGATCACGGCGAAAGCGATGGCGATGACCAGCATCCACAGCGGAGTGTTGACCGGTATAATAAGAGGTATAAGGATTCCGGACACGAGGTAACCCTCCTGAATCTCCTCGTGTTTCCACTGTGCCCAGGCAAACTCTATACCCAGACCCACGATGTAACTCACCAGAATCTTGGGCAGTACGGCGAGGAATCCATAGAAAAACATGCCCCAGAACGAGGCCTCGGCCAGCTTACCGGCAGCGGCGGCGTTCTGATACCCCACGTTGTACATACCGAAGAGCATGGCCGGTATCACGGCGAGCACCACAAAACTCATGATGCGCTTGGAGTCGATAGCATCGTGAATGCTTGCCCCCGACTTCGCAGTGGTATTGGGAACAAACAGGAAGCTGTCAAATCCTTCGTACAGACTCTGGAAAGCATGAAGCTTTCCACCTTCCTCGAAATGGGGTTTGATGCTTTCGAAATATTTCTTTAATGCACTCATTTTTGCAAATTAAATAAGATTTATGCTGTTATAAAGGATAACATTACGCATTTTCCTTTCGCAGGATATCCAGTCCGTTTCTCACGATCTGCTGCAACGGAAGTTTGGAAGAATCTACAAACTCGGCCAAAGCAAAATCTTCAGGACTCACCTCGTAGATACCCAGTTGTTCCTGCTTATCAATATCTCCGGCAATGATCGACTTAATCAAGTATTCGCCGTAGATATCCATCGGCAGTACGCGGTCGTATTCCCCGCTCATGATGAGATGGCGCTCGCCACCCTTGATACGGGCATCGAGGTCGTACTCGCGCTTCTTACCCAGCAGCCATGAGAAATAGCTGCGCGATGCCGAAAACTGGTCGGTGCGCGGCATGATCCACCCCAGCATCTCGTCTTTGTCGTCACCCTCTGGGATAACCGTCACCTCTGACGTATGTGCGCCGAGGAACGACTCCATCGTTGCCACCTTGCCTGTGAGGGGGTTGCCGTTGATGATACGCACGTGAGCGTCGTTTACGAGCCTGCCTTCAAGCAAATTCTTCAGGGGCGTACCCACCAGCACATCGGCGTAGGCGGGCTCTACCACCTGACTTCCAGCTATGGCGACCGTGCTCCGCAGATCAACTTTACCCGTAAGGAAGAGCCGACCGAAGAAGATGACCGCCGTAGGATCTACCGTCCAGACCGTCTCGCCCTTGTTGACGGGTGAGATATGGTTCACCTGTACGCCTACATTGCCTGCCGGACATGGACCGTCAAAAACATTAATGGTCACGTCCTGAGCCTGCGTAAGTGCCGCAGCCGTCTGCTTAGGACCTATACCCAGGTATACCGGAGCTATATGCGAGAGTGCCGTAAGGCCTGCCTGAAACGCCTCCTCGTTGCCCTGGAGGGAATATTCAAAATCGGCAGCAAGCGGCATATCGCGCAGTGCAGATACAAAGATACCCTTGGGCTGGGTGTCCGGTGTGGTTGAGACAGCATAAGGCAGCTGGCTGATGTAGCCGAAGAGGCCCGCATCGAGCAGAGCCTGCTTCACTGCGTCACCGTCGAGCAACTTTACATCGCTTACGCCGAAATCGTGGTACTGCTGTTGCGCATCAGCCTGCACCTTGACACTAAGCACTTTACGGCGCTCACCTCGCAGCACTTCGACTACCTTGCCACTGACCGGCGAAGCAAACTTCACCTCGGGGAAAGCCTTGTTGACAAACAATGCCTCACCCGCCAGCACAAGGTCTCCTTCCTTGACGACCACCTTCGGGGTGACTCCGGCAAAGTAGGCAGGTACCAATCCATAGACATCTGAACTGCGTACCGTAACCTTCTTTTCTCTGGCCTTTCCCTTCAAGTTAATCTCTAAGCCCTTGCGCAACTTAATTAAATTTGCCATAGAAAAAATACCTTGATTATTATAAATTGATAACTATTTCACTAAAAATTGCTTTCTTCTCATTCGATGGCTTTTTAGCCGTTGCAAATATACACAAAAATTGCTTAATAGTAATAAAAACGTCTATATAATTTCCCCTTTACATTTATTTTTCTAATTTTGCATGCAATTAGAAAATAAATTGAAGGCTCTTCAACACTATATCAATCTCGCGATATGGACCCTGGCGGGACTATATCTCGGCATTGCCATCTTGGTCAACATTCCCGTGGTACAACACTACATCGGAGAGAAAGTAGCTGCTGCACTCGCACGGAAACTGGACACCAGGGTGAGCATCGGTCGTGTAGATGTCGGACTTTTTAACCGTATCATCATCGACGACGTTAATCTTTTCGATCAGCGGCACCACCCCATGCTCATGGCTTCGCGACTTTCTGCCAAGCTCAGTCTTATCGATCTCATGCAGGGGCGTATCTCAGTCAGTTCGGCTCAGCTCTTCGGTCTTGATGCCCGATTATATCAGGCCAATGCCGATGCTAACCCCAACTTCCAGTTTGTGCTCGACTCTCTCGCTTCGAAGGACACTACCCGGCACACTCCCCTCGACCTGGAGCTCAAGAGTGTCGTTATCCGTCACGGCAGTATCGCCTTCGATCGGCTCGACCTGCCCCGCCGCAACACCTTCGATACACACCATCTTCATATTTCGAAGCTGAGCTCACACCTCATTCTGAACAAGCTGCAGGACGACTCTGTCAACCTCAACATCAAACGCCTTTCGCTGCACGAAGCCTCCGGCATAGACCTGCAGAAGCTGTCCCTACGCTTTTTGGCCAACACCCATCGTGCGGAGCTGACCCACTTCAACCTGAATCTCCCCCATTCACACGTTCAGATCGGACGGCTCAGTGCTGCTTACCAGCTGGATAAGAAGAAGCTCGTCCGAGGTTCGCTGCATTTTGAGGGTGCCATCGACGAGTCGGTTATCCACCCTAAGGACTTGAAAGCTTTCAAACCGGAACTTGCTAAGTTTGATCGCCCCATAGTCCTATCCACCAGTTTTTCGGGTACAGACACCCAGGCCAAGATCAGCCGTCTGCTGGTCACCGTACCCCGGGCCGGAACCCAGACCGTCTCCTCCTCGCCCGCAGATATCCGTATCCATCTTAGCGGCAGTGTTTCCCACCTCCGCCATCAGCCGCAATGGCAGGCCGCCATCAGCCAGCTCATGGTCGATGACGAGGGCGTCAGGCTGCTGGCAGGAAGCATTCCCGACGTTGTGTCGCGACTGCAGCACATCAGTTACCGTGGTACTGCCAGCGGCAGGGGCAAGAGCATTGCCCTGCGGGGCACGCTGCTCTCGGGAGCTGGCAATGCTGACATCAACGCACAGTTTGACGGCCAGAACTTCGCCGGTTATGTTGCCACACAGGGATTCAACCTGCGACAGGTGCTCCAAGACAAGCAGTTCGGACAGCTTGCCACAGAGATTTTCCTCTCCGGAAACATCGCCAAGCAGTATTATCAGGCACGTGGTAAGATAGAGCGCATGGACTATCATGGCTATGCTTACCGTAACGCGGACATCGACGGAACCTTTGACCGAGGAACCCTTAATGGACGGTTCGACATTCACGACCCTAATTTCCAGGCACTTATCAACGGTACTCTCGATACGGACAGGCATCATCCGGGTGCCCATCTCACTGCCTCCCTGCGACATCTCAATCCTGCCCTGCTCCATCTTGCTGCCGGCAGGCATGCCCATGCAGCCTACAGCGCCGACATTGCAGCCCACTTCACCGGCAGCAACATCAACACGGCACAAGGTCATCTCGACATAACCCACTTCTCCAAAGTCAGCGGTGAAGGAACCTATCAGCTCGATTCCCTCACCCTGTATGCCAGCAATGATAAGCACGGGCACCATCTCTCCTTCCGCAGCGACTTTGCCGAGGCAGATGTTACAGGCCGCTTCAACTACGCCACCATAGCGCAGAGCATCACGAATGTCATAGCCCGGAAACTGCCAAGCATACAGCTTCTTACGCCGATACGTTACAGACCCGCTCCAGTCAACGACTTCACTCTCAACGCCACAATCCGTCGCAGCGACTGGCTGAATGAATTCTTCGGATTGCCCGTCACGCTGAACGAACCGATGAAGATCTATGGTAATATGGAGCCCGGAGCCGAAAACCTGGAGACACGTATCTTTGCTCCTGCCATAGTCTATGAGGGATCTACCTACAAGGACGTTACACTCAACGTCTCTTCGCCTGACCATACCCTGGCCGCTGACCTCAGTCTGACCAAGCTTAGTGCCAACGGCACACCCATGGAATATCGGGTTGAGGCCTCTGCCAACAACGATAAGCTCTCTTCTGCCATTTCCGTCGATAACCATGCCCACCGCCGTCTTACCGGGCATCTGCTGTCGGTGACGCGCTTTGCCCGCAACAACGAAGGACGGACAGAGGCCATCGTCGATATCAACCCCTCAACCATGAGCGTCGGCGACAGCGTGTTCGCCGTACAGCCTTCGCGTATCGTCTACAGCAAAAACCATCTGCAGGTGAACGATTTTGCCATCACCGGTGGCGGGCAGCACGTCCGTGTCAACGGGAAAACCTCCAAGGGCTCCCGCGATTCGCTCATCGTGGATCTCAGTCGCGTGAATGTGAGCTATATCCTCGACCTCGTCAACTTCCATGCGGTCGACTTCAGTGGCTATGCCTCGGGTAAGGCTTTCGTATCGCATCTCTTCGATAAGCCAGAAGCACGGGGACAGATTCAGGTGGCCGACTTCAGATTCCAGGAGGGACGTATGGGTACGCTCTATGCCAAAGTAGCCTACAACCGTCTCCTCAGTCAGATAGACATCGATGCAGAAGCCATAGACAGCCTGACCCTGCCCGATAAGACTATCCTCCCCCGCACCACCGCCATCAGGGGCAATGTGTCCCCCTCCCGCCACGACATCAGCCTCAATATCACGGCAGATCATACGCGGGGCGACTTCGTTCAGAGCTTCTGCCAGAGTTTCATGAACCGTTCCAATATTACCGCAGACGGCAGCGTGAGGCTGTGGGGAGACCTCAGTGACCTGAATCTTACAGGGCAGCTCGTTGCCAATGGCAGCATCGGGCTGGCTGCCCTCAACACCGACTACACCCTTCATAATGACACGATCGACCTGCTGGTCAACGAGATACAGTTTCGCAACTGCCACATCACCGACCGCGACGGACACGCAGGCCGCATTACAGGAAGCTTATACCATGACCACCTGTCACACCTGAGCTACGACATTCATGCCCAGGCCGACCACCTCCTGGCCTACGACTGGGGACCCACCTACGGCAGCACGTTCTACGGAACGGTCTATGGTACGGGTAACGTGGATATCAAGGGACAATCGGGAGAGGTCAACATCGACGTAAACCTCACGCCCGAGAAGGGATCGGAGGTGGTCTATGACGTGTCCTCACCTACGGCTGTCAGCGACAACCAGTTCATACACTGGACCTCGCGCGACAGCATGGCAGCGGCCCACACGGCCCTGTTGCCTGACACGGCGCAGGGACAGGCAAGGCCGGAACAGGAGAACGCCCCCGATATTCCCACGGATATCCGCATCAACTTCCTCATTAACACCACCCCCGATGCCACGCTCCGCCTGCTCATGGACAAGCGTACGGGCGACTACATTACGCTCAACGGATCGGGTATGATCCGTGCCGCCTACTATAACAAGGGGGGACTGGACATCTTCGGAAACTACGTGGTCGATCATGGACTGTATAAGCTTACAATACAGAATATTATCAAGCGTGACTTCAGCTTTGCTCAAGGAAGTACGATCGTCTTTGGAGGCAATCCGTACAATGCTGCTCTGAACCTCACCGCCCAGTATCTGCTCAACTCCGTGAGCCTCTCCGACCTGCAGATAGGCCGCAGCTTCTCCAACACCAATATCAAGGTGAACTGTATCATGAACATTACCGGAACGCCGAGGAGCCCGCGGGTCGATTTCAGTCTCGACCTCCCCACGGTGAGCAATGATGCCAAGCAGATGATCTACAGCCTGATCAACAGCGAGGAGGAGATGAATCAGCAGGTGCTCTACCTGCTCGCCGTGGGACGGTTCTATGCTCAGGGCAGCAACAATGCCAATGCCAATGGCGCGGGAGGCGACCAGACGAGCCTGGCCATGCAGAGCATTCTCAGCGGACAGATCAGCCAGCAGCTCAACACGGTGCTCGGGTCGGTCATCAAAGATAACAACTGGAACTTCGGAGCCAACATTTCTACGGGCGACGAAGGCTGGAATAATGCCGAATACGAGGGTCTGCTCTCGGGACGTATGCTCAATAACCGGCTCATCTTCAACGGCCAGTTCGGCTATCGCGACAACAACCGGGCCACCACCTCCTTTATCGGCGACTTCGACCTGCAGTATCTCATCACCTCCAGCGGCAATCTGAGCGTTCACGTCTATAATCAGACCAACGACCGCTATTTCACGCGTAACTCACTCAACACCCAGGGTATCGGCTTCATTCTGAAACGTGATTTCGATACGTGGAAATCGCTCTTCAGATGGCGTAAGAAGAAATCCGATTCGCCCCAGACCCCTGCTTCAGCTCCCAAGGCGGCCGCTGCAGCGAAGAGGGAGAAGTAGCCGGCAGGAGCAGAAGGGCATGTCATGGCAGGGGTGCACACTATTTTTTGTAAGATGCCTCCATGAAGTCAAGAGACACTTGGCAGCCCCTTTTGCCCATCACGATATCATTTAAATTCAGAGTAGTGCTTATTGACGTTGCGATTCAATATTAATCGTAACGCGAATAAGCATTAATCGCGTTGCCAATAAGTATTAATCGCATCGCGAATAAATATTAATCGCAACCCCACCCTTTTTTATCGCTTCTCCGCCGTGCTGGAATACACTTCCGGGTCGTCATTTTTCAGAAGTTAAAGTGTCACGACCATAGTGTTTTTGCTTCCATTCTGATTTCGGGTGAATACATTATTTCACCGCGCAATTTCGTCTTATCTGAGTATGAATCAGTGTTCTACGGAGGCTCATGCCTTTGTCCCGAACACAGGGGCATGGAGCCTTCAGGGAGGGTCAGTACCCTATTGAGAATCTTAAAATTCTCTCTTCCGATCATTTTCCGTGCAAGATTTCAGCACCTGTCGCGTTTATAGGTTGTACCAATACCATTATGTCACAAGTTGCAACCGACATCGAGGCAGAAATAGTGAGCATGTTCCATCGTGGCGACGGCCATGCCATGGACAGGCTCTATGCGGTTTACAGCAGATACCTTGCTGGTGTCTGCACACGTTACATGGGCAGCAGCGATATGATGAAAGACGTGATGCAGGAAAGCCTGATCAAGATCTTCACGCGTATCGGAACGTTCAGGTACCGCGGGCCGGGATCGCTCAGAGCCTGGATGACACGTATCGTAGTCAACGAGAGCATCACCATGCTCAGACAGCGGCAACGGCTGGCAGTAAATCTCACCGACACCGACCCACCCGATGTGCCCGACGGGGACGAGGAGGAACCCGATGTGGACGGGCTGAGCCCCGACGTGATGATGGGCTTGCTGCAACGGCTGCCCGACGGCTACCGCACGGTGCTCAACCTCTACGCCATAGAGGGACACTCACATCAGGAGATAGCCCAGATGTTAGGCATCAAAGTGAACAGCAGTGCCTCGCAGTTGCACCGTGCGAAACGCATGCTGGCAAAGATGATAGACGACTATAAACGCGGAAAGGAGGAATCAAGATGAGCAATCAATGGACAGAAGGCCTAAAGCAGCTGGCCGACAGTATGCAGGCTACGCCACCCGAGGGAATGCTGGCCGACGTGAAGCAGGCCATGAGCAACCGTGGCCTGACTCCGGCTTTCGGCTTGCCCGCACGTATCGTCCGCCTGAGACGCATACGTGCCACGGCAGCCTCCCTACTGATTCTCGTCAGCATCGGAACTGCCGTATATCTTATGTCCTCTTCAGGCCGAGGCGCCAGCTCTCTTACACCTGGCACCACCGAGACAGCATCACGCGGCAGCGTTTCGGCCACCAGCCGCTGGTCAGGGCATGTAGCAGGGCATACTCCGCCGGGCACGACCTTGACTGATAAATCGGGAGGTGCGTTTTCATCGGAGGGGCGGCAAACGGTGCGTGGTGCAGGAAACGGCATCGGCACAGTGAATCAGCAGGAAGATGACAGGCCTATGCTTGCCGAAGTGCCGGCAGACATCCCCAAGCAGGAGGACTTGGGCGAGAACAGCCCGTCCCGAGGTAGAGCCAGCGAGACCTCTGAGCAGGAGGCACCATCGACGGAGAAGCCAGACGCCAAGATAAGGAAGCCATCTTCACAACCAGACTATGGCATGGATATGGACACCGATGCACCCCTGTCTGCACAGGCGGAGCCAGCCAAAAGGACAACTGCATGGAGCATATCGCTATACGCGGGCAGCATGCCCGGGCTGCAGAACGGATCTGACGATGACCTCGCGAACAACTACATGGCAAACATGCCCATGAATGATCCGATAAATACCACCCTATTTCCACAGGCCATCAGCCCCTCAGGACTGTACATGGCCGAGGTTCCTCATGACACCAGCGAGAGGCATCATCGTCCCCTGCGCATGGGACTATCGGTGAGTTACCCCCTGGGCCGGCGATGGTATCTCCTGTCGGGTCTGACCTATAGCAGGCTTACGTCTGATTTCACAGAAACATGGAACATCGGAGAACGTAAAACTGAGCAAACGCTCCATTATCTCGGTATTCCCCTGAGCCTCTCTTATGATCTGTGGAGCAGCAGGAAGTGGAGCCTGTATGTGTCGGGAGGAGGAATGGCCGAACTGCTGGTGAAGGGCCGAAGTCAGACTGCAATCTACGAATACCGCAAGAACACTACCCTGAAAGAGAAGGTCGCTGACCATAGACCCGTATGGAGCCTGGCAGGAACGGCAGGTGCCACCTATCGCCCCATACCCTCGGTCGGACTATACATAGAGCCAGGAGTCTCGTGGTATCCCCGTCAAAGACATCATCCGAAGTCGTATTACGGCGAACACCCGTTGAATTTCCAGTTTAGCTTTGGCCTGAGATTTACGGTGGGGCGATAAAGAGTGTGCGAGGGTTCCTATAGCAATCTCCATCTTCGGTGCACTGCGGCTCATACAAAGTAAATACAGAAAAGCCTACCCCCAACCGTCGTTCAGCGGTCAGAGCAGGCTTTTTTGTTTTATAATACGGAAAAAATCAATATATACCTGCTCTTTTTCCATTACAATACACAGAAATATGGATTTAAATTATTAACTTTGCCGCAAATTGGCAGTATAACTTACGTTGTACGCCCATGCACCAAACATAAAAAGTCTATTGTAGTTAGGTTCAAAGTCCCAATAGAGGTATAAAAAACAAGAATAATGAAAGGTATCGTTTTAGCAGGAGGTTCTGGAACCAGGCTTTATCCCATCACCAAAGGGATCAGTAAGCAGCTTATCCCGATCTTTGACAAACCGATGATTTATTATCCGGTATCAGTGCTGATGCTTGCCGGTATTCGCGATATACTGATCATCTCCACCCCATACGACCTGCCAGGTTTCAGGCGTCTGCTGGGCGACGGTCATGAGTATGGTGTTCATTTTGAATATGCAGAGCAGCCCTCTCCCGACGGTCTGGCACAGGCATTCATCATCGGTAAGGAATTTATCGGCGACGACAGTGTATGCCTGGTGCTGGGTGACAACATCTTTTATGGTGCACGCTTCACCGAGATTCTTGCCGAGAGCGTTGTTAACGTCGAGAAAAACAACAAGGCTACGGTGTTCGGATATTACGTGAGTGATCCGGAGCGTTACGGCGTGGCGGAGTTTGACGGTGAGGGAAACTGCCTGAGCATCGAGGAAAAACCCGAGCACCCTAAGACCAACTACGCCGTGGTAGGGCTCTATTTCTACCCCAACAGCGTGGTGGATATTGCTGCCCATATCAAGCCCAGTGCGCGTGGCGAGCTGGAGATCACCACCGTCAATCAGGAGTACCTGCAGCGGCAACAGCTCAAAGTGATGACCTTACCGCGTGGCTTCGCATGGCTCGATACGGGCACCCACGACAGCCTCTCGGAAGCCAGCACCTTCATAGAAGTGATAGAAAAGCGGCAGGGCCTTAAGATAGCGTGTCTTGAGGAGATAGCCTTCAAGCGCGGGTGGATTACGCGTGATCAACTGATGGAAAGTGCAAAGCTCATGGCAAAAAATAATTATGGTCAGTACCTGATGCGACTGGCAGAAGATAAACGGTAATGCGAAACATCAGGTTATAACAAACAAGAAATATAAATAAACAAAACACATATTCAGTAATAATATGGAAGAACTTACCAATGCTAAAGTAGATCAAATGGGCATGCCGGAGGAAGAGGAAAGGTCGTCGTTCGACTTTGCGACCATCTATACCACCCTTATCCTCAACTGGAAGTGGTTTGTGCTGTCGCTCATCATCTGTCTGGGACTTGCAGCCATTTACCTACGTTACAAGACCCCTATCTACGAATCGACCGCCAAAATGCTCATTAAGGACAATGACCAGGGAAGATACCGTGGTACAAACAACATGCTCAACACTTCTACGCTGGGTATGATATCCAATTCGAATGGTATCGACAATGAGATGGAGATTCTCACCTCCCACTCTCTGGCACAGCAGACTGTCCGCGACATGAAACTCTACGTCGACTACTACTCAGTAGGCAAGGTAAAAGATCTTATCCTCTACAAGAACCAGCCGATCAATGTGGATCTCGACGCAGCTCATCTGGAGAAGCTCAACGCAGCTCATCTGGAGAAGCTCAACGCACCCATCAATCTGCTTATCAGTCGGGATGGGAACAACTACCATATTACAGGTACCTACTATGTGCCTGAGAACGAAAATGAATATACCGGCCCATACAGCATCGACAAGACAGTGAACAAGCTTCCTGCAACCATCGGTACTCGTGCCGGCATCATCAAGCTCACCCCCAACACCATCGGCAAGATGGACGAAGGCCGGAAACTGAGGGTATCTATCAACTCTCCGCGGATGGCCTCATATAAATATGTGGGCGAGCTCAGCGTGTCGCAGACCTCTAAGTCAACCACCATCGTGCTTCTCGACCTGAAGGATGAGATCCCGCAGCGTGCCACCGACTACCTGACGCAGCTTGCCATCAGCTACAACCGTCAGGCCAACGAAGACAAGAACGAGGTAGCCATGCGTACCGAAGAGTTTATCAACGGACGTTTGGAGAAGATCAATGCAGAACTTGGAAATACTGAGGGACAGCTCGAAAACTACAAGCGACGCAACAACATGGTGGAGCTCAAGCTCAACGCCGGACAGGCCGTGAACAATGTCGATGTCTACTCTCAGAAGCTGGCCGAGGCCAATACCCAGGTAGCCCTGCTCGACGAGATGCGCTCGTATGTAGATAATCCCGCTAACAAGTATCAGCCCCTGCCGTCAAACGTGGGTCTGACCGACCAGGCCGCCACTGCCATGATCGGCAGCTATAATGCCTTGGTACAGAAGCGTAACCTCTTGCTGCAGAGCGCCAGCGAGACGTCTCCTTCTGTCATTCCTCTGACAACGCAGATCGACGAGATGCAGCGGTCTATCCGCCGTGCACTGCAGCAGGCTCGCCGCGGCATGGATATCCAGCGTAACTCTGTTGCCTCGCAGTTTGGCAAGTATCAGGGGCAAGTGGGCGAATCGCCTGAACAGGAGCGCATGCTGACCCAGATCGGACGTCAGCAGGAGGTGAAGTCGGGACTTTACCTGATGCTGCTGCAGAAACGTGAGGAGAACTCCATCTCTCTGGCAGCCACGGCAGACAAGGGAAAACTGATTGACGACCCTGCCACAGGCAGCATGATCAGTCCGAAGCGCCCTATGATCATGCTCATCGCCCTGATCATTGCCATCGCCATACCTACGCTGATTCTCTTCCTCATTCAGTTGTTCCATTATAAGATCGAAGGTCATCAGGATGTGGTTCGTCTTACCACGCTGCCTATCCTGGGCGATGTGGCCATTGCCTCCGACCAGGCTAAGACCAAAGCCGACATTGTGGTACATGAGAATAAGAACAACATGATGGAAGAAATCTTCCGCTCGATGCGTACCAACATACAGTTTATGCTGACCGACAACGAGAAGGTTGTCATGTTTACTTCTACCAACTCCGGTGAAGGAAAGACCTTCATCGCGGCCAACCTTGCCGTTTCTTTCGCTCTGCTGGGCAGGAAGGTACTGCTTGTAGGCCTTGATATCCGTAAGCCTCGACTGGCAGAGCTCTTCGAACTCTCCGACAAGACACACGGCATCACCAACCTCCTGACCAAGGAACAGCCTGACTGGGCTACCATCGACAGCCAGATTATCGAGTCGGGAGTGAACAGAAACCTCAAGCTCCTTATGGCCGGACCTATACCTCCCAACCCTGCCGAGCTTGTGGCACGCCCAAGTCTGGCACACATCTTTGAAGAGCTTCGCAATCACTACGACTATATCCTTATTGATACGGCTCCTGTAGGTCTGGTGACCGATACGCTGCAGATCGGCCGTATATGCGATTCGACCGTGTATGTGACCCGTGCCGACTATACGCCCAAGGAGAGTTTCGAACTCATTAACGGCCTGTCGGCTTCGAAAAAGTTGCCCAAGATGAGTGTGGTCATCAACGGTATTGATATGTCGAAGAAGAAGAACGGTTACTACTATGGCTACGGCAGGTATGGCAAATATGGCAAGTATGCCCGCTACAGCATGTATGGCAACCGCTCATACGGCAAATATGGTAACTATGGAAATTATGGCAATTACGGAAGCTATGGCAGCTATGGCTCGTACGGAAACTACAGCAACAGCCATTACGGTAGTGCCAACGATAACTCAATCAAGAAATAAAACATATATATGGCAACCATAGCAGTAGATTTTGATGGTACTATCGTTGAGCATCGCTACCCTGCAATAGGCGAGGAACTGCCTTTTGCTACCGAGACATTGCGCATGCTTATCAAGGAACAACACCGTCTCATTCTGTGGACAGTACGCGAGGGAGATCTCCTTCAGGAAGCTCTCGACTGGTGTCACGAGCGCGGTGTGGACTTCTGGGCCATCAATCGGGACTATCCTGAAGAAGAGGAAAACAAGAATAATCACTTCAGCCGTAAGATTAAAGCTGACTATTTCATCGATGATCGCGGGATCGGCGGACTCCCTGAATGGGGGCAGATCTATCGCATCATTCATGAACATCGTTCCTATTCTGATATACTCAGGGAAAGTATGGGCGAAACGCATATGGACGATGTACCTCAGAAACGCCATTGGTGGCAATTCTAATAAAGTGTAAGATCATAAAAACAAACCAGAAATCGGTTGTCTTGTGGCCCTATCGTCCATACGATAGAGACAGAAGACAACCGATTTAGTTTCGTCAACACAAATCCTGAACATGCAAAAAAAAGACTTAAGAATTGTCTTCATGGGCACCCCGGAGTTTGCCGTAGGCACGCTGAGCCGGCTCGTGGAGCATGATTATAATGTGGTGGCCGTCGTAACACAGCCCGACAAGCCCGTGGGACGCCACCAGACAGAGCTGCAGCCATCTGCTGTGAAACAGTATGCCTTGACCCATCATATCCCGGTGCTGCAGCCAGTGAAGATGAAAGACCCGGGCTTTGTGGAGGAACTGGCAGGATATAAGGCAGATATCCAGGTAGTAGTGGCCTTCCGCATGCTGCCCGAGGTGGTGTGGGCCATGCCTCGCATGGGTACCTTCAACGTGCATGCTGCCCTGTTGCCCCAATATCGCGGGGCGGCACCGATCAACTGGGCCATCATAAACGGAGAAACGGAGACCGGCGTCACGACCTTCTTCCTCGACCATAACATTGATACCGGACGCATCATCGCACAGAAACGAATGCCCATTCCCGATGATGCCGACGTGGAATATGTATATGACCATCTTATGGAGCTCGGTGCAGAAATAGCTACCGAGACATTAGACAGGGTGCTGGAGGGAAATGGAGAAGTGGAATCTATAGAGCAGGAGAATATGGAGTCGGCAACAGGAAAGCTCCATGAGGCTCCGAAGATCTTCAAGGAGACCTGCCGTATCAATTGGAACCAGACTGCCAAGCAGGTCTATGATTTCGTCAGGGGGCTCTCGCCCTACCCTGCCTCATGGACTACACTGCAGACCAACGGTATGGAACAGATGCTGAAGATATACCAAACGCAGAAGACCGGCGAGCCCTGTTCTGATGCCCACCCCGGCGATATCAGGTGTGACCGGCATCATATCTGCGTGGCCTGCACCGACTGCTGGCTGGAACTGACACAGCTGCAGCCTGCAGGAAAAAAACGTATGACAGCCCAGGATTTCATTAATGGCAACCACCATCTGGAGCTGGCACGGCTGGTATAAAAGGAATGTGGACATGGCATTACAGCCATAGCTACCTATAACAAAAACAAGGCACCGACCTTCTTTACATAGAAAGTCGATGCCTTGATTATTTTTATCCGATGGTATGGATAAATCTTGATGGTACCTGTCAAGCTGTTATTCTTGATGAATCAGCCTGAAGATCCATCTCAAATTTCCCAACCGACGGCCGAGGCACCCAGCACAGCTGCCGAACTACCGTCAAGACCACTTACGAGGAACTTAGCCTTGTTCTTAAATATGGCCAGCACATGCTTGTCATAGCTGCGCTTAATGGGATCCATGATCAAGTTGCCAGCCTTTGTCAGACCACCGAAGAATATGAAAGCCTCGGGCGAAGAGAATGCCGCGAAGTCGGCACAGGCGGCTCCAAGCATCTCGCCCGTAAATTCGAAGATCTTATGAGCCATCTCGTCTCCCTTACCGGCGGCGATGCTCACGTCGAGCGAAGTAATATCCTCGGGTTTCAGTTCACGCAGCAGAGAAGGCTCATCGGTCGATGCAAGCATTTCGCGGGCAGTACGTGCCACACCCGTTGCAGAGCAGTATGCCTCCAGACACCCATGACGGCCGCAGCCGCACAGGCGACCATTCTCACGTACCATCGTGACGTGACCCAGCTCTCCGGCAAATCCGTCGCTGCCATATACCACATTTCCGTTGATCACAATGCCTGACCCGACACCAGTCCCGAGCGTGATAACGATAAAGTTTTTCATACCACGGGCTACGCCATAAGTCATCTCTCCGATAGCTGCCGCATTAGCGTCATTAGTCAGACCTACAGGGATACCGAGTGCTTTGGAGAACATTTCTGCCAGGGGTACAATACCATTGTGTCCCCAGACCAGATTAGGTGCAAACTCAATCGTTCCGTTGTAATAGTTGCCATTGGGAGCACCTATACCCATAGCCTTGATCTTATCGATGCCCCCAACCTGATCGATGGCAATACCAAGAGCATCAACTGATGCCTTCACATAATCGTTGACGTCGGTATAAGCCTGTGTCTTGATTGCTGTTGTGGCTTTAATATCACCGCGGCTGTCCACAATGCCAAATACCGAATTGGTACCTCCAAGGTCCAGCCCGATAACATACGGCTTCATTTCATTCTGTTCGTTCATGCTATCTGCATTTTTAAGTTAGTAATACTTTTATGCAAAGATAGTAAAACATTTTATTATCTCATACTGACACCCTACTTTTTTATACTTCATAGGTTTTATTTCTTTACCTCAATTCACGCTCACACCGATATTCACACACCCAGGCACAATGATATAAAGTGCTGTAAACACAGTTTGAGGTGAACCCTTAGACGCTTCGTCGCGTGATCCTTTTCTCCTGTAAGAATTTTCATGATCATTATCCTTTGCTGTGCTCACACAAGCGTTAAACCTCCTTAAATACATGAACTTTTCGTATAGAAAAATTAATAATTAAGGATCAAAATACTTATATTTGCGATTTATAATCCAAATAGTACTTCAACCTAAAACTTGCACGTCATGGAAAATCTACCTTTAGTCTTTTGGCTGGTACCCATAGCATCTCTCTGCGCCCTGGGAATGGCCTGGTATTTCTTTCACAACATGATGGGTGCCGACGAGGGCACGCCTCGCATGAGAGAGATTGCGCAGTACGTTCGCGAGGGTGCCATGGCTTATCTCAAACAGCAATACAAAGTGGTGCTCATCGTCTTCATCGTTCTTGCCATCATCTTCGCCATCATGGCATACGGCTTCAACGCCCAGAACCCGTGGGTTCCCTTCGCATTCCTGACAGGAGGATTCTTTAGTGGACTGGCGGGATTCTTCGGAATGAAGACGGCAACCTATGCCAGTGCCCGCACGGCCAATGCTGCCCGGCAGAGCCTCGACCGCGGACTGAAGATTGCTTTTCGCTCCGGAGCCGTCATGGGACTGGTGGTCGTGGGGCTCGGACTGCTCGACATCGCCTTATGGTTTCTTATCCTCACCTCTGTGTATCACGGTGACAACACCGCCCTCATCACCGTTACCACAACGATGCTGACCTTCGGCATGGGTGCCTCTACACAGGCTCTGTTTGCCCGTGTGGGTGGAGGTATCTATACCAAGGCTGCCGACGTGGGTGCCGACCTCGTGGGCAAGGTGGAAGCCAACATACCCGAAGATGATCCCCGCAACCCGGCAACCATTGCTGATAACGTGGGAGACAATGTGGGAGACGTGGCCGGAATGGGTGCCGATCTCTACGAGAGCTACTGCGGATCTATCCTGAGCACCGCCGCACTTGGTGCAACTGCCTTTGTAACTGCTGCCGACGACATGCAGCTGCGTGCCGTCATCGCACCGATGCTCATCGCTGCCGTGGGCGTATTCCTCAGCTTGCTCGGTATCTTCATGGTACGAACCAGAGAAGGTGCCACGATGAAGGATCTGCTCCACTCGCTCGGACTGGGTACCAACACGGCCGCCATACTCATCGCGGTGGCCTCCTTCGGCATCCTCTATATGCTCCAGCTTCAGAACTGGGTCGGCATTAGCTTCTCCGTTCTCAGCGGATTGGCAGCCGGAGTCGTCATTGGCCAGTCTACCGAATATTACACTTCGCAGAGCTACAAGCCCACACAGAAGATCTCTGCTGCTTCCAAGACAGGCTCGGCCACGGTCATCATTAAAGGTATAGGTACGGGTATGATCTCTACTTGCATTCCGGTTATCACCATCTCGATAGCCATTATGCTGAGCTATCTCTGCGCCAATGGCTTTGACATGAGCATGAGTGCACAGAGTATTCAGACCGGACTTTACGGCATCGGCATCGCCGCAGTAGGTATGTTATCTACTCTCGGCATCACCCTCGCCACCGATGCCTACGGTCCTATCGCCGACAATGCCGGTGGTAATGCGGAGATGAGCGAGCTGGGAGAGGAAGTGCGCCATCGTACTGATGCCCTCGACGCACTGGGTAACACCACAGCTGCCACAGGCAAGGGCTTCGCCATCGGATCGGCTGCCCTCACGGCCCTGGCCCTCCTTGCCTCTTACATTGAGGAGATCAAGATTGCCATGCACCGAGCAGGAACGGAGATGGTGAATCTTGCCGGACAGGCCATAGATGCCAGTCAGGCCACGATCCCCGATTTTATGAACTATTTTCAGGTAAACCTCATGAATCCCAAGGTGCTTGTTGGAACGTTTATTGGAGCCATGGCAGCCTTCCTCTTCTGTGGACTCACGATGGGAGCCGTGGGACGGGCAGCAGAAAAGATGGTGGAAGAGGTGCGCCGGCAGTTCCATGAGATCAAAGGGATACTTGAAGGAACTGGGACGCCCGATTATGGCCGATGCGTCGAGATCTCGACCCTCAGCGCTCAGCACGAGATGATTTTTCCTTCACTGCTGGCCATCGTCATTCCTATCGTCGTGGGTATGCTGCTTGGTGTCTCCGGTGTCATCGGACTTCTCGTAGGCGGACTGGCGGCAGGATTCACCCTTGCGGTATTTATGGCCAATGCCGGTGGTGCATGGGATAACGCGAAAAAATATGTGGAGGAGGGTAACTTCGGTGGTAAAGGCTCCGAATGTCATAAGGCTACCATAGTGGGTGATACCGTCGGCGATCCATTCAAAGATACCTCCGGACCTTCTCTCAACATCCTTATCAAACTGATGTCGATGGTGAGTATCGTCATGGCAGGTCTTACAGTCGCCTTCAGTTAAGGTAGCACTTGTACTTTAGCAATATGAGTAGCCAGGGACAAATTGCGTTGGATAACGTTTGTCCCTGGCTATGTTGTAAAGGAAATATCGAAAGAATCCACTTACTGAGGCAGTCTGATTTTTCGATATTGATGAGAAATCGGGGTAAAAATCAAGATGAATCCGCGCGTTTGGTTAATAATCATTAACACAAAGCGGTTTTTCATCGTATCTATCACAAATACAAAGCAAAATGCTTACCTTTGCCATCACTTTCAGACATGGTGCCATAGCTCAGTTGGTAGAGCAAAGGACTGAAAATCCTTGTGTCCCCGGTTCGATTCCTGGTGGTACCACTTGAAAATCAAAAAGAGAGTTACAGAAATGTGACTCTCTTTTTTATGCTATAATATGGCTTAATGGATGAAGAAACAGAAAAATCATCTCCAATGCTTTACCTAAAATGATATACAGTAAAGTGGTGATGCTCCTAGACTCAATAAGAAAGCACCGCACCTTCCTTTATGCGGTATGGTTACAAAAAATATTGTTTCTATAACGAATCGTATGGGTGAACTACTGCTTTCTTCTATAACTCTATGTGCCCAAAGGGCACCTCTGTAACTCTGGTAAGAGAAGCATAAAAACCTCCCGTCACTCTTCTTAAGCTATGGCTCTGTATAAGTTCAGTTTTTATCATTCCCTTTCTTTCCCTCACTCTCAAACCTTATCTTCGAATATTCATATCCCATAGCCTTAAGCACTTGACTTATCTGGCTGGTGGCATTCTGCTCCGCACTGCGCACATTTGAAGGCGTGATGCATCGGGCCTTCATGGCACGTTCTGCACGATGGGTGAGAGCTGCCTTATCTTTTTCCGTCCATCTGCCCTCCTCATAGAAAGAGCGAGTATTGGCTTCGTCGATAAAGTGATGATCGAGCAGTTTGATGGGTGGCAACATGACATTTACAGTATCCTGATCCATCGTAATGAAGTTTGTTCCAGCTTCATCGAGGTCAATACCCAGCCGAAGGGTTCCATAGTAGATACGCGACAGCTCGTCATCGCCAAAGAAACCATGCCTAACGGTGTCAACAAGTTCTTCATCGCTGACGGACAGAAACTCCCACTGGCCGATGTCTCTGATCTTGGCTATCTCTACAGGCGTTATGCCGATTCTGGATTCCTGGTCAGCAGAGGCACCACAGCCCTTCAGCATGTAGATGACGAAGCCAACCAACGCCAGCACCAGCAGCATACCGATGCCGAGTCCCACACCCATCGATTGTGTTAAGGTTTTGAGCCAGGGGCTAAGATATGATTTCTTTTTTTCCATAATTATTCTATGTATTTAATGAGTGTGGGGAAGTCGTCGTAGGAGAATTTCTTTCTAAAAGAAACCGTTACGTTCTTCTCCTCATATCCCATCTGTTCGATAATCGGAATAATCTGCCGGGCAGCACTCTGCCTGGCATTCTCGACAATGCCGAGCCTGGGCAACGTCTTGAGCATGTCTTCACGTCCCTGTCTCTGAATACGCGTCATCTCCTCATCAGAGAAATTACTGCGGAAGATAGAAATTTTCTGTTTCACCGCCTCATGGTCTATCTGTGTGCTCGTCATGACCACTTCAGGATTGGGCAGGATGATTTCCAGACGTTTTCCCTCCCGCCTGACATTCTTCTCAGAAAACTTGCTGAGGTCGATATATGCCTTCACGCTGGCGGTCATGGGGATAGCCACTTTACGACGGCCTACAGGCAGGTCAATCTTAAACTGCTTGTGCAGGATCGCCCCCTTCAGCGACAACGAATCGTCGTAGGTCACGATCTTGTGGAGCTGATACTCTGAGGTGTATAGCCGTGAGCACTTCTGTATCTGCATCACCATCATGGGAATGGTGTCAATGCTCTTCTCTGGTGTCTCAGTCTTCGTCGAGTCGTGACAGCCGGAGAACATGCCGAGAATGATCAGGGGCAAAAGCAAATATCTGAGTTTCATGCGCAAAAATTGAATTGATACGATACAAAGATACTAAAAAAACATATATTAGTATGAATATCGCAATTTTTTTGATGATCCCATTAAACCTTCATGCCTGGCCTGCGTCATATTAACAGCTGTAGGAGATAGCAGGCGGCATAGATCCAAAGGTCTGCAGCATGTGTTAAACAGACCCGACCGGAAACATGAAACGGTTGGTACTCCTTCGGCAGAAGAAAAAATACTCAGATTTTATATAATTTATACATTTCAAGAACTAAACTTTTATTATATCGTGTGTACTTAATAGGTAAAAAAGGTATAAAGGTATTTAGGATTGGGATACTTTCTATGTGAATAGGGAGTATCCCTTTTTGTGTTTCGATAGTTTTTGGCTACCTTTGCAGCCGACAAGCTGCATGCGGTATCGTCAGAAGAGACAGATAGACCTTGGCTCTCCACGCCGCCAGCTTCTCGCCTGCATCACCTCTGCATAAATCATAACAACATATTTTGATGAAGAAATTAGCACGAATGATGGTTGCCCTGATGGGATTTCTCGCACTTACATCATGTACGGAGAAGAAGAATAACACCATCATTATTACAAAGAAGAAGGTAGAAAAGAAACCGTCTTCCCAAATTTTAACTATGGGCAACTACACTCAGACGCGAAAAGCCAAATGGATTGGAAGCCAATATGCCATAGAAACGAAGCTGGAAGCCGACCCAGGTCTGCCCTTGGCCGCCGATGGTGATACACGCTATTACGACAACCGCATTACCCTGCGCATCACCAGAACCGACGGTTCTGATTTTCTGAAGCAGACGTTTACCAAGGAATATTTCAAATCGTATGTTCCCGACGACTATTATAAAGATGGCGCATTGTTGGGAATCGTCTTTGTCAAGACAGAGGGAAACAGCCTTGTGTTTGCTGCCAGCGTTGGCGATCCTGACAAATCGAGCGACGAGTACGTACCTCTCGTGCTGAAGATTGATAACTTTGGTCATGTATCGGTGACTAAAGATACCCAGCTTGATACAGATTACACTACGCAGGAGGAGGAAGAAGACGGAGTGTAACCGTTATCACAGAGCTTCGTGTCTTCTATATTTCTTTTCATACTTGCACACATCATATACGACAAATCTGCAACAAGTTCTATTTTCAGAACCTGTTGCAGATTTGTCGTTTTTATGCCCTCCCCCGACAGCGTACAATGATAAGCCGGAGCCATACCCTGTTATCTGTCCTTGATAGACACGTATTTTTTCTGTCCTTGAATGGTCTTATAGGCAGGACGGATAATGCGTCGACTCTCAAAGTTGAGTTCTTCGATACGATGTGCCGTCCAGCCCACAATACGAGCCATAGCAAAGATGGGAGTATAGATTTCCTGAGGTAAACCGATCATCTCATAGATGAATCCACTGTAGAAGTCGAGATTGGCACAGATAGGCTTGTCGGTTTTACGGAAGGCAGACACACATTTCACACCTTCCTGTTCTATCAGTTTCAGGAAGTTATATTCCTCCTCACGTCCCTTTTCCTTCGCCAGTTCTCCTGCAAGTCGCTTCAGCTCCACGGCCCGCGGATCACTCATGGTATAAACGGCATGTCCGATGCCGTAAATCAGTCCCGATTTATCGTATGCATCCTTGCTGAGCATGCGGTTGAGATAGGTGTCGAGCTCGGTCACGTTGGTCCAGTCGCCGATCACCTCTTTGAGATGATGAAACATATTGATCACCTTGATATTGGCACCACCATGCAGCGGTCCCTTCAGCGAACCGATACCGGCGGCTATACTCGAGTACGTGTCCGTACGTGTGGAGGAGGTGACACGCACGGTGAACGTGGAGTTGTTACCACCACCATGCTCTGCCTGAATGATAAGGAGCAGGTCGAGCATGCGTGCGTCGAGCTCGGTATACTCCTCATGCTTCAACATATACAGAAAATTCTCGGCAATGGTCTTGTTCTCACGAGGGTGACGAATGTGAAGACTTCTGCCATGTACCGTGTGGCGGTAAATGTTATAAGCATAAGCGATGATCGTCGGGAAACGTGCAATGAGCTCGATAGACTGCCGCATAAGATTGTCGCGCGAGATGTCGTCGGGATTGGGATCGAAGGTGTACATCTCCAGCACACAGCGTGAAAGGATATTCATGATGTTGGAACCTTCAAGATCAATGATGTGCACGATGGTACGATGGTCGAGCGGCATATTCTCATTAATGAGTTCCTGAAAGGCTGCCAGTTCCTCCTTGTCAGGCAATTTGCCAGACAGGAGCAGATAAGCTATTTCCTCAAATCCGAAACGTTTCTCCTTGAGGAGTGGCGAAACGAGGTCGTCAAGCTCATACCCACGGTAATAGAGCCGACCCGGACAAGGCTGCAGCTTGCCGTTGTCATCGCGCTCATACCCCACCACATTACCTATATTGGTCAGTCCGACGAGCACACCGGAGCCGTCGTCATTACGCAAGCCACGTTTCACGCCATACTTCTGAAAAGCCTCCTTAGGTATCTTACAGGCGTTTTTTACCTCGTCACTCAACTTATAGATCAGATATTCTTTCTTCATAATTGGTCTTCCCTCTATTTTTCTGTCAAACGTATTATCTTCTATTTCTCGTCCTTCGCAATGTCCTGCTACACCAAAGCCTCTATCAGGGCATCTCCAAACTCCTTCGTGCCCAAAGCCTTTCCTTCAGGCATGAAGCGTGCCAGATCGTTGGTAGCCATGCCCTGGGTGAAGAGAGACTCGAGTGCCTGTTCCATCTTGCGGGCAGCCTCGCCCCACCCCATATAGTCAAGCATCATGGCTGCCGACAGGAGCATGCTCGAAGGGTTCACGATGTTCTTACCGGCAATGTCGGGCGCGATACCGTGTGTGGCTTCGAAAATAGCATGCCCCGTGGTATAGTTGATGTTGGCACCTGGTGCAATGCCGATACCGCCCACCTGTGCAGCAAGCATGTCCGACACGTAGTCGCCATTGAGGTTCATCGTGGCAATGACACTATATTCCTCGGGCTTGAGCAGTGCGTTCTGCAGGAAAGCATCGCAGATGCAGTCCTTAATGGTCAGCCTGCCTGATTTCAGCACCTCACCATACTCTCGTTCAGCCAGTTCGTACCCCCATTTCTTGAATCCCCCCTCGGTAAACTTCATGATGTTACCCTTATGAACGAGCGTAACCGAAGGCAGGTTATGAGCCAGGGCATACTCAATGGCAGCCCGGATAAGCCGTTCAGATCCTTCCCTGCTCACGGGCTTCACGCCAAAGCCGGAGGTATCGGGGAAGCGAACCTTCTTCACCCCCATCTCCTCGCTGATAAACCGATAGAATTTTCTTGCCTCAGCCGATCCTGCCTCCCACTCTATCCCGACGTAGATGTCCTCGGTATTCTCCCGGAAGATACACATATCGACCTTCTCGGGGTGTTTCACAGGACTCACCACACCCTGGAAATAACGCACGGGACGCTGACAGACATAGAGGTCGAGCGTCTGCCGCAATGCTACGTTCAGACTGCGTATGCCACCGCCCACGGGTGTCATCAGCGGTCCTTTGATTCCCACAAGATACTCTCTGAAGGCATCGAGAGTATCCTGCGGAAGCCATTCTCCGGTCTGTTCGTGCGCCTTTCCGCCCGCCAGCACCTCCATCCATTCTATCTTTCGGCTGCCGCCGTATGTACTTTCCACGGCAGCATCCACCACATGGCGTACTACCGGTGTTATCTCCGCACCTACGCCGTCTCCCTCTATGAAGGGTATGGTAGGCTGATTGGGAACGTTCAGTTTATCTGTCGACTTTGTAATCTTCATGTTTTTATGTTTTCTATGTGAGGCCCACCCCCAGCCCCTCCCAAGGGAGGGGAGAGCTGCCGCTCTACCTTCTAATTTCTAACTCCTAACTCCTAATTCCTCATTCTTTTGCTGTAGTTGAGTGCCGATCCCGCCTTAAACCACTCTATTTGTGTCTCATTATAAGTGTGTGTCGCTGGAAAACGATCGGCAGAGCCATCGCGATGATGCAGCTCTATGGTGAAACGGGAGCCGGGAGCAAAGGTCTTGAGACCGATGACACTGATGCGATCGTCCTCCTGCACCTTATTATAATCGTCCTTATTGACAAAGGTAAGTGCCAGCATGCCCTGCTTCTTGAGGTTCGTCTCGTGTATTCGGGCGAAACTCTTGGCCAAAATCACACGCACATTGAGGAACCGTGGCTCCATGGCGGCATGCTCCCTCGAGGAGCCCTCGCCATAGTTGTCTTCTGCAACCACAATACTCGGCATGTGCTCTATCTTGTAATGCTTGGCAGCCGCCGATACCTCTTTATATTGTCCGTCGATCTGATCCTTCACCTTGTTACTTTCTCCGTTGAAGGCATTCTCTGCGCCCATCAGAAGGTTATCGGATATGTTTTGCAGATGTCCGCGGAAACGGAGCCACGATCCTGCCATCGAGATGTGGTCGGTAGTACATTTTCCTTTAGTCTTGATCAGCAGCGGCATGTCAATGAGCTCCTCTCCGTCCCACGGAGCAAAGGGCTCGAGACGCTGCAGACGCTCCGACTGTTCGCTGATAACTACGGAAACGTTCTCCTGACCGTCCGCAGGCGGTACGAAAAGCCCCTTCTTCGTCAGCACCTCTATGCTCGACAGATCATCATCTTCACCTGCCCTGAATCCCTTGGGTGGGAACGTATATCCATGAGGCTCATCGAGCTTGACGCTCTCCCCTCTCTCGTTGACCAGTGTGTCGGTCATTGGGTTGAAGTCGAGCCGACCGGCTATGGCCAGCGCCAGCGTCATCTCTGGCGAAGCGATGAAAGCGAAGGTATTGGGATTGCCATCGGCACGACGGCGGAAATTGCGGTTGAATGAGGTCACGATGGCATTCTTACGCGTATTGTCATCGGTGTGTCGCTTCCACTGTCCGATGCAGGGACCACAGGCATTGGTCATCATCACGGCACCGAGCCGCTTGAAATCATCGAGCAGTCCGTCGCGTTCTGCAGTGTAACGTATTTGTTCCGATCCCGGATTGATGATAATCTGTCCCTTGGGGCGGATACCTTTCTCCGTCGCCTGACGGGCCACCGAGGCGGCACGGGCCAGGTCCTGATAGGAGGAATTGGTGCATGAGCCCACGAGGCCCACTTCTACAGTCATAGGATAATCGTTGGCTGTGCCCTTCTCTCCCATCTGCGAGATCGGCGTTGCGGCATCAGGGGTGAACGGTCCGTTCAGATGGGGTTCTATCTCCGAGAGGTCTATTTCAAGCAACTGATCATAATAGGTTTCAGGCTGAGCCGTCACTTCCTCATCGGCACAGAGTTCCCGGGCATTCTGCTGTGCCAGAGAGGCAATCTCCTCGCGCCCTGTCTGTCGCAGATACTCCTCTGCATTACTGTCGTAAGGAAAGATCGAACAGGTAGCTCCCAGCTCTGCACCCATGTTACAGATGGTGGCACGCCCTGTTGCCGAGAGCGTCTTCACACCCTCGCCAAAATATTCTAAGATAGCATTCGTACCACCTTTGACGGTGAGAATGCCCAAAATCTTCAAGATGACGTCCTTGGGCGAAGCCCATCCGGAGAGTTTGCCCGTGAGGTGAACGCCGATGATACGCGGCATCTTCAGTTCCCAGGGCTGTGCCGTGAGCACATCTACGGCATCAGCACCTCCTACGCCTACTGCCACCATACCCAGTCCGCCAGCATTAGGCGTGTGCGAGTCGGTACCGATCATCATGCCGCCTGGAAAAGCATAGTTCTCCAACACCACCTGATGAATGATACCTGCCCCTGGTTCCCAGAATCCGATGTGATAACGCGCTGATACCGAACGTAGAAAATCATAAACCTCCCGATTGGTCTGTTGAGCCATGGGCAGATCCTTCTCCACGCCCACATCAGCCCGGATGAGGTGATCACAATGCACGCTGGCAGGTACGGCGACACGATTCTTGCCTGCGTTCATAAACTGGAGCAGAGCCATTTGTGCCGTTGCGTCCTGCATGGCCACGCGATCAGGACGGAAGTTCACATAGTCTTCCCCACGTTTGAATGGCCTCATGTCTGCCTTATCATATAGATGTGCAAACAGCACTTTCTCTGTATAGCTCATCGGACGCATGAGCTTCTTACGAGCTTCATCCACCCGGCACGAATAGCTGGCATAGAATTGCCGCAGCATGTCAACATCAAGTATCATCATATTCACAAATGGTTTTATATAACAATGCAAAAATACTAAATTTAATTCATTTTATTACATCTTTACTTATATTTTTGTCAATTTTCAACAAAATATCATTTTAATGAATAAATATAAGTATTTTTATACTGTTTACTCTGCGATTAACCAATAAGCCAGATAGGAAAATAGGCCCACCCATTAAATATGTAGATGGGTATGAACACGTATTAGAACACAATGGCATATTTCGCGTTTCAAAATGGCATGCTTTCAAGGTCTGATATAATGGATAAGAAATCGCAGGTTCGATTTTAGAATGATATATCTGCCAGATGCATATAATAAAAAAAGGAACATTATGTTTACCGAGCCATATTTTTATTTATCTTTGCATAAAGATTGTGTAGAATGTGGGGCAACCTGAATTTTATGCAGCCCATACCAAACATGCTGCACTGTGAATCAAGAATTAACAACATAGAAAATGAATCATAAAATGCGGTTTAAGACAGCAGCGGTGGCTATAACGGCTCTCCTGATGACCACCTCATGTCATCACGCTACCGTAGACGACCGTGCCGAGAAAGAGGCACGCGAATATACGGAGCGTTATTGCCCTACTCCCGAAAGCGACATGCAGAGTATGGACAGTATCCATTTTGACAGAGACACGCACACTTTCACTTATCATTACAAGCTGCTGGGGGCTGCCGACGATCCCAAGGTCATCGACAAGATCCAGGCTAAAGTACGCACGGCGCTTCTGGAAGACCTGGTCAGCAACACGGGTACGAAGCTATACAAAGATCATAACTTCGTGTTCCACTACATCTTCCGCTCAAAGTCTACCCGAAAGATACTGTTCGAGGAGCGCTTTACGGCAAAAGACTACAACAAGAAGAAGCGAGCCCGATAGATGCTTCATCGAGCAAAATACGAATAAAGCACTATAAACCAAAATGTTGTGATATGAAACCGAGAGATGCCATCATCGTTTTCGTCTTGCTTATAGGTAGTGCCGTCATGGCGAGTGTCCATTCTTATCGCACCACAGAAGGCCACATGGTGGCCGACATGAACCAGGCCCTGGCACTCACGCTGCAGCATAAGCAAGAAGGGTGGATCACCCCTGATACCATTGCCGACTATCGCAGCCATCTCAGGACAGAGGTACTGCGTCGCCACTCCATCATCTATTATGCCCTGAATGACAGGCAGAAGGGGCTGTGCAGCAGACCGATGAAATGGCAGAAAAACAACAGGCATGCTCGTTTTCAGGGTTATGCCAACTGCTCTATGGCCTCGGTGCTGCTGCTCTCCGACCAGACTCTCCCCCTGTCGCTGGTATGTGTGGCAGCCCTATGGGGCATGGCAGCCATACGATATTTCAGGAGGCGCAACGAGGA
>LAHS01000934.1_pt1 | contig 45828 bp, 31 predicted proteins | sample 329651 | NCBI WGS metagenome assembly LAHS01 (sample SAMN03275699, study PRJNA271635) | activated sludge metagenome | isolation source: sample C-1 Sludge from hydrolytic chamber (first chamber) of Anaerobic...
AGCATATCTAGGAATTTCCTAAAAATAAAAAAGCATCAAATGAGAAGCATCAGGTTTAAAAAGAAGTCATAAACGTTTTCAACATTAAAATGGTAAACCCTTTCGTTAGTTATAGCTAATTTTATTTTCCTAAGAAAGACAGCCGATTCCTAAGCAAAGAAGAAAAGCCCGCCTGGAAAAGCGGACTTTTCGGTTTTATTCGTGCGACTGTTTGATCAGACCTTCCAGGACATCATATCCTTTTTCCGAGGGATGAATTTCATCCTGCCAGAAGAGCGTCCTGTAATCCTGACCATTGGCGGCTTTCCGTTTCTCGTCAAAGGCCTTCTCACTGTCGAGATAAGCGATCTTCTTTTCCTCACACTTCTTTCGGAAGAGCTGATTATAACGTCTTTCTTTTGCAAAATAAGGGGCTTCCAGGAAGACCGGACAATGGACGACTGTCAGGTAGACGATATGAGCTTTGGGATAAATCCGGGTCAGGATTGAATGGAATTTTTCAAAGTCTGCCAGCACTTCTTCCGGTTTGGTGGAGGCATGAATATCGTTGAAACCAAGATTGACAATAATGGTTTTCGGGCTCAGCTTCTTATCCAGGAGCGGAAGATAAGTAAACCAGTTGGCATAGGTTGTTCCTCCGAGTCCTAAGTTCAGGGCATGCGGGAAGACCTCATAGAAGGTACGGGAGGTGAACTGATCGTAATTCCAGAACTCCAGATAGGAATCTCCTAAGAATAAGGTATCGACTTTGCCGACTTCCTTGGCCTTGGATAGTTCCCGGCGGAAGAGAGCTAATCGTGGCGAATAGTCAAATTCCATTTCCGGGGAGTAGCCTTCCTGAAGCTTGGAGTAATCAAATCGTCCTTGATAATCCTTGATCTTATCCACCCCTAAGAAGAATCCCTTGAGGAAATGACTGGGATTGCCTTGGCTGTCCCGGTAATAAAGGACGCCGTTGCCATAGATCCAATCGCCATGCCGGTAATCGAAGGCACCCACATATTTATCCATTCTCTCATTGATGTTGGGATCGATAAGACCGATGGTGGAGCGGCAGAAGTCCTGCTGACCGGCACCGATCTTGTTGTAGCTTTTGCCGTCAAAGTAGATTTCTCCGGTATACACCGAGCCTTCGCCATAGCGGATGATGCCATAGCCATGGCAGCGGGTCTTGCCATCAAAAGGTTTCCCGTCTTTGCGGACAAACGCCCAGACGCCGGTCTTGCCGGTGGCAAATGCGTCTTGGAAAAAAGACTGTTTCATAGGCTGCTTCCTGTTCTGTCCTCAGAGATAATGATCGAACCTCATTTAGGACCTTGCCTCTATCATAGAACCTTTGCCGTTAAAGAACCCTCATTAAAAATAAAGGGTTTTCCGTTGCTTCACCTGAGAAAAGAAAATTCAAAGCGGAAATGGAAACCGCAGAGAAAAAACAAGAAAGAATTTGCTATAGAGACCATCTTAAAAAAGGCCTTTGCTATCGGTATTAATGCTCAATTTACCCACTTGAAAAAGCAACGCATTAATTTTAATGATTGTTTCTAAATGGCACTCCCCATAAAATAAAATCGTCAAGTAAGGGCTTACACTTTTTGCACTTTGCGTGAGCAAGGAGACCGTTCCTAACGAAGGTCTTCTGGAAAAGGAGGTCGGCGAAGTAAGCATAAGTAGAGTGGGGATCGGACGTCGACGTGACGGGTGTTGAAACTTTATAAAAAAGGAGAAAACATATGAGAAAGAATTTGTTCGGCTTGATGATTGCGACGGCTTCCATCTTAGCGTTGGCTGGCTGCAACAAACCTACGTCAGTTGCTTCCAATACGTCGACTTCTGCCAGTACCTCTCCGGTTTCGACCGTGACCTCTGCCTCGCCTTCCGCCTCGGCCTCGGCTTCTGCCTCGACTTCGGTTACTTCGACAGTCCCGATTACGGTAAATTCGGTTACCATCACCGGTGGTGAACAGACCACGGTTTATGATGGCAGCTCCGTTACTTTAAAGGCAACGGTTGCCGGCTCGGTCACCGGTCTGAAAGTGACCTGGTCTACTTCCGATGAGACGATTGCCAAAGTCACCAATGGCGTTGTCCGCTTTGAAAAGGTTACGGAAGAGAAGACCGTTACGATTACTGCGACTTCCCGTGATGATGCGACCAAGAAGGCCAGCGTCACTTTCACGGTCAAGCACAGTCTGATTGATTTGTCGCTTTCCCGCGGCAACAATTTGGATGATTCCAATTATCTTGCCGAAGGTTCCTTAGCTGCGGATCCTGGCGATGTCGCTTTGGTTTTCGCAGATGTCAATTCCACCAAGTGGTATGTTCAGGCGGATATCACCATTGATTCCCTCTTGGATACCGATAACTATCCGAAGTTCGGTATCATGACGGGCAATCATGCCGGTTTCTGGAACAACACGACGGAAGGTGATATCGCTAAGAACGGCTTCTTCTATCTTGATTCCATGCTCTCTACGAAGAGTTCCGGTTGGACAAGCTTCAACTTTGTTACTCAGAATGATTCTCATACTGATTGGAGCTGGGGCACCCAGACCGGTGCTTTCGCCGTCTCGAATGAAGATAAGGTCACGATGGCAACGGCCTACACGATGGGTCTGCTCCGCAATGGTGTGGATTATTACCTTTATGTCACCAAGACCGTTGATGGGGCCAAAACTGCTGCTGCCTACAAGCACATTGTCTATACAGATATTGCTGCTGACGAAGCCTCTCAGGCTTGGATCGGCGGTTGGGCCGTGGGTGTTACCTGCAGTAATTTCAAAGCGTTGACCGGTGATGCCGTCGATGCCATGTTTGAGACTCCGACAACCTTGACCCTTTCTTCCGAAGCCCAGACCCTTTACTTAGGCGATACCTATCCGATTGTTGCGACGACCGATAAATTGGTTTCGCCGATTACCTACGCTTCCGATGATGAAACCATTGCCACTGTCAGTGCCACCGGTGTGGTCACTGCCAATGCGACCAAGGCCGGAACTGCCAACATTACTGTGACCTCGGGTGCCTTAACGAAGACCTGCGTGATCACGGTCACGGATGATAAGAACTTCTCGGTCGTGCTGGATGGCAAGATGGATGATTCGATTTGGAGCGATGCGGTCAAGACCAACAAGTTCACACTGAAGAACAACGATACCAATTATCTGGACTTCTATGCAGGCCGCAATTCCAAGGGTGTCTATCTCCTTGTCGAACAGCATGTGTCCTCGGTGCGTGGTCCGGCTACGAATTGGTGGGAGAATGATAACTTCGAGTGCCGTTTTGGCGATGTCAAGAATCCGAACGGCGAACCTCTTGGCCAGGTTTGGGTCAATGCCAAAGGCGACGGCAACTTCGATGGCATTTACGTCTCGACTGAAACTCAGAATGCGACCACGACTCTCTATGACGTGACGTATGAGGTCTTTGAATCTTATGACAAGATCGGTGTCGGCAAAGATGATATCGTCTGCTTCAAGATGGGTTCCAATATGAATGCTGGCTGGACTTCTTATTCCTTCGATGATTGCACGTTTGATCGGATGCTGAAGATCACCAATACCGGTATCTACGAGAATCTTCCGACAGACAACCAGACCTGCACGGCCAAGGGCCATACCTATGGCAGTTGGTATGAAACGACGGCGGCTACCACGACTGCCAAGGGCGTGAAGACCCATAAGTGCATCTATTGCGGCAAAGAAGAGACCGAAGAAACGGCGATGCTCGACTATGATTCTTCTGCTATCGTCGTCGATACGGCTTCGACCTGCTCCACGCATGGTTCGGGTCATGTCACGAATACGGCTGGCCAGACTGTTACTGTCGAGCTTCCGTTAGATCCGACCAATCATGAGGCCTGGGATGCTACCAATGGTTACTGCACCAAGTGCGGCGAGACCATTGCTGCAGATGCTGCCATCACGAATACGGGTTCCGGCTGGAATTCCGCTGTTAAGTCTCTGAAGATGGATGGCTCGAAGGATTGGGAAGTCAGTTTTGCTTTAACCAATACCACCTTAACAACCACGGATACCGATAACCGGGATATCTGGATCGCCGAAGTCTTCTCCGATAACTGGACCAGCGGCGGCTGGTCGTTCCGTGGCGACTTTAATGGATGGGGTGGCTGGACGGACAACAACCATCGCTTCAGCTCCTATGATTTCTCCGCTTGGAACAATGTCTTCCGTGATGCTTCCCGTGATATGTCGGTTGCCTTCACGCTTACCTATGTGGTTGCCGACAATACCATCACGATGAATGCCGCTTACACTTCCAAAGTCGAGGGCTATGTGGGTCGGGTAGCCTATATGAAGCATTGGTGCGATAATGTCACCTATCGGGGTGCCATGAACATCAATGTCGGCCGTAAAGATTCTGCGGTCGTCATCAGTTCTGCGAAGGTCGTCAGCGGTACGAAGTCTGCGTAGTTTCTTCACCGATAACGTAAGTAAAAAATGGGGAACGCCGACTTGACGTTCTCCATTTTGCTTTAAGAGTTGGTTAGTCTTTCAATCCACTGATGAAAACGGCGTTCCGTTAGTAAAGGAAAAAAAGGTATAATAATACCAGGATGAGTAACAAATCCACGTGTCTCAAGAACATCGCCTTCGCTCTCAACATTTCCATCAACACGGTTTCGCGTGCCTTAAGGGACTGTGATGATATCAGCGACACCACCAAAGAGAAAGTCAGACAGAAAGCTTATGAGCTTGGCTATATGCCCAACAATGTCTCCCAGTTCATCAAGCGGGATGGCAAGAAGCTGATTGCCGTCATCGTCAACTCCCTGAAGAATCTCTACTTCTCCATTGTCTGCGAGAAGCTGGTCGGTTTGTTCAATGAAGAAAACTATGACTTCACCATCGTCTATGCCATGTCCAAGAAACTGAGCCTGGATATTCTGAAACAGTGCATCTCTCAGCGGGTCGATGGCATTGTGACTCTGTTGGAGCCGGACGATGATGTCATTGAGAATGCCAAACTCAGCCATATCCCGCTCGTGCTGATCGGCCGCAACATTGAAAAAGAGTATGTTGACCTCGTCTATACCGACGATGAACTAGGTGGCAAGCTCGTGGCCAACTATCTTGTCAATTACCATTCCATCGATAAGTTCATTTATATCAAGATGCCCAATGTCGAGTGTTCCAAACGTCGTCAGAAAGCTTTTGAATCCACGGTCAAAGAACTGATTCCGGATGCCGAATGCCTGATCTTGGAACCCAAACAGATCAACAGCAGTCTCATCGGACTCATCAATCAAGGCTATAAGGGTATTTTCTGCTTCAACGATGAGCTGGTTTACACTCTCTTAAACAGCCTCAACAAAGAGATCCCAAACATCCGCAAAGTCTATCCGCACCTGCATATCGTGGGTTACGATTGCCTGTCTACCCGGATCAGCGGTCTGGTCGATATCACTTCCGTGGATTTCGATTACGATGAGATCTGCCACGAAAGCATTGCCCTCTTGAAAGACCATTTCGCCAACCCGAACCGGGAGCGCATCTCCAAAGTCTTCCCTGTCCGTCTTCACACCCGTAAGATTATCTTCTAGCTTCTGTCTTGTCAGCGTCAGCCGGAGCGTTCTGCTCCGACTTTTTTATTTCTTTATCCATGACCTTCAGATTCCGGAAGTAGACGATATAAAGGAGACTGGATCCCATCACCAGCACGGAGACAACCCAGGCAATCGGCGTCGAGAAGCAGATGCCTAAATAAGATTCGTCGCTGAGCGGATTCTCTGGATTGATCTGGGCCGGAATGAGATAGCAGACCAGAATCCGGGCAAAGAGCTCTCCCACGCCGCTTAAGAACGGAATCAAAGGCTTCTTGATGCCTTCGATGGAGTTCCGCGAGAGTTGGACGATGCCCTGACAGATCAGGAAAGGCGAAATCACCCGCAGATAGGTGGCTGTGTAATAAATGATTTTCGGACCATTGACCGGATCATTGACTTCCTCGGCCGGCAAGAAAATATAAGGGACATAGGGAGCCGTGAAATAGCCGACGATGAGAATCCCGACATAGCTGATGAGATCGATGATGAAGGCGTCCCGGATGCCTTGCTTGATCCGAACTTTGTCGCGGGCGCCGTAATTCTGACCGACATATTGGCCTAAGGCCGAGGCAATCACGCTTAAGGGCATCGTCAGATAGCTTTCAAAGGAACCATAGCAGCCAGTGGCCTTGGTAGCTAAGCCGTCACCGAACTGATTGACCCGTCTGGCCTGGTAGAAGGATCCGATGAAGAGCACCGACCACTGGAATCCTAACGGAAGACCCAGGGCCAACAGCTTTCCAATCAGAGGGACATCCAAGCGGAAAGCGGCTCTGTCCGGCCGGAGATAAGGATATTTTTTGAAAAGATAAATCAGATAGAGAACGATATCGAAGGTGTTGGCACAAAGAACGGCAATGGCCACGCCTCTGGTATCCAGCCGCACCACGCCGGTTAAGAGGAAGCCGATGAGAATGTGGACCAAAGTGCCGGCAATGGAGATCAGAAGAGGAATGGAGGAGTTGCCCATGGCGTTGACGAAGTTCGAAAGCATATTGTTGAGGAGAACGCAGACAAAGGAAATCAGGATGATCTGGTAATACTCTTCCGACTTTTCCAGATATTGGGAACTGATGTTGAGGTATTCCAGCATCGAATGATAGAAGATGAGACCGACCGTCGTGATGACTAAGGCCAGACATAACGACAAAAACAAAGACATATAGAAGGTTTTCTTGATGCCTGCCTGATCCTTGGCGCCGGCCTTATTGGCGACAATGATGCCAAAGCCGCCCGTGCAGCCGTAGGCAAAATTGAAAAGGATGGCCGAGATGGTGCCGGTCGCATTCATGGCGGTGACGGAATCGCCGCCGACAGTCGTCTTCAGAATCAAGGCATTGATCAGACCGAAGGCGTTGTTGAGGATGGTTTCCAGAAGAATCGGAATCGCAAAAAGGAGAATCCTTTTCCAGGGCGTTCCTTTGGTCAGATCCAGCGGACTGAAGATTCTTTTTATCCAATTCATAGACTTGCTTCCCTTTGTCAAGGCTCTTTCACCTTCGGGGAATGACGCTTCCAAGGTATCTTCTCTGCTTCCTCTTTAAAAGAAGATCAGAAGATAGCTACCCCTATGATACGGGAAGACGAGAGAATAAAACCGCATTATTTTTAATGCTGCTCCTTTTAAAAATCACGATAAATATCGGAATATTTTAAAATGAAAGCCGAAAGAAGGTTCAAAGAACAATTGTTTTATGAAATCCCTTTCATTATGATTGGGGTGTCGACCTGAAAGAAGGATAATCTTTATGAAAAAAAGCAAGACACTGTCGTTGATCTGTTCTCTGGGAATGCTGGCGATGCTGGTTGGCTGCAAGACAACCGTCACCTCCGATTCCGTTGCCACCTCGGTTTCCACGGCTCCGAGCGTCACTTCCACGAGTACCGCTCCCGCCTCGACGTCGGCAACATCCAAAACCTCGGTGGTTTCCACCTCGGTAGTCGATGCCAGCGTCATCAAATCCGTGGTTGCCAAGAATGCGGCCGTCGAAATCCGGATCGGTGAGACTGTTCTCATGACCAATCTTTATACTATCAATCCGGTGAGTGGCACCTTAACGGCTGCTCAGAAAGCCTGCACCTATGTTTCCTCGGATCCCACGGTTCTTACTATCACCAACAAGACCATGAAAGCCGCAGCCATCGGTACGGCCACCCTGACGATCACCTCCAAACTGGATACCACCAAGAGCTGCCAGATTGCCGTCACCATCAAGGACGTCTATTTCGACCGGGATGTCTCCAATCTGTCTTCCGATGATGATTTCTCCAAGGAGCTTCCTGCCGATGGCGGCGTCATCGAGACCAAGAGTCAGATGACCGGCAACTTCTATGTCAAAGGCATCAATGCCACCAAGTGGTACATCACCAGCGATATCGTTCTCAATTCCGTTGCCTCGAGTGAAAAATACCCCAAGCTGGGCATTGTCACCAATGCTTTTGCCGGAACGGAGAATGGCTCCAACAACGAGATCGTCTTCTTCCTCAATGCTTACATTGGCGATAATAGCAACACTAGCTTCACCGATTTCGGTGTCTGCGAAGTACAGAACGGAACCAACTGGGGCTGGAACTCCGGTGTGGCCGCAACGATGGCCCGTCATAAGGATGTCGCTTTCTCCTATTCCAACGAACATGCTTTGACCTATGGTTCCAAATTCTCGCTGGCAGTCGCCCGGGATGGTCTTGATTTCCATGTCTGGGTCGATGGCACCTATGTCTTCTCGATGACGACCTTAGGCGATCTGATGGGTAACCTGTCGGCCGGAGTCTCAACGCCGGTGGTTTCGATGCCGGGCTTATTCGAATTCAATTCTGATGTCACCTATTCCAATTATTCCGCCACGGCTACCGCGACCGATGTCGATGCAAAGATTGCAACTATCACGACGAAAAAGTATATTGATACCTGGGATGCGCAGAAGTAATCCCTAGGAATCGGATGGGTATTTTCAAGAAAAACGCAGAACGTTTAGAGAACGCTTTCCCGGCCTCCACGGGAAAGCGTTTTGTGTCTCTTTTCCTGGATTTCGTACTGGTTTTCTTCGTTTCCTTCCTGTGCTTCTTAGGCGGGAAGAACGTGGCAACCTCCTCGGCTGCCTATCAGGACAATGAAGCCATTGTCTCCGCAGAAGTCCGTTATTATGCCAACTACGCCAGTGAGAGCCATGCCGTCGAATATCTTTCTTTGGATGTCGAAGTCCCGCAGCGCCGGGAGACGGATGCCTTGGTGCTGGAGAATGTGATGCGCGCCATCGATCACTCTTATCAGGTCTTCGGCAATGCCCAGGAACCGGATTTCGTCAACGATGCTTCCACCTCAGCCCATGACTTCACCTATTATGGCGAAGCCAGTTTGCTGACCGACAATGTTTCCTATTTCTATACCCAGTATCTTCCCAGCCACAATCAGAACTCCCAGATTCTTTTCCTGAATGGCGTCTCTTACCAGGATTACCTGTTCGTGGTCTATACCCAGGCGTTCGGAACCTCGGCTCCCAACTTCACCTTTGATGCCACCGTCAGCACGGTTCCGGTGCTGAAGACCCAAAGTGCCTATGCTCTTTACCATTACTTGGTTTCCGGAGCGGATGACACCCTTACTGAAAGCGGCAAATCCCTTTATTCGGTCTTTTACACCGCCTATCAGACGATGCTTTCCGATGCCGAGAATCTCCTCATCAAGGCCGAACCCTACTATACCCAGCATTATCTGGTCTACCAAAAAGCCTTGTATGCCCAAAGCGCCAGTCTCACCTGGGCGATGATTGCCTCGATAGCCATCGCCTATCTGATCATTGTCTTCTTACCGAAATGCCTGTTCGGGTATGACCGGACTCTGGGGCGTCTCATCATGGGATTGGGAGTGATCACGACCCAGCGGAAGAATCCTTCCGTCGGTTCCATCCTCTTACGTTCCCTGTTCGGCTGCTTTGGTTTCCTGACGGTCTCCCTCTTGCTTTATCTCTTGCCGCCTTACTCCGGCGTCTTTGATACCATGATGATGCCGCTGATCGGAAACACGCTCTCGCTCTTAGTGATGCTCTTAGTGATTTCCTGCCTCTGCTTAGCCAACGGACTCACTGTTCTTTTGACGAAGCATCATCAAAGTCTTATCGACCTGCTGCTGAAGCAGGTCACCGTCGATCAGAGGAACCAGGAAGGCGATGACTTCCTTACCCCGGATAACCTCGCTTGATATTGGGTCATTTCCTCGCTCGTTTTTAGCCCCTCTTCCTGAGCGAAAAGGGGCTTTTATATTTGTCCTATAAAAATGGAAAACAGCGATAAAACAGGCAAAATTTAACTTTAAAAATTTTTTGCGCTTTTCCTTTTCAGCATTAATCTTAATGTAATGAAATTCTTGAACTGAAACCCCGAAATAATCACAATAGTTGTGTAAGCGATTTCAGTGTGTATGAAAGGAGCATTGAAGATGAACATGAGAAAGAGAGTCGGTGTCGGTGTCTGCAGTGTCATCAGCTTGGTTGCCTTAGGATTGTCTGGCTGCGCCAAACCATCCTCGGATTCGACCGCGTCCTCTACCTCCGATTCGGTTTCCGCCAATCCCACCAGTGACTCCACCAGCACGAACATGAGCGTCGATAATACCATCTATGATATTTCCGGCCTCAAGGATGATCTTGTCAAAGGCGAAGATGGCAAGGTCAGCTTTGAAGAGGAAGTGGATCTGAAGATCTGGTGCATCATCGGCGATCCGGATCAGGCCGTTTTCCGTAAGCGTATCGATGCCTTCAACAAGGAATACAGCGGCATGATCAAGCTCGATGTGGTCTACCAGGGTCACTTCGATTATTACAATGCCCTGGATACCACCTATCAGACAGACTTCGATGCCTCCTTCCCGGATATCTGCATCATGCACAACGAGAAGACCATTGAATATGCCAACAAGAACTATCTTTATCCGCTGGATGATCTTTTTGCCAAGACCACGGTCGACACGATGGACTTCAGCAACGTTTATACCAATATTGACCGTGTCACGAAGCTGAACGGACATCGTTTTGCCATCCCGATGGATGCCCATGGCTTCATCACTTCCTTCCGTCAGGATATCATCAAGAAGAACAACTTAGGCTTCGATAACAATACCCGCTACATCCCGACTTCCCGCGCCGAGTATCAGTCACTGTTGGAAAGCCTGCGTACCAAAGCCGATGACGGCTCTCTTTTAATCCGCAGCATCAACAAAGGCGAAGACCATACCTGGAAGGCTGCCACGAAGGCTGACTTCTATCCGGAATTCATGCAGTCTACCGATCCGGATGGCTTAGGTGCCATCTATGCCAATAGCGGCACGATGGCTGACAGCGAGCAGAAGAATGTCAATTTCCAGAACTCCGATGGCTTCCAGACCTATCTCACCGATCAGGTCAGCCGTTACAACAACCGTCTGATGGGCCAGAGCGGCACTAATACCGAAATGTTCGGCAAAGGCAATACCGTGATGTTCCCTGAAGGACCGTGGTGGGTTTCGCAGACCTATACCATTGCCTACAACAATTCCGATCTGACCAATGCCGGCAGCTTAGGCGTCACGGCTGAAGAAGCCGCTGATCCGGTCTATTCCAAGCCTTATGTGGCGGCTCACCCGCAGAGCTGGTGGACGTTGGATTCCCATACGGGCGAAGCGAATGCTTCTCACTGGTATGGCAATGGCCATGCCATCTCCTTAACCCGTCATATCACCTCGATGCAGAAAGCTGCCGCGGCTTTGACCTTTGCCGGCTGGTACACCCAGGGCAAAGATGCCGATACCGGCGAATACAACCTTGCCACGTGGTGCACGTCCGGTCATATGCCGGCTTGGAAGAACATCTATGATTCCGATGACTATCAGAAGGAACTTGCCAAGAGCATGACCTTGAAAGCGTTAGGCAATCCTGCCGACATCATTGCCATGGAAGGCCTGAAGTATGAGACGACGATCTTCAATGGCGTTTCCAGCGCTGTCAGCAGTGTCCAGACCGCTCTTCTCTCCGCCGAAGGCTGCACCAGTGCTCAGGCCTTGCAGATTCTCACCGATACCGCTTCGTCGACTCAGTCCGCGTTAGATCTGCTGCAGAACGAATAATCGGCCAAAGGAGTTCCTATGACGAAAACCGCCAACTTGGAAGAATTCACTCGGAAACATCTGGAACGGAAAGGCGCTTTCCATAAGTACCTGATCGTCACAGCTTTTCTCTTGCCTTTCCTAGCGGCCTTCATCACCTTCTTCGTCATCCCGCTGGTTTATGGCATCCACATCTCCCTCACCAATTTCAAATATGGTGCGCCGGGCAACTATGCCTATAACTCCTTCAAATGGTACCGCGACCTCTTTGACCCGTCCTTCTCCTCGTCCCTGTATCAGGTCTTCTGGCGCAGCTTCCTCCATTCCATCGTCTTTGCCGTCATCATGGTCCCGATTGCCATCCTGCTCCCGTTAGGGTTAGCCATTCTGGTCAATCTGAAGCCGAAGGGCTACAAGATTTTCCGGGCCATCATCTACCTGCCTTCCATTGTCCCTCTGACGGCAGCCGGCACCATCTTCACGATGCTCTTCCTCGATAAAAGCCAGCATGGTCTTCTCAATGAGCTTTTCAACACGGACATCAAATGGTTCGTGGATTCCCTCTTCAAGTTCAAGATCGGCAATTTCAGCGGGGACGTTGCCCTCGCCTGGATTCCGATTTTCCTGATGTGCCTCTGGGGCGGCTGGGGCAGCAACTTCATCATCCTTTCGGCCGGTCTCCAGAATGTTCCTCACAATCTTTACGAAGCCAGCCAAATCGATGGCTGCTCCGCCTGGCGTAAAACGAAGTCAGTTACGATTCCTGGCATCAAAGGTCAGCTGGTCTTATGTCTTTTCACCACCATCATCGGCTATCTCGGCCTTTATGGTCAGAACTTCGTCTTATCCAGCGGCGGCCCGACCATTCCGGCTTATTCCTCTTTGCCGGCCGGTGGCAAGACCTCGACCATCATCTACTTCATCCAGGATATTGTGGCCAACAATGCCAACTTCCGTGCCAAGCTCTATGGCTTAGGTGCGGCTGCCAGCATCATTTTCGCTTTGATCACCGGTCTGATTTCCGGTGTTCAGATGTATTGCACTCGGGATAAGAAGCCAAGTGCGCACTATGCGGAGGCATTTGCAAAATGGCAGCGGATCAGATAACCGTTGAACGTTATATCGGCCTCCGGAAACAGAAGGAGTCGTATCGGCGGCGCATCAGTGCTGCCAAGACGACCTCGTTTGTGCTGCTCTTGGTTTTCTGCCTGATCTGGGTGTTGCCGTTCTTTGTGATGATCTTCGGCTCTTTGCGGGGCCATCTCGACAATATGCTTTACCCCAAGGAACTTTTCTATCCGCATTCCGGCTATACCCTGGAGAACTATCAGATCCTATTGACGGGCGTCTATCCGGAAGGCATTGTCCACAACAAGACGCAGGATTATCCCTTCGCCAACTGGTTCATGAACTCCTGCTTCAGTGCCATCGGCGGAACCCTGCTTTATCTGCTCGTGGCTTCCTTAGCGGCCTATGCCTTCACCTTCATCGACTTCCGCTTCCGGAATGTGCTCTTCGCCGTGCTGATTGCAACCTTGGTTATCCCGGGAACGGCCACCGCCGTCGGCAACCAGCAGCTGGTCTACGATATGGGACTCAATAAGACGCTGTTAGCCTTGATCTTGCCGGGTCTCGGCGGGGTCTACGGCATGTATCTGATCAAGACGTTCTTCGAATCCATCCCTAAGGATCTGATTGAGTCGGCCAAGATGGATGGGTACTCGCATCTGAAGATCTTCTTCAAGATTGTCTTACCCTTAGGCAAGACGGTTCTCTTCGTCCAGGGCCTCTTCGGCTTCATGGGCGGCTGGAACGATCTGGTCTGGCCGCAGATGCTCTTTGGCACCAAGGATACCAAGCTTTGGACCTTGCAGGTGGGTATGGCTTACATCATCAACAATTCCAAGACCTCCGACCTGATCGGAACGGCCTTAGCCGGCGGCGTCATCTGTCTCTTGCCGGTCTTCATCGTCTACCTCATCGCTCAGGATAAGATCATCGAAGGTATGGCCAGTGCCGGTATCAAGAAATAAAAGGAGATTAACACCTATGCGCAATGAGTATCCACGTCCTGACTTCGTCCGTGATTCGTTCATCTCACTTGACCAGGAATGGGATTTTGATTTCGATGACCAGGACAAAGGTCATAGTCAGCAGTGGTTTCATAAGCATGACTATGCCAAGAAAATCCAGGTTCCGTTCTCCTTCCAGTCGAAGCTGGGCGGCATTGAGGATCTCTCTTTCCACGATCATCTGTGGCACCATCTCCGCTTACCGAAAGTCGCTTTGACCGATCAGGAACAGCTGATTCTCCATCTGGAGGGTGTCGACTATTATTCCGAGGTTTATCTTAACGGCAACCGTCTGGCCAGCCATTATGGTGCCAACTGCGGCTATGTCGTCGATCTGACGCCGGCCTTGTCGTCTAAGGCCAACGATCTGGTCATTTATTGCTTTGATCCTTCCGCCGACCGCTCCATCCCTCGGGGCAAGCAGGATTGGGAAGAAAACTCCCATGAGATCTGGTATACCCGGACTTCGGGCATTTATAAGCCGGCCTGGCTGCAGGTCGTCAACAAGGCTCACATCAAGAACTTCTATCTGACTCCGCGGCTTGAACATTATCAGGTCAACGTCGATCTCGAGACGACCCTTGCTCAGGGCCATGTCGAGATGGTAGTGACGGATTGGGACAATCACAATCCCAAGAAGTTCGTCTTCCAGTTGCAGGGACTGAAGGCGGATTATGCCTTCCTTCTTCCTGACGATTATGTCAATGACCGGATCTGGAAACCGGATTGGCCGTATCTTTTCCATCTGACATTCCGCCTTTTCGATAACGACAATGTTCAGAAGGATGAGGTAAAGACCTATTTTGCTTTCCGGGACATCACCACCAAGGATGGCAAAGTCTATCTCAATGGCTATCCGATTTATCAGAAGCTGATTCTCAATCAGGGCTACTATCCGGAAGGTGTCCTGACCGCTCCGAGCGTCGAAGCGATGGAACAGGATATCGATGCCATCAAAGCCCTCGGTTTCAATGGCTGCCGGATCCACCAGAAGACCGAAGATCCGTATTTCCTTTACCTCTGCGATAAGAAAGGTCTGTTCGTCTGGCAGGAGTGTGCGGCCAATTACGGCTTCAACTCCTACAGTCAGCGGCGGATGCTCAACGAATGGATTGATATCGTCAAGACCAGCTACAACCATCCCTCGATCATCTGCTATACCCCGATGAATGAAAGCTGGGGCATTGAAGGAATCCCTTATGACAAGAAGATTCAGGCCTATGACCAGTCTCTCTATTATCTGATCCATTCTCTGGATGATACGCGTCTGGTCATCGCTAACGATGGCTGGGAGCAGTGCAAGACGGATCTGATCACGGTTCATAACTACCGCCATGGTGCCAAGGATGAGACGGCCAAGCAGGCTCATTTCCATGAGACCCTGTCCGACCGGAAACATATTCTTGATTATGCCGGCATTGAACGGATGATTTTCTGCCCGGGCTTTGTCGATGAAGGGCAGCCGATTCTTTTAACCGAATTCGGCGGCGTGGCCTTCAAGAAGGATGCCAAGGGCAAGGCTTGGGGCTATACCACCAGCCAGGATGAGAAAGAGTATCTGGCCGATCTGACCCGCATCTATGCCGCCATTGCCGATTCGTCCTGTCTCCAAGGCATCTGCTACACCCAGCTGACGGATGTCGAACAGGAGAAGAACGGTTTCCTGACCTTCGACCGGAAGTTCAAAGTCGATCCTAAGAAGATCAAGGCGCTGAATGATACGCTGAGTGTCAAATAGGAGGTGTGACTGATGGAAGAACAGAAAACGCAAGCACCGCTTTCTCCGAAAGAAGCAAAAGCGCTTCTGAAGAAGCAGGGCTATCGGATCAAGAACGAAGACATCCATAGTCTCGTCTGCCTGAAAGATATCAATAAGATTTACCCCAACGGCGTCCAGGCTGTCTACGATTTCAATATGGACATCCAGGAGCATGACTTCATCGTGCTCGTCGGCCCGTCCGGCTGCGGCAAATCCACCACGCTGCGGATGATTGCAGGTCTTGAGGATATCTCCAGCGGTTATCTTTACATCAACCAAGTCCTGGCCAACTATCTTCCCAGCAAAGACCGGGATATCTCGATGGTCTTCCAGTCCTACGCTCTTTATCCGCAGATGACGGTCTTCGATAACATCGCCTTTCCATTACGGGTCCGCAAATATGACAAGATCCGCATTGATCCCGTTTTGGAAGCCAATGATGGCTGCCTGTCCCTCTTAGACCGTGAGGATGAGGTCATCGAAGGCATTCATGAGACCCAAGACAAGGATCTCAATTTCACCTATGCGGCCGATTATTTAAGCACCAAACTGAAAGTCTCGATTGCCGCCTGCAAACTGTTGCTGAGCTACAAGATCCAGGCCAAAGGCGATTTGGCTTTGCCGGCCGAGGGTTATGCCTCGCTCCGGGAGAAGATCGTCAGTGACTGTGAAGCTCGCAAGAAAGCCGAGATCGCTAAGCTTACCAAAGACGGCTATACCGTGGATGAGAAGAATGAAGTCCTCAAAGACAGCAATGTCATCCATGATCAGGTCAAGCTGACCAAGGAAGAAATCCGCGACAAAGTCTTCAAGGCCGCTGAGGTCCTGGATTTAGGACCCTATCTCGATCGTCGCCCGAAGGAACTCTCCGGCGGCCAGATGCAGCGTGTGGCATTAGGCCGAGCCATCGTCCGGGATGCCAAGATCTTCTTGATGGATGAACCGCTCTCGAACCTCGATGCCAAACTCCGTGTCCAGATGAGAAGTGAAATCGTCCGCATCCACGAGCGCATCGGTGCCACCACCATATATGTGACTCACGACCAGACCGAAGCCATGACCATGGCTACCAAGATTGCCGTCATGTCCAAGGGCTGGATTCAGCAGATCGGCGAACCGCAGGAAATCTACAACCATCCGAAGAATATCTTCGTGGCTACTTTCATCGGTTCTCCCGCAATGAATATTTTCGACGCCACCTATCAGGACGGCAAAGCCATCCTTCCCGATGGCTATGAGCTGCCGTTAGCTCCCGATTTTGCCAAAGCCCATGATGCCTTCTATCAGGAGAAGATTGCCGACTGTCAGCGGATGCTGAAAGAACCGGCCTTTGTGAAGATGCATGGGCTGATCCTCCATCAGGATCTTCTCAGTGCCCTCTCCTGGAAGAATGATGATAAGTTCCTAAGCAAGCTGGATGAATTCCGTGCGGTTGCCAAGACCATCGACGATGAGGATGGTCCGGCGATTCTTGCCCTATTGGATGCTTTGGAAAAGATGCACGGATCGGATCCGAAGAAACGTCCGTATTCCGCTTTGCCGGAGACCAAGTCCTGCTTGGCTTCCGTCAAGAAGCTGCTGTTGCACCTTGAGAATGTGCCGTCCGCGGATTTAGGGAAGCTGCACAACGCCCAGATCTTCAACAAAGAAAAGAAAGAAGCGGACGATACGCTCTTCTACCATCCACGCAAACATGAATTCTTCTGGCAGAAGAAGAAAGCGCCCGCCTCGCGGATCCGGACCAGCAGTCTTGTCTTCACCAACAACCTTTATCTCTTGGCCAGCGAGCTGATCTCCCGTTACCAGGAAGCTTTGAAGGGACCGCATGCCGTCCGTATCGGCATCCGTCCGGAGCATCTGCACCTGGACCAGGAATTCGAGAATCCTAACAAGTCCAAGCCCTTCACGGTCGAAAGCGAAATCGTCGAACTGATGGGCAGCGAACTCTTGCTTCATACCACCTGGAACAAGGCGCCTCTGGTTGCCAAGATCTCGACGGGCACCTTAGTGAAAGCCCATGTTCCGGTTGCTCTCACCGTCGACAGCGGCAAGGTTCTGGTCTTTGATGTCTCCTGCGGCGATACGATCCGTCCGTAGTCTGCAAGAAAGGAGCCGTCGGAAATGAAACGTCAGAAAAGTTGGGTTGGAATCCTCTTGACCGCTCTCCTTTTCGGCTGTTCCCCCAAGACTTCGGTTTCCACGGCTGCTTCTGTTCCGGCTTCGGAAACACCCTCGGCTGTCTCCGTCTCCTCGGCCAGTGTTTCTGCGCCCAATAGTGTCAGTGAGGTGAGCACATCCATGGTAGCATATCAGGCAGATTATTCCAATCCGTTATTCGTCACCAATGCCTCCGGCATGGAATACAAGAGTGAAGTGGCGGATCCGGCGCTGGTCCGGGGCGATGACGGCTATCTTTACATCTTTGCCACCGGCCGGATCGTTCTCCGCAGCGATGACGGCGTCAGCTTCAGTCTTTTCTCCTCGTCCATCATCGACCGTCCCACCTGGGGCGATGCGATGTATCCGGGCACGAGCGGCATTGAAGTCTGGGCTCCCGATGTCGTCAAAGTCGGTGACCAGTGGATTTATTACTACGCCCTTTCCGGCTGGGGTTCGTGCTGTGGCATCGGCTATGCGACCGCCGATCAGATCAGCGGTCCCTACACGGATCAGGGAAAGCTGTTCAGCTATTCCGAAATCGGTGTCAACAATGCCATCGATCCCTGCCTTTATCAGGAAGACGGGCATCTCTATATGGCTTTCGGTTCCTTCCAGGGCATCTATCTGGTTGAGCTGACGGCCGATGGGATGGGACTGGAAGGCGGACTCAGCTATCAGAAAGAGCATAAGACGCTGATTGCCGGTTATGCCGGTGACTGGGATGGCTCGACCTATGAAGGCACGTATCTTATCAAGAAAGATGGTTATTACTATTTCTTCGGCAGTGCCGGTACCTGCTGTGAATCAACGGCCTCGACCTATCGGGTCTATGTCGCCCGCAGCAAGTCGATTACCGGACCCTACCTTGATCAGAACGGCCATCGGCTGACGGACAGCCGTTCCGGAACCACCTATGGATCGTTAGTCGTCTGGGCCGGTACGGGCGACGGCCATTCCGTCTATGGTCCCGGTCATAATTCGGTGCTCAAGGACGATGAAGGCAATTACTGGATGTATTACCACGGCTATCATGCCGGTGACAACTATCAGACCCGTCATCTGCTGCTCGACAAACTGCTTTGGGATACGAAAGGCTTCCCTTATGTCGAGAACTATGTCCCTTCCTATCAGGAAGACAAACAGGGTCCGGCTTTCGTTGCCATCTGAAAGGAGATATCTTTATGAAACGTTCCTTGATTTCGCTGAGTGTTCTCTTCGTGCTGCTGACGAGTGTTTCCTGTCAGAAGAAAACCTCAACGGCGGCTTCCGTAAGTCCGTCGGTGACACCGTCGGTCGTTTCGGCATCCTCCGAGGAGTCGGCTTCCGAAAGTCCCTCGCCGTCGGTAACCTACAACCGTGCCACATATATGAACCCGGTCAGCGTCAAACGCAAGACCGCGGATTATACCGGTGAGATTCCGGATCCGTCCGTCGTCAAAGGCGATGATGGCTATGTTTATGTCTTCTCGACCGGCCGGACCTGCCTCCGCAGCAGCGATGGCTGCAATTTCGAACTCTACACCAATGAAGTCATTCCCAGCCCTACCTGGGCCAGCGAGATCTATAGCGATCCTTCCGGTACCGGCGTCTGGGCCCCGGATGTCCGCAAAGTCGGCAACAAATGGATTTATTACTATGCCTATGCCGGCTGGGACAAATGCGTCGGTGTTGGCTACGCCACCGCCGATGCCATCGCCGGACCGTTCACCGATCAGGGAAAGCTTTTCACCTATAAGGAAATCGGTGTCAACAATGCCATCGATCCCTGCTTCATGGAAGAAGACGGCCACCAGTATATGATCTTCGGCTCCTTTGCCAACATCTACTGTGTCCAGCTGACCGATGACGGCACAGGACTCGAGGGCGGTGTGGATTATCAGAAGGGTCATAAGATTCTGATAGCCAACAATGCCTATGAAGGCAGCTATGTCTTCAAAAAGGGTGATGAGTACTGGCTGATGCTTTCGGCCGGTACCTGCTGCAGCGGCTATGATTCGACCTATCAGGTCTATGCGGCTCACAGCAAATCCCTCTTCGGGCCTTACATGGATAAGAAGGGCGCCAAGATGACCGACAGCGGTCTTCATGGATCCCTCGTCATCTGGGGCGGGACCGGTTCGGGCAGGCTTTGCACGGCTCCGGGCCATAACTCCGTCTATCTTGATGATGCCGGCGACTATTGGATGTATTACCACGCCTATGACAACTTCGATAATTTCGCGGTCCGTCATCTCTTTATGGATAAGCTTCTCTGGGACAAGGACGGCTACCCCTATGTCAACACCTATAAGCCGAGTTACCAGGAAGAGTTGGACGGTCCGGCTTTTGTCGCTTAGTTTCGGACAATCTTGAAAAAAGGAAAACACATGAAAACATTGAACTGCCGTCTCTTGTCGCTGCTCTTGACCTTGGGACTTGTTTCCTGTGCGAACCAGACCTCGACTGTCTCGGCTGCATCCTCTTCTTCCTCGCTTCCTTCCGACTCGGCGTCGGTTTCAACAACGTCCACGGCGACATCCAGCGTTGTGGATGATGACACGTATCAGGAGGAAAAACCGGTGATGCCCACGGATGATAGCTTACGTCAGGACGAAGATGTGACGACTTACGACAACAAAGCCAAGGTGCCGGCTGTCAACGGCGCCACGGAAACCGCCGATCCGTTCATCTACCGTTTCAACGGCATGTATTATCTTTATCCGACGACAGGCGGCAAATACGTGCGGGGCTACAAGTCCCGCGACTTGATTACCTGGGAGCCGGTCGAGAACGGGTCCTTGCCTTCCGGCATTGTCTATTCCTATGTCAGCGACAGCAAGGCTCCGGCGGACCAGACGCCGTTTGCTCCGGAAGTCACGTATTTCAACGGCACCTTCTACATGGTGACGTCCCCTTCGGGCTCCGGACATTATGTGCTTTCCTCGGATTCTCCGGAAGGCCCGTTTACCTGCATCTCTTCCAATATCGGCCGGAACATCGATGGTTCGTTCTTCATCGATTCGGATGAGAAAATCTACCTCTTCGGTGCCGATTCCGGCTCCATTGCTGCCTATGCCCTCAATGATGATTTCACGACTTTTACCCAGGAAAACGGCGAAGAGAAGACCTATTCCCTGACCAACTGCAAACTGGGCAACTGGAATGAAGGCCCGTATATGCTGAAACATAACGGCGCCTATTATCTGACGTATTGCGGCGCCCATTATCTTTCCCGGAATTACCGGGTCGATTATGCCTACGGACAGCCTGGCGGCAATCCTTTGAAAGCCAGCACTTACACTCGGGAGAGCACGATTGCGGTCTCGACGAGCGATACCTTCAACAGCTTAGGCCATTCCTGCACGGTCTTAGGACCGGATCTGGATAGCTATTATCTTTGCTATCACGATATGGAAGCCGGCTCGAACCGTTTCCTCAATTTCTCACGGCTGTCGTTCAACGGCTCCGAGATGCGGGCCAACAGCGTCACTCCGACCGAAGCAGTCGGCTTGGATGAGGCTCCGTTTGCCTGTGAGGATGAATCCGGTCTGACCGCCCAGGGAGACTTCTTGCTTTCCCCGGCGACCGAAGACACCTTCAGCGTGGAGTTCAACACCATCGGCGAAGGCAAGATGATTTTCTCTTATCTCGATGACCAGAATTATTCCTATATTCTTTTCCAGAACAATACCATCAAGGTCATCAAGGTTCTTGCCGGTCAGGAAGAGGAAAAGCTTTCCGTTCCGCTGACCCATACCTTTGATACCACGGTCTTCCATACTTTCCGCTTACAGTACCGTCAGGGCAAGATGAACCTTTATTTCGATTCGATGGAGAAGGCCTATGACGTTCCGGTGGCCTTCAAAGGCGGCAAAGTCGGTTATCTGAGTCATTCCGGCTTCAGTCAGATCGGCTATACCTCCTTCAGCAATGTTGCCTTAGGCAGCAGCGATGACAGCTATGCCTCGGATTCCATCTCCTTAGCCAACGGCTATGATCCCAAGCTTTCCTATCTTACCGAAGGAAGCAAGCTTACAGCGACTGGGTCCGGCGATTATGTTGTCAAAGATTCCAGCAATCTGCTTATCGCTAATACTGGCGATATGGCAACCTACCATCTTTATGCCAGAACGGAAGGCACCTATGCTATCGATCTCCGTTATCCGGTCAGTTCCTTAGGTAAGAAAATCGGTCTCCGTGTGGATGGCGGTGCAGTGAGAGAAGTAACCCTTTCTTCGACGGTTCCGGAGTATAAGCGCGGCGATGTCTTAGCTCAGGTTCTGGAAGTTCCGCTGACCCAGGGCACGCATCATCTCACCCTCACCAACGTCGGTGATGCCTTCTCCTATTCGGAAATCCATTATGAGGCGATTCCGGATACGGCAGATCAGGATCTCGCCCTGACGTTCAAGACCACCACGGATTTAAAGGATTATGTCACCCGCGGCGATCTGAATCTCAGCGCCAAAGGCATCGATACCCAGGACCAGCACGCCGTGGGTGTCCTGACGAAGAGCAAGTTCCGCAGTCGGACCTATGAGACGACCTTGACGCCGACCTCCTTCCAGTCGTCCGGCTTTGCCGGTCTTGTCCTCAATGTCAACGATTATGCCAAGAATTACTCCGAGGATGCCGATTCCAGCGACAACCGGGATAGCTTCCATGGCTTGGAATTCGTGGTGGATGGCAGCTTAGCCAGTGTCAACCGGGTCGACTACAACTTCACCACCACCTATAAGAGCAAGGCTTATCCGGTCACAGCGGGCAAAGCCCTGACTCTGAAAGTCATTGCCGAGGGCAACCATTATCAGTTTGTCATCAATGATGTTCTGATTATGGACTTTGAAGCCAACGTCATGGATCTGCAGGGTCAAGCCGGTGTCTTTGCCTCGGATTGTTCGGTCACGATTCAAGACTTCTTTGTGTCCTGACCGTCAGAAAGGATAGTGCGTATGAAAAGAAAAAGTCTATGGGTGTTGGCAAGTCTTTTACTTCCGTTAGCTTCCTGTCAGAAGCCAGCCTCCAGTGCCGTCTCGACCTCGGTTTCTCCGTCGGCCTCGTCTTCGGTCTCGACCGCTCCTTCTTCTTCCGCCTCGGTGTCCCCTTCGGTGTCTCCCCAAGAGGACAACAAAGTCCATTTGGTGATCCTGACCGGTCAGAGCGGTGCCCGTGGCAAGGCTCTGGTCAGCGATCTTGACGATGCTCAGAAAGAACCCAGTGCCGATATCGATATCTGCGCCGACGGTCTGATGATGCCGGCTCTCTCCAATATTCCGGAGACAATCAGCAGCACCATCAAGATCAATCCGCTGAAGCCGGGCTATGGCGATACGGCCTCGGAATTCGGCCCGGAGATGGGTATGGCCGAGACCTTGGCCAGCCGTTATCCTAAGGACGGGGATTCCCGGAAGTGCGTCATCGTGAAGTATACGGCTTCCGGTTCGACTTTCACCGACCATTGGTATTCCTCGTCGGCTATCGATGATGATACGATCAGCAGTTCTCTGAACATCAAACAGATCCGTACCAACAGCAAGACCGGTCTGGCGACCGGACCGCTGACGGATAACCTTTATCAGCTGATTGATAAGACGGAAGAACTCTTGACTGCCGAAGGCTATGAGTCGGTGGTCGATGGTGCCGTCTTCATTCACGGCGAACAGGATGCCAAGTTTGACACCAATATGGGTATCTATGAGAAAGCCCTCAATTACTTCATCAAAGACCTGCGTACCCATGTCGGCAATGATAACCTGCCTTTTGTCCTGACTCAGGCACTGACCAACAGTGCCAAGTATTCCAATACGCTTCGGGATATTCAGCAGCGGACGGCCAGCACTGTCAGCCATTGTTCCTTTGTGGAGACGTCGGATCTTTATACCAACACCTTCGAGCCCTGGCATTTCGGTGCCAAGAGCAATTATGTTTTAGGTAACCGGGTGGCTGCCGAGATCGTCTCCCAGAACGATAACCGCAAGATCACGGCGATGGATCCGGTGACGATAGCTTACCCGCAAGGTGGCAGTCGGACTTTGCCGGCCTATCTCAATGCCAAATTCTCCAACAATTATTCGGGCTTAGTCAAAGTCAATTATACCGGCAGTGTCGATAACACCAAGGCCGGCGATCAGACCATCAGCTATACGGCGACAACCAACTGGGGAACCGTGAACGGTTCCTTGACAGCTCAAGTAACCTCTGCCGCTTATAGCGATGGCAAGCTCAACGAATATGCTTCCCGCAAGAAGAATGCCCTTGGTACGCTGGGAGATGTCTATGTTTCCAGTCAGGATGAGACATTCACCATTGCTGCCACAATCAACGATACCGATTTATGGACCGATGGCGAAGCCTGGTCAGTAGGCGATATGGGTCAGGCCAATTACAACGATGATTTCCGTATCTTCCTTGTGACCGACAACAATGCCAGCAACCGTTACACGATTGCCTTAAGTGCTGCCAACCTCTTACGGGTCTATCCGCAGGGAACGACCCTGAGCGATACCGCTTTGGAGAAGAAGAACATGGTCTTCACCAAGCAGATCACCGATCAGATGTTCCATGTCACGACTAAAGGCTTAGTCAATGACGAAGGCGCCAATGCTTCCGAAGGTCTGACACTGGAACTGACGCTTTCCTACGATGATTTCGGCTTAGCTTCGTCAACGGACATCAAAGTCTGCTTTGCCTACGACAACATCACTTCCGTCTCCGGCAAGAAGTCGCATACCGATACCTATCTGGCTTCCTCTTCGGCGACTGTCAGTGCCGACTATGAGAAAGATATCAGCAGTTATATGGCTTTAAGTGATCTTCAGTAACACAGAAAGCAGGAACAACCTATGAACGTCAGCGGTGCCGATCCTCAGGTCCTCTTTGATAAGAAAAGCGGATGCTACTATGCCTATGCCACGAATGAGAACGACTCTCATCCGTTTGCGATTTACTCTTCCCGCGATCTGATCTCCTGGAAAGCCTGCGGCACGGCGTTGGACCGTTCCAAGAATGACTGGGGCAAGGATTGGTTCTGGGCTCCGGAATGCTACTATGATCCCTTCAATGACCACTATTATCTCTTCTATGGTGCCCGGGTAAGGAAGGACCTTTGTTCCCAATACTTTGCTGATCCCAACTATCTGGAATGCAGCAAGATCGGCGTTGCTGTCTCATCCTCGCCGGAAGGACCTTTCGTCAATCTCGCCAATCACCCGCTGGATTACCATCCCTTCGATGCCGACTATGTCGATGTCAATGCTGTCTATCCGGATGTTTTCCGTCCTAACTTGAATCTGGATTTAATGGCAAAGGCACCCAAAGGGGTCTTCTTACCCTCCATCGATCCGAATCTGTTCATCGATGACGGCCATCTTTATCTCTTCTTCTCCCGCTGCTGCTATAAGAACTGTCTCTATGATGCCAAGCTTCACAAATTCGTCGAGGAGAGCGACATCTTAGCTGTGGAACTGGATCCGGCTTTCTGGAAAGATCCGACGGCTACGATGATGCCGACCATCCTTAAAGAAAGCCAAGGCTGGAATAGCAAGAAGCAGCGCCGCGAGGATCACTTCACTTCCATCCTCAGCTACAGCAAGGATCCCCAGGCCTGGGAAAACGGCCATATCCGGGATTATGAAGACTCTCAGGGCAAAAAGCCGAACCGCCGCTGGGCGGAAGGCAGCACCGCCTTTGTCGTACCGACGCTTTCAGGAAAGAAACGGTATGCTCTCACCTATTCCTGCAATTGCTATGAAAGCCCGCTCTATGGGGTCGGCATCGCCTTTGCGGATAAGCCTTTAGGACCTTACCGGAAATATGCCGGCAATCCGATCATCCATGAAGACAAAACGAAGTCTCTCTATTCGACGGGTCATGGGTCGGTCATTGCCAAAGGCAAAGACCTCTATTACGTCTTCCATGGACGGGACAGTCTGACAGCGGAGAGAATCCTCTATTCGGGCCGGTTCGTCTTTGATGCCAACGGTGGTGTTAATCTAACCGATATTACGAAGGGAAGACTCGTAGACAAATTAAAGGAGACAACTTATTATGAAAAATAAAAGTTTAGTTATCATTCTTCCGTTGATTGCTCTGCTTTGTTCCTGCCAGAAACCCACCTCGGCGACCTCTGCCGCCACCTCTGCTTCGCCGTCAGCTTCGGCTTCGGTGACCTCCGAAAAGGTTTCCGATTCCGTGTCACCGTCAGCCTCACCTTCCGCCTCTGCTTCCGCCTCTGCTTCCGCCTCTGCTTCCGCCTCGACTTCCGTCGCGGTCGATTATGGTACGGTTGAGGTTCCGTTGAAACATGTTCTTGTGGGTTATACCCGTCCCGTGACGCCGGTCTTCTCCATTCCTGAGAAAGCCGAAACATTGACGTATGAAAGCGATGACTTAGGGATTGTCGAAGTTTCCGCTGCCGGTGTCCTGAAGGGCATCAAGGTCGGAACGACGACGGTGACAGCCACCAGCGAACATTTCCACACGACTTTCTCTGTCGTGGTCGATGCCGATAGCCGTTTCGCGGGTCAGGTTACCTCATTGGAAACCGGCTATAAGAAAGCCGCTTATGCCGAGACCGGAAGGACCCTCTTCATGGGGGATTCCTTCTTCGATACCGGCAGCTTCTGGACCAACTTCTATACCCAGTATTATGGCAATTACAATACCTGGTCGATGGGTATCAGTGCTACCACGGCTCAGAATTGGTATTACTATGCTCAGCGTCTGATCGTTCCTTTTGCTCCGGACAACATCGTCATCCATATCGGCACCAATGATCTTAACGACGACAAATGCCGGGGCTCGGAATGCTATCAGCGTCTGGAGCTGCTCTTCAATGAGCTGCACGAGAATCTGCCGAACTCCCATATCTATTATTTCGGCATTGAACCCAGTGTTGCCTTTGCGGCCAACTACGAATCCGCCAAGATCTCCAACACCTCTTCCAAAGCCTATGCCACGAAGAACAGCGCCTACTTCACTTATCTGGATTCGCCTTCGGAATTTGAAAAGTCGGATGGCACCGCGGATGCCTCTTTGCTCCGCTCGGATGGTCTCCATCCGCTCTTAACCACCTATGGCATCTATGTCGATCTCTTAAAGCCGGTGCTGACGATGACCTCTACTGAAAAACCGGATGCCAAGATTCCGTGGCAGGCTCTCAATGCCACCGATTCTTCCTTCCTTTCGGTCAGTTCGGACACGAAAACCCTGACCGTGGATGGGACCAAGGCCAGCAATTGCACCAATGACCGGATCTTCTACTGCAAGAAAGAGGCCACGGCCTATGTCGGCAACATCCTTGTGACCGGCAACTTCAAGGCCACCTCCAAGAATCTGGCGAACTACTTCGGTGAAATCTATGCCGGCCCGAGCCAGAAGGCCTGGTCGGACGGCACTTGCTTCCAGCTAGTGTACTTCTTTGACGGAACGACCGGAACGGCCAATGACTGGCAGGCTAACAACACGGCGGTCGCCATTGAGACCGGCGTCAATGATAACTTTGACTTCAAGCTGGCTGCCCTCAACGGCAGCGTCTACTTCCAATACAAGGACAAGGCCTGGATCAAAAAGACCCTGACCAAGGACCTGATGTATTCCTTCAGTTCGGAAGGCATCGGTCTATCTATCAGCAATCTGGCTGTCTCGACGGACGATACCGCCATCGCAGCTGCTGTCCAAGGCGCTTAGCTTTTAAGCACTGACGATCCTCTCGGAAAAGGAAAGGGAAATTGATCCTCCCCTTTCCTTTTTTTGTTGGCCTGGAAATCAACAGAATCAGAAACTTTTTTTTCGGTCGGCTTCGTGTCAGTATTCGCTTTCTTCGGCCGGTCCCATTCTTCGCCCGTCACATGGTCGAGATCGATGCCTTTGGTCTCACCGACATTCTTCCACAGAAGAATCAGAGCCGTCACCATTGCCGGCAGCACCAAGAGCAGATAAAGAAGCCCCAGGTATTTCTCCGGAACAAAGATCTGCAAGACCATCACGATCCCCTGACCGATCAGTCCTCCGACAAAGAAGATCATCGCCTCCACCGTGGCACAGGAGCTGCGGAGATTGGTCGGAGCACTCTCCCCGATCATGATGGAATCAATGGTATCGCCGGCTGACCAGTAGGCACCGACAAAGGCTCCGGCACAGAAACCCATCAGCATCGGCGGGAAGGCTACCATCGTTCCGGTAAAGAAGAGGGCATAGGAAACAATGGCGACTGCCGTCATCGTCAAAGCCGACGACTTCCGTCCCCAGCGGTCGCTGATGAAACCCATCAGCACGGTGAAGATGGCATTGCCGACCGGATAAAGATAAAGGGCCTGAGTGATCTGCTCCTCACTCATCAGGGCACTTTTCACCATGACCGTCTGATAGGTGGATGTCGCCACCGAAGGGATGAGGAAGAAGAAACAGACGATCATCAGGTTCCGTAACTGCCGGTGCTTGAAGGAGAAGACCAGCCCGGCTTTGATGCCGCCCTGGGAGTTCTTTTCCTTATCCAGAGCCGCCTCTTTCTGGCGTTCCTCATCGCTCTTCTCAAGATAAGCAATCTGGTGATGAAGGAAGGTCGTGCTTTCCCTGGCTGTCAAGAGCGCCAGCAAGGAAACGGCGAAGCCGAAGATGGCAGGAACGAGGAAAACCAGATGCCACTTGCTGGAATCGTCAGCCATCAGCAGCTGACGGAATAAGGGCACCATCAGAGTTCCTAAGACCGCAATTCCCTTCGAGAGGGAGTAGATGATGGCCCGTTTCTTTTCCGGTGCTGTTTCCAGAATGTAAATGACATGGACATCATGGGTCACAAAGAAGGTGATCAAGGTGGAACCGATCATGAAGACGACGATATCTTTGGAGAGATAGATGATGAAAAGACCGATGGCCATCATGAAGGTATTGAAGACTAGGAAAGGTTTCCGGCCTAATCGGTCCGCTAACGGCTTATAAAGAATCACTAGCAGCAGCGGCAAAGAGGCGAGGGCGGAGATCATCTGATACAGGGAAAGACCGGAACCGTATTTCATTGACATGTTGGTGACAAAGAAATCGCTGATGATGTTGGACTGGAACTGATAGGTGATGTTGGAAGCTACTTCATCGGTGATATAGGCTAAGGAGACCACCATGAAAAGATAGTAGAGGTAGAGTTTCGGAAGCGGCTTGGCTAGATCTTTCTTCCGGCGGACCAGCTCTTTCTGCTCTCGATCGTGCCGTTTCTGAACCTGCTCGGCTGTTTCCTGTTTCATGGTTAAAACCAGCTAACATCTATTTTAGCATCAAGGTGCAAAGCTGATTCAAGAACACGGCGCTGAGAAAGTTTATCCTTACCAATCGGCAAAGAAACTGTTACTTATTTCTTCAGTTCATCACGGAACTTCTTGGCCATGTCTTCCATCTTCTCATCGGTAGCAAACTTCTGCTTCGGATTCATCAGGAAGACACCGCCCCACTCAAACTGGTCTTTGTATTTCGGACAGAGATGGCAGTGGAGATGATGACCGGTATCGCCATAGAAGCCATAGTTCACCTTATCCGGATTGAACAGCTTATGGATGGCCAAAGAGACCCGGTTGACATCCTCAATGAAAGCCGCCCGTTCTGCGGGGGTCAGCTCAGTCATTTCCGAGACATGGTCCTTGTAAGCGACAATCACCCGGCCCGGATGGGACTGCTCCTTGAAAAGATACAAAGTGGAGACAGCTAAGTCACAGACATAATAGCCGAAAGCCTGATACAGGCTAGGATTGTCATCCTTCATGCAATAGGCACAGCTTTCATCTTTGCTGATCATGGTTCTTACCTCGCTTTTATTCTAGACTTGTCGGAACAGAAAAAGAACGGAAAGGGAAAAGAAAGATTTGGTCTGAAGAAACAAAGACAGATGCCAAATGCATCAACACACATTGAATTGTAGGTCTATCTTTTGCTATAATCCGAATATGGTAAACCTCGATGATCTTTATTCCGAATTAAGCACGTTGCCGAAAGGAACCATCGTTAAGAAAACCACCCAGGGGAGGACCCGGTTCTATTTGCAGTGGCGTCAGCTGAATCGTCTCGTCAGCCAGTATGTCTCCCAGGCTGACAAGGCCCAGACCGAACAGCAGATCCGTCACCGCCAAGAGTTGGAAAAGCAGCTACGGAAAGCGGAAAGGACCTTGCCGAAGGCTCTCTTTGCTTTACCGAAGAATGCCCGGGAACTCACCGGATTTCTGATGGAAAAGGATACCCAGGTTGCCGCTTTCAATAAAGGGGTCTGCTTCTGGCTGGATGAAAAGAGAGCTCCTCTTCTTGTAAAGAGAACCCAGCGGATAGAAGGCTTCTTAGCCGGCCGGGTCATCGACTTGGAACGCCGGAATTCCAGTATCCTGAAGAAGGCAATGGCTCTCCAGGAAACGGATCCTGCGCTGATTGCCCTTTATTCCTATGGGGCCACCCTTACCGATGCTTTCTGGTTTAAGCCTCGAGGCTCCCAAAAGCACTATCAGGATATTGCCTTTCAAAGCGATTTTCTGGCCACAACTGCGTTGACCGGAAAGGTTTTCAAGGTGGCCAAGAAACACCGCGTCTCGTCTCCTCAGCTCAGTTTGATCGGCAGCTATGAGAAGTGCTGGAAAGTAATCGATCATCAGTGGTGGATTATCAAAAACGGAACGAAGGAAGAGCTTTTTTCGGAATACTTTGTCTCGCTTCTGGGGAAAGCCTTCCGTTTTCCGATGGCTGACTACGTCCTGGAGGACGAAACGATCCGTTCTTTGAATTTCGCTCAGAATCTGGATTTTGAGCCGATGTCTTCCTTAACCGGGGACAACGACGATTATCAGCTCTGCTTTGAAACCCTCGGGTCTCTTAATCCCAGCTTTGCCGAAGACTATCTCCGGCTGATCTGGATGGATACCTTAGTGGGTAACTCCGACCGGCACAACGAGAACTTCGGACTCTTACGGAGCCGTGAGGACGGGCATCTGATTTCCTTGGCCCCCAACTTCGATAACAACGCCTCACTCATTTCCCGTGGCTATCCGCAAGACATCACCCGCCGGCAGGATGGTCTGATTTCCTTCTTCCGGACGCTCTTAAGCCAAGACAGAAAAGCCCAAGCCCTCTATCGGAAAATGACCTGGCCTAAGCTGACGGGGTCTCTGCTCCATTCTCTTTTCCAGGTCGCTCCGATTGCCGTCGACGAAAAAGCCATCACCGCTTATCTGCTTAACGGCTATCGGATTCTCAGGAATTTACAGAAATAAAACACCGGTTAGGATGCACTTTCCGTAGGAGAGGTGCTGTCGGAGGCGTCTTTAGGCAGTTCATGCGGGTAGGCGACAAAGATGACATCACTCTCCGAGGTCAGGCTCCCGACATAAACATCATTGGGATAGGGATCTTCGGATTTCTTTAGCACATAAAGAAAATGGATGCCGATGTTATCCTCACTTCGGCTGTCCTTGGTGGTATACAACAGGGAAAAGCGGTAGGTATCCAGGCTGGTGATGACAGTATATTGCATATACATATACTTTTCGGCATAGTCGTAGTTCGAGTAATCACTGGTATCCACCCGCCCGACCAGGTCACCGAAGTCACCGATATAATAATTCATCAGGCTATCCATATCGGTATCAAAGGTGGCGATGTTCTTCTTCAGACGCGGAGCAAAAAGCTTCGTGAGTCCTGCCTTGTCTTTTTTTGTCAGCAGCTGGGTCAGGTTCGTCATCAGTCTGTCACAGGTCTCATGGTCGTCATACGAAAGACCCGGTGCCAGAAGAGAGCAGCCGGAAAGAGCGAGAGCCAAGGAAAAAACAAGCAAGGATTTTCGTTTGATATGCTTTTCCATGGTAGGTATTTTTGTCTTCCCCCGAGACTCTTTATTTCTTGCTGTTGGCTAAGGCAATCTGAATGCCTGGCTCCCAAAGCCCGTCACCCCAATAGCGAGACTTGCAGTTGGGATCATCGTAATATTTCAGGATGGCAAAGGATCGGATGCCTACGGAAGCAGTCCCTTTGTCGCTTTGGACGCACCAGCGGGCAGCAAAACGGTAGACATCCTTGTCGGTCAGCAGATTCACGCTGGAATCGTAGAAGGTGGCCTTCTTGCCATCCTCTTTGACAGTGGAATAAACGGTTTCCCGGATCCATTCCTCCTGGGCTCCGTCATAGTAGGACAAGAGCTGACTCAGCTTTTCCTCAAAACCGGTCTGTTGCTGTCCTTCCGCCGCGGAGAAACACGAGCGGGTGGCGGCAAGGTCATCCTTGTCCAACGCCGCAATCAGGCCCTTGAGAAGGTTGGTGGCTTCTAAGCCGTGATCGTATTCAGCTTTCTCTGCGATGAGATTGCAGCTCGTGAGCGAAAGAGAGACAAGAATCAGGGCTAAGGCCAGAATTCGTGATGTTTTCATAGATCTTAATCCTCATGGGTCGGAGATTTCTCTCCGAGATGGATTCCGGGCGTCTTGTCCGTTCCGCCCCAATAGGCATAGTCCCTTTCGATGTCCTCGTAGTAACGGATGATGGCAAAGAAGCTGATGCCGACGTTCTGGCTGTCGAAATCATCCTGCCAGCACCAGGTATAGGCACAGCGGAAAGGCTCCTTGGTCGTCAGCAGATCCGTGCTGATCAGGACGACTTTTGCATGCTTTCCGTATTCAAGCCGCTCATGGGATCCGACGGTCAGAGTCAGACGACGGGAATGCTCGCCTTGGTAATAAGCAATCAGATTACTGACCTGCTGATCAAAATCCGTCAAGGTGGCAACGGTACTGGGAGCAAAGGTGGCTTTGACACTCGCCGTATCTCCTTTTTCAATGGCCGTCAGAAAAGTATCGATCTTGCCGCTGGCGACACTGTCGTCATCATCGTAAATAAAAGGAACACAGCTGGAAAGCAGGACCACACTAAGAGCAAAAGGGACGGCTGTCCGATACAACTTTTTCCTCATCGACGGCGCTCCTCTCATTGACACTAGTATACCAAAAAGCACGGCTCTTATTCCGTAAAAATACTTTTTCGTGTAGCACGGTACATCAGAGGAAACAGGAAAGCCGAAGAAAAAGAAACTCTCTTTTCAGCGATTTTTCCCTATTGCCGGATTCTCCCTTTTAGGGACACCCATTGCTGATGAACGGATTGTCAAACATTTTTTGCCTCTGAAAACAAAAAAGCAAAATTCCGCATTTGCAACTTAATAATGTAGAAAAACGAGAGAGCGATTTGATATAATACAAGAACTTTGAGCAAATTCAGATATTAATTATGTTGCTTCTTTTCTCTTATGAATAAAGGTAATAAAAAGGGGCCGTCCCCCTTTTTTAAAAGCGGGACAGCCCCTTGGTTCGTCTTAGGCTGGATCAGTCCTTGAACGGATTCTCGTCCGGATAGGGAAGCGAAGAGGGCTGGTTATACGAGATATCGCCGATGCCAAGATACTTGAAGACATCATAGAGAGCCTGGCCGTGATGACCGAAGGCCACCGCACCATGGTGCGGGAAGTTCTTCTGGATCAGCACATGACGGTAGAAACGGTCCATGTCTTTGATGGCAAAGATGCCAATCGAGCCAAAGGAATGGCAGTCGGCATCCAGTACCTCACCTTCGGCGACATAGGCTTTCAGCTCCGTCCCGGCCGTCGACTGCAGACGGAAGAAGGTGATTTCGCCCGGCTTGATGTTTCCTTCCATCGTGCCGCGGGTGATATCCGGTTCTTTCTTATCCGGTTCCAGCTGCCGCTTCATAATGAGCTGATAGCCCATATGCGGGTTGCATAAGAGCGAGGAGCAGGTATTGCCGCAGTGGAAGCCCATGAAGGTCTCATGCAGACGGTAATCGTACTTGCCTTTGATCTCTTGGTCATAGATGGACTGCGGGACGGTGTTGTTGATATCCAAGAGCGTCGGGGTCTCATTGGAAGCACAGAGTCCGATGTATTCGGATAAGGCACCATAGATATCGACTTCGCAGGAGACCGGAATGCCCATGCCTGCCAGTCGGGAATTGACATAGCAAGGAACGAACTTGAATTCGGTCTGGAAGGCCGGCCAGCATTTGTTGGCAAAAGCCACGTATTTGCTGGTGCCTTTATGAGCCTCGGCCCAATCGAGAAGCGTCAGCTCATACTGGGCCAAACGCGGCAGGATGCCTTCATAAGGGTTCTTGTTGCCGAGCTCTTTCTTCATCTCCTCGATCTTGGCCGGAATTCGCTTGTCGTCGGCGTGATGATTATAGGAGACCAGTAAATCCAGCTCCGAGTTCTCCTCCACCGCGACGCCTAAATCGTAAAGCGCCTTGATCGGCGCGTTGCAGGCAAGGAAATCATCCGGACGCGGACCGAAAGCGATGATCTTCAGACCGGCTAACCCTAGCAAGGTGCGGGAAATCGGGATGAACTTCTGAATCTCCTCTGCCAATTCCTCAGCGGTGCCGACCGGATTCTCCGGAATATAGGCCTTCTTATGGCGTAAGCCTAAGTTATAGGAGCAGTTCAGCATGCCGCAATAGGCATCGCCCCGGCCATTCATCAGATTGCCGTCACCTTCGGCGGAAGCACAGTACATGATCGGACCATCCCACTTGTCGGCGATGATCGTCTCTGGGGTCTCCGGACCGAAGTTGCCTAAGAAGACCACCAGGGCGTTGACCCCGGCCTTCTTGACATCCGCGATGGCTTTCAGGACATCCAGCTCATTCTCGACGATGACCTTCGAATCATAAAGACCCTTGCCATAGGCAGCTACGATGGCTTCTCTTCTTTTCTCAGACAGCGAAGCCGGGAAGCAGGAACGGCTGACAGCGACAATCCCTAATTTGACTTCCGGAATGTTCTCCATAGTTTTATTCTCCTTTGATATCGTTAGCGATATCGCTATTGGAACCGACCAGACCGACATAGGCACCTTGACTCGCCTCCACCGACTCTCGATGAGCTAACAGCCATTTGTTCTTGGCCCAGAGCAGCTGATTCTCCGGATCGATCGTCTTGATCTTTTTCCGTGGCAGCGGCTCGTTGGTATGCTTGGGTAGGACGACTAAGACCTGGAAGCCCTGCTTCGGCTTAGCCTCACAGGGAGCGTAATGGAGCGTGGTAGCAAAGACTTCGACCAGCACGCCTTTGGGTACGAAGAAGGCTTTGACTTTGGACGTATTCAGTTTTCCATCGACGATCTCCGAACGTTTGGCCAGCAAGAGGATGAAATCCTTTGTCCCCATGTTGATCTCGGAGGAGCGGTGATACTCCAAACAGTTGAGCTTGGTGTTATGGCCGTTGCAGTAACCGACCTGGAGAGGAAGGAAACCGGCAAAGTTCCGGTAAAGCTCATTGCTGAGCCCGACCTTTTCTAAGTCCGGGTCGGAGCCGACATAGACGGTGCCTTCTTTCGGTAAGGGCGTCTTGGCTAAGGCTGACATCATCTCGTTGGTAGAATAGCCTTCTAAGACTCTTCCGTAGTCTTTGAATGACGGATCTGTGACTGGAACGATTTTCATGGTTTTTTCCTCCTATTTCAGTTCCCGATAAAGACCTTTGACGGTCGGATAGATCTTGGCGAAACTTTCGTAACGGGTTTGGTAGAGAGCGGATGTCTTCCGGTTCGGAACGATCACTTCCTTGACTTTGATGAGACTGTCCCGGGCGGCCTTGAGATCGGGGTAGATGCCGTCAGCGACTAAGGCCAACATCCCCATCCCGTAAGCTGGACCGTATTCGTCACCGATGATTTTCAGCCGGATATCCAGGATATCGGCCAGCATCTGCCGCCATAACGGCGACTTGCTGCCCCCGCCGGTAAGATAGCTCTTCGCAATCGTTAAGCCCATCTTCTGGGCAGCGACTAAGGAATCCTTCAAGGCAAACGAGACACCTTCCAGAACCGCCTGAGTGAGATCCTGCCGTCTCGTGTCCATGCTGAGGCCGATAAAGAGACCGCGGGCCGCCGGATCGTTCAGCGGACTTCGTTCGCCCATCAGGTAAGGGAGGAAATAAACAGGGTTGTGACCTAAATCACTCGGAGCAATTAGTGCCTGCTCCTGGTTGTAGTCTTTGATCTTCAGGATACTGTCGTTCAGCCACTTCAGACAGCTGGCTGCCGACAGCATGCAGGCTAAGAGGCAATAGGACTTATTGGCGGAATTGAAAGCGTGGATGGTACCATTGGGATCATAGGCGAATTTATCGGTAGCCATAAAGATGGTTCCTGATGTTCCCAAGGAGATATTGCAGTCGCCGCTGGAGACAGCACCGACACCTAATGCGGCCGCAGCATTGTCAGCGGCTCCCGCCAGGACGAAGACATCTTCCGGAAGCTTCAGCAGCTGACGGACATCTTTTCCGACATATCCGACGATGTCCTGGGATTCATGGATTTGGGGTAAAAGAGAAGACGTGAGTCCGCAGACCGAGAGCATCTTCTGTGACCATTTCCTGTTCTTGACGTCCAAAAGCAGAGTTCCGGCGGCATCGGAATAATCCGTTGAGAGTCGGCCGGTGAGCCGATAGACCAAATAGTCCTTCGGAAGCAGGATGTGAGCAATCCTGGCGAAGAGATCCGGTTCGTTTTTCTTCATCCAAAGAAGCTTCGGAGCGGTAAACCCGGCATAGGCGATATTCCCGGTATTGGCTAACAGGAACTCTTTGCCGATCTGGTCGTTAAGATAGAGGACTTCCTCTTCCGTCCTTTCATCGTTCCAGAGAATCGCCGGACGGAGGACCTTGCCGTCCTTATCCAGTGCGACTAACCCATGCATCTGACCATCCAGGCTAATGCCTTTGACAAGATGCCTTTCCTCGGGACGGACTAAGTCCGCTAGCCCCTTCACGAAGGCTTTCCACCAATCCTCTGGGTTCTGCTCTGACCAGCCCGGATGCGGAAAAGATAGAGGATACTCTTCATTGACGGAGCGGACCAGCATGCCTTTCTCATCCAACAAAACCAGCTTTAAGGCCGAGGTTCCGACATCGCCACCGATATAAAGCGCCATTGCTTTTCCTCCTTCAGGATTCCTGATTTCAGCGTTGCTCTTCTTGACTCTTATTCTACCCTTTTGGGTTAGCCTGTCCGTAATAAGCGTTCTTGCCGTGCTTGCGGTGATAATGTTTGTCTAGCAGGTTCTGGTCCACCCGTTTGACGGAAGGATTGAGGATTTCCGTGGCGATGGCCATTTGGGCATCGGCTTCCAGGATCTGGGCATTCTCAACGGCCTTCTCCGGAGTTGTTCCCCAGGTGAAGGGACCATGGTTCTTCACCAGGACCGCCGGAATCGCTAACGGATCCTTGCCCTGGAAAGTCTCGATGATGACCTTTCCGGTATTCAGCTCATAGTCCTGTTCGATTTCCGCTTTCGACAGACTCCGGGTCACCGGAACATCCCCATAGAACGCATCGGCGTGGGTTGTTCCGTAAGCGGTAATCGGCCTGCCCGCCTGAGCAAAGGCCACGGCATTGAAGGAATGCGTGTGGCAGATGCCGCCTAGGGTCGGAAAAGCCTTGTAGAGAGCTAAATGGGTCGGCGTGTCCGAGGAAGGATTCAGGGTTCCTTCGATAACCGTTCCGTCAAGATCCACCACGACCATATCCTGCCAGCGCATCTTCTGATAATCCACGCCGGACGGCTTGATGACGACCAACCCCTTCTTCCGATCGATAGCCGAGACATTGCCCCAGGTGAGAATCACTAAGCCGTTTCGGACTAAATCCAGATTGGCTTGATAGACCCTCTTTTTAAGATCATCCAGGGAAGAGTCAGTTGCTTCTTTAGCAACCGCTGCTTTTTCCACCGCTAACGTATGGGGATAGTTTGCCATGAACGCATCAAAACTGGCTGCTTGCTTGCCGGCGGAGAAGAATTCGGCCGGGGCGTGAGCGAAGATGGCCCGATTGAGATAATCCTGCAGGCCTTCGCCTTTTTTCTTCCACGGCAGATAGGAAGCTAACAAAGCCATGCCCCACGGGCCGCCTTCGCCCGCCGTCTTCAATAAGGTGATGTTCGTCCGTAACGCCGCGGCCATGACGGCCGGCCCGACGCTCTTGACGGTAAAGAAGCCGCCTTGGCCGGCCATCTGAGTGGCCGTGATGCCTTCGTCTTTCAGAATGTCCATCCCTAAGCGGAGCGTGGCTAACGAAGTATAAAGCTGTGCTCGCATGAAATTGGGAAGCGTCATCGAATCACTGAAATGATGCATGAACAAGGCTTGGCCGTCGGGGATGCCGGTGATGGCTTCGCCGGATAGATAATTCGAAGCCTCTAAGCCGCCCACGTTCTCATCCGCCTTCAGGCTGGCTTCGTAAAGATTCTGATATAGGGTGTTTTTATCGACATTGGTGCCGTTGACTTTCAGCACCTGATCAAAGAGGCTGACCCAGTGATCCAGCTCACCGCAGCAGTTGTTGGCATGGACCATCGCCGTCTCTCTGCCTTCCGGCGTTGTGACGATATCAATCTCCTTATGGAGCTGCTTCAGAGGCTTATCCAGGACGACCATAGCAAAAACAGAAGTCCCGGCGGAGACATTTCCGGTTAAGGGAGCCAACGAATTGGTGGCAGCCATGCCCGTCTCGGCATCGCCTTCCGGCGGACAGAAAGGAATGCCCGCCTGAAGGTGACCCGATGGATCAAGAAGGTCTGCGCCTTCTTGGGTTAAAACGCCAGCACTTTGACCGGCTTTGACAATCTTAGGAAGCAAGGTAGCAATCGGCTTCGTGAAACCATGGGACTTAGCTAACTCATCAAAGAGCCTTTCTTTGTTGACATCATAGCCTTCCCCATCCGGTCCGATCGGAAACATGCCGGAAGCTTCGCCGATGCCAACCGCTCGGACGCCGGTTAAGAGAGACTGCACATAGACAGCCAAGGTCGTCAGGTATGACACCTGAGAGACGTGCTTTTCACCGTTAAGAATCGCCTGATAGAAATGGGCAATCGACCAGCGCTGCGGGATATTGAACTGGAAGAGCTGACTCAGTTCTTCCGCAGCCGGAGCGGTGATGGTGTTGCGCCAGGTCCTGAAAGGAACCAATAGCTGGCCTTCCTGGTCAAAGGGCATATAGCCATGCATCATTCCCGACAGGCCGATAGCCTTTGTCTTTTCAAGAAAAATTCCGTATTTTTTCCGGATGTCAGCACTGAGTGAGGCATAGCAGGCCTGGAGCCCTTCGACGATCTGCTTCAAAGAATAAGACCAGATGCCCTGGTCGAGTTGGTTTTCCCAAGCAAAGGAGCCGCTGGCCAGAGGCGTGGCATGCTTATCGATTAAGCAGGCTTTGATCCGCGTGGATCCGAATTCCAGACCGAGGACGGTCTTTCCGGACTGAATGGTCTCTTGAATGCTTTCCATAACGTAAGCTCCCTATAAACCCACCTTATCTAGGTTGTTATCATTATAAAATGGAAGCGATTTCATTGAATATCCATAGGCGTCCTAAGAAATATTGATTTTGTTCGCTTATGTTGCTATATTCAATATAAGGAGTACCTATGGAATCTTACTTTGATTTTGCGGAATTAGAGAAAAGAATCAAAGACTTCTACACGATTTCCCATATCCGGGTCGCCGTCTTTGACCTGGACTTCAAAGAGATTTGCGACTACCCGAAGGAACGGGCTCCTATCTGTGCCCTGTTGCGACAGAAAGAAGCCTGTGACAAAGACTGCAAGGAATGCGACCGTCTCCATATGATGAAGGCTGCCAAGATGAAAGACCCCTATCTCTATGTCTGCCATGCCGGGTTGTATGAGATCATCTCTCCCATCATCTTCTCCGGGCAGCTGATCGGTTATCTTTTCTTTGCCCATATTCTCAATTATCCTTCTCACAAAGCAGCTTGGGATGCCATTAAGAAAGCGGCGGAACAATACCACGTCGATATCAAGACAGCTAAAAACGATATTTCGGCCATGCCGCTTTTCGATGCCAAATACCTCCAGGCAGCCTCCAGCCTTCTTCAGGCGGCTGCCAGCTATCTCTGCTTTGCCCGTATCGCTTATCTCCGCTATGAAGACCTGCCGGCCAGGATCGATAACTACATCAACGCTAACCTCGATGGGAATCTGACCGCCGTGTCCCTTTGTTCCAAATTTGGTCTGGGACGGACCACCTTGTATGAGATGTCAGCCAAGGTCTACAAGGAAGGCATCGCGGAGCACATCCGAACCCTGAGAATTGCCAAAGCCAAGGAGATCTTCGAGGAAAACCCTGAACTCAAAATCGCGGCCGTCGCCTCAAAGGTCGGCTTTGCCGACTATTCTTACTTCATCGTCGTCTTTAAGCGAATGACCCAAATGACCCCGAAGCAGTACGTGAAGAGCCTGAGCTCAGGTCATTAAAATAACCTGCTTTTTTGAATTCTTCAGATCTTCAGAGCCATGGCGAGAGCGAGTTCGAAGATGTCGTGATGCCGGAACACGTCCTTGCCGCTTCCCATGGTAGCTTTGTCCCATTCCAGGGAATCCAGCTGGTCGACCCCGAAGAAGAACTCATAGAAGTCAAAACCGTAGTAATCCGCAACGGCCTGCATGCCGGCACATTCCATGTCGACGGCAATGCAGCCTTCTTGCTTGCGTTGCTGGATCTCTGACTCCGTCTCCTTATAAAACGCATCCGTTGTCCAGCACTTTCCGGAAAAATAAGGGATGTTGCTGTCTTTAAGGAAAGCCTCGATGAAGCGATGGTTCTTGATTTCAATATAGTCGCCGGCAGGAACATAATGATAGGAGAGCCCCTCATCCCGGTAGGCTGCTGTCGGCACGATGAAAGAAAGGGGGGTGATGGCCTTGTCGAGCCGGCCGGCACTGCCGAAGACAATGAATTTCTTCACCCCGACGAGATGAGCAGTCACCATTGAATAGGTGCCAGCGAGGGCACTGCCCATCGGTGAGTTGTAAAAGCAGATTTTTTTGCCTTGGTAGGTCAAAACATAGATTGGTGTGGCCATTCGTGGAACCCATGTCGGCGACCATTTCGGGATGGTATTCCTCAAGAATCATCCTCGTCAGTTTTTCAGAAAAAGTAACAATGCAGACATCGGCAATGTTCTTGCCTGGCCCATAAACGCTTTGCGGTGACATCTTGCCGTCTTCTTTCCGGTACGAATCGATAATCATGGTTCCTTCTCCTCCTAGAGCAACGTGTCAAAGACTGATGAGCATAGTATACCAAATTACGTTTCCATTCCATGGGAAAAGCCGAGAAAAAAGAAATATTGCACGTTCCATTTGGCCATGAAGTGGCCCCAGGAAGGCTCTTCAGCGGGTAGGAACCCTCGTTATTCTACATTAAGGTATCAATCGTGCTTGTCAGCCAGGTACGGTCGTAGAAGTCTGCTGTTTTCGTGATGGGATAATCCGGGGCGACGCCTTGGTCGATATCGTAATAGGAACCATTGATGACCCGGGAAAGGACACGCTCTGAGGAAATCGTCAGATAGGTTCCGGTAGCACTCACCAGCGGCTGGACGTTGCAGGCGCCGCCACCGGAGTTCTGACCTAACAGGGTGACCTTGCCGGAGTTCTTGAAGAAGGAAGGCACCAAGTTGCCGCTGGAGAAACTGCTCGGGGAGATCAGGCAGTAAAGGTTCTTATCGCTCAGGGTGTCCTTGTCGTCAAAGACATGATCGAGATTGACATCGGCCCTATAGACCATGGTGCTGACACCCGCGGTGGCGGCACTTTGGAGACTGACATCGGCTTCGCCAAAAAACCAAGCCAAGGTATAGATTGCTGCCCGGCTCTCGCCGCCGGTATTGGCGGAGAGATCCAGGACCACGTTCTTGATGGCGCTGTTACTGGTGATCTGCTGGTGGGCATAGGCAACGATGCCGAAAGTATCTTCCGCATCCGCTGTGGGGGCTGTCGTGTAGTAATCCTGGGTTGCTGACACAAAGGAATCAAAGGTCACATAAGCCGTATCGCCGATGACTTCATAGCTTGGACAGCCCTGCGGGAAAGCCGTTGCCTGAGCAGCTCCGAATTCACCGAAAGCCGCAGCTTTGGCTAAGTAGGAAGGACTTCCATAGGTATTCATCCCCGCCTGACGGGAAGGAGTTGCTTCCTTTCCGGCAAAGGGAGAATTAGCGACAAAATTGCTGTGCATATCGGCTAAGGTGGCATAGGCTAATTTCTCGTAGTCGACATCCTGCTTTACCGGATCCGTTCCTAAGAAATCCGCCTGAAAACCGTTCTGCTGGAAGACCGTATCGAAGGCGGTGATCCCATGCTGCTTCTTCAGACCATAGATATGGTCGAGCGTGAAACAGAGCTCATGGTAAGCAAAGGCTGCCAGGTCACTGCTTACCGCTTTTGTAGGCACCTGGTAATAGACATCGCTGAGGTCACTCATCGAACCGGGGAAAAGAAAAACGGATTGACCGTTGAAAGCCAGCGTCGGCATATAGACGGCAAAGAAGAAATCCGAGGCCGTGGTCAGGGGCAGATAGCCTTTGCCGCCCTGATAATAAAGGTCGATGCCGTAGTCCTTCGGAGTCAGGACCAGTTCATTGCCGGGGCGATAGTAGTCTTTGTCTTTTTGGCGTTGAAGGTATTCCCCCTGGTTGGCGTCATTGAGGTCATCGTCCGTATCGAGGTCGAGTCCGCTTCCCGCGCAAGGCAGCGCCGAGAAAAGATCGTAATCCGAGAAGGTAATCGTGCCGGCGGCAAAATCAAAGCAGCAGGTGGCCTTGTTTTCCCGGGTCAGGGTGATTTTCTTTCCCGATTCCGTTTTGGTTAAGGCATAGGCTAAATCGCCGGTTTCCGCCATGGATGACTCTAAGAGAGACTTGAGGGTATCCAAGGAGAGATAAGGAATGTCTTTGATGCCTTTGAAGAAGGTGAGATTGATCGTCTTTTTATTGGCCAGGGTGCTCTGATAGAAAGGATAGTCCTGATTTTCCTGCTGAACCGGGCTCGACTTTCCGCAGGCACTTAAGACCAGCGCCAGCAAGAAGGCTACCGATACCATGCTTTTTGCTCGTTTCATTGTTTGCTTCCTCGAAACCTCAGAGGTTTCCTGATTCGGACATATAATAGCAAAAAGGATGAAACCAGGATTCTCGTCTTTTGCTCCTCCTTTCGTGTTCAAAAAGCTTTCCTTTGGGGAGGAAAATAAACTTCCTTTGAGGACTTTTCCAAAGCGGTTCTTTTTGTTCGTCATCCTGCATAACCGTCGGTATTGCAAATCTTTAACCAGCCTTTTTTTCAAGCAAACCTTCCCGTTTGCTTCATTGACAGATGAAAGTTAGGCATTTATAATTTTGGCAGAGAGAAGCTTTGCTTTTAGCCTTTGCTATTGGGTTTCTGCTTCTCCGCCCAGAAAGGAATTCTTTATGAAAAAGAAAGGACTTCTCTTCGGTGTCTCTCTTACGGTGATTCTCAGCCTGAGCGGCTGTCAGAAGGCTAAGACCAGTGTCTCCGCCAGTGCGGCTGCAAGCACGTCTCCGAGTGTTGCTCGGAGTGCATCTCCCAGTGCATCCCCGGTTGCTTCCGTCAGTGCTTCGCCTTCCGTCATCAGTGCCTCGGAAAGCACCAGCGTCTCCACTAAGAAAGCTCTCTTTACTGAGAAAGCCTTCGACTCCTATATCGGTGACCCCAAATACAAATATACGGATGTTTCCTATGCCTTTAAAGACGGCCAGGAAGATCTTCCTTTTATCTCTTTGGAAAATGCCAAGACCTTGTTGGGGCATGCTTTGGTCGATGGCCTTGATGACACCACCACCGTTTTGACCTTAACCGCTAACGGCTCTTGCTATACCTTAACGGGGGAAAACGGAGCCGCGATTGTCTTTGACTTTGCCAATCAGACGCTAACCTATCCGGATTTCAATCATTTCTTTTCTGCTGGTCCGCAGATGAATTACCTGGATACTCTCAGCTGGAAATATGAGAAAAACGGGTTTACCTCCTATGTGAAACGAGATCCCGACCATGTCTTCTGCCGGGAGGAGTATTCCAAGACCGTTGACTTCAAATCCTATGACATTCCGCTGATCCTGGATGAAGGCACCCCTTATCTTCCCTTACAGACCCTATCCGATTTTGTCTTCAATCCTTTCGGTCTGCAGCTTCTTTACAACACGAAAGCTGTCTTCCTGGTCGGCAGTAATGACTTAAGTACGTTAAGTGATTTGTTTTACAGTGCTTCTCCCACGAACCGAAGCGAGGCGTTAGCCCGCTTCAACTGCGATGAGCTGGCGGCGAACCTGGATACCTTCTACGGATTGAAAGAGGAGCATGACATCCCTTCGTTTAAGACGATGATCACCCAAAGCGGATTGGAAAAGGATATGTTAAGCACCGACCCTTTGATTTCTTCGACGGCCATCTCCTACCTCTTAAGACAGTATTTCTCTGATTTCCACAGCGGCAACGTGAAGCCGTCCTTCTATGTCGGCAAAGACGTCAAAATTTCACCTGACATCATCAACCCGTATCGGAGCACGGCTCTTGAAGAGATGAATGCCTATAGAACGGAACGGGCAAAGGTCTATCCGGATGGGGTGCCTTCCTATGAGGAGTTCGGGACAAATAAAGATACCGCCTTTGTCACCTTTGACCACTTTGCCTCGGCCACGCAGGATTACTACACCAAAGCGGCTACCCTGGATTCGACCGATACCTTCGGTGTCATCGAATATGCCCATTCCCAGATCTTCCGCACGGGCAGCAACGTCAAGAATGTGGTGATTGATTTATCCTGCAATGGTGGCGGTGCCGTGGATGCAGCTATCTATCTCAATGGCTGGGTGTTAGCCAATAACTACCTTCCGATGGAGAATACTCTCACCGGCTTCAAAGCCATGAATACCTATCAATCGGATGTGAACATGGATCACGTCTTCGATGAGAATGACCGCATCTCGGATAAGAACATCTTCATCCTTACCTCGCCGGCCAGCTTCTCCTGCGGAAACCTGGTGCCGGCAGTCTTAAGATCCACCAACAAAGTAACCCTCCTCGGGCGAGCCTCCGGCGGCGGAACCTGTGTTGTTTATCCTTCTTGTTCGGCCGATGGCACTACCTTCCAGTTCTCCGGACCGATGAAGCTATGCACCGTCAAGAACGGTACCTTCTACAGCGTTGACCAAGGCGTCAGCCCCGATTATGTGATTGAGAAGAAATCTGACTTCTATCAGCGGGAAGCCCTGGCTGAATATATCGACACTCTCCTTTGATAAAGAAAAATCGTTAAGGCCGTTTCTGAAGTCAAACTACGAAGGTAAAGCTGATTGTCTTAATTCAATAAAAAGCAAAAAAAGGTATCTCTTTTAACTTATCTGTCGTCCGTTTTTCTGGCCTTTGATAGCCACAAGTGGCGCAGATTTCACCCATGTCAATATAAGAAAAAGACCCGATTTTCGACGGGTCTTTTGTTTTCTGGTGCGGTCGGCAGGAGTTGAACCTGTATGCCTTGTGGCAAAGGATCCTAAGTCTTAGTGTCAGTCCGGAAGGGTGAACCGTTCTTACCTCTCGTAATCGGCGATATCCGTCCTCAAATACATCGAACCATGTGGCAATTTTCCGAGGTATTGATTTTTCTTCAATCACACCGATATTGACAGGGTAAATAATTTAACAACCACTTACCCACCTTCGAAAAAGAGGAAAAGGAAGCTTCCATCTTTTCAATTTGTATTTACGACTGATAAATAAAAAGCCGATGAAATTGCTGTATCCTAATGAACGAATCAGGGAACCTGTTCCTCAATCTTTTAGGCATCCGATTGGAATGATTTTTACCCCTTTTTCTTCATAGGCCAATTTTCCTCCGGTGATGACCAAAAGCAAATCCGGTTCGCGAATCGTCAGTCCTTTTTTTTCAGCATTGGCTTTCTGAATCAGTCCCTTTAAGGTGAGCAGGTTATTGACCCCATCCTCAATTTCCCGTGATCCCAGTTTGATTTCCGTCAGGGCATAACGGCCATCTTCAAGATGAAGCACCCCATCCACTTCCAAGTTAAAACGATCATGATAATGCTCAAAGGAGCCACCCAGTGCCGAAGAATATACCAGCATGTCACGAAAGACAAGGGCTTCAAAAATATGTCCAAAGAGATCAAAATCCGAAAGAAAATAATCGGGAGAAAGGCCCAAGGCAGCAATGGCGATGGAAGGGTCGACAAACAAATGCTTTTTCGGAGCACGCAAGGATTTCTCGCTCCGGATCTGCGGACACCAGGCATCCACATCTTTGATGACAAAAAGTTCCTTTAATTTTTCAACATAGTCATCGAAAGTAGGTTCCGAGAGAGAA
>LAHS01001946.1_pt1 | contig 45570 bp, 33 predicted proteins | sample 329651 | NCBI WGS metagenome assembly LAHS01 (sample SAMN03275699, study PRJNA271635) | activated sludge metagenome | isolation source: sample C-1 Sludge from hydrolytic chamber (first chamber) of Anaerobic...
TTCGCTGCGAATTTGAGGATACACTCGGTCGATAACGGCTGCACTCTCTGATTTATTGAACACAGAAGCAATGGCTTTTGCCACCATCTTTGCATCTTCTTTATCGTTCGATTGACGATAAGCGCACACTGCAGGTGAAGCTATTGCGATGTCGGTCATCACATCCAATGCATTTGTTGGGACGTATAAGGCTTCTGCATCCTTGATAGGTTCTCCATCGAGCACTTTCATCAGCGAAACAATCATTTTTGCATTATTTCTTCCGCGCTGAGGTATTTGGCGAATTACATCATGAGTAGCCAATCGTTCTTGTATGCGCTGCTTGACAACCTTCCGAATCATTGTCAATCGTTCTCCGAAGAAGTCGGCTGGATTATAGCAGTCTGCTAATTTTTGCGAAGGATATTCCAAAACGCTACCCGCTTTCAAGCGATCTTGACCATAACGGTTCTTCTTTTGAGAAATATACCGTAGCTCCGGATTCTGCTTCTTTAATTCGCCAAAGGTATAAACTTCCTCGTAGTAGGACATCATCACGGAAATCATTCTTGGCACCATCTCCCAAGAAGAGAAGAGAATCAGCTTTGAGAAGTTTCTAGCATCTTCACTCTCAAAGAGTCCTCCAGCTTTGTAATATGGATTGGAGGCAGGCACCCAGAGCAGTAGGTGTGCTTTCTTCTCGTGGCGAGCACCAAATATCAAGTCGTGAAGCGATTTCAGTTTACCGCTAGCAGGAACGATGGGGCGATAGTTGTTGATGGCATACTTGCTGAGAAGCAATGCGTCTAACTTGCAAACATCTTTCGCATCCGTCCGCTTCAAGGCTGAGACGATGCGTTTCTTCAACTCATACTTATCCATAAATGATAGTAGATAAGGTGAAGACTTGACATATTCCATGGGAACATTACCCAAGCGTGCTTTGGGATTACATTCCGACAGGTAGTCCATCAGATTTTGGCATTCAGCAAACGATAGAATGTCCTCGGGTTGCACTTCTACATCGCTAACGCGTGAGTCGTCGATGATGCCACTGTTAAATCGTTCCGTGCGGCACATTACGCTGTACAGCGCTTCTTCAGCTGTTTCCTTTGCCGCAATGAGCGGTGACAAGTCGACCACTTCGGTACGCTTCAAGGCTGAAGAATAGCTTTGCCACAACAGCTTAAACTGGTCGGCTTTGTCTTTCGTAGCAAAGAGGAAGTCCATCACCTTCATGAAGTCTTGATAGTGTTCGTCCATGCCATCTGTATTTAGTTCTTCAAGCGTAGAATATGGTTTATAGGGCGTGGCAGAGAGGAGCAGAATCTTAGTGTTGGAATGCTCATTGTCGAAAAACTTGTTGGCCAACATCGATTGTTCATCATCGCTCTGTTCGAGCAAGGAGTTGAAACGCTGAAATTCGTCCATAATCACCAAGTCTGGGTCGAGCATATCAATACTTATCTCCGCAAAGATGCGACGCAAGGTGTTGATAATGGTGGCGCGTTCACGATAGTCGCAACCATTATGCGCATAGTCTAACAGTTGGCAGATGATTTCATCAGTCAATTTAGTTTGTAAATTATCGTGCATATCCTGGAGATAGTCTTCACCGCATCGTTCGATTTTCTCGTTGTAGCTATTGATGAGTTCTGACCAATATTTCACACCACATCTAAGGAAGTCGTCCAATACGTCTTGGTACGAATCAAACTGAGGCTGGCGACAAAGGATGTTACACATCAAAGCACGCTCATTGGCTGTGCCTTGGGCGCTGTAAAAGCGAAACGATGTGGAAGGAGTGAGCGGAATGATTGATTCTGGCATCTCGCTGTCGTTGTGCTGCTTAGCTATGTCCTTCTCTGCCAGCTTGATGTAGAGGTGCTGCATGGAGAGACGGCTTTCGCTAATGCTCATGCGATTCTCTACGCCCAATTTCTCTATGTTTTGGTCGGCAATATTGGCATTAGAGCAGATGTAAACTACTTTGAAGAAATCGTCTTTCTTTGCTTTGTGCCATTCTCTCACCAGATTGATGACTTGCTTGGCCGCGAAAGTTTTGCCAAGTCCAACCTCGTCAGCAAGTAGCACACGGCGGTGATCCAAATCTTTGTAGATGTGGAGAATGCGCTCGGCTGTGGCACGCTGGAAATCTTTTACTTCTTGGCTCATAAGCGTTTTATCTGTTTTAGTACGTTCTCGAAGGTTTGATACATTTCCATGAAATGGTCTGGTACGACCTCTTTATCAACCTTCTCTATGATTTGACGAATGGAAGCGATGCGTTCGGGATTGGTATAAGCCATTCTCACCATGTCTTCATAGAGCGAAGTGTTGAGTTGCTGTTCCAAGGCTGTGGCGGCATGATCGATAGAAAGTTCTTTTTCCAACTGCTGACTTTCCAACACATATTGCTCCACATCGTCGGTAAGCATAAAGGCGAGATAGTTGATAAACTTTCCCTTCGTGTTGATGTAAGAGCGGAAGATAGCATTGTCACGTTCTTCCATGGGCATCCCTTCGGTTGAGAGCTTTATCACACGTCGCAGGTCGTCAATGCTTATCACATAAAACTCGGTTAACGAGATCAACGATAGACCTGTAAAAGCCATGCCATCAGTCAACACCGCCTCTTTTCCCTCACAGCCAAGAGGATAGAGTGAAACGGCTTTGTTTGGCAACTTATTTTGCCGGCACTCGATGGTGATAGCGTAGTTGTCGGCCTCGCCTGTGATTTGTGCCTTCTGTAAGGCAGCAATGGCCGTGCGTAAGAGCAGTTCATTAGTGACATCTTCTTTATTTGCGTCGTCGCTGGGGATAGATGTTACTTTTTCAAACATGCACTCTTTGCTGTCGTTAATCAATTCGCTGCGATACTTATCATACGACGACTTGTAGGGCGCAAATCGTAAGTGAAGGAGGAACTCTACATTGCGCTTGAAGCCATTCTTCGTGGCATTGGTTGAGCCAAGATAGAGATGATTGTAGCTGAGGTTTCCTTCATTGCGACGCACGAAATAGACCTTTTCATGCAAGTCAACGGCCACATCTTTCTCTACTTTGTCCGTCAATACTTCCTTTGGAACATAGACGCCATCATTGAATAATCCAATCATATCTTGCGTAATAGAGGAATGGCGGGTGATGAGTGTCTTCTTTGCGCTTGGCGCACAGTTGGTCATCTTGCCCAATACATCCATATCCACAAAAGGTGAGATGATAAGCATCTCGGCAGCATGGTTCAATATGTCTTGTTCCAAACAGTCGGAATAGCCATCGTAGCCAGAAATGCCCATCGGGAAGAAGTCATAATCTTCGAAAGGAGAATCTGTCAAGTCAAAACGCTCGATATAACTGAGATCTTCACAAATGGCTCTCATATTCTTTCGGATGTTGCGGTCGTCAGCTTTACCTACGAGCCATGAGAGGAAGTCTATGAGTGGCGCATGTTTAGCTTGCGCTCTTTTCGTAGCAGGCTTTCGACCAATTTTACCTACCAATTCACACACCACATCCAAATCATTGGAGCAAGTTAGGTTACGGGAGAGGACAACGAGCTTTATCTGGCTCTCATCGGTGTCTGGATTTGTTTCTTTGATGACCCACACCTTGGGATGGAAGTTGACGAAGCCTCCACCTTTAGCTGGCAGCGTCACTTGCACCACACTACGTTCCAAAAGTGCATAGACTTTGGAGTTGGCTTGTGGCACAGCAATGCAACCCGCATTGCAAAATACGGCGAACTTGCCAGCGGAGCGATTAATTGTTTCCAAAATAAAGTGCGGCGAGCGCATCGTGGCTTCCGTCAAATCTGTCATCGTGCCGAGCATAAATGGCACCGACAGCAGTGTGGGCATATCCAGACTATAGGTGGTGCAAACTGCATAGTCTACCACAAAGCCTTCGCTTTGCATCACTTCGGTATAGACGATGTCATTCCATATAGCTTCAGCCATTGTAAGCCTCCTTTCTTAATTCCTCAGCAAACACTTTTACGGTTTCCCATCGGTAGGTGAGTTTGTAGAAATGAATGCGGTTCTTTTTGTCGTAGGTATAGGCAGGATTTCCAATCTTTCTGCGACTGCCTTTTACGCGACGTTCACGATGGATGATGAGTTGATCCAAGCCACCACCTTCAGCCGTATCGTTGGCCGCAATGCGTTCAGCTACTTCCTTACAGAACCATTTGCCACTATTCTCTCGAACACTTATGGCACTCAGCACTTTATCTATATCTGTACCACTGTTACGATACGCTTGGAGTTCTTTTTCAAAGAGCGTGCGCATTTCGTCGTCTTCGTATTTTGAGAAGATGTAGTTGTAACGGATATGAACCATGTACATAAAGTCGGCAAAGCGTCTCGCCAAATCCTGAACTTCTGCCAGCGACGCTGGTAGTAGATTAGTTGGAATTTGCTCAAACTTGCCTGCTATAACAAAGTCAGGATTGTCCACAATGTAGCGCAATAGTGTACCCTTACATGCTTCAGCTTTGAGAATATGGTCTGTGATAAAAGCCTTATCCTCTACAGTGAGGTCTAATGAGCAGCTTTGCGTAAAATCGTAATCTACATTAGGGAAGGAGCAGAATTGAAAGAGGCCAGACTTATCGCTGGTATCATCATTTGTATCTTCATCCTCGCTCTTGTTTGCTTTGGGTGCATTGTGTGAAGCTTTTGAGGCTGAATAAATGAGGTTATAAAGTTGTGAGCTACGCAGTATCTCAAAGGTTTGCAGACCTGAATTGTAGATGTAGGCAGGGTCGTACTTGACATAGTTCGACAAGTTTTTACCTATCATATCGTTGCCAGTTATACCACGTTTATCCTCACTTCCCTCGTATAGATTCTTCGTCATAATACGTTCAAGCCGAATAATCTCAGCTTTCACTTCATTGGGGCGATTGTAACGCTTTTCCGCAGCTTTACGATAGAGCTGTGGCATAAGCGAGAAATACTTCATGTGTTTTTGCAGGGTTGATATACCCGGAAACATGCGGTCGGCAAAGGCATTACGAATACGGCCAATGCCAAGTTCGTCCAATGCCACAGATTCGGAAGTCATCTTCAGAACCTGCAACACCCTTGTCTGCTCCTCTCTGCTATTATGTATATATCCTAACTTCATAATGATTTCTGTAAAATTGATTTCAAAGTTTCCACATTCACAGTATCCGTTGTTGAAATACGGTGTGGGCACAGGCCGAACTTTGTAAGAAGTTGGTCTTTGAGTGCATCACGATGTTGTTGTACCTCGCTGTTCTTGTGGAACTGCCAGCCATCCACTTCAATTGTTTGCAGTGGCTGCTTGGTGAGCGAGTTGTAGATGAGAAAATCTGCATGAGAGAACGGACTTTCGGCGAAGGCTCGTTCTTCATCGGTCAGCAGATTCCAATCTTCAATTAGTCGAGATAAGGGATAATGGCATAGCACATCGGTATTCGTCATGCTCAACTCAGCAATGGCTTTGACAAGCAAGTCATAAACGAGGTTCTCAGAAAGATGTTCTGAGACTACAGGGTGAGCGGCTTCATAAGCCAGGCGCTCTACGGTATATTGCTTATAGAGCAAGTCAAAGACAGAATGCAATTTGCTTTCCTTTACCTCAAAGTTGTTATACTGCATATAGGCGATGAGCTGTGCAAGATTACTTTCCTGGGGCATTTCATTGCCGTTGGTCACGATGCACAAGTGTGTTTTGGCGCGCGAGATAGCCACATTGAGTAGATTGGCATCATCAGAGAAATCCGTCGGCTCATTATCCACCGTACTCATAATGATGGTGTCACATTCTCTACCTTGATATTTGTGTACCGTACTGGCTATGTCTTCACCTAATGCCTTATTGACTTCGTTAGCTTGGTCACGATAGGGTGTGATAATACCCACACTTTCGGAATCTGCATATTCGGGCATCACCTCTTGCTTGATGACATCTATTTCCCTTTGGTTGTAGCGACCACGTGCATGGTTGCCTTTGGCTGTGCGAACTACTTGCAGCACATTTTCTTCATCGTTATCTGTAGTCATGGCTACTAGCTCTCCATCATAGAAGCACTGATTGCAAAACTCGATAATCTTCGGATGACAGCGATAATGCTCTCGAAGCAGCGTTACAGGTGCCTCCTTGAATACTTCGGCGCAGGATTGCAGGAAGCTATGCGTCACAGCATTGTATCTGTCGTCCACGCTATAGGTGGTTTGAATGGCGCTCAAAGCCAATGCTTCTTCATGGCTGACCACGTTGGGCAATTGTTTATCGTCACCCACAATGACGGCATTCGTGGCACAAGATAGCGCTAAAGCCCCCGTCTTTATATCCACCTGTGAAGCTTCATCCATGATGACATAATCGAACACCATATCTTTGCTGATGCAACTCTTGGCGGAATACGTGGTGCTGAGCACGATCGGATATTCCTCCAAAAACTCTTCTGTGCGTGGCTTAATGTCCTTTATAGTGAACTTTCGTCTTGTTCCGGTACCATATCGTTTTGCTATGAAGCTTTTCAATAGTTGTAGAGAGGATGAGCGTAAATCTTTCACGTTTTGCTTGAGGTCGATAGATTGGAGCTGTGAAGCTATGGCTTGTAGCTCTTGTTCTATCTCAGTCTTACGAGAGTAGTAATAAGCACTTCCCAAACTATTGATGACACTTGATGGTTGAGTGTTTAGGAAAGAGAGCATCTTCCAGCCTAAAGAGAATGACCACTTTAGTCGGAACCACAAGCTTGGCTTCAGCTCTTTCTCGACCATCATCTGATAAAGATTAAACAGCCTCATCAGCTTAGTGGATGGCTTGCCATTTAGCCAACTGTTGTTGACTTCATTAGCCTCAAGCATTTCGTTGTACTTCGTTTCCTTCATCAAAGCATAATACTCTGCCTTTAGCAGAGCTTGGCGTAGTTGTCCATCAAAACCTTGAGATACCCTTTCAAGGGAATCTTTTACCAACTGACTGACCATTGTTGAATCAGCAATTGCCCAAGAAGACATATCAGGATAAGGGGCTTGGTTGGCGACAAAGGTTTCTTTATTCTTTACGCTACCAAGTTTGGCCACGATAAAGCCCAAGCCTTCACCTTCCAACTTTTCCGCTACATTCTCTACAGCAGAATTGTTGTTAGATACCACAAGTACAGTCTTTCCTGCTACAAGCAAGTTGGCTATGATGTTAAGGATGGTTTGTGTCTTGCCTGTTCCCGGAGGACCTTGAATGATACTTACTTGATGCGATAAGGCTGCTTCAACGGCAGATTTTTGGCTAGCATTACATCCAAAGGGATAATAGACCTGCTTTGGCAAGCGATGAGTAGCCAGTTTCGTTTTGTCACCCAAATACTGAGCTAACGGCACGTTGTCACGCTTCACATCCACCAACTCATATTGCTTTGAGAGAATACTTTCGTCATCCTCTGCCAGCAACCCTGTTTCTGCGGCTAATTTACGCAGATAATCCCATGTAGAACCGCCATTCTTGTCAATTGGTGTTCGGGTGATGTACACTTCGCAACCATCCAAATTCTCATAGTAACCATTGGCATAAGTCACTCGATAGAAGGTATAGCGACCATTGGTGAAGCGAAGCAATTCTGCCACGTTGCTGATGTGCTTATTCTTGATGTAAAGCCCCTTTTCGCCAAGGTCAATGCTTTCAGGATGCGTAAGATACAGCAGTCGGGCTTGGTTGTAATTGAACACACGAGGGGATGACGAGAACTGAACAGTCCAAAGGCCGTTCTTGTTCTCGCTAATAGAAGTGACTTGTTCGGTGATAAACATCCGCTTATCACCTCGTCGCTCTAAATCCACTATCATGCATTGTCTTGCGTCCATATATCCTATCGTCCCAAAAAATCGTAATCGCCATCAAATCCATCAGGCATGTCACCATACATTCCATCTGTCATTGCATCCCATGAATCCTTCATATAGTCATAATCATCATTATCATAACTGTCGCCATTATCTTCAGAATCAAAACGCCAGTCTGCAGAAAAGATATAATTATCCTTCCATTTCTCACACACGAATTGTGTTTCTTCTTGGCTAATAAGAGATTGAAATGAATCATCAAATGAATTAAGAAATGGAACTTTAATATCGGCTATACTACCAGAATTGCCTACTTCAATCTTATATCGGCCCCAACGAGCATTACGAATCAAATCTTTAGTGGAGATTGTGTTAATGGCGATAGCAATTACATTGGATGGGTTTGATATATTGCGTAGTGTAAGCTGAGAATCAGAATCACTTAAATCTTTGGCTGCAAAGAAAAAGCCCTTTATAGGTGACGTGAACATTTGGTATTCTGCAGGTAGAATTTCAGATGTTACAGTTGTTATACCACACTTTCTGTCTTTACCAAAAAAGAATTGATGAGTAGAAATTTGTCTTATATATTTAAAACATTCTGACAGCTTTCCTGTCGTTGTTTCAAGAATAGCTTTACTTGCGCATGAGTCGTAATTGCTATTTCTTATTATCGTACAATTATTTCCAAAAGCATAGAATCCTTTTGCCATTAGATGAATGGGCATATTGTAAACATGAGATACTTTATTATCCTCTTTTCGTATGTCGATTCTGCCAATAAAACCTTTGGCAAAATGATGTTGAGTTCCATCTGTATTTCTCATGATTGTATTCAGATCCTTATCTAGAATCAACCAAAGGTCGTTCAAATAAGTAAAACGCCAATCATAATCATACAAACCATTCCAATCATCAGAATAAGAACAATACCGCTCCCATTTCCCGCCAAAGAAGAATGCAAACAATTCTTGTCGCTCATCGTAAATCATTTCTCTGAAGCCTCCAATAAGCAATTCACCCTCCATTGTGTACAAATCATATACACCTGTATAGTTGTCATGTCTTTTATAATCATTATTATCTTCAGGTCCAACAAAATTACCATCGCGACCAGCTTCTATGAAGCCATCATGAACTTTAAAGCAGTCGTACTTAGCATCGACAACAATCTTTCCTTGGGCATTCATATACCCCCAAGTTGCATACCAATTCTCGGCAAAGAAGTTTGAATGATATTCATCTTCTTCACCATCGTAGCTGTAGAAGAAACCTCCTTCTTCACAAATCTTCAGAAAACGAAAAACTGTAGGGACGATTTCTTTACCCATACAGTCAATAATACCATTTCGATTCCCTATTGATGAGGTTACAATATTGGCTGAAGTAATTTGCTCCGAAGCTTGATATGTGTCATGTAGACGTAATCCTATTGGGACGTTATATTTGATGGAAACTAACTCCCTACCATCAATATCAACAACTCCCCAACGATTGTCTATACGCACGTTGAAGAATCCATCATTACGTTTGTTGACTTCATCAAAGATAAAAGGTATTGTGTTGAATCCGTCTAGTGAAACAAATCCGTATTTGTTATTTTTCTTTGTTAGAATGTGATTAGAGTCGAATATGGTAAACTGTTCCTCTAACTTCATTTCGTCCAATTTATCATACTCAGTACCATCCTTTTTCACGATGACATAGTTATATTTATCTTCATTACTCAAAAGGGGTACATAATGTTTTTTTGCACCAAATAGAGTTTGAGCATCATTCAAAATTTCCAGTTCTTCATATTCAAAAGCAATGCTCACTTTAAATATCTTATGGAACACATTTGTTTGAAGCAATAAATCTTGTGCTCCCCATTTTCCATTTTTGCACAACAATACCGTATGGCCTCCTTCGAACACGATTCGGTCATACTCACAAGGGATAATCAAATTTTGAGTGTCAATTCGATAAATGCCATATTTGTCAGCCTGTCGAACAACAAAACATATGGTTGTTATTTGCTCTATATCATCATATCTGCTATTGGAGAGTAATCCTTCAGAATGCAAAAACAACTCTTTGCAATTGTCATGAGATAATATTAGTGGTTTTGAAATATCTAACAGCAAACGAGAAGCTTTGATACTGTATGAAACACAATCACCATAACTATGTTGTTTAACCACCAATTTTGCGCGATATAGCTTATCTGCCTTTTGACAATTATCTATGCTTTCATCAGTATCAAACATATATTCCTTACAATAGCCAGAAAATGCAGTGCCATCAGAAGAATATTCATTAGGTATGTAATGCCCTATATTATAGGGATCATTGGTAATAATAACACTTTCTATAGAATCATAAAATGCATCGACAACTAATTCACCTGATTTGCCCAATATTCCCATTTTTGAATTTTGGAGTACTGCAAAACAATCATCTTGTAATTCGATAGCATTGTAGAGATAGTTGATGATGTGTTTCCCTTCTTGGTTAAGTACCCCATATCTGCCATTTTTATATGCGCACAAAAAGTCCATAGACAAAGCTTCAGCATGTCCATCATAAACTCTCTCACCTTTAAGATTATACCATGTACATGATTGGCTTTCATCTTTTACCAAGAAGAATCCTTTATCAAAGACGATATTCTTGGTCGTAAAATCGATGATTATTTCATCATTCTGATTAACTATTCCATAGAGCGTATTTTTCTCCTCATCAAGCAAACTAGCAATGATGGTGTTTGAGGAACAAAACTTCATCGTTTCATATTTTCCAAAAGCAATACATACTTTACCAGCGTTATCAATTAGTCCAACTTCGCTTTTGTTGTTCTTTACAATAAGATGGTCAAGAGACCCTTCTTCTACATCCATACTGGTAACAAATTGACCATCCGCATCACAATATTCACACTCAGAAAGATCTGAGTATGAATACTGCTTACAATCACTCCAATCAAACCAAGAGTTTGGTATGACTATCTGACTCTTTGCTTTTTTATAGCATTTGAAATAATGAGTTGCATGTATATCTACTGTGATATACTTATATTTATAGTCAACGATGACTTCACTTTGAATGTTTATTACGCCAACAGACCAATCGCCATCAATGTTTTTCCGTACGGCAAAATAATCTCCAGCCAAAGGAGTAAGGTCGGCATATTCGTTAGAGATAACAAATTCTCCCTTCTCATTTATAAGACCACAACGCCCATTAACTTTCACAACAGCGTAGCCGTTGTGAAAGTCTGATGCGTCTTCATATATGGCTGGCAATATAAGTTTAGACTTCGTGCCGAAACCATATTTGCCATTTAATTTAATCTGCTTCATTTGAATGTAGGTTTAATTATCAAATCCGAATTTATCCCAGGCTTCGAGCACGAGGCGTTTGGTGCGGTATTCGCCGAGTTCACGCAGCTCGCGGTCTTTGAGCACACGGAAGGTCTCGTTGATGCAGCCGGGGCCACAGACATCTTCGGGGTCGAGGATGTAGCGAAGGTCTTCGGTGGTTAGGCCATAGAGGTGTGCGAAGATGGCATCGAGTTCAGCCTGCCATACGGAACGCTTTGCTTCGTCCCAAATTACGGGTTCTTCCGGCAAATTATACTCGGCAGGACACTCTTCACGAAGTTCTTCCATCCAGCCATCAAGGTCGTGATTGAACCAGCAGAGGCGGGCTACACGTTCAACGATGTCTTGCTCATAACCGGACTCTTGAATTTGCTCAGGAGTAAGGAATGGTAATTGTTTCATCATAAAGAAACCCATACTTGAACCACCAACCTTCTGCCTTGCAACAAAATCAAAAGTTAGAGACGACATCATTGCCAACAGCGCACAGCTGGGGATAAGGCCCCGCGAAGTGAAAACGAGCGGGGCCTTATCCCCAGCACCAGAGGTGCTGGGGATAAGGCTTGCTACGCAAGTCCGCTCATTGGTAGCATTAGTAACATCACGAAATCCGATGTAGAAGCTATGAGTCCATTCCCAAAGGATATTATCCTCAGAGTCAGTTTTTATCAATTTACTTTCGACATCTTCTTCTTTTACCCAATACCATGGGCGTAAAGCTGAGAATGGATCTTGTAATGTCTCTGATGGTGTCGAAGGTATCGAACTTGGACGCGTTACGTCTTCCATTGGGAACTCACCATAATGATGGTTGTAGAACCAAATCATTTTCCCTTCATATAGTGGTACAAATCTATTACCATTAACATCGAAACAATTTCCTATCTGTAAACCGCCCATATCAAGTAGCTGCTGTCTTGTCTTAAATTGAGAGGAGGCTGTTGCCATGTTGAAAAGAGTGGCTAAGCGTACGTCCCATGGATTTTCTCCACTTTCCTCGTTTATGAGGATAGGTGCATTGCAATACAACTTTTTCGTCAAAGCAGCATCCTTACTTGTTCTAAATACAGGACAAGTCTTAGTATTTGGGTTTAATTTTGCAAAGTCGGCAGTCTCCAGTTTATAGATTCTATTAGGATCCAGTAAATGGTCTAATCTAGTTAAATAGAAACCTCCAGACACTTCACGAGGTTTATCCTGCTGCTGTCCTGCCGTAAGGAGGCAGAACTTGTATCTACTATCAATATCAAAAAGCTTTTCCCGATTCTCAAAATCGAACAAGGACTTCAATCGATTTTCAGTTACAAGCTTTTCAAAGAAGTATTTCGTTGAATCGCCAAATGCAATTGACGTAGGTATAACCAATCCCCATGCTTCTTTAGAGAACTCTGTGCAGACTTCAGCAAATAGAGATGATAATTCAATCTTACCTCTGTTTGTCAGGCTGAATCTTCCAGAACTTTTAATAAATTTGGATTGACTTGCTACCGATTCACGTGCAGAGACATATTCATGATATAAGGCTGAATTTGTCTCTTTGAGTTGCTCAATCTTCTTGTTTCTTGCAGCTTGGTTTGCAGCATTAACAATAGAGTCGTCCTTACCAACAAACCACTTTTCATCCTCCATTTGGAGTTTATCCCAAGGCGGGTTGCCACACATCACGTCGAACCCCCCTCCGTCAGCAAAGACTTCGGGGAACTCTACGCACCAGTGGAAGAAACGATTGGCGCGTGCCACCTCATTCACTTCTTCTTTGAAATTATCAGGGAGTACCTGTAAACCATCCATTTCTTCCGGCGTATAATCAAGATACTTAATTTCTTGAAGGGCGTTGTAAACGGTACGCGTATAGGGTACATTGAAAGGAGTGAAAGCCTCGGTTTCATCATCGATGACAGAATCCAAGTCTTCCTCCTTGAATTGCTTATAGAAGCTATAGGCATAGATGTCGCAAGCACGACGCAGGCACTCTACACGGGGCGACTTCATGAGGTCTTCCCACTTAGATTGCTTCGTGAGTTCCTGTAGGAGAGAGTCTTCCGGCAAGGCATTGATTTCTTTTACCTTGCCAGCAAGTCCAACTTGTTCGCTGTCTATGCTCTGAATGGCGATGTCGTTATCAAAAAGTGTGATGGACAAACCCATTGTTTTCCCATCTCTAACTGTTGCAACATCTTTCAATGCTCGCTTATTAAGCTCTATGATTTTCTTCTTTGTTTCCTTATCCTCAGCCGAGAATGCTTCTTTAGGCACGCCATCGAGGAGCGCATCGAGGTTGGTCACTCCGACAACAGAGTTACCACAACGAATATGGTGATCAAGGAAGGAGAGCGGTTTACCGGCACAGTAGCCTTCAATCCAAAGCACCACTTTACAAAGTTCTACGGCATCAGGATTGTAGTCAACAGCATAGATACACTTTTGGATGACTTCACGGAGAGCCTGACGATAGTCGAGCGAGGCCGGATTGTCTTCACCTGTGCGTAGGGTACAGATATACCAAGCCAAAGTACGCGCCATGGCCAGTACGATATGGCCGGAGCCACTGGCTGCATCGCAAAGTTTCATCGAAAGCAGGTCTTGAATCTTTGCTTCGGTGGTAGGCTGTTTGGCCATACGCTCCTTGATAACAGGTTCCAAGGTGGTACGAATCAAACTCTGCACAAGATCGGGGCGTGTGTAGTAAGAGCTGGATGACTTTCGGTCCAAACCTGCACCAAAAGTGAAATCCCAACCGGAAGCAGAAGTGCCTTGCGTGATGACGGCACGCATTTCCAATATTCCTTCATATACGGATCCAAACTCCTCTACGTCGAGCGAAGAGTAGTTGATTTTCACTCGGTTTTGCTTCTCATCCTTGAACTCGTTCAGGCAAGAGAAGGCAGCAAGCAGTTGCTCGTTAGAAATTTGGCACTGGCGCAAATAGTGCAGCGTTTCTTTGTCAAACAATACGCCACCGAGCGGTTTGATATAAAGAGGTGCGCCAAAGGTTTCATCCTCGAACAAACGGAATGAGTCCATCAAGCCCTCCCAAAGGTCATTGTAGCGGCCATTGCGCAGATAGGGCAATTCTGACAAACCACGCAATCGAGAAACGGCATAGAACTTTTTGTAGATGTCTTGGCAACGTACCTTTTGATCGTAGTCGGCATCTTTGTCGGGGTCGCCAATGTTATACACTAAATTTCTATCCTCAATGATAAAGAGGAAGAGCAGGCGATAGATAAAATGAATCAGTTCTTTGTTGAGTGTTTGCGCATTGGCTTTGCCGTCTATCACAGCTTGACGAAATGCTTCATTGCCTTCGCCTTTGCCACAGACTACGGCACGGCCTAATACCTCCATTGTCTTTTGTACGGCATCACTCAAACCGGCACGAATGCGGTTGCCACTCTCAATGGAGCGATTGAACCATCGCTCCATGATGCAGGCATCATCACCACTGTGGGTAAAGCGTGAGGTGTGCATCAAGCGGAAGAGTAGGCAAAACTCCGCATAATGATCCTCTTCGACCATACGGCGAAGGTCGAACTCAATGTAAGTCAGTTTCACCAACTGTCCCGTGTTACGAATCACACGAAGTACTTGGCCATTGGTCACAATGCCATACACATGCTCGGTGCTATTCAAATAGTCGAGCATTGTAGCGTGAGGCGACTTCTGGCGGCGTTCACCTTTTACACGTTGGTCGAGTGTGCATTTATCAAGCGTGTCAAGCGTGGCATCACCCGTCTTATCACCCACAATGATGATAGGCATCTGGCCGAGTTCCGGACAGATGTATGGAATGTCAAATCGACGTTCTCCAGCCTCGATTTGTGCAGGTTGAAAGTCCAACTGATAGTCAAGACTTGAAAAGAAACGCTCCATCAGGCGACGCACAGACTTCGTGCCATAAGGGTCACGAAGGGTGTTGCGCTCTGCAAAGAGTTTCCAGTCGTTACGCAAGCTACTCCATGCATTGTCAATCTTAGCTGTGAGCGAAACATCGAGGTTGAAGTCTTGCTCCCGATTGCCTTGCATGGATGAATCGGTCTCTATCTCATGCAGAATATCATCTGAGAGGAGATGACCATATATATGTATTGAAGTATAGTCCATATCGAATACTTACATTATTGTTGAGGAACTTGAGGGGTATAAACAAATGCTGCAATCACATCCATCGGAAGTACTGGGCTCACCACTTGATACTCTGCCTCTGAGAGGTAGGTGCGATATTGTGCAAACGAGCGGACAAGGTTGTTGGCTCGCTCAGTAGCAAGTTCATCGGTGTGCTGGCGCAGCGTTGTTTCGTCGTTTACCCACTCTAAACGACGCTTGAAAGTGTTACGTTGGGCAACGAGGTCAACATCACCAGTAGCTTGTGATTCCAAAAAAAGGTTGCGACATTCATCTTCGGGTAAATAGTCGTGGTTTTCTACTTTTCCCTTATAGCCCAAGAATATCATTTCTTCGCCTACGAGTTGGTGGTCGCTGTGCTTTGTTTCGCTGATAACAGAGCGTACACGCATTAACAAGACTGTTGTCACCGTCTGCACTTTATCTGTCTGTATCACCATAGCACGACAAGCACCAAGTTCTCCACCGTTGATGGTGTCATTAACTACACCACGTGAAAGGTCTTCCACAAAGGTATGATTACGACCAATGTACATATAGTTCTTGGGCGTGGGTGAAGCAAACGAGATGCGCACCGTTCCTTTCTTATCGGATGCTCGTTGGAAATAGGGTTTAAGATTATCTTCAAGTTCGATAAATTGGAACGAGTAGCATAGAGGTGCATTGTCCGTCTTCACGTTTACACCGGCATGTCGCAGTTCGCCGATTACAAAATCTCTTGTATCATAGATGTCACCTATCACCTTCTTCGCTTCGTTAAGGCTTTCAATCAGACGCGTCGGATCCATTGCCTTCGTATTGTGAGCAAAGTAAGTGTGAGATTTCTTTTCAATTTCAACGGCACGCTGGATACGCTTATCATGTTCTTCAGTCGTTTCCTTAAACGCATCCATGTCGAACAACGTCGGTTGGTGAATGAGTTGCTTCTTGGTGTCGAGCACGATAATCTCTTCCATGATGCTTTCCATCAAAGAAGAATCGTTATCGGCAATCGGGATATAAATGCCCAATGATTTGCGTATTTGATTCTGCTTACGATAGAGCACCTTCATGATGATTTTATCCACAGGATTAGTCTCTTCATCGAAAAGCGTAAAGATAGCCACTTCCTTTTCGGTTTGCCCAAAGCGGTCGATACGTCCGTTACGCTGCTCCATACGATTGGGATTCCACGGCAAATCGTAGTGGATAATACAGTTGAAACCTGTCTGGAGATTGACACCTTCAGAAAGACAGTCGGTACATACAAGGACGTGACGAGGCGTTTTAGACAACTCGTCAATCTTCATCTTGCGGTCTTCATCTGTAAGACGGCTGGTGATGACCTCTATGGTAACATCCTTGTACTTCTTGTTACCTGCCAATTGCTTGGCAATATAGTCTTTACAATATTCTGCTGTTTGGATATATTGGCAGAAAACAATGGGGTTGTAGCTAGAATTGAGGGCAAACTCAACACTCTTAGCTAATTCTGCCACCTTATTATCTTGGTTCTTCTCTTTGATTTCACGAAGCGTAGAGATAAAAGAGCGGAACTTGTTCTTTTCACTGTTGGATGACTCTTCGTAAGATTCAGGAATCACGTCATCACCTAAAAGACCATCTTTCAGTGCATCATTAAACTTGTAGGTTTTCTCGCTATCTTCGGGGATGTCATCAGAATCATTTGTGCGCTTAGCTATCTTATTTTGAAGCATACTAATGCCAGCTTCAGGACTTGACATGACACCACGGATGAGTGCCAACAAATCCCAATAGATATAGCGTTGTTTTACCTTACCTAAAGCACGAGCGACCTTCACTCCTTCACGAACATAGTCAATTATGTCCATGAGAAGAGCATGATACTGCGCACTGAGCTTATATTGGGAATCAAACGGCACACGGGTTGGGAATATAACATCATCGCCAACGTATGGCTTCACATCAGCGCGGCGACGTTGAATGAAGTAGTGAGACAACTCTTCACGTTGCTTGGCATCTTCCAAAGTATAGTGCTCAAACTCTAGCTTCAACAAGCCAATAACAGACTGAAACTCTTCAATATTTCCGCTATGAGGTGTGGCCGTAAGGAGCACGATGTGACGTTCTGATTTAGCCAAATCGGCAAGTAGGGAATGACGCAACTGCTGTCCTTTGTTGGCACCTTTAGGTTTGGCACAGGTGTGCGCTTCGTCTACGATAATAAACTCAGGACAATGCTGCAAGAACATGGGTTTGCGGTCAGAAGACTTGATATAGTCAATCGAAATGATTTGGAATGGAATATCACGGAACACATTCTGATTGGCACGCATATTCTTCTCCAAACGGCTTATTGTACTGGAACGAATGATTTCTGCTTCCAAACCAAATTTGTCGCGTATTTCATTTTGCCATTGCTCACAAAGATGCGGCAGACAGATTACAGCAAAGCGCTGAATCTCTCTGCGATCGAGTAATTCTTTGGCAATAAGCAATGACTCCAAAGTTTTACCAATACCAACGTCGTCAGAAATAAGCAACCGTATTTGCTTATGCTTGAGCGCAAGAATTAGAGGTACCATTTGGTAGGGGCGAGGTTCAAATGAAAGTCGTCCCAAGCATTGAAATGGTCCAGCAATGTCACGAAACGAGAGTCGGCACGCATTGTAGAGAATGCGTGCTGCCTCGGGATAACTATTTGCGCCTACATCTTCTGGAGATGGCTTACGAAAATTATATGAATTGACGGTTGCGTCAAGTTTATCGCCATATAGCGGCTTATATAGTCCTATTGTCTCGGCATCAGTACCTCCAAGAGGTTTGATGACAAGCAGGTCTTTATCTGATGACTGTTGAACGACCCACGGGCGTGAGCGAAATTCAACGAGTGTTCCTGTCTTATATTCCATTGCAATTAACTTATCGGGGTGAATATATCAGAATGTGCCGCCACAAACTCAGCTAAAGGAGTCTTGTAATGCCATGCTATTACAACATAGCCTGCATCCTCAAGCACCTCTCGCTTGTTTTGGTCGTCTGCTTGTACTTCGGGACGGTCATGAGGTGTACCGTCGCAGAACACAACGATACGGTCTCCATACATGAAGTCAGGTTGCACATAATATTGTTCCGGGAACATGGGCTGGGCCTTATCTGGTAGGCGAAGCTTATGTTCGTAGAGAAACTTTAGAAACTCATACTCAGTACTACTATTGTGGTCACGAGCTTCTTCAAGTGCCTCATATTGTTTGTCGTAACTCTGATGCTGGCCAGCTGTGCGCATTTCTATGTCAGCACTCAACATGATGCAAAGCGTATTGTATATCTTACGGACATCAATGAGTTGATGGAACGGCTGGTTGTAGTAGTTGAGCAGATTGGTGTAGTCCGCAGGAATCAATTTAGCACGTTCTTCGTCTGATAACGGTGTGGACTTACCATAGCAGATTTCATACGCACGTTTGACGACCGCATGATAAGAAGCAGGCTCTGAAACCAAGCGTCCCAATATGCCTAATGAGCCTTCGGCATTCTCATAAATGAGAACATTTGGCACTTTTTCTTCTCCCATCACGTCAGCTCCAATTTCGCTACCTTCAATCTGGAACACATCCTCAATAGCCTGTTTAAAGGCATATAAGAAGGTGCGAACAGCCCCTTTATCACCTAAAGATAGGGCTTCAAGTGGTTGAATGTAGATGGCATTTGCTGTCGTTTCTGTAAACAACTTCACATACTTAATATTGCTGGGTTCTTCTGGATGTTGTTGCTGTCTTTGCGTATAGACAGCCATACGATCCGTACTTACCCAATCGCCTGTTTTTGTGTCAAAGGCAAAGCCATTGGCGTTGTTATCGTTCTTTGATTCAAGAATGTACGTCATGCGGCAAGATGGGATGTAGCGGATATTAGCAAGGTGAGTACCATTGCTGGTTTTAAGTTCACACGTGCTCATAGCCCGCGTATCATCAGAAGAGAAGAAAGTCTTCAACTGATAGAACTTACGACTACGTTCTTCTTCTTGACAGGTTATCTTTTCGCTTTCTTGAGCCACCATATCTTGCAACTGAATGCAGTAGCCCGGAATCAGTTTAGATACGCCATCAAGGCTCTCACCGGTGATGATGTCTGTGTGATGAGCAGCATTCTCTTGGTTCTTATAGATTACGCCAGTCTTGGGATTGTAGAAGAATCTGTTGGGCGTTGGATCCCCAGTCAGCATCATGCGTGAGATACGGAATTTACCACCATTGTTGTAGATGATGTTTTGAGGCCCAAACTCTGTCAAAGCAAGTGATTGTGCACGACTGAGGTATTCAACCTTATCACTGTTTTTGTATTGCAAGAGGGCACGTTGCGGTAACTTCGTAAAGTTATAGCCGGGTAGGAAGCCTTCACTTGCGAAGTAACGATATGGATAGAACTCATTTTCTTCTGCGTTCTTTCCTTGGTTTTGTCCTAACAACATGTCACGAAGTTCAGTGCCTCGCTTTTCTTTAAGCAAGGCTTCCTTCTTTTCATTAGAGTTTTCGCCGTACACATTGTTGCGAATGATAGCTTGCGCCTCTTCGATTTGTTGCTGTGCCAATTTGTACAGACTGCGCCAACGATTCAAAGCTTTATCGAAGTCGGTGAGATAGCTATTGAGTATGCCATCCATCCAACTGTCAGTAAACCAATAAGGCATCTCGTCCGCAATCCTGTTTGACAAGTAATGGTCGGCTATCACCTGCTTAAAGATGCGTTTTATCTCAGCCTTCCTTTCATCAGAAAGCTGCAGATGATGAACCACCTCAGGCTTCAGCGTAATCTTATTAGCATTACTATAGTCCACGAGGTCTGCAATTCCATTGGAGAGCTGAGGAATGGGGCATGTCGAGAGTATCGTTGAGTGGAAGTGCGTGGAGAACAACTCTTCATTTACCAATTCCATGCGAGGGGCTTTCACTTCACCGCTAACCATCTTTTCCGGATGACGGAGATAATAGTTTTCGTGTGAGTTGCGTGGGCGGCAATAGGTGTATATCAAAGCTGCCTGACCGCTACGTCCGGCACGACCTGCACGCTGTGTATAGTTGGCTGGTGTAGGAGGTACGTTACGCATACCGACGATAGACAAGTCTTTGATGTCGATACCAAGTTCCATTGTGGGCGAACAATAAAGCACGGGGAACTCACCATTACGGAATTGCTGTTCTCGCTCTTCACGCTCGGCTTTAGGAACTTGCCCCGTATGGTCTTTGGCTTCTAGGTTTACACCTGACAATGGTATGTTCTTGTATAAATCTTGGAAGTACTTATTGGGGGTATATACGATTTCGTCGCCAATGGTTCTAATCTTTGTGAGGTCGGTTCGAACAGTTTTCTCGTCCCCTTTTTCCCACAAGATACTTGAATAAAACAACTGGTATGCGCCATCATTTTCTTGGATATAGTTACCTAAAGCAGCAAATAACGACTGCATATAGCTGACATAGTCTTCTGCTGAATTAATCTTTGCAGTACCGCCATTCGCACTAAGGAAGTCACGAACAAAGAACGCCAGTTTGGAACGGTAACCTGCTATTTCTTTACCGAAAGCCTTTCGTTTGCTCTGAGGTTTGACAAAGCACAAAGCATGGGCGGCAGCGATTTTGTCGTTGTCGTCAATTGTCCATGGGCTCTTTAAGTTCTCACGGACTAACTTCTCTGTGCCTTTAGAGGCTTCTTCCGTTCTTTCGTCAGAATAGATGCACAACTTATGGCGTAGATAATCCAAAAGTTGAACGATGAAGCGCTCTTTATTCTCATCCGACAAACCTTCTAACTCAGGTATGTCGTAAAGGCGCTCGCTCTCGTTTTTACCTGTGATTTCGTCATGGAGAAACTCATAGTTGATTTTCAATAAAGCACAGTCTTCAAGATTGGGCATGTTTACCTGCCAGTTACCGGCCAAATCGTCATAGATGATAGTGCCCAAGTACTTTTCCATAACACCTTCAACCTTCTTTGCTCGACCTCCAGTCCAATTAGGAAAGCGGAAGTAGTCGCTATGAGAAAGATTCAAGTGTTTGAATACAAGGCGGGCGATTTTGTCGCTACCAATCGGTTCTTCGGAATCCTTCACAGCATTCCAAATGGCAGAACGGATTTTTCCTATGCGAATAAAATCGTTGAAATGTCCTGCTTGAAGCGCAGCATCTTGACGGGCATCGACGAAGGTCATCAGTTTACGGTCGGCAGACTCAACACCAGCATCTTTCATTTCGGTAATATTCTCGTAAGAAAGCACAGTCGTGGCTGTACTACGTCCTTCACTACCAATCTTTGAGAGCTTCGACCATTCTTTGCTTGAGCCGGAATAAATAGCCTTTGCGGTAGGATCATACTTCAATGGACTAGGAACATAGATTCCCTCAATAGCGTCGCTGTACATATCAACGTTATCGGCTATTTGCCCATAAACGGTAAAGTACACTTTCCTTGGAAAACGATCTAAATACGTTTTCTTATACTTACGATTTCCCTGTTTATCTAATGTATACCAGTCCTCGGGTATTTCATCCGAATTGGAATCAAGAAGGAAGTCATCAATTGATTCGTGGTCGTGAGGTACTATAATGTATCCGTTATTGATAGACTGTTCTTGTTCCTCCTCTTCTGGGTCAGTACGCTCATCAAAGTTGCGAGGAGAGAGGCTGTTGCCAGTCACTTTTACTGAATACAGCTCATGACCGCTAAGACGGCTAAACATGATGGGATAGTATTGCACCTTATGGTTGTCATCCGACAATTCTTCACAATAGAGCTTTTCTTCTACTGTAATAAATCTGCTTTCAGGACTTCCTAATGTGGCATAAACATTACCTGTTTGTGGTATGAACTGGTGAATCTTATAAGGTAAGAGATTTGTACCTTGGCTTACATTAACTTCATTACACCAATTTAGAACACCGAGGATATGTTGATAGCACTCCTCAAGCGAAACATTCTTCTCAATATAATTAAATAGCTTTTCTGCAATATCTTCTATAGAGCATGGCGTTCCTCGGAAATACTTATTCTCTTTTTCGTCGAAACGTAAAGCTATATTCTGCTCAATCCAGTTTGCTGTAGGATAATTACGAATCATATCAGCATCCAAAGCGGAAGGAATGGGCGTAGTTATGGCTGTTATCAATTCTGATTGGGTACAATTGGGCTTTGACAAACCAACCTTCAGTGTCTCATCTACAACTTGACTTGCATCATAGCTACTGCCAAAGATACAAGAAGCTACATCAGCAACCTTTTGACGCTGCTCTTTATAGGTCAGCTTGTCATCTGCCACCATAGTAGCAGACGTACCGAAACAAAGCACATTTCCTTTGGCCTGGGCCTTAATACGACGAATCAAGAAAGACACGTCGCTACCTTGCATACCACGGTAAGTATGTAGTTCATCGAAAACAAGATAATGAAGATTTTCAAGAAAACAATCTCTGAGACGTTTTTCGTCACCGGCACGTGTCATTAAAAGCTCCAACATCATATAGTTAGTCAATATAATGTTGGGAGGAGTTTGCTGCATTCGCTCACGAGCTACAGAATCTTCTTGGCCCGTATATTTACCAAAAGTAAACGGACATTCTTTTCCTGTAGCTTCTTCATATTGCTGACGATAACGATCCAGCTCTTCCGATTGAGAGTTAATCAAAGCATTCATCGGATATACGATGATGGCTATCGTCTTATTGATACAATCTTCTTGGTGCTGCAAGACATAGTTGAAGATGGTGGCCATAAAAGTTCGTGACTTACCAGAGCCTGTACCTGAAGTAACGATAAACTCTTTATTCTGACAGCCCAATTCAATCGCCTCTTGCTGGTGTTTGTAGAATGACGTCTTGAAAAAGCGTTCCAAATCTTTGTGAATAGGAAGTCCTTTTTCAATCAATTGAGAGACACCAACTCCCTGAGCAAAATTGGGGTTGAATTGGATTAAAGCTTTCGGCCATAGTTTCTCATCTTGTATGGCTTCGCTGACTTCTTGCTTTATTCGCTCATCCTTTATGGAAACGAAGCTTCCAATGTAGTTTTTATAACTACTCTTTAGCTTGTCATATATGTCGATAATATTCATAATGCCTACATCTTCATAAATTGTTCAATAATATACTCGAAGAGCTCGGGGTTATTTCTCATGGGGTGCTGCAAACTGCGGCCACCATGAAATCCGTGCTCAAAGAGCATTGTCTCACTCAACGCATCACCATTGTACTCTTCTACAAATTCGAGCGTAAAGGTTTTATCCTTTGGTGCCACACCATTCCAGTAAGCACTATCGCCACGTTCTTGATTAGCAGCGGTAACAATGGTTTTGAAACGCACACATCGTTCGTCTGACATAAAGAGATAGACAATATCGCCTACAGCGAATCTGACCCTGTCCTGTCTCCACGAAATGTAACCCAACTCTTGAAGAGCCTTCGCATGATTACATCTTGCTTTATTTGCAAATACCAACCAGTTACTCATTCTCTAATGCTTTTTGAGGGGTTGGTACTAACAGGTCTCTTATGTCAACGCCTAAGGCTATTGCTACTCTTTTCAGGGTTGCAAGGTCGGGCTGAGATGAATTGGTGCACCATTTTGAAACAGTAGCAGGATCTTTATCTAACTCAGCAGCCAGCCATTTATTGGTTCTCTTTCGTTCTGCAAGAACAACCTTTATGCGATTCAAATCTTTCATTTTCATTCCTTGATTTATTGCGTCTGGCACAAATTTAATGAGAATATGTGGAAAACGTATGGAAAAATCCGTCTTTTTTACTCTATATATGTACATTTTCCGAATATCGAACAAGTCACATGCTATATAACATAAAAACGCCCCATTAGTTGCCTCTAAATGAGGACTAACAGGGCATTTACGACCGATATAAAAGTTTGAGTTCTGTCCATCGCCTTCGACTTATAGAAGCGATGACCTTTCCCTTGTATCGGCTAAAGTCAAGGTACTCCTTGTGGAAGTTCCTGCTACCAGATTTTATCTTCTTGATAAGCCGGCTTTCAGGAATGGACTTGTTGCCCAAAACTTTATACGGGCCAACATTGTAGCTGAGCGTTGCGAGCAACAAGGAATCCTTGCCATAGGAGCGGAATAGCGTACAGAGTTTGCGCAAATCGCTCCTCAGCAGAGAGTCGGCCTGCTTTTCTGTGAGCCGCCAAGTGAGTCGTTCACCAGGTAGCAATCGATGGCCATAGCCGATGTAGGGATAATGACGCTTCTGATGAAAGCCTTCATAGAACTTGATACATCGCACGGCTCGTTCAAAGGGAGGGAGGCTAAACAAGGACGAAGCCTCACGAGTGGGGCTTCGCTCTTGCGCCATAAGGGTGCTGCATAGGAATAGGCATCCTATCAGCAGAAAGAGTTTGGTTTTCATTATCTGTTTCTTTTGGTAGGCAGGTTTCTTAGATGGCCTTCTTCTTTTGGAAAATATCCTTGATCATGGCCTTCACGTCTTCACCTACTTGCACGAAGTTCTTGTAGAGAATACGCTCACGTTCGTCGGTGGACTTGAAGGTGTAGAATTTGGGCAGAGCCACATAGCTTTCTTCCTCCTTCTTGATGTCGGCCATATTGAAATCGGTCTTGCAGTAGAACTTCGAGGTTTGAAACTCGGCGCTCTCCTGAATGTTCATCGAGCCACCACGACCAGTTTTAGTAGCCACGAAATCACGAGCAGTCTGGCCGCATATCCAACCAGTCGGCATATCTGAGATTTTTGAGGCAGGTACCAAACTATCCATATTCTCGTTGAGATTGATGGAGGTCTTGTCTCGGTCGATGGTTACGCCCTTTTTGAGCTGAACCACCTTGCCGAAGATGTCACTGGAGAGCCATTCAAGGGTTTCTTTGGCTCGGGCAGAACCTGATACCACGTTACCCACAGTTGTGATAATCTTCTGCATACCAACCTTGCCATAGTCGGCTTCCAGCTGGGGTAACTCCTGAAAGCCCAAAGCAACAGATACCTTATTGCTTCGAGCAGTACCAATCAAGCGGTCAATCTTGTGGAAATAGAGCGTCGGCAGCTCATCGACAATGATGCTAACGGGAATATTCTTGCCTTGGCCGGTGTTCACACGAGTGACCAATCGGTTCAAGATAAGCGCATTCAGCGCACCGATGATGCTTTCCATTTCAGGGTCATTGGCAATGAGCAGGTAACTTGGATTCTTTGGATCCGACACCTTCAGGTCGAAGTCGTCGCCATCCTTGTGGAATATCCAGTAACTCTCCTTGGTAGCCAATCGAGAGGTATAGACACGCAACGTACCAATCATGCCCTCAAGCTGCTCCATCGCACGGTTCTTCAACGCCGTCTGAAAAGGCCCTAATAATGGGGCCACTTCATTGTCGGTTTCAAGCACCTCAAAGATGGTTTGGTAGCTCTCATTGAGGAAGGAAAGGATGTGCGGCATATCCGAATACTTGCCGAGCCAGTATTCCGGCTGCACCTCCTTACCATTGTCATCAAACACTCTTCCTGTAGGTATCATGCGCCCAGTTTTAGTGTCCAAGTTCTTCTCAGCTATCAACATCTTTCCGTTCTTGTCGTAAGGCTCCTTCTCGTAGTTAATGAAGAAATAGATGCAGGCAGCCAAGAAGTTGACGGCAGAGGTTTGGAAGAATTGGTCGCTACCGCCACCACCTTCCTTTTTACCTTTCTGCAAAGACTCCAACAAGGTCTCAGCCGTTTCACTGGCTGCGGCCAAGTTGTTGATATACTTCTGCTGAATAGGATTCACACGACGTGAATACTCCACTTCTACAAAGTTGATGATGTTAAACTTACAGTTCTTTGGCAGTTTGCCCAACTTCTGATTCTTCTTGTAATGATAGTAGAGCTTGGTGGCCAAGGTCGGAAACTTGTAATCATATACGACCATCGCAAACCCTTTCTCGCTATGCTGGCGAATGAAAGGTTCGATGATAGAGAACGTCTTACCAGAGCCTGGTGTACCGACAACCCACGTACCTCGAAATGGATTGACTATGTTCACCCATCCCTTACGGAACTTGCCTTTGTAGTAGTAGCGCATGGGGATATTGACGGAGTATTTGTTCTCCTGTTTGTCCTTACATTGCTCAAAACTTTCGTTCTCGAAGTTGAAGCGATCTTTCAGCAATCCCTCTTTTAGGAATTTGGAGATATTGTCGAGGGCAATATGCACCAATACGGTTCCGATAATTGTGGCAATCATGTAGAGAACGATGTTCAATCTAAGGGAATAAAGACGCATGTCCATCGTATAGCCGAAGAGCCACACAGAAAGGGCGATGAGGAACACACCGCTCACCAAGGGATAGAGCACCTGCTTACGGGCATCAAACTCCAGATGCTTTTTATTTCTGGTGCCGACGCAGGTGATACAGATAAGCAAGAAGGTGGCGACCTTACTAAAGATAAGGTTTCCATCCTGGTATATCATCCATTGCTTGATTCGGCCATGGATGTCTGACAAGATACCGCCCCAGTGGTCTAACATCTCAGGATTGATGGCATACTCAAAGAACTCCACTAAAAGGGAAATGTAGATGACCGCTCGGAATATCTTATAGGCTCCTTGTAACTCTTTGCTTTCTTCCATGTCGTTTGCTTTTAGTTATTCAGAGTGATTATAGCCCTTGCTTTATGAGAGGCATTTTTGGGAGTTTCCTGCATGGCCCCACTGCTAAGCGAGTAGAGCCATGCCTTGACCAAATCTTGGTCTTGCACTTCGGTGGAGGTCCAATACCAACAATCATCGGGGTTATCGGGGATGGGGTCACCTCCGCATTTCACAATATAGGGATTTACAATATCCTTGGCCGCATAGAGCAGGCGCATCTGTGCAACCGAAGGTATGTAGGCACTCTGACCATACGCCCAAATGGCAAATACGCTATTGCCCAATGGTGAGCCGACTTCTTTGCCTTCATACATTTTGTAGGTATTGAGGTTGCCATCATGTGCCATGAGGTCGGCAGATGTTCCTTGTGCACAACCCAAACTGTCGGAAAAAGCGACAGGTTCGATGTCCCACAGATAGACGGCATAGCCAGTACCTTCCATGTCTTCACCTTGATGGGCATTGAACACAACGGCAATGGCCTGCTTCTTCTCTGCTTCATACTGAGAGTAAGGCACAACTTTGCCATCGGTGCAAAGGATGTGACAGGGTTTGATGGTGGTATCAGGAAAATCCTGATGGGCATCGCAGGCTGTCATCAACAACAATGCAAATGCCAGTAATAAGAATGTGATATGCTTCATGTCGTTTTACTTTAGGGGTAGTTTAACTCCGAGGACAATTCCGGTACGGAACAAATCCTCGCCTTTAATCATCACGTCTGACTTCACTTGCCAAAAGAGCTGCACGCCTGAACGAAGCGCATAGTTGTGCTCATAACCAACATGCAGACCACCTAGGAAGTCTTTGGTATCGCTTCCTGCAGATGCGCCCAGTCGAAGATTACCATGGTGGTTACGGCCTCTTACCACACAAGGCTTGTAGGCTACGCCCACGCCATACGAGCGGTAGTTCTTCCAAAAGCTATCAGGGCAGATGTGCTTGCATGAAGCACATTCATCCCATTTCAGATAGACATTGCCAAAGAACTCCCAAGCGTTATGATACTTGGTCTCATGCTCATAGGCAAGGGTAACATCCCAGCCATTTTCATAGAGCAGACCAGTGCCTAAAGACACTCTTCCGCTACCACTTTGGGCGAAGGCCGATACGCTTAGTATGATAGTACATACTACGGTTAGTAAATACTTTCTCATAAGACTATTCCTCCTCTAACAAGACAGCGTTAAACGAATCGGCTGACAAAACATCCTCATAATCAATGCTAAGAAGAATGTTTCTACCTGATATTTGCTTTTCCGACATTTCGATGGTAAGCACCTTGTCATTGGGGAAGGTCATCTTTTTCAAGACGATAACATTACGGTAACCATGCTTGAACGACTTAGCTTGTTCGAGCGTCATCACAGGGTCCAATTCTATCACTTGAGCATTGGTAGCTTTAGATAGCTTCTTGTCTGAAAGCTTCACCCTTATTTGGTCTATGTCGAAACGAATATTGGTACGGTTCTCTATCGAGTAGTCAATGAAGAAGTAATCACCAGCGGAGTAGATATTGTTGAGTCGCATCACCATGCGGTGCTGTTTGGTACTCACATTTCTGATTTTGGCCGGAGAGTTCCATATCTGACGTGCAAACCTTGTCATATCTTCAGTGGACATACTGACCGCTGGGTTGTTGTAAGGCATCATTTCCTGACGCTGCACTTCTTTGTCCGTAACCGCTTCTTGCAGGCGAGTCGTGTAGAGCAAAGCATATTGAGTGCGGTAGCGTTCGGTAACGATGGTCACAATCGCCAACACTTGACCATCCACATAAAGGCTGTCTTTGGGTTTTAAGCGGATGGTATTGTTCATAGGCTGGTCGCCCACTACTTTATCTGTGGAAATATCTACAAAGCGAATAGGCTCTGTAGCGGTGATGACAGTGGTCACTTGCTCATTGACGGTGAGCTGTTCCATTTCCTCGTAAGTCTGTTGAGCCATGGAGGGGAAGATGGATAATGCGCCAAACATAAGGGCGCAGATGGTTTTCTGAAAGTTCATATTCTTGTTCTTTTGAATGACTAAATGAGATTACTGATTGCTCTTTTGTTGGCCATTGATGAGATACACAAAGGTGCCGTACTTCAACTTCACCTTGTTCTTCTTGATGGCTTTGCCGATTGCATTGCTTGTCTTTTGATAGGCATTGCTTACGGCTTGCATTCCCCATTGCGAGAAACTGCTTCCTGTGCCTGTGGTGTTCATATCCATGGTGCTGGACATGGCGCCACTGGCCACATCTTTAGTAGTCTCACGGAAGCTGCTACTGGGAACGTACAAGCCTTCTAAGCCATCGGTGTCGTAAATGGAAAGATTGATTTTCACCAACTCGTCATCTACCAACAGGCTTTTCACATTGCCCTTTACACGTTGAGAACCGAAACCACTCATGGTGGCATAGAGGTAAGAACCTTTGCGCACTACGGTTACACCAATCTCAATATCATCGAGCAGGCGCAAGCGAACACGTGAACCATCAACAGCTTTTACGTTCTCATCAATGATGGCCTTAATAAGATTGGGCTCTTTCTCATTTTCGGTCAAGGTATTGAAGTAGTCGGAAGAGGTCTTCACCTTCTTCACAACTTCACTGGGCTTTTCTGCATCAGATAGTCCCTTTACAGCCTTGTCGTTAATCTCAATCTTGCCCTTCATTTCGACTTTGCCATCGGACTCTGGGCTACCATCGGATTTACCACTATCAGGTTCCAACCCTTTCTGCCCACTTAGGCGAGCTTCAGCCAACGCTTTCTGGAGTTCGGCAAGAGCTTGACGGTCTCTTTCTCTGGCGTTGGCTTCTTGCAGTTCCTTATCTTGCAGGGATGCACTTTGGGCTGCTTCTTTATCCAGCATTTCCAATTCGGCATCGGAGTATTTTGATTCATATGCTTCCTTTTCATCTTGATTGTTTCTATCGATGTTACTGATGGCACTATGGTCTTCAATCTTTCCGTATGATTTGACCATACTTTCGTAGCGGCCTCCAATGCCGTCACCTCCCTTAATCTGAGCTTCAGGAAGGTCTGAGTTCAGATATTCGGTGGTTTGGAGGTTGGCAGCTGGTTTGTCCTCAATCTTTGTGTCGAACATGTCAAAGACGAAGTAAGCCGTACCAATCACTGGAAGATATACGATGAGCGGCAGCATGTATTTAGGCTGTCGAAAATTGATTTTATCTGTCAGCTTCATTGTTCTTTCGTTTTAGCGTTATCACTCTTTTGAATGGGTGTTACCAGTCGGTTGTGGCGAGCCTTCAAAACTGAGTCTTGAAGTTCGGTGGCAGTGCAACGTTCACCGCCTCTGTTGTACACCTTCACTATGCGGAAGATGTTGAAACCAAAACTGAATGCCACAAAACTGAAAACGATAACCAGGAATAGCGTGCGGTGGATGTCTGCAAACTTCTGCACCTTGGCTGCAGCCTTATCAATGCGAAGTGTTTTGGCGAACTTGCGTCCGGCGGCCACATCACGCTCATAGCGTTCTTTATACTTCGGATCATCCTTATCAGGCATCTTTTCTCCGAAGAGCATTTTCTTGAATCCTTTCATATGCTTACCTTTTAATAGTTAGCTTTCGTTTTCTGATTGATGTCCTTGTTGAGTAGGGTGCGCCAATTCACGATGAGCAATCCATGGGGATTGTTGTCGGTGCGAGGCACGCGCTTCAACTGACCGGCAGTGACCAACTCACGAGTAAGGATGCTGGTACGGCGCTCGATGCGCTGACGGCCATAGTAGGTGAACTCCATTTTTTCTTCATTGAACTTGATACTGTCGCAGAAAATAGAGAAGACGGCACTGGTACCCATGATGTTCGAGTAGAAGCCTTTTTCCTTGAGGTTTCTATTGAAAGAAACGAAAAGTAGCGATAGGAAAATAAAGTAAACATTGAGAGTATAAAACACTGATATTGAGCATATACCAAAGCGCAAACCAATTTTTCCTATCTTTGCCAACCTGATTCATAAAAACTCTTAAAAATGGTATTTTTGTTGCGTATTTGTTGCGTGTATCAAGAAAAAGCACTGTCTTTGCATCCGAAATCCTTCCTCTTTTGGGTTTCTAAAAACCATTTCCAACAATAAGAAAAAAACATGGGCAGACAGAAAAAGGAAATCAAGGCTAAAGAGCCTATCCGCATCCGTGAGCGCAAACTCGCTAACGGCAATATCAGCTTGTATTTGGACGTTTATCAAAAAGGTATTCGCAAATACGAGTCACTTGGACTTTATCTTGTACCAGAGACAAGCCCTCGCGCACGTCAATTAAATAAGGAAGCACGACAGACTGCCGAGAAAATAAAGTCTGACCGCATTCTTGCCCTGCAACATGCCAGCGTGAAGCAGTGGGACAAGGTGCGTAAGTCAAGCACATTACTCCTTGACTATCTCAAAGACTATGAGAATGCCCAGACAGGTGTTTCTGAAAAGACCTTGAAGAATCGCCATGATATGCGCCTGAAGGTAGAGCAATATGCAAGCGAAAGCAATCAGCAGTTGGTTTCGCTTGCAAATCTCGATGTTGAGTTCTGCCGTGGTTTCATTCGTTTCCTACGAACTGCAAAGAATACTCGCAAGAAGAAGGAAGAGTCAACTATCAGCGTTGGCTATGCTGCTACCATCCAGACCTCTTTCAATGGTGCTTTGAACAATGCCGTTCGTGAAGGAATGCTCAAAGCCAATCCGATGAAGGCTATCAATGCAAAGGAGAAGGTTCACATTCCCGACTCAGCCAGAGAGTTCCTGACTCTTGACGAATTGAAACTGGCTATGACTGGTTCATGTATCAATGAAGATGTAAAAAAGGCTTTCATCTTCGCTTGCTTTACAGGTTTGAGATTGAGCGATATTCGCTCGTTGACATGGGCGAAGGTTCAGAAAGCTCCAGATGGCAACACCTTGTTTGTTCGATGCCTGATGCAGAAGACTCAGACATACGTGAATGTGCCACTATCTAATGAGGCTCTGAACTGGCTCCCAAAGAAGGATGATCCAAACGAGCCTGTCTTCAAACTTCCTACAGACTCCAATGTGGAGCGCAACATCCGTTTGTGGATGGAGAGTGTTGGCATCAAGAAGCATCTGACATTCCATTGCTCTCGTCACTCTTATGCTACGATGTTGCTTACCCTTGGTGCTGACCTGTTCACAACATCCAAGTTGTTAGGTCACAAGAACATAGAAACAACCCAGATTTATGCCAAAATCGTTGACCAGAAGAAGGTTGAGACCATCAACCTCATGGATAACTACTTTGGCAATCAAGAACAACCAACTGCAAAATGACAGTAGAACTTCGCTCACGTTTGCTAAAGAACGGCAACAAGACTTTGTATCTCGACTTTTACGAGAATGGCAAAAGGTGGTATGAATACCTTGACCTTTACATTGTCCCTGGCAATACTCCTGCTATCAAGAAGGAGAATGAAGGGACGATGAATAAGGCTATTGCCATCAAAGCAAAGCGTATATTAGGCATTGAGGATGACCCAGAACCATTAGTCAATGGAGAACTTCCGAAGCGAGTCTTTGCCGACTGGCTTGATGGCTACTACAAGAGACTGGAGGATGAAGACCGACTGGCAGAAAGTACGCTTGAAAACGTGGATTCATGTATAAAGGTGGTCAAGTCGTACTTAGCTTATAAACATCGTCCTCGAATGCTTATGAAGAAGATAGACAAGAAGTTCATGATTGACTTCCTTGATTATCTGCAACATACGTATATGAACACCAACAGTCCGAAGAACCCTAAGCCACTCTCGCCACGTACTTGTCTTGCATATCAGCATCAACTGACGAAGATTCTCAATGATGCCGTGAAGTCTGGAGTCTTGAATACCAATCCCTTCTATTCGTTGAATGACAATGAGAAGGTTACAGAGGTTCCTACGGCTCGTGACTATCTGACTAAGGAAGAGTTGGAGTTGATGGCATCAGCAGAAACCAAGAACCAACTTGCAAAGCAAGCCTTCATGTTCGCTTGTTTCACAGGTCTGCGATATAGCGATGTTGCATCCCTTATGTGGGGTAACATTCAACACACCTCGTTAGGACAAGAGATTGTAATCGACTCGATGCAGAAGACAAAACGCTCTGTGCGTGTTCCATTGAGTGCTATCGCGTTGTCATGGCTTCCAGAAAGAGGTAATAATGCTGCAAGTCAGAAAGTGTTTGCCGGATTGACTTCGCTCTGCCAGACGAATGTTATACTGAAGAAGATGGCAAAGGCGGTAGGTATAAACAAGACTGTCAGTTTCCATGTGTCTCGCCACACCTTTGCAACGAGTGCAATCGCTGCTGGAGGAGATCTGTTCACTGTTTGCAAACTGCTTGGTCACAAAGACATTCAGACAACTCAAATCTATGCAGAGGTAATCATGCCGACAAGAATTGAGGCGGTCAATAGGTTGTCGGATTTCTTCGTACAAGGTTGACAAAAACAACATATATGATTTGATTCTTCCTGAATGTTAAGTGTAACTTTTGTTTTTTAATTACTCTTATGGTCATCGAAATTGCCAAATCTCTACATCACTTAATGTATAAATTTCTATAAAAAATAACATTTAGAAGGCCTTTTTGGTGGATTTTTAAGATTTTTTTCTTAATTTTGCAGAGCAAAAATTCTCAACATCCTTCAAATTAAAAGAATTTACATACAATGATGAAAAAGATCTTATTATTTCTCCTGTCAGTTGTACCAGCATTTGCAAGTGCTCAACATTTAGAAAAGGGTTATCATGGATTTGCAGATCTTGGATACAGCAAATGTATTAGCCAACTAGATCCTTCTACAATAGAAATCACAACGTCTCATGGCTACCAATTCAATCCTTATATATTCCTTGGTGGAGGTGTAGGATTTGATTTTACAGGCAGTTGTAGTTGGGGTGAGGTTGACAGGCATGCATTTGAAAAGAGAGATTCGAAAGTAGACATCCCAGTTTTCTTTAATTTTCGATCTAACTTTACGAAAACAAAGTTTAGTCCTTATTTTGATGCTAAGGTTGGAGCATATCTGAATAACGATTGCTATCCATATGCAACTTTAGCATTTGGATGCCGTTGTTCTATTGGGAATAATATGGGTATATCTTTATCTGCAGGCTATAAGTATAGAAAAGCTACCGTTGAACATCTAGAAATGACCTCAGGAAACAAATATAATAACTATCAGTATTCTTTCTATTACAGAGATGAGACAGGATACTCTTTGGATGGATTCTTTGTTAAAGCTGGATTTGATTTTTAATTAACATTACTCAATAATTTAGAAATGAAGAAATTTTTATTGTTTTTTCTGCCACTGATAGCTATTGTAATGCTTTCAGTGACAAGTTGTAGTAAAGATGACGACAACGATCCTACGATGTCATTTGACAAGTCCACAATTGTCGGAACATGGACTATTAATTCTGTAAGTGGAACTTCTGTTTGGAGATGGATTGCAGAAGGAAAGCAACTCACTTTTAACAGTAACGGAACCTGTGTTACGGAGTTCTCAATGGAAGATTCATGGAAACTTGAGAGTGGTAAGATCTGCACCTACTTTAATGAAACAAAGGAGCCTATGTTGGTGTATTCTTTGATTTCTGTTGATGGTGCTGTATATACAGTCAAGGTAAACGGAACACTTGACGAAAGTGATAAATCAGTAATTATCAAGATGAAAAAATAGATTGAATCATGAAAAAAAAGCTATTATTTTTACTTGCGTTCCTTCCTGTATTACTTTTCTCGATTTCTCTGACTTCATGTAGCAAAGATGATGATGATGAGCCAGAATCTGGATTGATGGTAATGTCGAAATCGGAATTGGAATCAACACCTTCTTTTGTATATTCTCATACAAGTTCGGTATCTTATAAATATAGCTATGAATTATATGTTTGGTTTAGAGATGGCAAAATGCACATTTTCAAAAATGCCGCAACAAATTCAAGCAGCTATGTTCTTACTTATAACTACACATTGAATGGACAATCTCTCTCAATATCTTCTGGTTCAACGACTTATAGAGGCTATTTGTCAAAATATGTTAGCGGATCAAAAAAGCAGCTTGTAATTAGCCAAGGTCTTGACGGAACAAATATAGGAAATCTTCCAGAGGATTATCTTCAATTGTATGATTACAGTTATGTAGATTTGTCAAAATAACAAAAACAAAAGTAATCGATACCTGCCAGTGCTGAAGATCAACATCTACAATAGAGAACCCACTGATATTAAGCTGTTATGCAAAATGTCAGTGGGTTAATTGTTCCCGAAATGAATCCCGCAAATCAAGAAGGGAACAACCGATGAATAGAATGGCTCGTTACACTTGGCTATTGCCACAGCATTGACAGAAGGGAAAGGTAAATCCAGAGATTACTTCCGCTTGCCAGTCTTGGTTTTGTCCTTCGCTTCCTTCTTGCGCTCCTTCATGTACTCACGATAGTCTTTGATAGGCATAGGCTTAAGATTCTCGTCAGAAAACATGAGGTCGATACCCTCCAGTTCCATCTTGACCCCGTCATTGTCGCTGAAGTAAGCATGAACATAGCGATTTATATTCTGTTGCTTCTGGAGAATGGCATTGTCTCGGGCAATGAAGAATAGAAGTCCGATGCAAATCAGCCAGATAGACCAAGCTAGAGTCTTGAAGAACCATCGTACATAGTTGTCGAAATAGACTCGCAAACAACAGTACCAAGGGTACAGGTATAGCGATTTCAGCAGTATGTGACCTTTCTCGTCCTTGAACTTAGGTCTTTCCAGAGGATAGAGATTAGCCCTACCAAGCAGCTCGCATAGACTGTCATGAATGACCTTGTTACTTTTGTTGTACAGCTCCATGTGGTGAATGTCAAGCTGGCGCAACTCTTCCATACGTTTGTCTGCTGCCTGATGAAACTCTAACGGAGTGCCTGGCTGTCCTTGCCCACGTCGTTTGTCTGCCTCTTCCTTCTCCTTTTGGGTAATCTCATCCCAATGGGCTTTAGTCGCTTGCTTTATGGCTTCTGAAACCACCTCACGAAGAGAGTCCTTCTTTACATCCAACTGGAAATTATCCAAAGTATTTTGAAGTCCGAGCAATGAACTGTAGATTGCATTGCCCTGAGTCTTCTCAATGTCAATGTTCACTTCTACTGGTGTAGGTGGGTCCATTTTAGACCCCCCTACAGGTTCTGAAGGAGTTTCTGTCTCGGGAATGTCATCGCACTCTGCACTTTCTGCACTTTGCACTTTGGCATCCTGAACAGGGTTAGTAACCGGCGGATTGTCAGAAACTGGAGATAAGGTAGTTTCAACTGACCCTATCTCAGCCCCTTCCGCATTGACTGGCTGCGAATCAGTCTGGGGCGAAGCCCCGGACATCATAACAGCCATATTTGCGCCCATGTTTGCAACAGCTTTCTTTGCTTCTGCATGGGACTTTCTCTTTTTAGGCGGCATATTGTTTTCTGTTTGATTTAGTTGCTCTTGATCCATAATTAGTGTCTTCCTCTTCTTTTAGGTTGTGATTGAACTTCCTCTTGCTTAGACCTCTGACGCTCATGTTCCCACCACTCATCATCGTTGCCACCGCCACCACCTGAAGATGGCGCAATCTGAGTGCCACCAGTAGCCAGTTCAACGGCAGCTGCTGCGATGTCGGATGCAACGCTGCTGTCCTCTTGATGTGAGTTTCTGAGACTCATGTCAAAAGCATCGTTTGGATTGAAGTAGGTGTTGTTCTCCATGTTCTTCTCACGCTCTCTCACAAAGTCCTCGTATGAGATCTCTGTGATACCTGCTGAGAAGTCATCACCATAATCAGGCTCAAAATCCTGACCATCTGTCAACCGTTCAGTCAACTTGCCTTCCTCTGGTCGGACGTACTGACCGCCACGGAACATCTGAACATCCTCGTCAGTGCTGACATCCATGACCTTCTCCAAAGCAGAGAACTTCAAGGACTGGTCGCATTTGGCACCACCGATAGAGAACTTCTTATCTTTGATGGTGTAAATGATGCCGAGTCCTTTTCCGTCTCTTGTCGGAACGATAGTCGTGGTAATGCCCTTCTTGGCAAGAGCCTCACGGAACTCAGCCAATGACTTGCACTTTCCGAGCAACGGCATTGCAGTATCAGCAACCTCGTACTTCAACTTGTCTTTGCCCTTCAGTGCAGAGCGGTTGACGTTCTTCTTGTCCTTGGCGAAGTAAAGACCGTACTCCTTAGTCATCTTGAAACAGGTGCGCTGTGAGCGTGTCTTGTAGAACTTCAGGTCGAGCGGTTTTCCGTCATCACCGATGACATTCAGAGCCATGTGTATGTGGTCATAGTCGTGGTCATCGTGTCGGATGATGATGAGCTGTGTCTTATCCCATCCCATGCGTTTGAGGTAGTCCAGGGCAAAGGCTGTCATGAACTCGTCACTCTTTGTTCTATGACCATCGTTCTCAGAGAAAGCCAGAGAAATGTGAAGCATCTTCTCGCTGATGCTGTGGTTACGACTTGCCTGAATCTCGAAGGATGCGCAAATGGCTTCATGACTTACGGCACATAGCCCTTTTGCTATCAGGATGCGAGCGTCCTTCTCCTTCACATTATCCATATAGTTGATCAGACCTGCCGCCAAACTTCCTGTGGTTATCTTTGCGAACATAGACCTGCAATATAGATTAGAATCTGACCAATCATCTGTGACTGATACTCCAACTGTGGAGCCAGTTGCACGAGTTTCAGAATGCGCTTGTCGGTCGTGTCCTTGAAAGCAGCATTTATCTGCATCGTGATTTGGTTCAGATTGTTCGACATTCCAGAGCAGTCCTTCAATGCATCACCGAGATCCTGCGGAATTGCATCTACCACCTTTCCATAAACAGTCTGGTGATGGGCATACTGACTCAAAGGTCTTCCTTTGGCATCCTTGGTAATCTTGGCTTTCTCTTTGTCTGTGAAGTACACAGAGACTCCTTTCTTTTTCTCTTCCTCAGCCTTCTTCGGTCTTCCACCTTTCTTGGGTGTCATATCGCGTCTGGCTTCGGGTATTTCGGGGGTACTTTTCTTCTGTGTTGCCATATAATCATGATTATTATGGTGACACGCATAACGGGAAGCCCAACTGGCTGCCTCGAGTTCTGAACATTTCAGAACACAAACTTGCTCCCGTACCCCCGTCCAACCTATAACCAAGCGAGCTTGGTAGTTTACGACAAAACTGCTCTCGCAGAGCGTCACAGTGCTGTGAAGAAATGCCAGAAGCAGGATGCCGTAGGCAGGTATGAACTAAGGGATGAAGCATAGTTTGAAAAGGCAGTTAGGGCTTGCCTGAAGCAGTCACGTTAGTTACTCTCTGAGGGTCTTGGTGACAAGTATCGGTCGATAGCCAGAGCCGCCTGAAGAGCCTCTTCGTAGGTGGCGAACTCGAAGCTGACGGTAGTCTTGACAACCCGTCTGCCGTGTCTGTCCTCGGCAATCTTACAAACACTGTAGTAGTGGTTGTGAGGTATCTTGTCGAAGAAACGGATCACGAACTTTGAAGGGTTGCCATCGCTTGATTCTTGTCGTTCAAGATTGAAGAAAGGGAAAGAAGGAATGGTAGGTTCTGTTCCGTGCTGTTCGACACTATCATTAGATATGTGTTCATCAGCGAGGGAGTCATCACCAGTGGTCATTTCCTCTTGTCTGCCCATTGAACTATCCACATCGGTGCCAGATGTTGGCGCAGGTTCTGTTGACGTGTCCTTGGACTCATCATCTGAACCTATTTGTTCCAACTCGGCTTCCGAAACTACCTCAGAGGAGGGTGAAATCTTAGGACTCTGACAGGTTGAAACGGCTTCTTCGGGTACAGATGTAGCCTTTTCTGCCTGATTGGTAGTAGAATCGGTAACTTCTGCAATGGAATTGGTATCGTTTGCAGTTTCATCTGCGATCGATACGGATTCCTGATTGCCATCGGTTACAACCGACTCTTTTGAACTGTTGTTATCCTGAAACCTCTTGCCTCTCTTCGGGCGATTGTCCGACTTTAGCCATTCAACAAGTTCATCCTTGAAAAAGAAGAGCTTGTTTCCACGCTTGAAGTGGGGAATCGTGTCCTTGGATGTGGCAGAATGTATGGCAGACTTGGAGTAGCCAGTGAATGCCACGGCCTCGTCAATGGTGAGGATGGCATGAGGATCCTGCTGGCTTGCTCCGCTCTGAATCCACTCCACAATGATGCCTAACTTCTCGTCAATGTTGGCAAGAAGGCAAGGCACATCATTGAAGGTGGGTATGTTCTGAGTTTCATCTTGCATACACATCTTTTATTAAAGGGTTAGTTACTTAAGTGCTAAAACTCGCTCGATGCGTGCTGCCTCAGACTCAATCTGATCCATTGATGCCACACGGCAAGAACGAATCCACTTGATGAGTTCTGAACGCTCGAAGTACACAAGTTTGTTGTTCGGCTTGAAGAAGGGAACAACCTGATTGTGTGTCATCTTATAGAGGCAACTCTTGGAGATACCTAAAAAGATGGCTGCTTCTTCGAGTGTCAGAATCTCCTTAGCCTGGCAGAGTGCGTTTTTAATCGCATCCAGTTTTCTGGTCAGGTCTGCCACTTGTTTTGTGAGTAGCTCATGACTTTCGGTATGGTTATTTTCTGTCATTCTGAAACAATCTATTTATTGTTAAACATTCTGGTTACAAACGGCTACATTCTACTTCACAGCATGAGTATCGCTTGGGATAGCCTTGTAATGGCTTGTTTCCTACTGCAAAGTTAGTCGTAATATCGTAATAGGGCGAAAATAGGAAATGACCGATCCTCCGTTTTAAGAATTATTTGCTGGTGAGTATGAAATTAGACCTCATAATTATACTATAAACGCTCCTGAAGGGTGCAATTTGGTCCTCTGGGCTGGGTTGCTCCAAGCCCTATATAATATATATGTGCAGAAAGTCGGGGTGTTTTGATTGTATGTCGAGAAAAATGCTTATCTTTGCACCGTCTAAGAGAAGCAAGGATGTTACTTATGTGGCATTTCATCATCATCACTATCTGTACACTCTGCCACATGATTGTGAAGTAATAACTGGCAACTGAAAATAGCATTTGTTGCGTTTTGTATTTTTTATGATATTTTTGTTTCATCTTTGTTACGCGAAGCCTTTTTGTTAAACAATCACTATTGAATATCAAGCAGATAGAAGAAAACAAAAACCTTTTTCCTTCAAAGTGTTGTACTGCGCCAAACCTGTTTCATCCACGAGATACATGGCTTTCTCCATGGTGTACTTGATGTATTTGTCGTCAGGAGCCAGCGTAAAGAAGAGGTGGTGGAAGCGTTCGATGTGACTCTTCGCTTCTATGTCCAAGGTTTCTTCCATGGTGGTTCGCTGCACTAAGATGGGCACATTGCCATCCAATACGTAGATTTTGTTTTGCGCATCGACCACCATGCTTCTTGCCGTCCAGATACTGGAGATACTAATGAGAATGCACCCCACAAGGAACATCGAGCAGATGATGGTGACGAGCTTAATCTTGTTTTCGAGATTTTTGATTACCATATTGCGTTATTATTTGATTGTTACTTCATCATACTGGTCATGGCTCCTGTAGCTGACATCTTAGCTTGTTGGGCTACGCCTTCACCAAAGTTACGGGTTGAGAATGCGGTGTCTCCTTCTGGAATCATCCATGCGGCCAAGTCTGGTACCAAGTTCAGGCACTTCAAGGCTACGATACTTGCGGCCATCAAATAGCCAGCAGAGAAGAAGGAGTTCTGCAGGTAAGCAGCCATCGTCTGTTCGGACACTGTAATTGCGGTCAGATTCTCAACTTGAATGCAGAGAACGATGTCGAAGAGGAGCAGAACATAGAAACCCGTAAAATAGAGCATGGCTCCATAGAAATGCACGGTCAGATAGCGTGTGAGCCACTTCGCCCAAGCCCCTTCCCATTTCGGCAAAAGGCTAAACGCCCACTGGATAGGCCCGAAAATAGTGAGCATTCCAAGCAAAATTTGTTGGCAATAAATCGTGGCCCACCATCCGATACGGAAGACAATAAGGGCGATTAGCATCACGAGTTTATCTATTCCGACTACAGCTCCTGCGGTTAGTGATGTGAACCATAGACGAGAGGATTCTTTCTCCATATTGGTGACTTCATCCACGCCTGTCTGTTCCATCGTACTTTCGATAAGATTAGGGTCGGAGGTTCCTGAGTGAGCCACATCCGCTTGAGCTTGTAAGTTCGTGTACATAGTATCACGCACATACACCAACTCCTGCACCTCGGCAAACTTGTCTTCAATCTGAGTGGCTTCTGCCTGATAAAGGTCGTGAGTATAGGAACCAATGGCGTTGGGAATGTAACTCAGAAAGTCAAGCACACTCCAGTGGCTACCGCTATTACCCATACCGGTATCTGCAGGTGGGTACCACCAGCAGAGAATAATGGAGATAACCAACGGCTTGAAAAGTTTCATGATGTCCAGTGGCTCATGCTTCACCATCATCTTGTAAGCCATACCTGCGGCAACGATGATGGAGAACAATGCGGCCAGCGCCATACTCATTTGAAGGATCCACCAATTATCCCAAGCGGGTCTAACCATCGGAAATGAAAGGATAGTAAAGTGATGTAATGTCACTGATTTACAGTCTATTAGGAATAAAAGCCGATTTTGGATTGGTTCGTTATTCTTTCCTAAATTAGCGGATTGTTTACCCTCTTTTGTCTCGTTTTTGTCCCTCGTTGTATTATCTTTGTATCGCAAGTTAAATGCTTGATAAACAGTGATAAAAGAATATATTAACATCAGAAAAGAAAGGAAATAAAATGGGACGAAAGAAGAAAGAAATCCGTTTGAAAGAGCCTGTTCGTATTCGTGAGAAGAAAATCTCTGGTGGAAACATCAGCCTCTATCTCGACATTTATCAGAATGGATTGCGCAAGAAAGAGACGTTGAAACTCTATCTTGTGCCAAAAATCAACGCTGCTACTAAGTTGCAAAACGCCAATACAAGAAAGTTGGCAGAGCAAATCAAGGCACAGCGCATTCTTGACATCCAGAGAGAGGGTCTTGTGGATTGGGACAAGGTGAAGAAGTCACGCATGACACTTACCAAGTGGATGGATGACTTTGTGAAGTACAATGCCGAGTTGTCTGAGTCTTCCATGAAGACCAAGCGCAACACTCATGCTCGCATTGACCAATACCTATTATATATAGGCAAGCCAGAGTTTTTGTTGAAAGACGTGGACAAGGAGTTTTGCAAAGGCTTCATTACTTTTTTGAAGACTTGCACCTACAATGATGGAAAGAAACAACTCAGCACCACCACTTGCCGTATGTTCGTCAACTATTTCGGCTCGTCATTGGCAAAGGCAGTTAGGGACGGACTGATTGAGCAAAATCCATTCTTGCTGTTGGAGGCAAAGGAGAAACCACAGAAGCGAGTGGCTGAGCGTGAGTTTCTGACGATAGAGGAAATAAAGAAGGTGATGAACACACCATGCCGTTATGAACTGGTGAAGAAAGCCTTTCTGTTCTCCTGTTTCACTGGTCTGCGATATAGCGACATGAAAGCCTTGAATTGGAGTGAAATCCACAAGGCTGCTGACGGCAAGACAGAATACATTGACCATATCCAAGTCAAGACCAAGGATAGAGTAACCATCCCCTTGTCGGAAGAAACAAAGAAGTGGATGCCTAAAAGAGAAGAAGGCATAGACAACATCTTCCACAACTTGACAATCACATCTACAACTGTAGAAGTGGTTCTGAAAGAATGGATGGAGGCAGCAGGTATAACCAAGCATATAACCTACCATTGCTCACGACATACGGCGGCTACGATGCTCCTGACCCTTGGTGCAAGTATCTATGTAGTAAGCAAGATACTCGGACACAAGAGCATCAAGATGACGGAGATTTACGCCAAGATTGTTGACAAGAAGAAGTTGGAAACCGTGAACCTCGTGAACGGAATGTTTGACCAAATACCAGTAATACAATGAAGATAGAAATCAAGGAACGTAAGCTGACGGAGGGCAAAAGAACCTTATATCTGGAATACTACGAGAGTGGATACCGCAAGAGAGAAAACTTGCACCTCTATCTCTTGCCCGATGATGCCGTTGGTGCTGCAAAGCACAATCGGCTTACATACAACAAGGCTATGGAGATACGAGCAGAGCGCATCCTCACCCCTCCTGTATTGGAGAAAGAGAATGCCAAAAGCGAAGAACAAGGCAACGGCTTGACTTGGCTGCAATGGTGCGATGACTATATCAAATGGTCTGTTGATTGTGGCAACTGCAAGAAGATGATAGGTCATAAGAATGTTGTCCGCAAGCGTATCGCCACTTATTTACGGAGAGTAGATAAGAAAGACATCCTGCTGAAAGATGTCAGTAAAGATGAAATTTGCGGTCTTTTTGACTATATGCGCAACAAGTATCGCAACAAACGCCAAATCAAGACCAACGGAGGACGGTTGGCTGATTACACATTACTGTTGTTTGAGGAAACTGTCAAAGCGATATTTAACAAGGCTATGCGTGAAGGACTTGTAAAATTCAATCCTGTACACAGTCTAAACAAGTTGGAACGCTTCCATGCTCCTGACAAACACAGAGAGTATCTTACGCCCGAAGAACTCACACGTTTCCTGGCGGTGGAAGCTGAATGTGAGAATGAACGAACCGTACAACTGGCATTTGGCTTGTCATCCATGACTGCCCTTCGCCTTGGCGATATGCAGCATCTAAGGTGGTGTGATATTAAAATGATAGATGGCGTGCCGACAATCAGCATCATACAGCGAAAGACAAAGCGTCCTGCCATTATTCCGCTCAATGAAATGGCGCAATCGTTGTTGCCACCTCGGACGGATGACAATCCGGAAAGTCTTGTGTTTCACCTTGTCAAGAAGTCAGACAACGTATCGAAATACGTAAGAAGACTTAAAGAAAAGGCTGGCATAGAAAAGGATTTGACCTACCATTGCTCACGGCATACGACAGCATCGTTGGCAATCTCAGCAGGAGCAGATATATCAGCAGTGAAGGATGTTTTGGGACATGGAAGCATAACTTCAACCGAAGTTTATGCAAAAGTGGCTCTTGAAAAGAAGATAGAGGCGGTCAATCTGTTTAATGGCGTGTTTGATTGAGACATACAGCAGAGTGCGAACAATGGGGAAGTCTTACTTCTTCCCTTTTGTTGGTTAATTACCGTCAGGCTGTATTCAAAAAACGCTTGTGTTCAAATAAATCTGCAAGACTTATCTGGACACAGGCTTTTTTATGTTCAATTTAATCTTTGATATAGATGACAACAGGAGTAATATACGCTCGTGTCTCCAGTATTGGTGACAGACAGAGCACGGAAAGACAGGTCAAGGACTTGTCGGAGTATGCAAAATATAAGGGTATCGAAGTCTGCAAGGTCTTTGAGGAACACATCTCTGGCGCAAAGAAGAATGATGAGCGTCCAGTGTTGTGTGAGGCAATGGAATACTGCAAGGCAAACCGCATTGAAATCCTACTTGTCAGTGAACTGTCAAGATTGGGTCGCAATGCGTTTGAGGTGCTTGTCTCTGTCAAGGAACTCATTGACTGTGGCATCAACCTCTACATACAAAAGGCACAACTTATATTATTGGACGAAGAAGGACATCCGTCCCTCTTTGCCCCGATAATGATAGCCACGCTTTCAACCTGTGCGCAATTGGAGCGTGATAATATCTCATTCCGATTGCAGTCGGGACGGAAGCGGTATATAGAGAAAGGTGGAAAACTCGGACGCAAGGTAGGCTCTGTAAAAACGGCAGAACAGATGAAAGCCGAATATATGGAAGTAATAAGTCTGCTCCGCAAGGGATATTCAATTCGGGATGTGGCGAAGTTGTGTGGTAAAGGGATAAGTACCGTACAACGAGTGAAGCGTTATTTGGAGTTATAGGTTTCATCTTGAAGTATAATAGACTACAAAAACAAGTCAATTGTATAATTTTGTCTCATTTACACAGAAAAACAACCCCGTAGTTGTGTTTTCTCGTAAAAATCAGTTATCTTTGTAGGCAAAATGGCATTAGCCATAATATAAATGGTACAAAGCGAAATACGTCTAAGATGATAAAGGAAACAATATCTCCTGTTCAAAATGCAGGAACACAAATGAGTCAAGAAGAAAAACCGTGGTTTAACCATTCGCAGATGATAGCTAATATCATGTCTGCAAGAATGAAGGGACTTGGAATGACTCAAAAGATGTTGGCTGAGAAAATGAATTGTACCCAACAGTACATTTCAAAAATCTTAAAAGGGCGTGAGAACCTTTCGCTTGAAGCCATAAGCAAAATAGAGAATGCCTTGGATATTCATTTCATGCAAATGGATGAATAGCCATGTTCTTGTAAGTGTAACGATAAAAAAGATAAGATATGCCTGTACAAAGTGAAGCCGCCCTCGAAAACGGACTTATAGATACTCTTCAAAAGATGAACTACGAGTGTGTTCATATTGAAGAGGAGAAGAACCTGTCTGCCAATTTCAAGAAACAGTTGGAGAAACACAACAAGAAGAAGTTGGAAGAATTGGGTCGTACCGAATTTACAGAGTCTGAGTTTGAAAAGATACTTATCTATCTTGAGGGTGGCACTCGTTTTGAAAAGGCAAAGAAACTACGTGACCTATTC
>LAHS01003044.1_pt1 | contig 45438 bp, 34 predicted proteins | sample 329651 | NCBI WGS metagenome assembly LAHS01 (sample SAMN03275699, study PRJNA271635) | activated sludge metagenome | isolation source: sample C-1 Sludge from hydrolytic chamber (first chamber) of Anaerobic...
TAAAGATACATTTTTGACTGTTCACGATTGTAATCATATCATTTTTTCAGCTGTTTTACATCATTGCACAAGAAAAAAAATAATGAGCCACGCACAAACGAATTATGTAAAACAGAATGCCCGCCAAAAACATAGCAATAAAAAAGCCCCGGCAGAAAGCCAGGGCTTTTTTCGTTTAGAAATTATCTTTAGTCTATTACATCCATACGCGCAACATCTTTGTCGTAGTCAACGCCTTCTACATCGAAGCCGTTTGTTGCAAGGAAGTCGTGCTTGTAGCCGACAAGGTCACCGACTGTTGCGAGATTCGCTTCAGTAATTGTGGCCATGCGTTTATTAACTTCGTTCTGAACGTCGTCTGTAAGCTCACGGTCATCGATGCGGATGCGTCCTTCGCTGTCTACAGGAACTTTGCCTGCTGCACTGTTGGCACCAGTAAAGAGACGCTCTGCGAACAGACGCTCCATCTGCTCGATGCATCCTTCGTGTGTTCCCTTTTCCTTCATCACTTTGAACAGTACGCTCAGATAGAGAGAGATAATCGGGATGACTGCTGATGAGCGTGTTACGAGACCTTTGTTCTCGCTTACGTATGCAGCGCCGCCCACAGATACTTTGAGAGATTTATCGATGTCGTGTGCCTTAGCTTCGAGATCTTTCTTTGCAGCGCCGATTGTACCGTTGCGGTAAATAGCGTGGCTCAGTTCCGGTCCGATGTATGAATAAGCAACAGTGCGGCATCCATGGTTAAGAACGCCCGCTTCTGTAAGCTGTTTGATCCAGCGTACCCAGTCTTCGCCGCCCATAACTTTTACAGTGTTAGCGACTTCTTCTGCTGTTGCCGGTTCTGCTGTCATAACAGAAAGCTTTCCTGTCATCATGTCCATTGTCTCGCCACTGTACGGTTTGTTTTCCGGTTTGATGACTGAGCGGTACATAACTTTTGTATCGGGGTCAACGCGGACAGGACTTGCGAGACTGTAAATAATAAGATCGAACTTTGCGTTCATCTTTTTTACATCTGCAATAACTTCTGCGCGGACTTCGTCGCTGTATGCATCGCCGTTAATGGTAATTGATTTGAGTCCTGCTTTTTTAGCAGCGCGGTCAAACGCCATGTTGTTGTACCAGCCCGGAGTGCCGCCTTTTGTTTCTGTCGGCTCTTTTTCAAAAGAAACACCGATTGTGTCTGCGCCGTATTCAAACGCAGCAGAAATGCGGCTAGCAAGTCCGTAGCCCGTTGAGCATCCGAGGACGAGAACAGTCTTAGGACCATTGCCGCCTTCTTTAGCTGACTTTGTGCCGCGCTTTGCCTTCTGGCTCTGCACGTATGCAATCTGGCGCTCGGTCTCTTTTGCGCATCCGATCGGATGAGCATTGATACAAATGTTCGAGCGGATCATCGGTTTAATAATCATAAAAAACTCCTTAAAACTCCGTGTGAATAAACACGGCTTAGTTAATCACTAAATATATGCTGAGTGAACCGACGGTTCGCTCGACGTTTTTCTACTCTTTGTAGGCCTTGAAAATCACGCAGCCGTTGTGGCCGCCGAAGCCTAACGATGCGCTGGCAGCGGCAGTAATTGTACCGCTGATGCCTTTATTCGGCACGTAGTCGAGGTCACAGCCACCTTCGATATCAGGCTCGTTCAGGTTCATCGTCGGTGGATAGAATCCTTCCTGAATCGCCTTTACGCAGAACAGCGCTTCGATTGAACCTGCAGCACCAATCATGTGGCCAGTCATACTCTTTGTTGAAGAGATTTTCATCTCGTGCGCGTGCTTTTCGCCGAACGCAAGTTTGACCATTTTTGTTTCTGCGGCATCGTTTGCGTGCGTGGAAGTTCCGTGCGCGTTATAATACTGTATTTCGTCGCCGCACATGTTCGCGTCTTTAAGTGCGTTTGTAATTGCACGCGCTCCGCCAGTGCCATCGGGAAGAGGCGCTGTGATGTGGTAAGCATCGCTTGAAGCGCCGTATCCGGCAAACTCTGCGTATATTTTAGCACCGCGTTTCTTTGCGTGCTCAAGTTCCTCAAGCATAAGGACTGCGCTTCCCTCGCCCATAACAAATCCGTCGCGCGTCTTGTCGAACGGACGGCTTGCATGAGCAGGGTCATCATTGAAATGAGAGGCAAGCGCCTGAAGCACTGTGTAGCAGCCGATGCCGAATCCGGTAATCGTCGCCTCTGTGCCGCCGGCGAGGCATGCGTCAACTCTTCCAGAGCGGATTAAATCGAGCGCCATGCCAAGCGAATCAGTGCCGGATGAACATGCAGTAGAAATAGTCCATGACGGACCTGTAATTCCAAACATCATGCTTACGTTTGCAGCAGCTTCGTTTGCGAGCATCGTCGGTGCGGTGAACGGCGGAATGCGGTCGGCACCTGCGCCTTCCTCAAAATATTTTTTGTACGCAGCTTCGTATGAATCAAAGCCAGCCATACCGTTGCCTACAGTAATGCCAACATTTTCGCCCCGCAGTGTTTCTTTTGAATAACCTGCGTCGGCAATCGCCTGCTGTGAAGCTGCGAGAAGGAACTGAGTAAAGCGCGCCATTTTGCGCACAAGTTTGTGGTCAAAGCCGTACTGGGTAAAATCAAAATTTTTTACTTCCGCGGCAATCTGGACTTTATAGGTACTTGCATCGAACAGCGTTATTTTTGCAACACCGTTGCGGCCTTCCTTAATTCCGGCCCATGTTTCTTCCGTCGTATTTCCAATCGGTGAGACACATCCTAATCCTGTTACGACGACACGCTTTGCACTCATTACTACTCCTGCATACTGCGCTGCACATTATACATATACAGCGCATTCTGGCGGAAATTAATAATTTCCGTCAGAATAATCAATCTTTCTTTTCTTCGTTTCCTGTTATCTTCTTAATAACATTCGATACAGAACTATTAATATTTTTTACCGAATTTGCTACGGAATTAGAAACCGCATTCAAAATCGATTCATCCTGTACCGGCGCATCCTTATCTTTATTGCGAATCTCAACACGGCGGATTTTTCCGCTGATTGTTTTCGGCAACTCCGTTACGAATTCAATCTCGCGCGGCTGCTTGTATGATGCCGTCTGATGCTTAACGAAGTCCCTGATTTCAATCTCAAGCTCGTGGCTTGCAGTATATCCCGGACTTACGACGATTGTCGCCTTTACCGCCTGTCCGCGCTTTTTGTCGGGCACACCGGTAACAGCGCATTCGAGAACAGCCGGATGCTGCTGCAGAACGCTCTCAACTTCAAACGGACTGATGCGGTAGCCTGACGATTTGATAATATCATCCTTGCGACCAACGAACCAGAAGTATCCGTCATCATCATAATACGCGATATCACCCGTATGATACAACCCGCTGTCGAATGCTTCGGCAGTAAGCGCAACATCCTTGTAATATCCGGCGAACAAACCGAACGGACGTCCGTCTGCAATATGAATAACAATTTCTCCGTTCTCGCCTGCAGCGCAATGAGTGCCGTCGTCGTGAACGATGTCGAGGTCATATCCCGGAGCCGGCTTTCCCATAGAACCAGGTTTTGATTCCATGCCGGGGAAGTTGCCGATAAGCACGGTGCATTCAGTCTGACCGTATGCTTCGCGCATTTTGAGTCCGGTCATCTCATAGAATTTATTGTAGACTTCCGGATTAAGAGCCTCACCTGCAGTAACTGCGTACACAAGTTTGCTCAAATCATATTTCTTCAAATCCTGGCGGATCAGGTAGCGGTAGACAGTCGGAGGCGCGCAGAATGTGGTGACTCCGTATTTTTCCATGTGATGAAGAAGCTTGTCCGGCACGAACGAAACCATGTCGTATGCAAAGACAGCGCTTCCTGCGAGCCACTGGCCGTAGAGTTTTCCCCATACAGCCTTTGCCCATCCTGTTTCCGCAACAGTAAGATGAAGGCCGCCGTCGACAACATTCTGCCAGTATTTTGCTGTAACAATGTGGCCGAGCGGATATGCAAAGTTATGCTGAACCATCTTCGGATATCCCGAAGTGCCGCTCGTAAAATAAAGCAGCATGATGTCGTCGTTTGTTGTAGCAGCGTCACCAGTAGGACGTGCAAACTGATCTGAACAGAGATCGTATGCCGTATGAAAATTGACCCAGCCGTCGCGCGCTTGTCCAACAGTTACTAAGTTCTGGACAGACGGAGACTTTGGCAGCGCCTTTTCAATTTCACCCTGAACAGCCGGCTCGTCAAAAGAAACAATCATTTTGATTTGAGCTGCGTTCGTGCGGTACTCAATGTCTTTCTGAAGAAGAAGATTTGTTGCCGGAACAGCGATTGCACCGATTTTGTGCAGCGCAAGGATGAACCACCAGAACTCATAGCGGCGGCGGAGAATGAGCATAACAGCGTCGCCTTTTTTGATTCCCTGTGAAGTAAGGAAATTAGCAGTCTTGTTTACGCAGAGCGCCATCTCGCCGAATGTGAACACATGCTCACCGCCGTTGTCATCGCACCACACAAGAGCGCGGCGCTCAGGCTCATCGTGAGCATAGCGGTCTACAACATCGTACGCGAAGTTGAAGTTCTTCGGGATTTTGATTTTGAAATTTTTCTTGAGATCTTCGTAGGAAGTAAAATCACGGGCGTCTGAAACGAATTCTTTATACAATGCCATAAAAAAACACCTCAAAAAGATTCTGAATATGTCAGATCTTAAAATGAAACCCGGAAAGTCCGGTATATAATCTGACACGCACCGGTTTAATTTTGTTGCATTATCTTATAGTATTTTGACGTTTTTCGTCAATATGTCACGCAAAAACAGTAAATTACTCTTTCATCACAGCGCAAATTCCCTTTGAAATGCGCGCCGGAACATCATCAAAGTGACCGCCTCTGTTCATTTCAAACACCGGCTTGTAACGCTCAAGCACCTTCACCGTCTTCTGCGTGCACAACTCAACCTGAGCCATAAGCGCGTTTTTACTCACCTTTTCGCGGTCGCCGAGCGAAAAATACAGACGCGGAACCGGCAGTGCAGCATATTTTCCTGTATCCGCACATTTCCCCGCAGCAGCCGCTTTTTCCGCGAACTCAACCCATCCCGGATACCACAGCGAGCCAGACATACACGCAAACCGCGAAAACACCGCGCCAACAGAACAATTGTCTGTTTCATGCGAGCCGGCAAGACTGCTCACAAACGCATACGCCGTAAGGAGCCCCGCAAGCGAGTATCCCGCAAGCGCAGTGTGCTCAGAATCAGGAATCGTCGCAAAGTGAGAGTCAACATACGGCTTAATTTTATCGATTACAAACTCAAGAAACGCAGACCCGCCGCCCGCAAACGGCCCAAGATTTTTTGCAAGCTTAGGCTCCGGCCACGGAGAAAAAGGCGAATTCCAGTCTTTGCCTTCAATCCCCACGAGAATAAAATTTTTGTTTGTACACCCGCTCATCACCGCTTCAACGTCAGTCTCACCCATAAGATACACGGCAGGATAACGGCGACACCGTATGTCCGCAGATAAATCTGTTGCATCATCATCAGGAAATGCCACCGTGCAGTGCCAGTCGCCGTGACAAAGCGGATCAGTAATGATAAAGGAAGAAAGCTTCATACAGAAACAGTGTAGCGCAAAATAAATACCAGAGGAAGAAGCACTGCTCACGCAATCAACAGCCGAAAAAAGCCCCGTTGCAACATTCACGCATTTCTATTATTCTTCTATATATAAACGCGGCTATAGTATATCGGTAGTACACGGCCTTCCCAAGGCTGTCGGACGGGTTCGACTCCCGCTAGCCGCTTATTCCACTTCCGCAATTTTTTTGCTGAGAAGCGTTCCTACGGCAACGGCAAAACGGCCGGTATCCTTAATGCGGACAAAATCTGTTCCGTAAATCGCTTTTGCAGCATCCTCGCTTTCTGCTGTTCCGCCGGTAACGACTGCCATCACGCTTATGCGGTTTTTACGAAGTGCCTGAACGGCTGCCGCTGTGTCTTCAACTGCCCTCTTTCCGGAATAGTCTGTGCTGAACGGCATTTTTTCTGAAGGCGGTATCGCGCGGTCATCATTGGGGCTTGCATCGGTTAGAACTATGAGCAGTCGTTTTGCTGATTCGCTTCTGCCCACAAGCGCAAGCGCCGCACGAAGCGCAAGTCCGTCTCTGTTCCAGCCTGATGCTGTGTAGTCAAAGATTGTCTGCATGTTCATCGAGCGGTATGATTTAAAAAGTCTGAGCACGGTAAATCCGCGCTGTGTGCAGAATGAATATATCTGTGTCTGGACGCCGCACTGTGCAAGGCTTTTAGCGATTGCGTATGCCTGTGCAGCTACAGTTTCCTGCTCATTGCTGCGTGAACTCGAAGCGTCGAGCATAAGGTCTACTGTAAAATCGCTCTGCATGTCATCTTCTGTGAGCGTGAATATTCTTTTGTCATTTGCGTATACTGAGCGCCACACTGTCTGCGGGGCAAGTGTTCCAGATGATGTGCGCACTGGTATCTGCTGCTTCGAAAGCGACATGCTGCTGCGAACGGACGCGCATAATGTGTGTATTGCTTTTTCGTATGATGACCGGTGCGCAGCGTACCCGGAAATATTTCTCTGCCGCTGTATTCTATTCACGGCAGAAAGCCCGCTGTTTTCTCCGCGCGCAAAATACACGTGGCTTTTTACATGATTGCCGGTGCATAATTCATTTTCTAGCTGTGTACTTTTTTGTTCAGTAAAGAGCGGTTTGCCGAATGACGACTCAATGTACTTTCTGTCTTTTGCTTCGTTGCCGTTCCAAAAATCAGCAAGAAGTCCGCCTTTTGACGATTTTACTTTTTTGTTCGATTTTTTTCGCAATAATTTTTGTCTTATTCCTTCTGATGATTCTGAAGAAATTCGGACTGAAGGAAAAATCATTTTAAGAAATGCGAGAATAATGTAATTGATTCTCAAATGAATAATTTTTTTATCTGCATCAATTTCTTTAAATCGTATGACAAAATAATTATTAATAATCTTGTGAATGGAATCAACGATTTCATCTGTTGTAGCGTCAGGTCCGAATGTAAGCGCTTTGTACAAGCGTGATTCCCACGGATCAAGAATCGGCGCATGCTTTCCGAGGACGGCACTCCACCGCGCAGTGTGCAAATCATACACAACGCTTGAACGGTACATAAGTTCCGCAACATGAAGGTCTATTTCGTGGTCAAGAAATTCCTGCGCATGAATTTTACGAAGCTCTTTAAGCACCGGGCGCTCCGCTTCTTCTTTTTGGTATGCGGCATTTTCGAGTGCGAACCATGCTATGTCGCAGAATGTGTCGCGGAGCCGGTAACTGTTGAATGAGTCAAACAGCGATTTAATTTTTTCGGGATTATACCACTTATGAACAAAGCCTATTATGCAGTTGAGGTAAAAGTCAGGGGAACCGTTCGGACGGAACGACATAAAATCGCTTTCAAAAGTGTAATCGCCCGATGCGCTCCAGATAATATTTAATGCGCGCCTTTCGCTTTCAGAAAACTGCCGCGTGTATATCATTCATCTGCTCAGTCAGAGAAATATGATGAAGGACTTTCGCTGCCGATTCTCATCTTAATAACATCGTCAACAAGTTCTTCCTCGCTCGCGTCAAAACATTTTCCTGTTATGCCCATACGGAGCGACTGTTTGGCATCGAGTCCCTGCTTCATAAATTTGATTGCATCAATAAGTCCGCGAAGATCAACGGCACGCCCGGAAATTTCTCCATGCTCTGTTTTAAGCTGAAGGTCATTGTACAGGCCGGCAAACTGTTCGAGCGCTTTTTCCTTAAGATCAGGGAATTCTCCTTTGAGCAGTTTTTTCATGTCGTCATTTGAAATAACAGGAAGCGTAATCACTGCAAACCGCGAGGCAAGCGCTTCGTTCAGTTCGCGTGTTCCGGTATAGCCGTAGTTCATCGTTGCAATAAAACGCGCTGCGTCATCAACCTTAATAATATCGTAGCCGGGAATATCAATTACACGGCGGTAGTCGAGAATCGAATGGAGAACTGCAAGGGCTTCATTCCGCGCCATATTTATTTCGTCGAGAATGCCGAATCCGCCTTTAACCGCACACTCATATACAGGCCCCGGTCTAAACATTACTTTGCCGTCTTTAAATGTATCAGTACCTATCATTCCTGCGGCATCCATGTTTATATGGAAAGAAACATTCCAGTACGGACGGCCGAACGCATACGCAAGATTTTCGGCGAGAACATTTTTGCCCGTCGCTTTTGCTCCGCTTAAAAGAATATTCGAGCCGCACAGAATTGCAGTAAGCGCCTGATTCCACACCTGTGTTCCGTAATATAAAAAATGCGGCCGCACAGTGCGTGCTGTTTGTTCCGCAGGTAAAAACTGTTTTCTGAATTCACTTACACCTTGAATCAAGTGCTCATCGATCTGCTCACTGCGAAGAAAAGAAATCATGTCGAACTGATCGTTATTTTTCATACTTTTATCATAGTACCATACAAGCGTGTCGTCAAATTTCATGCCATGCAGTCAGCCATGTTTCTGAATATGCCCGCCGCTTTTAAAAGTATGGTGGCACGACGTTCTCTTTTTCAGTATACTCTTTTCTATATGAAAGCAGTTTCCGATTACACAGTTCTTTATAATGATGACGACATTCTCGTACTCAACAAACGCTCCGGTCTTCTTATTGCGAGCGACCGTTACGATGCCGACGCCCCGCGCCTTGACCTTGCGGCCGAAGCCGAATTCGGCAAGCTGTTCGCAGTGCACCGCATCGATAAAGACACAAGCGGCTGTGTCATCTACGCAAAGAATGCAGAAGCACACCGTTCGCTTTCTATGCAGTTCGAAAACCGCGAAGTTGAAAAAGTATATCACTGTCTCGTAAACGGCCGTCCGCTCTGGGAGACAAAACATGTTGATGTAAAGCTCCAGCCCGACGGAGACTCAAAGCACCGCACTGTTCCAAGCGGACGGTTCGGCAAACCGGCAGTCACCGATTTTACGCTGCTCGGTGTCTGCGGACCATACAGCTGGATTGAAGCCCGCCCGCGCACCGGACGCACGCACCAGATCCGCGTCCACCTTAACGTCTGCGGCTTATGCATCGTGTGCGATCCGCTCTACAGCGGCAACCAGAAGCCTGTCAGACTGAGCGATGTTAAACGAAGCTGGCACGGCGACGCAGAAACAGAACGTCCTCTTCTTAACAGACTCGCGCTTCACGCATACAAACTTACCGTAACGCATCCAAAGACAGGCGAGCGCATGACATTCACCGCGCCGTATCCAAAAGACATGGAAGCGACACGCAAACAGCTTGCGTCAATTTTCGGAGTCGACCCTCTTGAGGAAAGACCTGAACCAACAAAATCTGAAATCGTAACTGAACAGGATGAATCACAGGAAGCTCATCTTTCAGATGATTCTCAGAAAGGTGATTTAGAGTAAACATACAGGTATTTTTGATGAAAAGAATTTTTTTGAATTCACTATTCTGCTTGCTGCTCATAACGACTGCAAGTTTTATTTCTGCAGAAGAAGCAGCTGCTGAAAATTCTAAATCAGCTGACTCAACAGAAAGTGATTCAAAAAAAACAGCAGCCAGTACCGACTTTCATTTTTCAGTCGAACCAGTTGCAGGATATAAAACTGGAGAGGCCAACGAATATCTTTATAAGAACGATGATGGAGATTATAAACTCCTAAGCCAACTCGAATGGGAACAACAAAATCTTTTCTATGCAGGAGTATCCGTTTCAGGCGGATGGAAACGACTCTCTCTCTCCTGCAAGCTTACCGGCATTTTTCCAAAACAATGCGGCAGCATGTATGATTCTGATTGGATTGATTTAACTGACGTCAAAAACGATTACTCGATAAGTGAAAACAAATTTACTGAAGGTATTAATTTTAGTGCCTCATTATCTTACACATTCAAACCGCTCACTTTTCTATGGATTTCTCCTACGACCGGATTTGACTACCATTTCTTTTCAATGGAAGCTCGCAACGGATACGGTTGGTACGGAGAAGCAGACTACAGTTCTACTCATACAAATGTTTCTTATGATAGTGCATACGCTCATTATTATTCTTCTGGCGAGCTGCAGGGAATAGACTACAACAGACATTCATATCTTTCATGGATAGGATTCTCGCTAAGTTATATGCCATTACCTTGTCTGACGTTATCAATCTCGCCATCTATTTCTCCCTATACTTATTTAATCTCTCGCGATCATCATTACGGTAAAGGCTATTACGCAGATGTAACGGATGGCTGGTTCAAAGCCGGAAAAATTGAAAGTTCATGTGAATATAAGATAAATAAATGGTCTTCAATTATTGCCACTATTGAATTCTATAAGATTTGGACGCTCGAAGGAAATACCTATTCTAGTTCAACAGGTGATAATGATGATTATACAAAAAATACTGGATACCACGGCGGCGCTGACGAACAATACTTCAGCGCCGGTCTGTCGTGGAAAATTACTATACTTGAATAATTAATTATTTTTTGTGTTTCGTACTTATCATACCAGCGGAAATCGGCGCAGGTATTCTTGATGACCGTTCTGCTGCAAGCGGTTTAGGCAGCCGTATTCTTACTGACTGTATTCGCCGCTGGGACTGATCCTCTACTTTGTAGATAACGTTGTCGCGCTTAATCATTTCTCCTGCAGACGGAAGCGCATCGAACTGTTCGAGCAGCCATCCGCCGAGGGTGTCATAATTATCTGACTCAAGATCGAGATCAAGCACATCATTTACATCGCTCAAACGCAAATCTCCAGGCAGAATAAATTCAACAGGCGACATCGCTTTTATTCTTTTTTCAGGACTCGTTTCTTCTGTCGGATATTCATCAACACTTCTTCCGAATACCGCGCGAAGCATGTCGTCCATCGTAATGATTCCGCTGTTCGATCCGTTCTCGTCTACCGCAACTGCAAAACTTGCTTTTTCTTTTTTAAACTTCTGAAGCATTTCAAATGCCGTCAGGCTTTCCGGGACGAACAGCGCAGGCTTCATGTACCGCTGTGCTTCATTTGTTCTGCTTTTTCCTTTGCTGTTAAACAGAACGGACTTATAGTGAATTACACCGACGATATGGTCGAAGTCTCCGTTGCAGACAGGAAGGCGCGAATAACCGGTCTCATGGAACTTATTAATAATTTCTTCATGCGTCGAATCAAGCGATATGTACTGAACCTTGCTTCTGTGCCGCATGATATCGTGAACATGAAGATCTGTAAGCTCAAAAATTTTGTAGAGCATTTTCTTTTCGCTCTGCTCAAGCGTACCTTCGTGCTCGCCAACGTCGATAAGTTTTTTAAGTTCATCTTCGGTAATTGTGCTCTTATCATTTTTCCAGATATGACCAACAACTTCGGTTATTCCGTGCGCAATTTTAGAAAAAAGCCATACAACAGGAGACAGTATTTTTTGCAGCACGATAAGAGCTGAAGCAAATTTTTCCGCAATTACAACAGGCTGCAATCCTGCAATCGTTTTCGGTATGATTTCGCCGAACACAATTAGTACGGCTGCCATAATAAACGTGGCATACGTCGCGCCCTGCTCACCGGCAAGTTTAATCGCAAGCGCTGCAGCGATTGAAGACGCAAGCGTCGTTACAAAGTTCACGCCAATAAGAACAAGTGTAAGAAGCCGTTCCATATCGCTTTTGAGCGAGGCGATTTTCTGCGCAGGTGTATTTTTCGCGCCCGGTTTATCTTTCTTGAGCAGCTGTCTAATTGTTATGCGCTGAATTGAAAGATACGCTGTTTCTGACGATGTAAAAAATCCGATAATAAGCACGAGGAGTACAAGAACAACAACAGGAATAACAACTGAAATTAATAAATTCATTTGTCACCTCCTGCGTCCGCTGGCGTTACAAAAGTGCAGTGAACCTGTCCGATGCGGAGCTGGTCCATTTCTGTCACTGTGAACCGCCAGCCGTTTTCGCAAACTGTTTCTCCTACAACGGGAATATGACCAAGCTTGTCGCATATAAAGCCGGCAATTGTGTCGTTTCCATGAGACACGAGCGGCGTATGGAGAATTTCAGAAATATCAGACAGACGAGCAGAACCGTCAATTACTGCATTTTCAGGATTAGTAATTTTTGTATCTGTGGCGCGTCCGCTTTGCTGATATTCATCAGGAACATTGCCAAAAATTTCCCGCGCAATATCTTCCTTTGTTAAGATTCCGTCGGTGCCGCTGTATTCGTCTATAACGATTGCAAAACTCTGGTGATTTTCGCGAAGCATCGATTGAATCGACGACATCTTTGTTGTGCCGGGGATAAAGAGCGGATCGCGCATTGCATCTGCAACGACAAATCCGTCATGCGGACCGTCATAAAACAAAAGGTCTTTTAAATAAACAACGCCCACAATATCATCTATATCTTTTCTGTATACCGGGAAGCGGGAAAATCTTGTGCGCTCGGAAAGTTCGATAATATCACGATATTTCATATTCGAAGGCACTGCGATAATTGACCGGCGCGGAATCATAATATCCTGAGCTGCAAGATCGGTGAATTTAAACACACGGTTCATCATCGTCTTTTCGCCCTTTTCAAGAACGCCTTCCTCGCCGCCTACATCGATAAATGTTTTTATTTCATCTTCAGTAAACGAAACTGTTTTCTTTTTCGTGCTTATTCCGAAGAGCTTAAGAACACTTCGCGATATAAATGTGAACACAGCAACAAACGGACGCATTACAAAAGACACGCCAGTTATAAACGAGCTGAGGCCGAACGCTACTGTTTCAGGATGCTGTGAGGAAACTGTTTTCGGTGTGATTTCACCAAAAATTAACAAGAGAACTGTGACGATGAGCGTTGCAATGCCAACGCCTGCCTGTCCGAATGCTTTAAGTGCAAGCGCAGTGATAATAACAGAAAGCGCAACATTCACTACTTCATTCGAAATGAGCAGAGTATTAATAAGACGTTCTTTGTTGTCGAGAAGTTTGCCTGCCCGTTCTGCTTTCTTATCGTGCTTATCGCGCAAAAAACGGAGGCGTAATTTATTAAGAGAGAGGAATGCACTCTCCGATGCAGAAAAAAGCATGGAGAGTGTGATAAAGACTGCGGCTGCAATGAGCCGCAGAATTAATATTGTATCAGCAGGGGGTGGTTTTGAGTCCATCAGAGCTCATTTACTCCTTTGCTGCAGCTTTCGGTTCTGCATCAACTGAACCAACAGGCGCAGTTGCAGCCGGAGCTGTTTCAGTTGCAGATGCCGTGCTGTCAGCAGAAACTGCAGGTGCTGTACCGTCTGTTGCGGCAGCTGGTTTTTCCGCAGGTCCTTCGACCGGTGCGTTTGCAGCTGTTCCGTTCTTCTTTGCATCTTTTGCTTTCTTTGCATCTTCGGCAGCCTGTTTTTCCATGTTGTCGACAATGTCCATCATCTGTTTAATCTGTGCAGCATGTTCGCTTGCCGGTTTCGCATCATAAGAAGCTTTGAAGTACTTCTTCATTGATTTGTAGTCTGTTGAACCGCTCTGACCAAGAAGATAGCCTGCTGTGTAAAAAGCCTGCTGTTTTTCATCTGCAGAAAGATTCTTATTTTTTCCAGCTTTTGCAAATGCTTCAGAAGCCTTTTTCGGATTTTCATCCAAATAGGCAGTCATTGCATCAGCGTTTGCACATGCAAGAATGTGTTTGCCGATTGCACCGCTCTTGTTCTTTTTATCCATCTTAACAAGTTTTGCGCTCAGGTCAGAAAGAAGATAGCGCATCTGCGGATCAGTTGCTTCGTACAGTGCATCAATTGCTTTTACCTGGTCATCTTTACTTCCGGTAGCTGTAGCAGCAAGCATCGTGTCGTATTTAGTAATGTCATCTGCTTTTGCATCAAGCAGTTTTGTGAATGAGTCAACTGAATCAAGATCTGCTTCCACTGCAATCGGAGTAACAACATATCCTTCTTTTGTAAGAAGAAGGAATGTCGGGCTGCCCTGAACATTGTAGAATGTTGCGTCTTTCATGTTGCTCTTAAGTTTTTTCTCGAGAGCTTCGGCAACTTTCTTGTCTGCTTTTGAAGTAGTTTCATCAACCTTTGTTTTTTCAAAAAGGCTGTTTGAGAAATCAAGATTGACGCACACATATTTTGGTGTAAGTGCGTTAAGGAATGCATCGGTATTAAAAACTTTAGCTTTGAGATCTGAGCTTACCTGATCGTTTTCGTCAGCACTGAAGAACAGGATAATTTTTTTGTTTTCCTGCTGTGCGGCTGCTTTTCCGTCGGTAAGATTGTCGATCCATTTTGATGAATCAACGTTGACTTTTTTTGAGCATGCGGTGAAGACCATCGCAGCTGCCATCATGACGCCAAGAAGGCGGATTGATTTTTTCATTGTAACTCCTATGTTATCTATAACTTTGTCAGACTATTGCCGGACGGAAGTTGTTAATTAAAATAGCTCACGCCTGCCGCGAAAATATTCTGGCAAGAGTTTGCTTCTTTGTTTGTAAGCGGATCTCCGGCAACGTTCTTAATAAGATCGATGCTTGATCCGTTTTTGTCTGTACCCATCGTGCGTTCACTGTGTCCCATTTTTCCGAGTACACGGCCATCCGGACTTGTAAGTCCTTCGATTGCGAATGCTGAGCCGTTCGGGTTATCAGGCTCGCTCACTGCAGGCACGCCGTTCTCATCGACATACTGACTGAACACCTGTCCTTTTTCAAACAGCTCTTTTGCAAGTGTGTCGCTGATGATGATGCGTCCTTCGCCGTGGCTGATCGGCACAAGGTGCGGACGGTCATCGAGTACAGACGGATGAAGTGCCCACGGGCTCATTGCGCTCACCATGCGTGTGCGCGCGATGCGGCTGATGTGGCGGTGAATGTTGTTGTATGTAAGCGTCGGCATTTCTGCAGAAGGCGCCATGATTTTTCCATACGGAACAAGTCCCGTCTTAATAAGCGCCTGGAATCCGTTGCAGATGCCGAGCACAAGTCCTTTGCGTTCATCAAGAAGCGCCATTACAGCATCAGCAACACGCTGCTCGCGAATGACGTTCGCAATGAATTTACCGGAACCGTCAGGTTCGTCGCCTGCGCTGAATCCGCCGGCGAATGCAAGAATCTGTGCGCCGCTGATTGCTTTCTGCAAATCAGCAAGAGAATCTTCAAGGGCTTTGGGCGTATTGTTTCTGAATACGACAATCTGTGCATCGGCGCCGTTAAGGTCGAACGCGCGAGCCATGTCGAACTCGCAGTTAGTTCCAGGGAATACAGGCACAACAACACGCGGCTTTGTTTTTCCCATCGTGTATGAGAAAGAGCTGCGCGCTTTTGTAAGTGACGTATGAACATCCGTTGCAAATTTTGGCAGAGCTGCAAGCGGCTGCGCACCGCTTACCGACGGGAACACTTTTGCAAGTTTTGATTCCCATGCATCGTAAAGCTCGTTCAGTTTGACAGACACTTCCGGCAGCGGATTAAGACCTGTTGTGGAAAGTGTGATTTCATTCTGGTTCTGCGTAAAGCCAATCTTAACAACTGAACCGTTTACAAATCCGGGAGCATCTTCAAGTTTGATATCTGTTTCGACGATGATTGAACCGTAGAGCGGCGTGAACAAATCTGCAATCGTATTGTTAACATTTCTGTGGAATCCGACTGCAGTTGCAGAAGACGGAACTGCGTTGATTGCAGCGCCAATCTTATTTCCGAACGCCATCTTAACAATCGCTTCCGCAATGCCGCCCGGTCCAACCGGATACATCGCGTAGATTTTTCCTTTTGTGTTCAGCTCATAGAGAGCATCGCTGTTCTTTGAGAACGTCTTATAGTCAGGAGCAAGGTCTGCTGTATACGGAACCTGCACGAGATAAATAAAGTCTCCGCCTTTTTTGAACGAGCCGCTTGTTACATGCTGAGCTTCGTCATGCGCAACTGCAAAAGAAACGAGCGTGTGAGGCACATTCATTTTTTCAAACGTGCCGCTCATGCTATCCTTGCCGCCGATTGAAGCAGTGCCCATCGCATTCTGCGCGTCGACTGAACCAAGCAGCGCTGCCGCCGGATATCCCCATGTTTTTTCATCGACTGCGCGGCCAAAGAATTCCTGATATGACATGCGGCATGTCGTTGCTTTGCCGCCGACGCATGTAATTTTTGCAAGTGAAGAAAGAACTGCTGTCTGCGCACCGTGCCATGGGCTCCATTCAGCAACGCGCGGGTCATAGCCAAAGCTCATCAAGCTCACGCTTGAAGTTTCATGCGGCGGCAGCACAGGAATCTTTGCAGCCATTGCAGCTTCAGGTGTGCCCTGATATTTTCCGCCGTACGGGAAGAGAACAGATGACGCACCGATTGAGCCGTCAAACCGTTCGCCGAGTCCGCGCTGAGAGCAGCACGCAAGGTCGCTCATGTCTGCAACAAATGCATCGTGAATCTGCTGTTCGGTCGGCTTTGCATTTGAAGAAGCACCGACTGCGCTTGCGCATGCACCGAGTTTTTCCGCAACAGATGCGAGCGGATTAACAAGCGGGCTTTTTTCGGGAGCAGCCGGGCTTTCGATTTTTGCCACAGCTTCGTGTTTTGCTCCAGCTGTATCAAGGAACGTGCGGTCAATGTCGACGATTGTCTTTCCGCGCCACTTCATAACGAGGCGGTTTGTGTCCGTCACTGTTGCAACAACAACGGCGTTCAGATTTTCCGCAGCGGCAGCGGCGATGAATTTATCAACGTCTTCCTTGCGCACGACAACTGCCATGCGTTCCTGGCTTTCGCTTATTGCAAGCTCAGTGCCGTTAAGACCTTCGTATTTTTTAGGAACAGTGTCGAGATTAATGTCGAGGCCGGGAGCAAGCTCGCCGACTGCAACAGAAACGCCGCCCGCACCAAAGTCGTTGCTGCGCTTCATCATATGAGAAACATCAGGGTTGCGGAACAGACGCTGAATCTTGCGCTCCTCAACCGCATTTCCTTTCTGGACTTCAGCCGCAGCCGTCGTCACTGATTTTTCTGTGTGGACTTTTGAAGAGCCTGTTGCGCCGCCGATGCCGTCGCGTCCAGTACCGCCGCCAACGAGAATGACAATGTCACCAACAGACGGTTCTTCACGCACGACAGAACTTACCGGAGACGCCGCAATAACGGCACCGAGTTCCATGCGCTTAGCAACGAATCCCGGATGATACATTTCCTGTACCTGTCCTGTCGTAAGACCAATCTGGTTTCCGTATGACGAGAATCCCTGTGCAGCTTCACGCACAAGTTTAATCTGCGGCAGTTTGCCCGGAAGAGTTTCGCTTACCGGAACAGTCGGATCACCTGCGCCTGTAACGCGCATAGACTGATATACCCATGAGCGTCCTGAAAGCGGGTCGCGTATTGCGCCACCGATACAAGTTGCAGCGCCGCCGAACGGCTCAATTTCCGTCGGGTGGTTATGTGTTTCATTTTTAAACTGAAGGAGCCATCGCTCTGTTTCGTTCTTCGGACTTGTGTAGTGAACGTCCATGAATATTGAGCAGGCGTTGTTTTCCTCGCTCACTTCCATGTCGTCGAGCTTGCCGTGCTTGCGCAAATATTTTCCGCCAATAGTCGCCATGTCCATAAGCGTAAGCGGCTTGTCCTTTCTTTTTGCATACACATCCATGTGCATCGCTTTGTATTCGTCGAGCGATGATTTGAACAGCTGTGCATACGGTCCTTTTTCAATCTTAATATTTTTGAGGACAGTATTGAATGTTGTGTGGCGGCAGTGGTCGCTCCAGTATGTGTCGAGAACGCGGATCTCTGTTTCAGTGGGGTCACGCTTAATGCTCTTGAAGTAGTCCTGCAGGAATTTGATGTCCGCAAAATCCATTGCGAGTCCCATCTTGTTCCGGTATTCCTCAAGTTCCTTTTTACCGTATTTAATAAAACCGGTAACGGTAGGAATGTCGCCCGGCACGTCAGCTTTCATTTCCAGTGTTTCCGGAATTGAATCGTCCGTAAGGCGAGAGTCGACAGGGTTAATCAGATATTTTTCGATTTTCTTTACATCGTCAAGACTTACGCTGCCGCTTAAAAGAACTACTTTTGCGCAGCGGACGCGGGGCGGGTTTGTTCCCACTTGCGTTGAACCTTTCATGCTTTCGCGGAGCAGACTCAGGCACTGTTCTGCACTGTCTGCGCGCTGGTCATACTGGCCGGGAAGATACTCCCAGATGACTTCAGTCTCGCCGTTTTTGACTTCGAGTTTTTCATACGTTACAAAGTCACTCTGCGGTTCAGAGAAAATGCGGAGCGCTGCAGTCTTCGAAACTTCGTCAGCAGTGTTCTCAATGTCATAGCGATTGAAGTAGCGTACACCTGTTACGCTCTTAATGCCCAAAAAGCCGGTAATTTCAGAATAGATGCGCGCTGCTTCAGCCTGGAAGCCCGCTTTGCGTTCAACGTAAATACGAAACATGGTGTTATTATAAGGAAATAAAGGCGTCTATTCAATCGGCGAAAAGTCTTTACTCGGACTTCAGAAAACGAACTCTACTTGAATAAAAGGCCATAAAACCGTAGTATAACCAGCATGGAGAAATCAGTTACATCTAATAGCGTCATCGAAGAATGCATTTCTGACAAAGTCATAAAAGCAATGGCAACGCTGCTCAAAACGGACAGTGCTGACAAGGCTCAGAAAGAAGCCGTCACAATTGCAACTGCATTCGGCACAGATCCGTCGTTCAAAACAATTTGCTCAGGCGGAAAAGAAGCTGAAGATCATCTGATTGCCAGTTTCCAGAAAAATCTTACTCTGCTCGTTCAGAAAACATGGGTTGAAAAATCCGATGAAGACATGAAGGAGCAGGTTCTTTATAAACTCGAACAGTTCTGCAAATCACTCTCGCGAAAGACATGGGTCAACTCATACGTACCGTTCCTTGAAATTTTGGACGGCGTTGTATATCTGATGTTCGGCTCACAGTCACAAAGCGATGACTTTGAGGAGTATGCTCTGCGCATCGATCCGGAATTCGGCACGTTCTGGTGGTATGTGCAGAGTCTGCCTAAAACAACAGACTGGTCTGATGACAAATGCCGCGTCTGTCTTGAACTCGGCATGTTCTTTCTCGCAAATTATTAATTTTCGCCGGTATTCAAACACGCGCACGTATTGCGCAAAAAATAATTTCATAAAGGGGAAATCTTATGGATATTACCCGGATTTGTAAAAGTCTGCATACCGGCGCCGATAAACTTTCTCTGCATACAGCAGCACAAAAAAACCGCGCGCTCACATCTGTTGCACAGTCAATCGACAAAAACAGAAACGCAATTCTCGCAGCTAACAAACTCGACATGGACGCTTCGCGCGCAAAAGGCACAAGCGATGCCCTTCTTGAACGGCTTATGCTCGACTCAAAGCGGATTGACGGCATTATCGACAGTCTCAACGTCGTAATCGCACAGAGCGACCCGATTGGCGAAGTCGTTGCAGGCTGGGACACACCAAAAGGACTTTCAATCAAACAAGTGCGCGTACCGCTCGGAGTCGTCGCAATCATCTACGAAAGCCGCCCGAACGTAACAGTCGACGCATTCTGCCTCGCATACAAAAGCGGAAACGCGATTCTGCTCCGCGGTTCTTCCGGCGCGCTCAATTCAAACAAAGCGCTCACCGCTGCAATCAAAGAAGGACTTGTTAATGCCGGAACAGATGGAGTTCCAAATGCAATCGAATTATGCGAAAGCACCGACCACTCCGATGTCGACCAGATTTTAAATGCAGTAGGATTAATTGACTGCGTTCTCCCCAGAGGCGGCGCAAATCTTATTAAGAACGTCGTCGAAAAAGCACGCGTCCCCGTTATCCAGACAGGAAGCGGCGTATGCCATCTCTACGTTGACGACAGCGCAGACTTAGACATGGCGGCGCGCATCGCAGAGAACGCAAAAATCCAGCGTCCGGGCGCATGCAACGCAATCGAATGTATTCTTGTTAATAAATCAGTTGCAGCCGCATTTTTGCCCAAACTCGCACAGCAGCTTTCAGGCCGCGTTCAGCTTCGCGCAGACGAAACATGCTGGCAGCTTTTAAAACCGACTGTTGACGCGATGCCTCCTTCCGCACGCTGGGGCAGCGATATTCTCATTCACGCAGCGGACGACGATTACGGACATGAGTTCCTCGACCTCGTCTGCCTCGTTCATGCAGTTGGCTCAGTAGAAGAAGCAATCGAGTACATCAACGCGCACAACACAAAGCACAGCGAAAGCATTGTGACGAACAACCGCATTCATGCGCGCATGTTCCAGCAGAAAATTGACGCTGCATGTGTATACGTAAACTCAAGCACCCGTTTTACAGACGGAGGCGAATTCGGATTCGGCGCCGAACTCGGAATAAGCACGCAGAAACTTCATGCGCGCGGACCGATGGGAATAAAGGCGCTCACCACAACAAAATTTCTGATTGACGGCGAAGGCCAGATCAGGTAAGGAAAATAATATGGAAAATTCAGCGCTCGCACAGACAATTCAAAACGCACGCAAAATCGTCATTAAGATCGGCTCAAACACTCTCGCTAATCCCGACGGCACATTCAACACTACGTTTATGAAAAGCTTTACGTCACACTGCGCAAACTTAATTGGAAAAAACAAACAGATAGTTATTGTATCTTCCGGCGCACAGGTGAGCGGTCTTTCCGCAATAAGCGGCTGGGCACGCAAAAAGGACGCACATTACCGCCAGGCACTTTGCGCCATTGGACAGATTGAACTGATGAATCAGTACCGCTCCGCTTTCTGGACACACAATCTTCATGTCGGCCAGCTTCTGCTCACAAAAGAAGACTTTGAAAATGACCACCGCTCGCTCAACATCCGCAATACACTGTTCACTCTTGTTGACGAAAATGTCGTGCCGATTATTAATGAAAACGATTCTGTTTCAATCGACGAATTCAGAATCGGCGACAACGACAACCTTTCCGCACTCACCGCAATTCTCTGGGGCGCAGACTTATTAATTTTGTTCAGCGACATCGACGGCGTTTATACCGATAACCCCAAGACAAATCCCGAAGCAAAGCTCATCGAAGTTGTTCCCGACATTGCACAGCTCCGCAAAGAAATTACAATCGGCGATACAAACGGATTCGGCACCGGCGGAATCGAAACAAAACTGCAGGCTGCAGAAAAAGTAACCAGCTACGGAATTCCGATGATTCTTGCAAATGGCGGCAAAGCTGACGAACTCGGTCATCTCGCAGACGGCACGGCAAAAGGCACGCTGTTCTGCGGAGACGAAGACTGTCTGCGTCATTATCTCGCACCGCAGAATAAATAATTAATAATACCGTGCGGAATAATCTGCACATTATTTTTGGAGGCTTGTTATGTCTGTAAATATTAATACTATTACCGTTGGCTGCATCGGCTGCGGAAACATGGGTGGCGCGCTTGTCCGCCCGATGGCAAAACTTATTCCCGCTTCAAACATCACCGTCAGCGCAGGCCACGCAGAAAAAGCACAGGCGTTTGCAAAAGAGACAGGCACTAAAGCTGCATCAAACGCAGAAGCAGCAAAAGCAGATGTTGTTCTGCTCGCAGTCAAGCCCGTAAAAATCGCAGGTGTCCTTAAAGAAATTGCACCGTCGCTCACCGCAAAAACAGTTGTCGTCTCAATGGCAGCCGGTGTTACCCTCGACACACTCCGCGCAGCAGCCGGCGCACAATGCAAGTCACATTTTATCCGCATCATGCCGAATATGCCGGCAGCTGTCTGCAAGGCAATGACCGCACTCTGCTGCGGAGACGATGTAACAACCGAGCAGCTTGAGATTGTCACAAAATTATTAAGCGCCGCAGGACTCGTCGAAAAAGTCGATGAAAAACTTATGGACTGCGTAACTGCAGTAAGCGGCTCAGGTCCAGCATTCGTGTTCATGTTCATCGAAGCAATGGCAGACGCCGCCGTCCGCTGCGGAATGCCAAGAGTACAAGCATACACATACGCCGCACAGACAGTATACGGAAGCGCAGCAATGGCACTCACCGACGGACGCACACCCGCACAACTCAAAGACGCCGTATGCTCGCCCGCAGGCACCACAATTGAAGGCGTTGCCGCACTCGAAAAAGACGGACTTCGCAGCGCAGTGATTGACGCAGTAACAGCAGCGTGCGCAAAATCAGCCGCACTCGGTAAAAAGAATTAATAATTTACAGAGCGTTGCCGCACTTCGTGTGGCCGGGCTTTCCACGGCTCCGCTTGCGCTCCGGTGCGGCTGTCGCCGCACGCGCTTCGCGCCCGTTACAATCCCTAACGCTCATACTCCAAACATATAACTGTTTCGTACTGACAAATAAGTGATAGCCACTTAAAATACTTATTAAATTGTGGTATAATTTTAAACATGACAAATCTGGTTGCACTTAAGCCATTTTTAAAATGGGCCGGCGGCAAAAGCCAGCTTCTTAATGAAATCGAAAAATATTATCCCTCAAAAATCGAAAAATATTGCGAACCTTTTATCGGGGGTGGCGCTGTTCTATTTGATGTTCTTTCAAGGTTTGAGCCAAAAGAAATTTTAATTAACGATATAAATCCGGAACTCACAAATTGTTATTATCAAATTAAAAACAACGTAGCAGACCTAATCTCAATTCTTTCTGAATGGCAAGACGATTATTTAGCTTGTTCAACAGAAGATAGAAAAACTACGTATCTTGAAAAACGCACTCGTTTTAATGAATTAATTCAAGCAAAAGAAAACTCTGTAGAAAAAGCCGCTTTGATGATTTACTTGAATAAGACTTGTTTTAACGGACTTTATCGAGTAAATGCCAAAGGTCTTTTCAATGTTCCAAGCGGAGTGTATAAGAATCCCGGCATTTGCCAAACTGAAAATCTTCAAAACGTAAGTACTGCTCTTAAAAATGTTGAAATTACAACAGGTGACTATTCTCAAACAAGGAATTTTATTGATTCAAAAACATTCGTTTATATAGACCCACCATACAGACCATTGACAACTTCATCTTCGTTTACAGCCTATGCAAAAGACGGCTTCGGAGACAAAGAACAAATTGAACTAGGAAATTTTGTAAATGATATTCATGCAAAAGGTTCTAAAATTTTACTGAGCAATTCAGATCCTAAAAACATTAACAAAAACGATGACTTTTTTGACAAATTATACGGGGCATATAAAATTAATAGAGTCAATGCAAATAGAATGATAAACAGCAAAGCCAGCGGACGCGGAGAAATTACAGAGTTGATGGTTGCTTGCCTTTAAGGAAAATATTATGAAAAGAAATTTTGAAGAATGGCTCCGTACTTTTAGAGAAAGTATTGCAACTTATTCCTATTACATAGATTTTAAAAAAGTCTATTCCAATGTCGATAAAATTAAAATTGAGCTGAATATACTTAATTCTTTGATTGGCTCTAAAAACATAGAAAGTGATTTTAAATCCATTGTTCAAAAATACCCAGAAACATTAAAATGTATTCCTATACTTCTAGCAGTTCGAGGTGTCGAGATTCCGATTACAGATAACTCAGGAAGTTTTGTTTTCAATTTTGCTACCCCTGCATTCACCTCCGATCAGTATTCTTGCTTCATGGAAAATTCCGGCCTTTTCAATTTACTTTCAAAGCACTTAATCGGAAATCTTTTAGATTATGTCACAGGTGTTGAAACAGGTTTGGATTCCAATGGCCGTAAAAATCGTGGTGGTCACTTGATGGAAGACCTTGTTGAACAATATATACAAAAAGCAGGTTTCAAAAAAAATTCAACTTACTTCAAAGAAATGTATATTCATGAGATTACTCAAAAATGGGGAGTTAACCTTTCTGCGATTTCTAATCAAGGTAAAATGGAAAAACGCTTTGACTACGTTGTAAAAACCCCGACTCATATTTATGTAATTGAAACAAACTTTTATGGCTCGGGCGGTTCTAAGTTGAATGAAACATCCAGAAGCTATAAAACGCTTGCCAATGAAATTGCAACAATTAATGGTATAACTTTCGTCTGGTTTACAGATGGTCAAGGCTGGATAAGTGCGCGTCATAATCTTGAAGAGACTTTCGATGTTCTTGATACAATTTACAACATTGGCGATATGGAAAATGGTATCATGAAGGAGCTTTTTAAATAAAATGGAAAAAACTATGCCAAATACTGTCTCCCTAAAGGGAAAACGGATACCATTATTGATCCAATTTCCAGTAAACGATCATTTTATAATTGGAGTTTACCAAGGTACTTTATCAGAATTTGATATGTTAATTCGTTATCGACAGTTAATTAATGGCCAATGGTCCAAAGTACGAACTCCAAAACATATTCATTGGGCAGTTGATATTTTAATAAAGCAATATGAAAACCCTAATGAGACAAATAATTTTATCCAATTTCTCCTAAACTATTGGAATACAGTTCAACCAATAACAAGTGAAGAAGAAAGACAAAAATTACTTGATATTGATAAATTGAAAGCTGAAGTAAATGAAGAAGCAAAGTCTTACGATAGACTTGCAAATATTGGAGAATATAGTATTAAATTTCTTCTGCTTCTCGCAAAATTATTAATGTATCAGGAAAAAACAAACTATCATCAAGCTTATATGTTTAAAAATCTGTTGGAACAATTAAAAAATAGTTCTGATATTTTTTCAGTTGTGTCTACAGCTACGCACCGTTAATGATAAAATCTTACTATCGTTCTAAAAATCTTGATTTTACTCTTGCCCATGGGAATACATTAGATTTACTTCCAAATATAAATTTCAAATTCAATATGATTTTTGCGGATCCACCCTATTTCTTAAGCAATGGCGGTATTTCCGTCCAAAGCGGCAAACAAGTTTCAGTAAACAAAGGTAAATGGGATAAGTCGCAAGGTTTTGAAAAAGACAACGAGTTTAACAAGGAATGGCTTTCTCTATGCCGAGAAAAGCTAACCGATGACGGGACAATTTGGGTTTCTGGAACATTTCATAACATTTTCTCTGTCGCCCAACAGATGACGGAGTTAGGATACAAAATACTTAATTGTATTACTTGGCAAAAGACTAATCCACCTCCTAATCTTTCATGCCGATACTTTACACATTCAACCGAATTTATATTATGGGCAAGAAAGTCTCAAAAATCGAAACATTACTTTAATTACAACTTGATGAAAGAAATTAATGGCGGTACTCAAATGCGTGATGTTTGGAACCTTCCCGCAATTGCAAAATGGGAAAAATCTTGTGGTAAACATCCGACGCAAAAACCGCTCCCACTTTTAGCACGCATAATACTTGCTTCAACAAAAGAGAATGAATGGATCCTGGATCCGTTTACTGGAAGTTCAACAACAGGAATAGCTGCCTCATTGTTGGGAAGAAGATTTTTAGGTTTAGATCAAGAAGTCGAATTTTTAAAAATCTCAAAACAACGAAGAGAAGAAATAGAAGATATAAAAATCAGGACAGATTATATGCAAAGAATTGCAAAATATACTGACCAGAAGATAGCTCAAATTCTTGAAGTTTGTGAACCAGAAAAGTATTATGGCATTGATCTGCCTATAAAATAAATCCCTAACGCTTTGAGAAGGCATACACCATGACCAACATGACTACGGGCGGTATTTCAAAACACCTTATCGTCTACGCAATTCCGCTTATTCTCGGAAACTTTTTTCAGCTCACATACAACGCAGTAGACTCAATCATACTCGGCCGCTTTGCCGGCAAGGATTGTCTTGCCGCAGTCGGTGTTGCAAATCCGATTATGAACATCATGATTTTCTTTATCGTCGGCATCTGCCTCGGAGCCGGAATTCTCATGTCAGAATTTTACGGTGCCGGTAAAAATGAAAAGCTCAAGAACGAAATAAGCACAACAATCGCAATCGGTTTTATCTTCACGCTCATCGTCAGCGTCATCTGTTTTATTTTTGTTAAGCCTATTCTCTATGCAATCCGCACACCCGAAGAACTGATTCCTCTCACATCGCAGTATCTGCGCATTGTGTTTGCCGGACTCATTTTTACATTCTTCTACAATGTGTTTGCATGCACGCTCCGCGCAGTCGGCGACTCACTCACACCGATTATCTGCGTCAGCATCAGCGCAGTTCTCAACGCTATTCTGGACTACGTCCTCGTTGCAATCTATCACCTCGACATGGCAGGCGCCGCATACGCAACAATTGCGTCACAGGCAATATCATGCATACTCTGCGTCATATACGTCTATATGAAAGAGCCACTGCTCGCAGTCAAACCACGCGAGTTCCATGTAGAACCTGTTCTTGTTAAGCAGACAATAAACTACAGCTGGGCAACCGCGATGCAGCAGACAGTTCTCTATGTAGGAAAATTATTAATTCAGAGCGCAGTCAATCCGCTCGGCGTCGACGCAATCGCCACATTCAACGCAGGCACAAAAATCGACGACTTCAGCTATCAGCCTGAGCAGAGCATCGCGCATGCAATGACAACATTCATCGCGCAGAACAGAGGCGCCGGCAAGCGCGACCGCGAGATGAAAGGATTCCGCACCGGCATGAAACTTGAGCTTCTGTACGCCGTCGGCATCTGTCTTATCGCAGTCATCGGCGGACGATGGCTCATCTGGCTGTTCGCCGGAAATGCAGAGCAGAATGTTATCGATATGGGAACAAAATATCTTTTCTGGATGGGCTTGTTCTATTTCTGGCCCGCAACAACAAACGGCATTCAAGGCTTTTTCCGCGGACTCGGCGACATGAAAGTCACACTGATTTCAACAACAGTGCAGATTATTGCCCGCGTAGGATTCTCCTATCTTCTTGCGCCCCAATTCGGAATTATCGGCGTAGCGTTCGCCTGTCTGGCCGGCTGGGTCGTAATGCTTCTCTACGAATTCCCCGTCTGGTTAAAGACCTGGAAAAAGATGAAAGCAGAAACCATCCCCGCCTAAAATAAAACAAAGCTGTAAGAACACAACACCAATCAACAAAAACCCAAAAGACGAGCCTGAAGAACACTGCCACAAAAAAAGACAGGGCGGAGTCCGGGTTCGTGCCAGCCTGAGATTTTGCTTACTGGCATCATCGAAGGCTGGTACGGTTCCGGACGGGAGCCCTGTCTTTTTTTTGTGTGTGATAACTAAAAGTTAGTCTTTTGCGTTTTTGTACGCATCGAACTCCGCCAGCATTTCGGGGTTCTTGTTTTTATCACAGAGGCTTACGATAACTGCAAAAAGCAGACAAAGTGCAAAGCCCGGAATGATTTCATAAAGATCGAAAATCGGTGCAGCACCTTTAAGAGAATGCCATACAACGACCGTCACTGCGCCAACAATAATTCCGGCGAGCGCACCGTTGCGTGTTGTCTTTCTCCAGAAAAGTGCAAGCAGAACGAGCGGACCGAATGCAGCGCCGAATCCTGCCCATGCATAGCTTACGAGTCCGAAAATTGAACTGTTCGGGTCGAGTGCAATTACAAATGCGATTGCTGCAATCACAAGAACAGTAATGCGGCTTACCCACACTATTTCTTTTTCACTGCTGCCTTTATGCAGAATGTCTGAATAAAAGTCATTAGCAAATGCAGAGGCAGCAACAAGAAGCTGTGAGTCAGCAGTGCTCATTGCAGCAGCAAGGATTGCACAGAGGAATACACCGCCGATAAATGCGGGGAACATTCCTTTGAATGCTTCAATAACAACTGTTTCCTGCGCACCAGCAGCAAGAGGCGGAACGATGTATGCTGTTCCGAATGCACCGATAACAAGAGCACCAATAAATGCGATTGTTACCCAGATGATTGCGATGCGGCGGCTTGCCTTAACATCGTCTGCTGAGCGGAGGCTCATAAAGCGGACGAGAATGTGCGGCATACCAAAGTAGCCGAGTCCCCAACCGAGCGCAGATATAATTGCCATAGGCCCAAAGCCGTTTCCCGCAATGAACGGATTCAGAAACTGCTTGCCGTCTTTTCCGACGCTCTGTGCAAACAGTCCGACTTTTTCGACAGCCTGTGCCGGTCCGCCAAGAACTACAATCAGAACGATTGATGTAATAACAAGAGCCACAAACATGAGTGTGCCCTGAATGAAGTCTGTAGAGCAGACAGCAAGATAGCCGCCCATGAGTGTGTATGCGAGAACAACGACCATACCGATAATAAGTGACGGAACATATGGAACGTTGAATACGCTGTTAATCAGTTTTCCGCAGGCTACAAATCCGCTCGCAGTATAAATTGTGAAGAACACAAGAATACAAATGACAGCCACAAAAGAAATGAGGTGCTTGTCATCCTTAAATCTGTTCGTAAAGAATTCAGGAATGGTGATTGAGTTTCCGCAGCTCTGTGTGTAGCGGCGGAGCGGTTTTGCAACAAACAGCCAGTTGAGGTATGTGCCGAGTTCAAGACCGACTGCAGTCCAGAATGCCTCTTTCATACCGCCAAGATATGCGACTCCTGGAAGCCCCATCATGAGCCAGCCGGACATATCCGAAGCTTCGGCGCTGAGTGCCGACATCCACGGTCCGAGCTTGCGTCCGCCGAGGAAGAAATCTTCTGCACTGTTGTTTTCATCCATGTAGCGCAGACCAAGATAAATCATGAATCCAAGATACAGCACGAATGCGATGAGACGTGCTATCACTGCTGAAGTCATACTTTTACTCCTGCTTAAAAAGTTTTGTCTATTTTATCCTTAATAGTAGTAAATTGAAAAGTAGCCCGTGCCCGAAAATCCCGCTTTTTTATACGTCTGCTGTGCATTTTTGTTCGTTTCTTTTACAAACAACACAATTTTTTTCCCCCGCAGCGTAAATAAGCGCGCAAGATGACTGACGACAATCCCTGCGTATCCGTGCCCGCGCTCTGAAGGAACAGTGTATACGCCGCCAATCTGCACGTAGTTTTTGCCGGTAGCATTTGTCCCGGCTTTTGCCACAACTTTTGTCCCTGCATTGGCACCCGCACTAGTCTTTATAGCAGCAGGTACTCCGCCTGCCGCGCCAGTTTTTATCAGCGCGCACACTGTCTGCGTCTTAAGCGTATGCTCAAGTGTATAGCGTGCAAGCGCAGGGTCAAATGAATGCCCTTCAAACAGCACTTCTTCTTTTTCGAATCCTTCCTGGAGCGGGAAAAGCTCGTCGGTCATCGACGGTGTGCATTGCAGAAGTTCAAACCCCTGCGGAATACGCACTGACGGCGTATGAGATGCGTCATATTCCATAAGCTCATATTCAACCTGATGAACAGGAATTCGTGCGCCTGCTTTTTCAATGGCGGCTGCAATCACCCTTGTTCCTCCGCGTTCGCCGAGAATGCTGAACAAATTTTTTATGCGCCCGGACTGTGTGAAGAATTTTTCAATCGACTGATATTCAGCAGCCTGTTCTGCCGTGCCAATAGTTTTTTGTCCGCTCTGTTTTAAAAAGAAATCTGGAAGACAATGAAGTATCTGACCGCCCGGTGATACTGAAATTACACCACGAATTTTTTCTTTATCAACAACTACACATGGTATAAGTTCACCCGTTATTACATGACTTATTAATGTAACGCATGATCTTTCATATTGAGTGAGAAATTTAATAATTATACTTTGCTGATCCGAGGACGAAGTGATTACTGTCATTGAAGTAAATCAAAGCCCGGCCGCCGGAACAGGCTTACCAAGCAAATATCCTTGAATATAGTCACAGTTATATGAAACAAGAATGTCAAACTGATCAGTTGTCTCAACACCTTCTGCTACAACTTTAAGCCCAAGCTGATGAGACATCACAATTATCGTGCGGACAATATCCTGGTCATTGCCAGCCTGAGTAATTGTATCGACAAAAGATTTATCGATTTTGACAGTATCAAGCGGCAATGAACGAAGATACCTAAGTGATGAATAACCAGTGCCAAAATCATCAAGTGCAAGACGAATTCCTTTATCGCGAAGCTGCTTCATTACTTGTCCAGTCAATTCCGGCGACTTGATGAACACGCTTTCCGTAATTTCAATTTCGAGGTTATGCGGATTCATTTTGGTCAAAGCAAGAATATCATCGAGACCGTGAAGAAAATTTTCATCTCTGAACTGTACAACAGAAATATTGACGGAAAGGACAGGCGGTTTGTCATATGTGTTCATAATCTTACCGTATTCGGTAAATGCGCGTGCAAACATCCATCTGCTTATTTCTATAATAGTTCCGTTTTCCTCGGCAATCGGAATAAATTCCGAAGGAGGAATTCTTCCAAAAAGACGTGAATCCCATCTGAGTAAAACTTCAAATCCGCGAAGCTTCTTATCCGGAATCGAGAACTGCGGCCGATATTCAAGCGAAAGCTCGCCGTTGCCGATTGCAAGACGAAGGTTCTGCTCAAGCTGGACTCGCCGCGAAACAATCTTCTGCAGTTGTTCATCAAAAACAAATCCGCGGTTCTTGCCAGAGTTTTTCGCCTGATACATTGCCATATCAGACTGCTTGAGCAATGAAGTAACAGAGTCTCCGTTTTCCGGATAGCGGGCAAGTCCAAAACTTGCTGTACACGTATATGTGCGCTCGCCTACAAGAAATGGAACAGAAACAGCTTTTATTAATTTTTCAAGATATGCATTTAATTGCGCATACTCTGTTTTTTCAGGAGAAACAAGAAGAAATTCATCGCCGCCCATACGGCCCAGAACGTCACCTTTTTGCAGAACAGTCGAAAGATTGTGCACAACTTCATTCAGAAATACGTCGCCGATCTGATGTCCGAGCGAATCATTAATAAGCTTAAAGTTATCAAGATCAATGAATACAACAGAAAAGGACGGCACGCGTTTTGGCCCGGAAATAAAATTCGTGATAATTGTGTGCATCATCTTTCGGTTCGGAAGACCAGTAAGATCGTCAGTCAGCACTGTTTTATGAAGCTGCTCAACAACATGCTTCATATCATTGTCGTGCCGGTAAATAACGACAGAAAGAAAAATAGCCATGCAATAAATAAGAATACCAGGAATCGACGAATACTGCTTACAATAAAAAATAATAATCAAAAGAGGAATAAAATGAAATCCGTTCAAACAAAGAGATACAACGAATCCTTTCTTTCCAAAGTGAAGCACCAATTCTATAGTGACAAACAATGCAATCTGCGAAAGCAATCCGCTGATAATTACAACGACAGTTTTTCTTTGTTCGGCAGAACAAGAAGAGCTTGCAATTTGCGGCAGAATGCATAAGACAACGCAACAGATGAGATATAAAGATACAAGCGCTATAAACTGAATTTTTGAACGAATTGAATTCTTAGGAATTTCCTGGACTTCATCCAGCTGCTCGCTTTCTCTTTCCTTTTTTGCCATCAATGAGTCCTACATTAAAGTGCGCCGATCGGAGCCGGCTTTCCCAGATAGTTGCCCTGAATATAATCACAATGATTCTGTACAAGGTATTCGAGCTGATCCGCCGTCTCAACACCTTCAGCGATTACGCCAAGGTCAAGCTGATGAGCCATACCTATAATCGTCCGAACGATATTTTTTCCATCTGGAATAATACCTATAGTATCGACAAAAGATTTGTCAATCTTAACAGTATCAAACGGCAAAGAGCGAAGATAACTGAGGGAAGAATAACCGGTGCCAAAATCATCAAGAGAAATACGCATTCCAGCTTTCTTAAGTTCTGCCAGAATACGCTTTGCAATTTCCGGTGAATTGATGCACACGCTTTCTGTAATTTCAAGCTCCAGATTTTCCGGATCCATGCCGGTATCCTGCACAATATATTTTATGCTTTCCACAAAGTTAGGATCCCTGAACTGTACAACAGAAATATTAACAGAAAGAGTAGGCGGCACTTCGTACTCTTTGATTATTTTCATATACTGGCGGCAAGCTTTCTCAAGAATCCATTTTCCGATTTCAACAATGCTGCCGTTCTCTTCTGCAAGCGGAATAAAATCAAGCGGAGCAATCTGACCAAGCACCTCGGAATCCCAGCGCGCAAGCACTTCAAATCCGCGCAGACGCCGTTCAGGAATTGTATACTGAGGCTGGTACTCAACATACAGTTCATTTTTACCAATCGCATTGTGCAGTTCGCGTTCCATGCACAGCTGATGTTCAAGAGTGCGCTGCATCTCTTCGTCAAAAAATACAATACGGTTTTTACCCTGAGCCTTTGCGCGGTACAAAGCCATCTCAACCTGCTGCAAAAGGACAACCGAAGTATCTGCATCTTTCGGATAGCGGGCAATGCCAAAGCTTGCTGTAATGCGGTATTCTCGGTTTTTATATTTAAACGGCTGCGCAAGAACTCCGCAAATCTGATTGATGTATGTATCAAGTTCCTCTTCTGATTTTCCTCCGGGAATAATCAAAAGAAATTCATCACCGCCCATGCGGCCAACTGTCACCGGTTCTTTTACAAAATTAAGCAGATTGTGAACAACTTCTGTAAGCAGGGCATCGCCAATCTGATGACCGAGCGAATCATTTATCATTTTAAAATTATCAAAATCACAAAGTACAATTGAAAACACCGGAACGCTGTGCGGCCCCGCAATAAGATTATTAACAGTAAGAATTCGTTCCTTGCGGTTCGGCAGTCCCGTCAAATCATCAGTAAAAGCCCAGCGGTGAAGCTGCTCTACATTTTTATCGAGTAAAGAAATTTCCCGCTTAATAATAGTACAGATCAAAACAGCGACAATCGAAATTGCAATTCCAGGAAGCGCAAGATACTGTCTGAATGCAAATGCAGCAAACAAAACCATGATACAATTCGCACCGTTCAGTATCAGCTGCGCCCAGTAACCAGATGAACGGCACGCGGTAACAAGCTCAACAGAATCGAGCAGCTGCAAAAGCCCGATCAGAATTCCAAGAATCGCGATAATCTGAAGTTTGTTAGGATTGATGATGCCTAAAAATCTCTCAGGCCCGGTAACAAGAGTTGGTATCGCGGTCTGAATAAATGCAGCGATGATATAAACTAAAATTAACAGACAAAGAAATACTTTATCTCTTTTGTTTTCATCAATGAGATCGTCCATGCAAACTCCTGCGCGAAAATCAGCCGGTAAAGCACAACCGCCTGACAGATAAAGTATAGCACTACATTTTAGCGATGTAAAATAATCGCAGATTTTATATCGTCACGTTATGCAGCCACTTGCCGGAGCGCACGCGCCAAACACCTACCCCAGTTTTGAGGAGCTGCTCTGTTTCCAGACAGACGTAAATCATCCACGGCGGAAGATGCCACACAAATGCCGCAAGAATGCCGAGCGGAATTGCCACGCACCACATCCAGCCGTTGTCGTCGAGCGCTGCAAAAATGGTGTCTCCACCCGAACGGCAGATGCCTACAATCAGCAGCATATTGAACGCATGAAGCGGATAGAAACACATGAGTACATACATCATTGACTGCGCAATTTTTATGATATACGGCGCCACATTGAAAATGTGAGGGAGCGTAAGTGAAAGCGGAAACAAAAGACTTCCGAACACAGCACCCATCACCGGCATAAACCATGAGAATCTTCCCGCATACGCACGCGCCGCTTCTTCTTCGCCTGCCCCGATTCTTTTTCCGATAATAATTGCAGCGCCGTTTCCCATACCGATGAAAAATACCCATGTAAGCTGATTTACTGTATTTGTAATATTAAAGGCAGCAATCGCGTCAGTACCGGCGTGCGCAAAAATCGAATTCTGAACAGTGATGCCGAGTCCCCACAGTGACTCATTGATAATAACAGGAACAGCGACTTTGAGAAGTTTCGCGGCAAAATCACGCGTGAACGAAAGCATTTCTTTTAATTTTCCAGCCGATTCAAAATGATGCGCATACGGATAAATCAGCGTGACAAGAAGTTCCGCGCCGCGCGCAATTACTGTTGCAACAGCCGCGCCTGCAACTCCGAATGCAGGAATCGAAAAATGAACAGAACCAAATGAAACTGCTGCTCCAAAAATAAAAAGCCAGTTAAAGCAGAAATTAACAACGAGAGAAACTGCTGTCGCTGCCATCGGCAGATGAACATGTTCTGTGCTTCTGAACGCAAGCTGATAGGCAAAACTTACAGCCATAAGCGGATAACTCAGAGCTGCAATGCGAAGGTACCGCGCGCCTTCCGCGACAACTGCAGGGTCATTTGAATACCAGCCGATGATTGTAGAAGGCATCACAAGTCCGCCGGTCATAAACACAAGCGAAACAACGAACGAAGCAGAAAGCGTCATACCAAGCGTGTGCTGAATTCCTGCAATATCTTTTTTACCCCAGAACTGAGCGACAAAAATAGCGCCGCCGCTTGAAATGCCAAACAAAATCATGTTCAGCATAAAAAACACCTGATTTCCAAGTCCGACAGCAGCAATCTCCACGGCACCGAGTCTGCCAACCATAATAGTGTCGAGCATGTTGATAAAAGTTTGCATCAGGTTCTGAAGAATAATCGGAACCGCAATTAAAACGAGCGTGCGGTAAAATCCTTTGAGAAGTGACTTTGAATCTGTAAGTTTCGTTCCGGGCATTGTTGTCATGTAGATAAAAAACCTCTTTGGCAGTTCTGCGAATTGTATCAAAAAGAGAAACAATACTAAAGCACAGCCGTATTACAACGCACCGTGATATACTTCTCAATCAAAAGGAATTGTATGAAATTATCTTTTTCAAAATTATTTTTTTCTTCATGTCTGATTCTTGCCGCAGCTGGCACAGAGCTTTTTCCTGCGCAGCCTGTGCCGTTCTCTGTCAGAGACAATATGTTCAATCAGGCTGACTCCGGCACGCTTGGTCTTCCTTACCCGGAAGGCATAGAAACAAGCACTGTGTGGAGCGCGGAACACGACGGCGATCATTTCTGCAACGGCGCAGTCATCACTTTTTTCAACGGGAAATATTACTGCCAGTGGCAAAGCTCAAAGGATGATGAAGACGCGCCGGACACCCATGTCATGTACAGCACGAGCAGCGATGCAGTTTCATGGAGCACGCCGCGCATTCTCTGCCCCGCGCTAAGCCCATCATCGTCATCGGCGGGCGCATACCGTTCTTCTGGCGGCTGGATTGTATGCAGCAGCACTGCTGACGCCGATAACACAGCAGTTGCGGGTACTGCCGCTGTTTCAAACGGCACTGCGCGAAAAGGAACACAAGCGCCTGCTGCTATGCTTACGGCGTTGATTAACGAGTGGCCCGCAGACATAACTCCGCGCGGAGGACGCACATTGTACATGACAACGCGCGACGGCATTCATTGGACTGAGCCAAAGCCTGTGACTATGAAAGACGGCTCGCCTCTCAACGCTGTCTTTGAGCAGGACCCGCACATCATAAGCGGCGGCAGAATTATCGGCGCAGCGCATTTTCAGCCGGGACTTTTCGTTTCTCCCATATATACTGATGATCCCACAGGAACGGGTGGCTGGGTGCGCGCAAAGTTCACAGCGCACGACAGCGGTTCCAGCACATCTGTCGAGATGGAGCCAAGCTTGTTTGTCAATTCCAGCGGAAATATCGTGATGATTTTCCGTGACCAAAACAGTTCATTCGTAAAACTTGCGTCGGTAAGCACAGACCGCGGAGAATCATGGACACCCGCGGTAAAAACAGCGATGCCGGATGCGCGCACAAAACAGAGCGCCGGAAATTTTGACGACGGCACATCATTTATGGTCGGAAACCCGGTGAACAGCAAAATGCGCATCCCCCTCGCCGTGACTCTCAGCAAAGACGGTATGCGGTTCGACTCATCATATCTTCTCCGAAGCGCACAGAGCGAAAACTCAGGAAACTCACAGAACCCTCATGTAGAGCGGCTCGAAGTGAAGTTCCCTGGAAAAGCGAAAAAACCGGGATTTCATTACCCGAAGTCATTTGTGCATAATGGTTATCTCTTTGTAGTATATACAGAAAGCAAAGAAGCTGTTAAATGTACCCGTATTCCGGTTGTCAGTCTCGAAAAATAATGATACTATATTTGTATTCGATTTCTTTTTAAGAGGTATTCCTATGGCTTCAAAAAATACAACAGTAACAATGTCTGCAACAGAAAAAGCTGCAGCACGCGATGCAAAAAGCGCCGCTGAACAGGCAAAATTCGACAAACTCCCTGTTTTCACACAGCTTATGGCTGGAGTCGGCACACTTCTTCTTGTTGCCGTAGTGGGATTTGCAGTTTTGTTCGCAATCGATATTCTGTTCCTTGACTGGGATCCGATTGCAAGACTTATCGGACTCATCACCGAGTAACAGCGTATACACAGTTTTTCTCTATATAAAATAAAAGTGCTATAAAGGCAGCTTTTATAAAAGCACTCTTCACGTTGTCTATTCCCAACGAAGAGTGCTTTTTTTATCTCCTCGTCTTGTATTCGTTTTTCCATGATATACTGAATACAGGAGAGACCATGAGATCATCTTGCAAAAAATGTCGCGCGCTTTTATTTGCAGCTGTCATTATTGTCTTTTTTAACAGCGCAAACACTTCTGCATTTTCTTTAGAGAACAAAAACTCCCGCAAAACAGTCCGCATTGGGCTTCAGGATACAGACACCGTAAATCCTACCGGCGGAGACAACCGTATAATCGCCTTTATAAAGGACTATGCCCAGGCAATTGCAGACTATGCAGGATGGAACTGCATCTATGTTCCGGGTGCATGGGAAGATTGCCTCGCGCGCGAAAGAGAAGGTACTATCGATATTCTGTTCGATGTCTCAATGACAGAAGAACGCCAGAAATATTTCAACTATTCATCGGAATCGATGGGTACAGAGATGTCGATTCTTTACGGCTGCCACAACACAAAATACAAATACAATGATTTTAAGCGCTTCAACGGAATGAAAGTTGCATGTGAAAAAGGAAGCACAATACCTGTTTCGTTTGCGGAATATGCACAGCAGAACGGATTTTCTTTTACGCCCGTTTATTATGAAAGCGGCGCAGTTATGTTCAACGCTCTCCGCAAAGGTGAAGTCGATACGCTTATCCAGACGAATTTCTATGATGCGCCAGAAGAATTTGTTATGCTTGCAAAATGCAATCCAAGCCCCGTGTACATCGTCACGCCAAAGGCTGATAAAAAACTCAAGGCTGAACTAGACAACGCAATGACCCAGCTTTTCTCGTTTAACCCTCGTTTCAACGCAGATATTTATCAATATCATTTCGGTACATCAGCAACACTCATAACCGGTTATACAACAGAAGAAGAATCATACATGGCGTCTCATCCGACTGTTAATGTCTATTACGAAACAACATGGGAGCCTTTTGAATATCAGCGGCAGGGAAAAGCGGCAGGAATTACACCCGACATTATCCGCGCAATCGGCAAGGATACGGGAATCAGATTCGAGTTTATGCTTACACCTTCAACGAAAGATGTGTACAACTCTATTGTCGATCATCCGAACGATGCAGTCATGGCAGTGAGCTACGACTATTCGTGGGCAAACAAACACGATCTTCTTGTAACTCAGCCATACATCATTGGATCAGTGATGCGCGTTACGAAAACACAGGGAATAGAACCAAAGTCTGTCGCTGTTGTTAAGGACGGATATCTTGAGCATCAGATTCACGCAGTTTATCCAAATCTTGAGGAGAAGCCGTTTCTTACTTTTGCAGAATGCCTTGCTTCTGTTTCTAAAGGTGATTCGGACTGCGTGTTTCTTAATTATTATCAGGCGGGATTCTACCGCTCTCTTGAAAAGTACAGCGAGTTCAGCTATCAGCCGGACAGAAATATCACACAGAATATTTCACTCGGCATAACAAAAGATTCCAATCCTGCGCTCTACGGCATTCTCTCAAAATCACTGCAAAGAATTTCTGCAGACACAGTACAAGGAATTCTCAATGAAAACTCGGTGATGGCAGAACCTCTTTCTCTTGGCATTCTCATACGCCGGTATCCGATTCAGACATTCGGCTCAATCGTTTTCACACTTACGCTCATCGGTCTTCTTATTATTCTTATTGTGTACGCGAGCATCCGCAGAAAGCAGAGCGTGATTCTCGCCGCCGCAAAAAAAGATGCGGAAAATGCAAACAATGCAAAGTCAGAATTTCTCTCGCGCATGAGCCATGATATTCGCACACCGCTTCACGGAATAATGGGAATGACACACATCGCAAAAGAACAGCAGAATCCGCCGAAGACAAAAGACTGTCTGGAAAAAATCGACAAGTCATCTCACTTCCTCATGGGTCTCGTAAACGATATTCTCGACATGTCTAAAATGGAAAGCGGAAAAATTGAACTTCATCCGGAACCATATCGCGCGGAAGACTTCAACACGTATCTCGATGCCGTTATCAGACCTCTGTGCGAAGGCAAAAACCAAAAATTAATAATTGATGCAGTGCGTGTTCCTGGATTCTCTCCGTGTGTCGACATTCTGCGGACAAATCAAATTTTCTTCAACCTTTTTTCCAACGCCGTTAAATATACGCCTGAGGGCGGAACAATTACGTGCACACTGCGAGAAACAAAGACAGAAGGCAATAAGCTCGTGGTGACGTTCGACATTAGCGATACAGGAATAGGCATGAGCGAGCAGTTCCAAAAAGTTTTGTTTGAACCGTTCACGCAGGAAAACAGAGAAAGCAATACAGAAATTCACGGCAGCGGACTCGGACTTGCAATTGTTAAGAAGTTCACCGAAGCGATGGGCGGAACAATAAGCGTAAAAAGCAGACTGAATGAAGGAACGACGTTCACCGTTACACTTGTCGCCGAATGCAAGGCTGATGTTCTTGAAAAAGAAGCGCAGGAAAAAGCTGACTCATCATTCTCAAGGCTGGCGGGAAAACATATTCTTTTGTGCGAAGACCATCCGTTGAATCAGGAAATAGCAAAGGCATTGCTCGAAGAAAAGAAAATGTTTGTGGACATCGCAGACAACGGACAAATCGGGCTTGAAAAATTCAAACGGTCGCCGCCTGGTTTTTACGACGCAATTCTCATGGATATCCGTATGCCGGTAATGGATGGATACGAAGCGGCAAAAGCAATCCGCACGCTTGCCAGAAAAGACTCAGCGACTGTGCCGATTATAGCGATGACAGCCGATGCGTTTACCGGCGACATGGCAAAGTGCACGCAGGCGGGCATGAACGGTCACATCACAAAACCGATTGATCCGAACAAACTGTACGAAGCGCTTATTTAAAACACAGACGCAACACTATTTGAGTATCCGGTACATCGGTGATTCGCCGGGGTGCAGCTCAAGAACATGCTTTTCGCACGGCAGCACTTCTGTAGGATCATGCGTTACATGAAGAAGCGTTGTTGTTCCAGTCTCTGCAACTGTTTCAAGCAAATCAAGAATTTTCTGACGGAACTGTTCATCAAGACCATGGCACGGTTCGTCAAGGATGAGAACTTTTGGCTGCTTGATTGCCGCGCGTATTATTAATATTGCTCTCTGTTCGCCGTAACTAAGGCTGGAGAATGTCTCGTGCTCGCGTCCTTCAAAGCCTGCAAGTTTAAGCCACCGCGCAGCTGCCGCAATCTCTACGTCTGTACGCTGCTCATACAAGCCGATTGAGTCGTGATAGCCGGAAATGATGACGCCTTCAAGGTCAGTGCCGCCGACCATCCGGTACTCTACATGAAGACGATAGCTCACGATGCCAAGCTGTGCTTTTATTTCCCACAGAGTTTCGCCTGTACCGCGCTTTCTTCCGAACAGCCACACATCGTTTTTAAACACCTGCATGTTGTCGCCGGTAATCAGTTCGAGCAGCGTCGTTTTTCCGCTGCCGTTCGGACCGCGGATAAGCCAGTGCTCGCCGGGCATAACACTCCAGTTTAAATCTTTTAAAACCTGATGATCTTCCCAGCCGACATTCACATTGTTCATCTGAATAAGCGTTGTCTCGCCCGCAGGCTTTTCATTGCGAAGAACTTCCGTTTCCTTTGAAATAGTGTTCAGTTCGCCGATGAATGCAGCTTTATCAGCATCACGCGTTTCAGCAGACTTAGCTTCGCGCGTCTTAACAATTTTTTCATATTCAGCTTTTGTTCCGCGGAAAGAAATTTTGTTATCCGTGAATTCGAGCACGTGTGTAATTGTCTCTGGAATTTCTGTATAGCGTTCCATGCCAAGAATGATTCTTGTCGTGTCGCTCTTTTCATCAGCAGAAAGCTGACGTCCGACAACCGTCTGAAAGAATTCGCGAAGCACCGTGCGGCTTGTAACATCAAGCCCCGCAAACGGATCGCTTAAAATTAATAATTTTTTTCCGGAAAGAAGAGCGCGGCACAACAGTGTCCGTCTGATTTCTCCCGTCGACATAAACTTAAGTCCGCGGTCAAGAATTTTTTCGATGCCGCACAGTTTTACTTCAGGGAGCGTTTCGAGTCTTGCAGCAATCGGCGGGAGCGGGTCGTGGCGATGGAGTGCATCAGGTCCGCCGAGCACTTCGCATATAAAGCGGCGGCCAGTCCGTCCTTCATCAGGATGATCCATGATTTCCGACTCATCGAGATCGCGCTCTTCTTCAATCAGACTTGCAGCGCGCTCAAGAGAAACTATTTCTGCGGAATCCTTAAATACAGAGGAATACAGAGGCACTGCCGCCGGGTCAGAAAATCCCGCGGAGCCTTCTCCATTTGCAAGCGCAGCTTTTGTTTCCTGCGGCTCATTCGGAGCAATTTCTTTTTCACCTGCAAGCGCGCGAAGAAAATTCGCTTTTCCGCCGCCGTTCGGTCCGATAACGAGCCATGCTTCGCCCGTCTTCATCGTCCAGCTTATGTTTGGAATATATGTGCCGTGTAAATCGTGCACATTGCAGTTCTGAATAGAAATCAAATGGTTATTGCTCATCATGATGCGCGAAGTATAGCGCGTTTTGCATACTTATTAAAGTATCTGCAGTATCACTTAAGTGACTGCAGCCTACCTTTTATATCAATACGATTATATTTTAGAGTTTTATTTTATAAAAAACACACATATAATCTGTAGTAATTGTACATACGGACTGTCATGTCCGCAAAATGGAGGATTCAATGAACTATTTCTTCAAGAAAACGCTTGGCATTGCTGCGGCGCTTACACTCAGCGCACTTTGCTTTGCAGAAGGAAGCAAGGAGTATCAGAAAACGGCTATCAATTCACCTGACCGGTCAATGCCGGTATTCTACGAAGCACTCAAAGCCCGCATGCCTTTCACCATGGGATGGAAAGACGGTGCTGACCCTGCCGCATGGAAATCTGCAGGCGTCGCAAAAGCACGCGAAATAATGACTCCGTATAAAGATGACACACCGTTCGACATGGTCGTCATCGACAAAGAGAACCGCGGCTCTTACATCGCGGAAAAAATCGTATACAACGCAAGCTCAGACAGCCGCTGCCTTGCATACCTTCTCATTCCGAAAGGAAAAAAGAATGAAACATTCCCGGCTGCTCTTATGCTCCACGATCACGGAAGCAAATTTGTAATCGGCAAGGAAAAAATGGTAAAACCGTTCGGCAAAACTGATGACGATGCAGCAAAGCTCAAGGAATCCGATGCATGGGCTCAGCACTTCTTCACCGGCCAGTATCCGGGAGACGAGCTTGCAAAACGCGGCTATGTAGTTCTGAGCATCGATGCATTCGGATGGGGCGACCGCTCTGTTAAAGGATTCAGAACAGAAAGCCAGCAGGCGCTCGCTTGCAACCTTATGAACATGAACACAAGCTTTGCAGCAATTATTGCGCAGGAAGACGTTCGCGCCGCAAAGATGCTTGCAAATCTTCCGCAGGTCGACAAGACCCGCGTTGCCTGCGTCGGATTCAGCATGGGAGCCTTCCGCTCATGGCAGCTTGCAGCTCTCAGTGACGATATTACCGCCGGTGTTGTCATCTGCTGGATGGGCACAATGCAGGGACTCATGGAAATTGACAACAACCAGCTCAAAGGACAGAGCGCATTCAGCATGCTTCACCCTGGAATTGCCCAGTATCTCGACTACCCTGATGTTGCAGGACTTGCAGCTCCAAAACCAATGCTGTTCTACAACGGCGAAATGGACGGATTGTTCCCGCTCGAAAGCGTGAATGCGGCATATGCGAAGATGCATGCAATCTGGAAGGCAAACGGTGCGGAAGACAAACTCCACACAGAAATCATTCCGAAAGGCCTGCACGAATTCTTAGCCCCGCAGCAGAAGTCAGCATACGACTGGCTCGATGCGCAGTTTAAGAAATAATCGTAGGTTTACATTACATAAGTGTGCACTTATGAGGCACCAAGGAGAGGTCTCCTTGGAATCTCCTTTTGGGGAGAGAGAAGAGCCCTACTTCGAAGTTGTGAAAGCAGCGACAGGGATGTCGCTCCCGCACCGCCGACTACACACGCGGCTTGCTTGCAAGCCGGTAAACCCAAACAGCAGGATCCAGGGATGTGCCCTGGTCGTGCCGGGAAGATTGGGAGTCTGGGGGAAAGGAACCCTCGCTTCGAAGTAGGGGGCTTCCTTTCCCCCAGATTCGGGTCAAGGGGCAGTCGCCCCTTGTGCCATTCAAGGTGCAAACCTTGATGCCCACGGATGCACATTCGCTGGCTGAAGTTCACGCTTTAAGTTGCTATTACTCTAAATTGCTCCGCAATTTAATCGTACGATTGTTCTAAAATTCCCCGCTATGTAAAATTTCGTCTACCGCTTTTCTGATTCTCCGGGTAGACTCGCTGCCGGTAATCTGTTTTTTTTCGATAAAGCCGACCTCGTAATAACCGAGCGCATTTCCGGCGGCGTGGCTTGTAAATCCGTTTATATACGGTCCGTTCGTAAGCACAATGTGAGGCACAAGTCCGATTCCCAGTCCAAGCTGGACGAGCGCCATAATCGCTTCGTTGCCTTCAGTCTCGGCAGCAATCACCGGCTTAACATTCCGCGACTTAATCCATACATCAAAACGCTCGCGTGCCAGTCCTGTCTTTGGCAGAATAAGCGGCACTGAAGAAACGATGTCCTGCGGACTTCCGCTCACCTTTTCATACGGACCGCCGGTTGCGGCTGCAAACACGAGCGGCGTACGGTGAACAGGCACAGTGTCGAACCCTGCAAATCCTTCTTCCGGAATCGCGGCAACTGCAAGGTCAGCTCTTCCTTCGCGCACTGCAGAAACAGCATCTGCAGGGTCGCCTGTCTGAATCGTCAGATGAATGAGCGGATATTTGGCGGAAAGTTTTTTGAGGAACGGCGGCATGATTGAGTAGCACGCAGTTACAGATGCATAAACTCGGAGTGTCCCTGCGACTTCATCGGCCTTATGAGTAAACGACGAGACAAGTTCTTCCCGCCCTTCAAGACATTTTTTTGCAAACTCAGCAAATGCGGCGCCGTCACTCGTTAGTGAAACTTCGCGGTTGTCGCGGTCAAGAAGAGTCACGCCAGTTTCCTGTTCAAGGCGCGTAATCATCCGGCTCAGTGCGGACGGACTCAAGTTTACTTTTGAGGCGGTGCGCGCAAAATGAAGCGTCTCGGAAAGAGTGACAAATGCCTGCAGTTCAAAAAAGTCCATATGCTCCAGTTTACTCAGATACGTGTGATTAAACCAGACCTTTCTTTTTCTCAAAAGGGGATTTTTGTTTGCGGAAAGTGAGCAACATGGATTATACTATTCAGGATATTCACCCAGCGGTATCGCTGGATGAACATACACATCCCGGAGGACTTTACTTATGAAAAAAACACTTTTGGCAGTTTCACTTGCGGCTATTGCAGCCGCTGCTTTTGCATACGACGATTCCGCATTCATCACACCGATCGGAGCCGTAAAGGAATACACAAAAACAGAATACTCAATCACACAGAAATTCGGTGACTATTATCGTTCACCAAAGGCAATCTACACGCACACGTTCGATGCTTCAGGACTCGAAACTGAATCATCAGAACTCACAAACAAGAACGCTGTTGTTGACCGTCTTGTCTATGAGTATGACGCTTCAAAAAAACGCACAGCGCAGACATGCTTCGATGCTGACGGAAAAATCAGCTGGAAAGTCGTTTCAACATACGATGACAAAGGAAACAAAAAAGACGAGTCTGAATACAATGCAGCAAACGCACTCAAAAACAAATCGATTTATGAATATGTCTCTGATAAAGAAACTGATGAATCATACTACAATGCAGACGGTGCGCTTCTCTGGAAAAGCATCACAAAACTCGATGACCTTAAACGCATTACCGAAATAGACCAGTATTTTGCAGAAGGCAATCTCGACCAGAAACGCGCATACGTATATAACGATGCCGGAAAACTGAGCGAAATCGATTATTATGATGCAACGGGAACATTAAGCAAAAAGACTGTTTACCGTTTTGATGCTAATTCTGTTGTAACAGAAGAACAGACATACAACGGCGCGAACAAACTGACAAACCGCGTTATCTATAAATACGATGCAAGCGGCAACATCATTAAAGCAACAACGTATGCCGTCGCCGACAAATTCGGATCAACGGTAAACGAACTCACAGATATCTGCGAGTACACATACAAGTTTTAATTTAACAAAAAAGGGCACACAATCATGTGCGCCCGTACCAGAGCTGCAACTTAATGAACACACTAAGTTGCAGCAAGTTTGAGATTTACAGGACGTAAATCTCAAACTTAGTAGTTTTCTGCTTTTACCTGGAAGAAGCTCTGCGGATGTCCGCAGACAGGGCAAACGCCAGGTGCTTTTTTACCAACGCAGATGTGGCCGCAGTTAGCGCACTGCCAAATCACGTCGCCGTCTTTGCTGAACACTTTTTCATGCGTTACATTGTCGAGCAGTTTGCGGTAGCGCTCTTCGTGCGTCTTTTCAATCTTTGCAACAGCTTCAAATTTATAAGCGATTGAGTCGAATCCTTCCGCTTTTGCCACCTTTGCAAAATTAGCGTACATATCTGTCCACTCGTAATTTTCGCCGTCAGCAGCTGCAGCAAGGTTTTCTGCGGTTGTTCCGATATCACCATTTTTCTGAAGCAGCTTGAACCACATTTTTGCGTGTTCTTTTTCATTGCCTGCTGTTTCGTCAAAAATTGCGGCAATCTGTTCAAAGCCGTCTTTGCGTGCCTTGCTTGCGAACCAGTTGTATTTATTGCGTGCCATTGATTCTCCGGCCAGCGCTGTCTGCAGGTTCTTTTCTGTCTGTGATCCTTTCAGTTCTTTTGCCATATATAACTCCCATAGGAAAAAATTATGATTTCATACGAAATCTGTTTATATCAGTATATGCATGGAATTCTTAAAAATGCAAACTCGTCTTTTTTTACTACGGAAATATTTTTATAAGCCGATACTTTAAAAGAAGTGGCAGATTTGCATCCGTATTTGACAAGAGAGGGCTTCAAGTCTACCATTATAAGGCACGGTGCGAGGGAAAGTGATATGAAAACAATCGGAATAAAACTGGCAGACGGCTCTTTTTACCCAATCCTGGAAGAAGGCACTCCCAAAAAAAGAATTCTTGA
>LAHS01000130.1_pt1 | contig 44929 bp, 43 predicted proteins | sample 329651 | NCBI WGS metagenome assembly LAHS01 (sample SAMN03275699, study PRJNA271635) | activated sludge metagenome | isolation source: sample C-1 Sludge from hydrolytic chamber (first chamber) of Anaerobic...
ATCAGGCAATAATAAGAAAAAAACAAAATGATGAAACAATAGCGAGCCGAGCTCTCTGCATATATCCCCCAAGATGCTTTTAACAGAAGCAGATGTATATCATAATAGTATGAAAATGCGCTAAAAGAAAGGTAATGACCCCCTCTCTTGACTAAAAAGTGTGATGTGTCTATATTGCCTATATAATTACTAGGTAATTGGGGGTTATTATGAAAAAATCATTTTTAATAGCTTTTGCAGCTGTTTCCGCTCTTGTTTTAACAGTTGCCGGCTGCACCAAAAAAACAGCTTCTGCCGAACAGACATCTGCAGACGGACAGACTGGTGCTGCAGAGACAACGGCTGTTCCTGATAATGCTGATGCACGCACTATTTATGTGGCGCATACACAGACGTATGTTCCGTACGTGTTTGTTGACGACAAAGGCGCTTCTGACGGTTTTGAAGTTGCGGTTTGGAAAGAAATCGACAAAATGTATCCGCAGTATAAAGTGCAGTTTGTGCCGACATCAGATGATGATCTGCTCATCGGCGTTGAAACAGGAAAATATAATGCAGGTGTAAAAGGCGCATGGTCTACCGAAGAGCGCCGCGCAAAATACTTGTTCCCCAAAAACTACATCGGTGCAAGCGTGATTGGACTCACATTCCGCAGCGAAAATAAAGACAAGATTCACGATCTCGAAAGCTTTGCAAAATTCAGCGGAAAGCTCGTTCCGATTTCTCCCCAGTCTGCACAGTATTCTATTATTACAGACTTCAACAAAGCTCATCCCGATGCACAGATAAAACTCGTGCCGTCAGAAGTATTCAACATTCCTGAATCATACACATGGGTTCTGGAAAAAAGATACGACGGATTCTTCGACCTGCAGGTTGCATACAAACGCAATGTGCTTGCGGAAGACGGCGCATATCATCAGTTTGCTGACAAGCTCGATTACGTTGTGTATCAGGCGATTCCGACATGGCCGCTCTTTAACAAGAATGAGCAGCAGCTTGCTGATGACTTTGACGCTGCGATTGTAAAACTGCACGAGAACGGAACATACACTGCGCTTGCGAACAAGTATTTTGGTGAAGATGTTTCAAAATACGTGCAGAAGTAGTATGATTCTCGAGTCATGCGTCCGTTTGATCCGGCATTCATTGCAAAATCATTTTTAATTCTTGTACCGTTCATTGGACGCACGCTGCTGGTGATGTTTCTTTCGATCATCTTCGGCAGCGCGCTCGGTGCGCTTCTTGCATGGGCGCGTCTGAGCCATTCAAAAATAGCGCGTGCTGCCGCTGCCGTGTACGTTCATCTGATACGGTGCACTCCTTCAATAGTCCTTTTGTTTATCATCTATTACGGATTTCCAAAACTTGTTCAGATTTTTACCGGAGTTCACACCGGCTATAACGGGAAACTTGTGTATGTTACCGTGACGCTTTCGCTTCTGTTTGCGGCAGCTATGTGCGAATTGTTCCGCTCGTCATACGACTCAGTTGATAAAGGTCAGCGTGATGCCGCATATTGCTGCGGTCTTACGCCGTTTCAGACTGCATGTGAAATTATTATTCCTCAGGCGCTTACGTCGGCTATTCCTGTTTTTTGCAACGAAGTGATTGCCTTGTTAAAACAGGGCGCACTGGCATTTACAATTGGTTTTATCGATTTGATGGGAGAAACCGATGTTCTGATTGCGCGCAATTACGGAGCGCACGGTCTCGAAACATACATCGCGCTTGCGGCTATATACTGGGCGCTTGCAATTATCATTGAACAGATTGCTGCTGTTGCTGAACGAAAATCTTCGCGTGGCAAATCGCTTCCGGGAAGCAGGGACGACAGTTCATGGACTTAAATTTTTCGTTCCTTGCGCACACATTTGTTCTCGCGCTGCGGGGCATACCTGTTTCACTCGGCATCACATTCGTATCGCTCATGCTCGCGCTTATCCCTGCTTATTTTATGGCGCTTGCGCGTCTGTATCATGTTAAAGTTATATCACAAGTATGCTCGCTTCTCGTGTCGTTCATTCGTGGTACTCCGATTGTTGTTCAAATATTATTAATTTACAGTCTGATGCCTAGTCTTATTAATATGATCGTTCTCAAATGCGGCATTCCTTTTAATGTGTTTGAGCTGAATCCTGCTGTGTATGCGATAATTGTATTTACACTTCATGCATGTGTGATGATGAGCGAAGTAATACGCGGTGCAATTACAACAGTAGACAGAAGCCAGCTCGATGCGGCGCGTGCGCTTGGAATGAGAACACTGATGGCTTTTCGTCTCGTTATTATGCCGCAGGCGGTTGTGGCGGCAATCCCCAACCTCGGAACGCTTACACTTACACTTTTTAAAGAAACATCGCTTTTATTTTTGATGACGGTAAAAGATATTACAGCGATTGCAAAAATAGAGGCGAGCTATGGATATAATTATATTGAAGCGTATGCCGATATATTTGTGATTTATTTGATTGTGGGTTCTGCGATTCAGCTCGTGTTTTATATTGTGGAAAAAATTGTTACTAGAAAATAATTATTAATAAGTGATACTCGTCTTATTTTCTTCCGACAAGCACTTTGAATTTTACGCCGAATAACCATCCTTCTTGGGAATACGTTACATCGTTGTAGAGATTGTCGCTGTTAGAAATGAGGAACTGCCAGCCATTGTAAATGTCAAACATGAGACCGAAGTGTCTTTTGAAGTGTTCGCCGAGCTGAAATGTATGTTTGTATCCGGCAACAGGTCCTATGCAGATGACGGTGTCCTTTGGCGGGTCGGGAACATCACCGCTCCCAAAGTAGTTAAAAAAATCTGTTGAGCATCCGCTGCCTGCATAAAAGCCGGAAAGACCTTTGTTTGAAAAATAATAATTTGCAAACAGTGAGACCCCGACAGATGTGCAGTAGACATCTGGAAGCTCGGTAAAAAAAGTCATGTGACTGAGTCCGCCCTTGATTGAAAAGTGCGGAAAAAACATATATTCGTATGTTATTCCGATTCCCCAGCCATTATTGTCTGCACCGGAAAAAAGATAGCTTGTGTCGATTGAAAAAACGGATCTGAGCTCCGGATCAGCGGTACTTGCGGCAGGTGAATTCTGAATGTCTGTACTTTCCGCTGTTTCTGCCTGAACCGAAAGCACAGACAGAAACAGCATGATAAGTACGAGCGGAAAAAATTTGTTATTCAAAATCACACAGAGAACTGATCGATTTCGCTGCCGATGCGCTGAATCGCATCCTTGAGTTTTTCGGATATGCCGGTGAGCGATGCGCCTGTTGCATTGATTTTCTGTGCGCCTGTCGACATTTCGCCAACGCTGTCTTTCATTACCATCGTTGCATCCTGGAGCCGCTTTACCTCATCAAGTATAGCTTTGTTTCCTTCACTCATTTCTCCGGAAGCATTGCGGACTTCAACAGTGCTGTCGTTCATTGAGTGGAGAGCAGAACCGATTTGCTTAGAACCTTCTGTCTGCTCTTCCATAGCGCTGCGAATTTGTCGTACAAGCTGGTCTGTGTTTTTGATGCTGTCAGAAACAGACTGGAATGTTGCGCTCGATTCCTGCGATGTAGACACAACAGAGCCGATTGACTCTTCGATTTTCTTAAGCTGATCGCCGATTGTCTTTGACTGGAAAGAAGATGTTTCGGAAAGCTTTCTGATTTCATCAGCAACAACGCTGAATCCTTTTCCTGCATCTCCCGCGTGCGCTGCTTCGATAGCAGCGTTCATTGCGAGCAGGTTTGTCTGGCTTGCGATTGAAGCGATTGCCTGGTTTGCCGTCTGAAGCATTTCAGACTGACTTTCAATCTGTGCAATCTGTTCGTTAACATCAGCCTGTTTTGTCGCGCCTTTTGATGCCTGCTTTTCAAGGTCATCAAACGCTGCTGCCATTTTTTCAACAGAATTATTAACGGAAGCAATATTTCCAATCATCTGTTCGACGGCGGCGCTTGCCTGTGTTACACCTGCGGACTGGTTTTCAATCATCTTTTCAAGAGAGGCAATGTTCTGTGCAATTTCTGTAACGGCGCCCGCTGTTTCCTCAACACTTGAGCTTTGATTTGTAATCTGATTGTTGACGCTCTGAATGTTCGCGATGATCTGGGTAATAGCAGCTGCTGTTTCCTGTGTGCCTGCAGCAAGTTCTTCACCGGCCTGAGACAGCTCTGCCTTTGAGCTTTGAATATCCTTCATAATGTCGTGCAGTTTTTCCATGAACTTGTTAAAGCCTTTTGTTACACCGCCGATTTCATCGTTTGAAACAACTTTCATGCGCTGCGTAAGATCCGCGTTGCCAGATGCGATTGTGTTAATTTTCTGTTCGACCTGAGCGAGCGGTTTGAGTGCGAATATGAGGCTGATTGCAACAGTAACGATGAGAATAAGAGCAATTGCAATTGCAAGAATTGTGATTGTGATTCTGAGTGAATCTGCTGCACCGTATACCTGTGTCGCAGGAACAGAAACTCCAAGTGACCATTTAGTGCCCGGAACAGGAGTATATGCAACGAGATCATTTCCCTTATTAAGATTCCGTATCCAGCCTGATCCGCTTTCACCTTTGACCATTGACTGCGCGATTGCAGACAACCCGATAAATCCGTGCGAGTCTGCTTCAAGAAAATTTTGCTGAAGAACAATTGACTTGTCGGGGAATGCGGCAACAACACCGTCGCTTCTGAGCAGTTCTGCATATCCTTCTTTACCGATTGTGATTTTATCAACTGCAGTCTGAAGCGTTTCTGTCGTTATCAGAGCACTGAAAAATCCGACAATTTTTTTATTTGATTTTACTGATTTTGAAACATGATATCCCGAAAGGTTATCCTGAAGAAGTGCCGGATCATCAATGTCCTGTGATTTTTTTTCTTCAACAATTGATTTAAAGAACGGTTCCTGTGAAACATTAACAACCGCGCCTGTATCAGTATATCCCATGCCAGTTGCAGCATCGCAGTACATCACACTCTGGAAGTCGTTACTTCTCACTGATTCATGTGCAACAAGCCAGTCTGCAATTTCCTGTGTTGACGGAAAATCCTTAGAATTTTTTACATTAATAAAATCGGACATCGTGTAAAAACGAAGCTGCTGCATAAACTTGCTGTTCCGGTAAGAAAGACCCTGAGCCTGTGCATCTACGATGCTGGAGCAGAATTCAGTGTAATTCTTTGCCATTGATTTTCGTACTGACCGAACGGAAATAACAGTAAGAACAGAAAAGAGGAAAATGATTTCCACCGCAAGTATAAGACCGAAGCGGAAGGAAAGCTTTGATTTTTTTTCTTTTTTAGATGATACAACTTGGGTGTGATTCGTGTTTACGGTATCCATCGGAAGCTCCTGACAATGCACGATTGGATGTAAACAGCTGACCACGAATGGAAAAACTCTCTAATAAAACTATAAACAGATTAGGAGAAATACGCAAGCGTCTTTATGATTATAAATTTAGAGATAATAAAGAGTTATCGATTATCACGGTGCGACACGCACATCCGCATTGCGAAGACGGATTGCAGCATTGAGATGATCGGAGTCTTCTCTCCAGCCGTAAAGGAAATACGAAACAGGTTCCCAAAGAGCGACCCAGCCGATGATGCTGAACGTTTCCTGAAGAACTTTCATCACTTCATGATCGCTGATCATTCTGCATAATTGACTCAAAACGATGCAGACTGCAAGAAATATAAAGCCGATTACGAGATTGAACCGCCAGCGCATCATTTCACGTTTTTTCTGCAGAAGAATTCCTTTTGTAACGCGTGTAAAATTGTTCGTAATGATTTGTTTTGCCATTTGTGTGTCAGTATTCTTAATATCTTTAAAATGAAGTTCGATAACAAAAGGCTCAGCGGGAGGAAGGTGTTCGATTGATTCGAGAAGATAATCTTCTATAACAAGATTCAGCTTCGATTCTTCAGGTACATGGGGATCATGTTTGTATACCATTTCATTAATATTGTTCAGGGTAATTGGAATTGTTGCCGGTTGTTCCGATCTGTTGATATGCATAAGGATTTTCTGTTCGCGTTTTTTAAGCATGAAAAAAATAGTTTGTTCGATGTCTTTCATAAAATTCAGTATAGCAGAATGAAAAGAAAAAGAGCATAATATAAGCGTATTTACTAAAAAAGGTGAACGACTATGTACGAATCAGGCGAAGACTATCTCGAAGCTATTCTCAGACTCCAGCAGGAAAACGGTTCTGCCCGTTCTGTCGATGTGGCGCATAAACTCAACGTTTCAAAACCGAGCGTAAGCCGCGCAATGGGAATTTTGCAGGAAGGCGGATACATTTCCTTTGCGGATGACAACACAATAAAACTCACTGACACTGGATTTGAAAAAGCGAACGATATATATGGCCGCCATCAGCTGCTTACAAAATTTCTCGTGCAGATAACAGGACTTCCCGAAGAACAGGCGGAAGAGAATGCATGCCGCGTTGAGCACGACATCGACGCTGATGTCGTTGCCGGAATCAAAAAGTGGATGAGAAAAAACACCGCGAAATAAAAAACTTTGGTAATGCATCATTGGCAATACCCGCAGTCTTCATAAGTTGAGAGAATTCCAGTTACTTCGATCCAATCATCATTTTTTAGAGGTGGAAGCTTATTCTTGCAGGCAAATTCAAATCCTGCCATAGAGCCGTCATTGCCGCAGCACCCTGGACCATTCCGGTATACATAATCAACGGAGTGTTTTCCTGATCCAAAATCATATGTGTAATGAGAATAGGCTCCCTGCAGTCTAAGTGTTTTTCCAATGTAATCATCTGGGTTCATAAAATATCATTGATATAGGTGACGTAAAATTTATCGGTCAGTTCAATGATGTGAGTATTTTTTATTTCATTGCTGTTCGTTGAATTATTCGTGGTTTTAGAATTCTGTAATGATGAAGATTCGCTTGTTGTGCACGCAGCTTGCCGTGAATGTTGTTTTTTGGTTAAAGAAGCAAAACATATTCCAACAAGACTTATATCTATTGCGATAATTATTGCAGCGATTATTAGTTTTTTCATTTTATTTTTTCCTTAATGAAACCTGCAGCAGAAAAAATAATGAATGCCATAATATTTACACAGACAACAGCTGCTCCGCTTGGAATTTCATATTTGAATGAAAGAATCATGCCGGTGATGAAACAGATAACCGAAGTGGCTGCGGAAGAAATGGTAACACTAAAGAATGTTTTGAAAATACGCATTGATGTAAGTGCAGGAAAAATAATAAGACTTGAGATAAGCAATGCACCCATCATTCGCATGCCAAGAACGACGGTGAGAGAAGTACAGACTGCAAGTGCTGAATTGTAAAAACCTGTACGAATTCCTGTAGCACGTGCAAATTGTTCATCGAAAGTGATTGCAAATATCTGGAGATAACATACTGTGTACAGTAAAAGAACAAAAATGCTCAGTAGTACAGAAAGATGTGCATCATCCTTTGATAGTGCGAGAATGCTTCCAAACATATAATTGCACACATCGGTATTCATTCCTGTGGTGATCGAAACTGTCATGACACCGATTGCAAGAGCTCCAGCTGAAAGAAGTGCAATTGCTGCGTCTCCGCTTATCTTTGAATTCCGGTCCAGTTTCAGCAACACAAAAGCTGCAATAATACATACAGGTATCGCAACAGCAAGAGGCGCTGCTTTAAGTGCAAAGGCAACAGCGAGCGAACTAAATCCAACATGAGAAAGTCCATCCCCGATCATTGAAAAGTGGCGGAGTGACAGACTTACACCGAGCAGCGCCGCGCAAAGAGAAACAAGAAGACCAACAGAAATTGCGCGTATTATAAACGGATATGAGAACATTTCGATGAGCAAAGATATCATTTTATCTCCTGTGTTTCGGTATTTGTGATATTACTTAAAAAAATCTTGCCTGCATTACTTGATTTATACGCAACTGTTGTACCGAAAAAAAGCTGCGTATGATTTGCAATATGAAGCACATGCGATGCATGAGAGATGACACCTTCAATGTCATGTGAAACCATAATGACAGTCATCCCGTTCTTATTAATTTTATAAATTGATTCGTACATGATCTTTGAAGCTATCGGATCAAGCCCGGCGACTGGCTCATCGAGCAGAATCATTTTTTTTGCCGCACAGAGCGCGCGGGCAAGAAGAACCCGCTGCTGTTGTCCTCCAGAAAGTTCCCTGTAACATTTGTTTTTTAATTCTATAATGTTTAACCTTTCCATCTGTTCTGTGGCACATTGTTTGTCGGAAGCAGTATAGAAAGGCTTGAACCGTGATGTATTAAGTCTTCCGGAAAGCACAATTTCATTAACGCTTGCTGGAAAGTTTCTTTGGATAGCGGACTGTTGCGGCAAGTAGCCAATATCATGAGATGTTAATCCATCACCTGTCAGAATTGTACCTGACGATTGAGATTTTAGATGAAGAAGCGCTTTTATAATTGTTGTTTTACCTGCACCGTTTTCTCCTACAATGCACAGATAATTTCCTTTGTTAACAGAAAAGTTGAGATTTTTAACCGCTGTCTTCCCTTCATACGTGAGTGTTACATTCTGGCAGATGATTTGTGACATTTAATTGTCCTTACTTACTAAGTGTGGATCCAAGAGCTTGTTTTAACGCCGAAACATTTTCTTCCATCTTTGAAAGATATGTTTTGCCGCTTTGAAAGTCTTCTTTTGAAAGATTGTGGCAGCAATGAAACAAGAGTTTTTTTGCGCCGGTCGCTTCACAAACTGTATCCGCCATTTTTTGGTTTGAAAGTTCAATGTAGAATACAAAAGGAATTTTCTCTGTCTTTACTTTATTAATAATAAAAGCGACTGTTGACGCAGAAGGCTCTGTATCTGCTGCACATCCGGGAAAAGCGGCATAGTAATTAAGTCCAAACTCTTCAACAAAATAACGGGCAGGGAATCTGTCTGCAAATACAATTGTCTTGCGTTCTGCATGAGAAACAACATCAGCGAACTCATTATCGATTTTAACAAGCTGGGCAATATAAGAAGCTGTATTTGCTTTATATGCATCAGCATTTGATGGATCAATTACGCATAGTTCATCACACATTTTTTGAACAATAAGCATTACGTTTTTAGGAGACATCCATACATGTTCATCCCATTCAACTTCATCTGCTGTTTCTGTAACAGGTTTAGTGCTGGAAGCATCTTCTTTTTCCGGTTCCATTCCTTCCGGATGAGCTTCTGCGAAAAGTTTTACACAATCAATCATGCGCAGTGCGTGTATCTCTTTATCTGATGATGTAATAAGCTTATCGGCCCATACATCACCTTCTCCTCCTGCATAAATAAAAAAGCTTGAATTCTGAATGCGGATAATGTCTTTTGCAGTTGGTTCCCATGAATGAACTTCAGATCCTGGCGGAAGAAGCATAGTAATACTATCGCCAGTTCCTTTTGTTATTTCACGTGCAAAATCATAAGGTGCAAAAATGGTTGTAACAATGCTGATTTCCTTTGATGATTGTTTTCCCGCAGATGATGTTTTATTTGAACATCCTGTAGTAAAAAATAAAGACGATATAATAAATAATGTGAATGCAAAAATATGCGCTGCACTCTTTTTTAATGACAGTACATATGATAAAGAGTAAAAAATAGATTCCATAAATTAATAGCCTCAAAAATTAATAGTAACTACAGCGAATACTTTCCGTGTTTAGAAAAAGTTCACTGAGAAAAAATAGAAAAAGTGATGTATGTGAGCAAAAGAGAAGAGTGAAGCTCAGTTGGAGAGTTTTATCTTAAGAGAAACAGGACTATTTGAAGAATAATAAGTTTTCTGAATATGAACGGTTAAAACGCTGTGTGAATGGGTGAGAATAGCGCGGAGTGCATGTATAGCAGCTCCCAATGCGAGGACATTAAGAAAAACTCGGCAGATAGCAATTACACGGCATATAGGGCATTGTTCGCCGGGACAATCATGATTTGTTTCGGAAGCTACATAGAAAAGGGAGAAAAGAGTGGCTGCACTTAATAAAATACAGAGTAGTAATGCTGAAAAGCGTTTATGTATCTGCATGGCAACGTCCCTCCCTTATTAAAGATGGCACATAGTAGCACATGGAAATTATTTGTCAATAATAAAGTGAAAAATAATCTATGAAATATTCATAGATAAAGTCATTTAAGAAAAAAATACAAAAAGAGTTGACATGAAAACGGTAGTTAGCATATAGTAACTAAAACAGTTAGCAATAGCTAACAAGTTAGAGTATATATGCGCAGGCTTGTATTTAATGTCTGCACGAGGAGGCTAAAACGATGCCATTGTCGTTAGGTTCCGAAGGAACTGCCTACACAGTAAAAAGAGTAGGCGGGACTGCCGCAGTACGGCAGCATCTGAACGAACTTGGGTTCAACGTGGGTGCACCGGTAACGGTTGTGTCTGCGCTTGACGGGAATATTATCGTGCGGGTAAAGGAATCAAGACTTGCAATCGACCGCGCTATGGCGACGCGAATAATCGTCTGAACAATTCTGTACTCGCATGACTCTATTTGCGAATAAGTACTGATTATTAAAAAACACTCTCTCGCTCAGAAATCTCAGAGCGTGTATGAAAAGGCAGCTGGCTTTTTCACAAGGTGCCGCAAAGGCACAGACACCCCTCACAGGGTGCTCAGCAAGGAGATAGAAATGAAAACATTAAAAGATGTCTCTGTCGGGCAGACGGTTACAGTCAAACGTCTGGACGGGGAAGGTGCGCTCAAGCGCCGTCTCATGGACATGGGATTCACAACTGGCTGTTCAGTGTATGTGCGCAAAGTTGCTCCGCTTGGTGATCCGGTGGAAGTGACGCTGCGCGGTTATGAACTGAGCGTACGCAAAGACGATGCATCGTGCATCCAAATCGCATAAGGAGGCGGATGATGTCTGAAATTAAAATAGCACTCGCGGGAAACCCGAACTGCGGAAAAACGACGATGTTCAATTCGCTTACCGGCGCGAATCAGTATGTTGGAAACTGGCCGGGAGTCACTGTAGAAAAAAAAGAAGGAAAGCTTAAGGGGTCATCTGACGTTATTGTGACAGACCTTCCCGGTATTTATTCGCTTTCACCGTATACACCGGAAGAAGTGGTGAGCCGTGACTATCTTGCGGGAAATGATCCGGCAGTTGTTCTGAATCTTGTTGATGCCACGAACATAGAGCGTAACTTGTACCTGACCACACAGATTCTTGAGCTTGGAAAGCCTGTTGTAATCGCACTGAATATGATTGATGCGATGAAAAAATCAGGTGACAAAATAGATTCAGAAAAACTCGGCGTGGCGCTTGGATGCAAAGTTGTCGAGACGTCCGCGCTTCATGGAACGAATGTAAAGGAAGCCGCCGCTGCCGCGGTGAACGCTGCATCCCGAACCGCAGGCAGTGCGGCATCATTTGAAAACAAAGTTCGCTTTTCACCTGTTCTTGAAAACGCAATCAGCGAAATGGAAAAGTTTGTGCCGTCATCAGTGCCTTTGCATCTTAAACGCTGGACTGCGATCAAACTGCTTGAGCGTGATAAAGTTGTTCTTGAAAGACTTCATCTTTCAGCGCTGAACGCGATGGCTGCTGAAGAAGTAACTGTTAAGCTCGAAAAAATAAAAGACGATGACAGCGAATCGATCATTACGAACGAACGGTATGAATACATAGCGTTAATTTTAAAAGGATGCTACAAAAAATCAGGGAGAACGATGACGTCATCGGATAGAATCGACCGCATCGTTACAAACAGATGGCTTGGCATTCCGATTTTCCTCATCGTTATGTGGGCTGTCTATTATCTTTCTGTAACGACCGTGGGAACGTGGATGACAGATTGGACGAACGATTCGTTTGTTGCAGGTTTCCAGGGTATAGTTCAGGGCTGGATGGAAAAAGGCGGCGCGAATGCCATTCTTACCGACTGTCTTGTTAACGGTGTGATTGGCGGCGTAGGCACTATACTTGGATTCGTTCCGCAGATGTTCCTGCTCTTTCTCCTGCTCTCGATTCTCGAAGACTGCGGATACATGGTGCGCATTGCATTTGTGATGGACCGTGTATTCCGCCGCTTCGGGCTTTCGGGAAAGAGTTTTATTCCGCTCCTTATTTCTTCCGGATGCGGAGTGCCGGGAATTATGGCATCGAAGACAATTGAAAACGACAATGACAGACGGTTGACTATTATGACGACGACATGGGTTCCGTGCGGCGCAAAGCTTCCTGTTATTGCGCTCATGGGTGCGGTGATGATGCAGAATGTTGCCGGCATGAGTTCTTCATGGCTTGCACCGGGAATGTATGCTGTTGGCATTGCGTCTGTTCTCGTTGCGGCAATTATTCTAAAAAAGACAAAAGCATTTCACGGTGATGCAGCGCCGTTTGTTATGGAGCTTCCGCAGTATCATATTCCGCAGCCAAAGACTGTGCTTATGCATACATGGGAACGCACCAAAGCATTCATGTTCAAAGCAGGCACCGTTCTGTTCCTTGCGTGCATCGTGATGTGGTTTTTATCGAGCTATGGATTTTCTGACGGACACTTTGGCCTTGTTGATTCTCCGGACTCTCTGCTTGCTGCAATCGGCAATGTAGTACGCTGGATTTTTGTACCGCTCGGATTTGGCGGTATAAACGGCGGCTGGCAGGCAGCTGCAGCGTCACTTTCCGGCTTCAGTGCAAAGGAAGCGATTGTAGGCACAATGGGTGTTCTGGCAAATGTTGCGGAAGAAAATGCAGAAGAAGCAGGTGCTGTTGCAACAGCAGTAGCCTCATGGTTCCCCACCGTTGCCGCCTCGCTTTCGTTCCTCATTTTTAACTTGCTCGATTCTCCATGCGTTGCCGCAATTTCCGCAATGTCTCACGAGCTCAACAGCAGAAAATGGTTCTGGTTTGCGATTCTGTTCCAGAATGCATTTGCGTACGTGATTGCGCTCTGTGTATATCAGTACGGAATGTGGATTACAGCCGGAGTATTCGGCGCTGGCACTGTCGTTGCGATAGCATTCACGCTTGTTATACTCGTAATGCTGTTCAGACCTGATCCGTATAAAAAACGGTAACGATGATACGGCAGCGCAGAATTAATAATCTGCACTGCCAATACTTATTGCATTATTAATATTATTGAGGATATTACTATGATAGCAAATATTATTGCGGCAGCAGTTATTGCTGGTTTGAGTGTGTTTGCAGTAACGGCTCTTGTTAAAAAGTATCGGATTGCAAAACAGACTGGCAATCCGGGATGCATCGGGTGCTGCGGATGCCGTGGTGCCACACATCGTGCTCATTGTCATTCTGCACAGTCTGAAGTGAAATAGATTATTTTTGACGTTTGTGTATGCCGCTGCTGCTTATGAAGAGTCCTACGAGCATGAGAAAAATGCATGTGAATCCTGCCGCATCCCACGGCGTGAACGGTGAACCGAGTACAAGTGTTCCGATGAGCGCTGCTGTGACAGGCTCTGCAAAACTGAACAGACTTGCACGTTCCGGTCCGATGAGCTTGATGCCGGTCATGTACAGGTTGAAAGCAAGCAGATTACCTACTAGTACGACTACGGCGACTCCGGTCCAGCCTGCTGCATTCGGTGTATAGTCAATTGTCCACGGACGGAATATGAGAGAAAAAAATATTCCGCCCAGAAAGAATGCCCAGCCCTGCATGAGCGGTGTAGGGAAATCCTTTTGCAGCTGACCGGCTGTCATTGAGTATACAACGACAAATCCGGCACAGGCGAGACCTGCAAATAAAGCGATAGGACTTATGGCCATGTTCTTTACGTCACCATGTGTTGTAAGCAGAAAGACTCCTACAATGGCAAGAAGCACGGCGGTGATTTCCAGAATATGCGGCCGTCGTTTTTCCTGGAAGCATGTAATCAGCAGGATGATAGCTGGTGAAACATCCTGCAGAATTGTCGCGGCACCTGCAGACGAGAGATCGATGGTCAGAAAATAGGTGAACTGTGACATGCTGATGCCAAGAATTCCATACACGAGTATCAGCAGCGCAGTCCGCTTTGACTTCCAGACAGAAAACAGAATATGCGGATTTGTGACTGCGTAATAAAGAAGAATGAGTATGCCTGCAGTACCGAGCCGGATTGGAACGAGCCAGTAGACCGGCATGTTCTGCGATGCAAATAGATACTGTCCGGTGCACCCCGAAAATCCCCAGCAGGCACCGCCTGCTATGGCGAACAGTGATCCCTTTATTTTCTGATTCATGCGGGAAGTATACAGACATATTCAGAAGTAAGCAACGAACAGCTTTTTTGGTATTCTGCAGCGGACGAATATTAATGCAGAACGTGCTGAAATAAAAGAGCAGAGGTATACTAAACGTATGAACGTATTCATCGGACTCCTTATTCCATTCCTCGGTACAACACTTGGCGCAGCATGTGTATTCTTTATGAAAAAATCTCTTTCTGCTCGCGTGCAGAAATCGCTGCTTGGATTTGCGTCCGGCGTGATGGTTGCGGCGTCAATCTGGTCGCTCATTATTCCCGCCATGTCAGAATCTTCTCATCTCGGAAAATTTGCGTGTATTCCTGCGGCCATTGGCATTGCGATCGGCATGGGTTTTCTTCTTCTGCTTGATGTTGTTATTCCTCATCTTCACATTGATTCTGACACTCCCGAAGGTCCGCACTCCGGTCTGAGCAAAACGATGAAACTGTTTCTTGCGGTCACGCTTCACAATATTCCGGAAGGCATGGCGCCTGGAATCGTGTTCGCGGGCGTTATAAGCGGATCGTCGGGCATTACGATGAGCGGAGCATTCGCGCTTGCAGTTGGCATTGCAATTCAGAATTTTCCGGAAGGCGCAATTATTTCCATGCCTCTTGCAAGCGAAGGAAACGGAAAACTTAAATCGTTTATCTACGGTACACTTTCGGGAGCGGTTGAACCAGTTGCCGCAGTCTTAACGATTCTGCTCACGAAGCAGCTTGTGCCACTCATGCCATATATGCTTTCGTTTGCAGCGGGCGCAATGCTCTATGTTGTTGTGGAGGAGCTTATACCAGAAGCTTCTGACGGTGAGCACTCGAACTTTGGTGTCGTCGGATTCGCAGTGGGATTCATTCTTATGATGGTGCTCGACGTGATGCTGGGATAAATGAATTAGAATGTAAACCTAAATGCTGTTACAGGTTGACAATTAGCGTTCATTTCGTTACTCTTCGGAATCATGGAAACTAACGAAAATCAGATTCACAATCAGAACGAAAATCAAATTGAGCAAAAAACAAACTCCGGCAAAAAAAGACGGAGCATGGGTATTATTCTTTCAGCACTTTTTGCAGCTCTTATCGCAGCCGGATGCTTTATTCAGATTCCGCTGCCGGGCGGAGTACCGGTTGTTCTTCAGGACATGATGGCTATGCTTTCCGGTATGCTGCTTGGGCCGGTGTACGGAACAATTGCAGTGTTTGTGTTCCTTGTGCTTGGATGCATCGGTCTCCCTGTGTTCTCCGGCAAAGCCGGACTTCATGTTATTATCGGCGGACCAACGGGCGGTTTTCTTATCGGATACCTTCTGGGCGCATTTGCAGCAGGTCTTATTCTTGCACTGCTGCTGCCGTCATCAAAAAAACACGGCGCTGCTAAATCATACATTATTATTTCTGTTGCAGGCTTGATTGCGACTGTCGTTGTTTTTGTTGCCGGCATTATCGGATTTAAACTTGTTACTCACTATGATATGGCGAAGACACTTGCTATTGTCCTTGTTCCGTTCATTCCGGGAAATATTATTAAGCTTGTGCTTATGGTTTTACTGACTAAAAAATTCAGACCAGTGATTGCAAATTACATCGGTTGAACTATATTGGTTAATAAGATATGAGCACTACTTCGCAAAAAGAAAATACAACTGAAACAAATGCGGAAGCAAGCAGTGCAGCCGGAACTGTTGCGCTCGATGTGTCGCACGTAAGCCGTACATTTACAGACGGTACGTGCGCGCTTAGCGATGTTTCTTTTTCAATACACCGGGGAGAGTTTACTGTTATTGCAGGATCAAACGGGTCGGGCAAAAGCGTGCTTATGTCGCTTATAGCTGGGCTTGATGATCCTACGTCCGGCTCGATTGCACTGCACGATTGTTCCGCCGGGCTCGTGTTTCAGGATGCAGACGCGCAGATTCTCGGCGAGACGCCGGAAGAGGACGTTGCATTCGGAGCGAAAAACTGCGGTCTTAAAAAACAGGCGCTTACTGAATGTGTAGATAATGCGCTTGAGCAGACAGGTCTTCTTGCTAAGAAAACAGCGCCTGCGCGTATGATGTCCGGCGGTGAAAAAAGACGTCTTGCTGTTTCGAGCATTCTTGCTATGAACCGCTCGCTTATTATTTTTGACGAACCGTTTGCAAATCTTGACTGGCCGGGCGTTAAGCAGGTATGCGCAATTCTTAACAAGTTGAAAAAAGAAAGCAAAACAGTAATCGTTCTTACGCATGAACTTGAAAAAGTGCTTGCACTTGCCGACAGATTCATTGTCCTTGATAAAGGCAGAATCAGATTCGACGGCACGCCGCGCGAAGGTTTGCAGCAGCCATTGGAGCAGTGGAGCATCCGCAATCCTGTTGCAAAATATGACTCTCTGGATGATTTGGTATGGCTGTAACACTTTTTGCGTACCGGCGCGGCTCATCACCGATGCATAGAATTCCTGCATCTGTAAAACTTTTGTTTCTTATGATTCTGTGCATCTGCACGTTTATGAACGGTCCGCACGAAATTGTGCGCACAGGGATTTGTTTTGCGATAAGCATTATGCTGTTTGTGCTTTCGGGTGCGCATAAGCAGTCGTTAAAACAGCTTGCGTTTGTTTTCGTGCTCGGTGCGCTTGTAACGCTGTTCGGCACAATTTGCCTGCCGCCGTCTGCTGCAGCAAATACGGAAACAGTGTCCGGAAGCTCAATTATTACGCTTCTTCCTTTTTTGGCTCTCAATTTTGACGGGCTTCGATTCGGTATTTTATACACAATACGTTTTTTTACGACAGCACTTGCAGCACAAATTATTTTTGAAACGACATCATCTGTACAAATAAAAGATTCGCTGGAAGCGCTTCAGAATGTAATAGCGCGTGTAATTCCTCCTATAAAAAAAATGAACCCCGCGCTTGTTATATCTTTGGCAATAAACTTTATTCCTCAGGTATTTGAAACGTGGAATCGTGTAAGTCTTGCGGCGCGCGCGAGAGCGAACACAAGCAAAAAAAATAAACAAAGAGTGCGGACAGCATACCTTGAACTGCAGGCGCTGCTATCGTGCATGCTGTATCAGGCAGAGACAACGAGAAAAGCAGTTGAAAACAGGAGTAACAATGAGTGACTTTATTTTAGAACTTGAGAAAAAAATTATTAATAATAACTATGCAGTAACAAAAGAAGATGCATTGCGTCTTTATGAATCAGATTCTTCACAGGAACTGTTTGACGCAGCCGACAGAATACGCAAGCTGTGCTGCTCCACAAAAAGCAGCGTCTGTTCAATCATAAACGCGCGGCAGGGAGCATGCGGCGAAGACTGCAAATACTGTGCTCAGTCAGCCCATTGGAAAACGTCATGCAAAACAATAGGAATGATTGCACCCGAAAGAGCATCGGAGCTTTCGCAGCGCGCACTTTCAGGATCAGTAACACGCATTTCGCTTGTAACTGCCGGACGCGCGCTTGATGGCAAAGATTTCGAGACAGGATTGAACTGCTTTAAAAAAATGAACAGTGACTGTAACGGAAAAATGGCAATGTGCGCGTCATTTGGAATTATTAAGAGCAGCCAGATGGAACAGCTTAAAGCTGCCGGCGTAACACGCTATCATCACAATCTTGAAACAGGAAAAAACTTTTATCAGAATATTTGCACGACACATACATACGAAGACAGAATTGCGACAATACAGGCAGCAAAAAAAGCAGGTCTTGAAATTTGCAGCGGAGGAATTATCGGACTTGGTGAAACACGTTCAGACCGCATCGATCTTGCGCTTGCTATAAGAGGACTTGATGTGCAGTCTGTGCCGATAAATATTCTTACACCGATTTCAGGGACACCGTTTGAACATAATGAGCCGCTTTCTACAGATGAAATTCTCCGCACCTTCGCTATGTTCAGATTTATTATGCCTGGCCAGACAATACGATGCGCCGCGGGAAGAAAAAAACTTGGAAAAAATGGCGAGGCAGTATTTAAATGCGGAGCAAATGCACTTATATCAGGAGATTTCCTTACGACACCTGGTTCAACGAATCAGGAAGATATTGAAATGCTAAAAAAACTTGGATATACATGCGAATAATATTGTAACGGCAGCAGTACGAACAGAAATTCAGGACTGCTGCCGCTCGCAATTACTTGAGCTTAATCAGAAGGTCGATTACTTCGCCTGATGTTTTGAGCAGATTCGTGTATTCGGATTCAAGCTGCTCGACAGTCATCTTGTCTTTTTCGGTAAAGATTCGTTTTACGTCGCTGTGCATTTTTTCATGCACCTGCGAAAGCTGCTGGAAGACAGGATTTTTAGAAAGCTCTGTTGTGCCGCTTGTGTTTCCGTCAATCCACTTGCCAAGATCACACGAATGGTGGTCGCTTAGCTTTACACTTTCTGCGGTAATCTTGCCGTCAATAACAGCGCGGACTTTTGTTACCCAGCGCAGATGCTTGAGCATAATGCCGGTGAACGGAATGCCTGATGAGCACGGCTTTGTTGTATCAGTGCAGATTCCTGTGTGAATGAATGAGTCGATCTGCGTTGCTTCTGCAATCACGTCGTCAATCGAGAAAATCTGATCGGAAGAAAGCTGCGAGATAGACTGCGCCTGTTCGAGAACGCTTGTTCCGCTTGATGCCAGATGATCTATTGAGCTTGCAACACCCTGCGCTTTTTTCGTCATGTCAGCAGATTTTTCGCGAAGGTCGCTGCTTGCGTGCGAGAGTGCCGTCACCGACATCTTGATATTTCCGCCGCCCTGCGAAAGTTCATTCATATTATTATTAATTTCTGTGAATGAGGTTGATGTCTGAACAACCTGTCCGTTAATCATCTTCATTGAGTCTCCTGCATCGGCAGCAGTTGTCTTTGCAGTGTTGAGCGTGTTTATCATTTCCTGAAGCGTGCGCTGAATGTCCGCAGAATTCTTTCGTGTGATTTCGGAAAGCTTTTTGATTTCAGACGCAACGACTGCAAATCCAAGACCGGCAGTTCCCGCATGAGACGCTTCGATTGCAGCATTCATCGCAAGCAGGTTTGTCTGTTCGCTTATCTCATTAATTGAAGCGATGACATCCTTAATCATTCCCACATTTTCGTTGAGCGTCTGGATGACTGAAAGGACTTTGTTTACTTTTTCGGAGCCTGATTCTGAAGCAGATGCGAGCGTGTCAGTTACTTTTTTGCGTTCAGTGACAATCTGCGCTACATTTTCGAGCGAGGCGGCAATCTGCTGGACAGAAGAACTTACATTTTGTATTGCGTCATTTTCTTCATCGATGAGGTTGTCTATTTCTTTGATTGAAGCATTGATGCCGTCTGCAGATGAAGACACATTCTTGAGTTCAGTCTGAAGCTCTCCAAGATGAGATGACTGAAGCCGTGCGCGCGTAATGACTTCCGATGATGCAATCAATTCTTTTCTGATTGCGTGGGCCATCTTTTCAGAAGAGGAGACAGACAGCTTCATCGTATCGACAGAGAATACAACCTGCGGCTCTTTTTTTTCAGCAGGTTCCTGAGCAATTGGCTGAGATGATTTTTTTCCAAAATTGAACATATACCAATTATACAACAGAAAATGCATGTTTGGGAAAAAATGTATTGCATGAATGACTCATTCAGCGAATAAGCTGCTGTTTCTTTCTCTATACGAAATGATTCTTTTTTACTAATATATCTGAAAGGGATGCCGGTATGATTTACTATTTTTCTGGAACGGGAAATTCAAAATTTGTGGCGGAGCAGCTTGCCAAGTATACGAAGGACACTGCGCTGTTTATTCCTCAGGTAGCCAAAAGTTTAAATCAAGATATCACTGTGGGTGCAGATGATGTAATCGGTCTTGTGTTTCCGATTTACGCGTGGATGCCTCCGCAGATTGTTGTTGATTTTCTGGCGCATGTTCATGTTGATCATAAAGCTTTTGCGTATGTTGTATGTACGTGCGGTGAAGAAACCGGTATGGCGCTGCGAGAGCTGCAGAAAATATATCCGTTCAAAAGCGCGTACTCTATAAAAATGCCTGACAATTTTATTCCGATGTTCGATCTTGATACGCCGGAACTTACGAAGGAAAAAATAAATATTGCGATTCAGCGTCTGCCGAAAATTGCGCTTGAGATTTCGGCGCGCAGCGAGCAGTTTGAGGTTGAGGAAGGTTCGCTTGCATCTTTAAAATCAAAAGTGGTGAATCCGTTCTTCGCAGCGTTCGCAATGAGTCCTTCAAAATTTTCTGTTGATGACTCCTGCATCGGCTGCGGTGAATGTGTGCGGAATTGTCCGTGCGACACAATAAAGCTTGTGGATAACAAGCCTGTGTGGTCGGGATTCTGCCAGATGTGCATGAGCTGTATCATGCGATGTCCTAAAGAGGCGATTCAGTGCGGTAACAGAACGCGTCACTGCGGACGATATGTGTTCCCTGATCCGAATGTAAAAAGCGCGCAGACAAAACCGCTCTCGCAGACAGAACAGCTTGCGGGAATTGTTTCGCACAAACAGGCGGAGTCTGTGTTTGCGGCAAAAGCGTCAGCAACGGCAAATGCTTCGGTGACGCCAACAGGTGCGGCAGCATCGTCGGAAGCATCATCCACAGCTCGAACGCCGGTGTCGTCAGTACGGGCGGCGGCATCTGCAGCGCGGACAGGGGCTGAGCGTCAGGTATGGATGAACGGCATGGAGTTTATTCCGGCTGAATCTAACGGTTTCGCTTCCAAACTGGGTGCTGCGGTAAAACAGATTTCTTCGGCGAGCAACAACACTATGAGTGTTCAGGAAATACATGTGCAGCCGGGTGCGCTTATTCCGTATCATCCGGGTGACGCTGCGGTGATTTGGTATGCTTTGAGCGGATCATGCAAAATTCTTCTCTCCGGCGCTGATGAAAAACAATTCTCTGCGGGCGACATTGTGCGTTTTTCTGGAAGCAGTGTTCATGGGATTAAAAATGACAGCATGATTGAGTTTGTATATATTGCTATTGAAGAAAAATAAACCGGCACTGGTGCGCCGGTTTATCAATTATAGTTTGTTAATTAATAATAATTATTAATATTATACTTTTGTTCTGCCGGCGAGAACTTCAACATAGTCGCGGTAGTTTTCTGCAAGAAGTGACGGTGTATCGAGTCCGTACGGACAGTGTGACTTGCACTTGTTGCAGTGGAGACATGTTGGTATTTTTGCCATCTTTTTCTGCCATTCGTCGTTAAGCCATGTTGCGCTTGGCGCACGGCGGAGCATAAGTGACATGCGCGCGCAATTGTTAATTTCTATTCCCTGCGGGCATGGCATGCAGTATCCGCAGCCGCGGCAGAAACTTCCGCTCAGCTGCTTGCGGTCTTTTTCAATCAGTTCTTTTATTGCGCCGGTGAATGAAGGCGGATTAGTCTGGAATGAAATAAATTCATCGAGTTCTTTTTCGCGCTGGATTCCCCAGATAGGAAGCACGTTGTCGTACTGAGCTGCGAATGCATACGCGGCTGCAGCATTATTAATAAGTCCGCCGGAAAGGGATTTCATCGCTATAAAACCCATGTTGTGCTTTTTGCACTCTGTTACAAGCTCAATGTCTTTGTCTGTAGCAAGGTAGCTGAACGGAAACTGAAGTGTTTCATACAAACCGCTTTCAATCGCTTCGTGCGCTACATTCAAGCGGTGGTTGGTAATGCCGATGTGTTTTATTTTTCCTTCGGCTTTTGCCTTTATCATTTCCTCATACATTCCTGTTCCGTCGCCCGGTTTATAGCAGACTGCTGGATTGTGGAATTGATAGATGTCGATATAGTCTGTTTTTAAAGTGCGCAAACTTGTTTCAAGGTCGCTGCGGAATTTTTCCGGTGTAGAAGACGCTGTTTTTGTAGCGATAAAAACATGAGAGCGGACAGCAGAAAGCGCTTCGCCTGTTTTTTCCTCGCTGTCTGAATATGCGCGCGCTGTATCAAAAAAAGTAAAGCCTGCGCTGTATGCTTTTTTAAGAAGAGAAACTGCCGTTTCTTTTGAGTCGCGCTGAATCGGCAGGCAGCCGAATCCATTTTTGCATGTCGTAATATGTGTAGAGCCTAAAGTTACTGTTTCCATAACAGATATAATACATACGCAAGGAAAAGGGAGCAAGAGTCTGTGAAAAATGCAAAAAATTTAAGATACAATACAGTGAGTCGCCGGAATACAAAATCTTGTCGACAAATTACCGCAATAAGTGATACTATAACAATGAAAGATAAAAAAAAGATTACAAAATGTGTGCGAAGCCGGTTGTGCCCAAGGGTGTGACCGGCATTTTTTTGCCTATTTAATTTTACAAGATTTTCATAAAAAACGTGCTATTGTGTTGTACAGCTGGTCCGGGTTAATCGGCTTTGCTACGTGCGCATTCATGCCTGACGATATGCTTTTTGTTACATCATCCGCGAATGCATCGGCAGTCATTGCAATGATGGGGATTTCTTTTGCATCGGGGCGGTCGAGCGAGCGGATTTTTTTTGTTGCTTCGTATCCGTTCATTACAGGCATCTGTATATCCATCAGTATGAGCGCAAAAGTTCCCGGCTTTGAGCTGCTGAATTTTTCGAGCGCGCGAAGTCCGTTTGGCGCTGTCTCAACGGTGAGGCCGAACTGCTCAAGCAAACGAAGCGCAATTTCCATGTTCAGCTCGTTGTCTTCTGCAAGAAGCGCTTTTCCTGATAATGTGTGGTTTTCCAATCGGGAATCTTTTTTTGTTTTAGAAATCATTTGCTCGATTTGTTCTTTTGTTGCTGCCGGCAACTCCATGTGAACGCTGATTGTTGTTCCCTTGCCAATATCACTTTTTACAGAAATGTTGCCGTCAAGCATATTAATAAGTCGCTTAACAATCGAAAGTCCAAGTCCTGTTCCTGACATTTGTGAAGACCGTAGCGGGTTAGTAAGTTCCTGTGTGAATGGCTCAAACATTTTCTTTTGAAAATTCTGACTCATACCGATTCCTGTGTCGACAACTTCAAAACTGCAGTCGATTAAACCGCTGTCTGTAAAAAAATTATTAAATTTGTAAGTGATAGAACCGCCGGCGGGCGTATATTTGATTGCGTTTGAAATGAGGTTTGTTGTTATCTGATCGAAACGGACATGATCGACAATGATTGCATCGTTTGTTATCTTTCCTTCAAGTGTGAAAGTTTGATTGTTGCTTGCACAAATCGGCTCGAACATATCCTGTAAATTTTTTATGTACTCACTGCACAGATACGGTTCGGGATGAAGTTCAATTTTTCCGCTTTCTGCTTTTGAGATATCGAGCACGTCATTAATAAGAGAAAGAAGACGTTTCGTTGAGACTTCGATTTTATCAATATCCTGCAATACTTTTTCTTTATCGTCTATGTCTTCCTTTGCAAATGATGTCATTCCTGTAATTGCATTGATCGGTGTGCGTATGTCGTGACTCATTCGTGAAAGGAATTCTGATTTTGCACTGTTTGCAGCAGTTGCCTGCGCGCGCAGACTTTTTTCTTCTTTAAGCTGCTGCTCAAGTTTGTTCTGCAGCTCAATTTCCTTATCAACAATGCGATAGCTTGCGTAAAATATTTTGTATTCAGGTGTAATATCGCGCAACGTTACATCCTGATTAACCCAAACGACTGAACCATCTTTTTTAATAATTCTGTAGTTGCCTGTATTGAAGTAGTTTGAGTTGTAATTTTTCTTATATATTTGTTTAATGCGCTCGCGGTCATCTTCGTAAACAGAACTGAATGTATCGTGGAGATACAACTGCATCATAGGATCTTTTATTAATTCCTGACGCGAACTGTTGCCGGCAGAAGTGTCAAAACCGAGTATGCGGAACATCTGCATGTTGACGAAATCTCCGGCAAGATGATCCTCGTCTGGCATTCTGAGGACACAAATCCCGCTGGAGATAGAATCAAGAATATCAGTGACGTGTTCAGCCTCTGCTTTTGCAAGCTCGGCTTCTATGCGCTGCTGCCTGAATGAAGCGCTTACATCAGATTCGATAACGAGAACAGTGTTAAGATCACTGTTCAGATAGTAATGCTGGAACTTGCGGTAAATTTCTTCATAAGGATCTGAAAAATAATTTTCACGGAGCGTGAATTCAAAGTGACCGGTATCATCCATAATCGGACGGTAATAATCGGGATCGCTGTACTGTGCATACCGTTCTTTGTCTTCTTTATTAATCCATTCGTTTTCTATTTTGTTCCGGAATATGGAAAGAGGACATGACATGCCTGGTTTTGGCGCAAAATTTTTAAACTCTTCAGGCAGATTGTCGTTAATAAAAAATGTTTCTACTGTTCCAGTGTCAAAGTGAATAATGGCGATGTAGTCATATTCCTGGCTTGTTATGAGGCGAAATATTTCTTCATGCAATTTTTCGCGTGAAATATCGAGCGAATAAATAAGACCTTCTGTATCTTCTGTGATCGGATTCTTGAGCATATTGACGAATGTGCGAACCCATGTTGGCTTTCCGGAAACAGTTCTGCGGTATTCTATGTGGAAATTCGACGTGCCTGCTTCAAATTTAGAAAGCAGGTTTGTCCGGGACATCATAGAGTGAAACGCTTTGCGCTCTGTTTCGTCCGGTATAAGTTTTTCTGCATTTTCAAAAAGTCCTTCAACAGATTCTGACTGAACAACAGAAAGTATATCTGGCGAAGTGCCGTGACCTTCATAGCAATAGTTTTTTGAAAGATTGAACTGGAACGTGCAAAGCGCATCGGGGTTCGCTGTGAGAATAGATTGAATTGACTGGTAGAACCGCGCTTCCTCAAGTTTACGCGATGTTATTATCTGTCCGAGTCCGTATGCTTTTACCGGCTTGCCGTTCTTATCTTTAATTACACGATAGGTAGCTTTTTCACACCGCGGGCTTTCATTTGGAAACCATTTTGTCCAGAATTCACCTTCAACATGTTCTTTTCCGGCGTGAATTTCGCGGAACATTTTTATTAATTTTGGTCTGTCTTCTTCAACGATAAAAGGGAGAACAGAGTCAGGCATGTTCGGAATCACATCCTTAATCCTGACTCTTGAGAGACTGTGATCTTTAGAAATGATAGTACGTGTCGCAATGTCGTATTCCCAAACAGAAAGTCCGCTTCCTTCAACAGCAAGCTGATATCTGCGCTGAGAATCCGCAAGCTCCTGTGCATAGGACTCTCGAGTAATTGCGTTTGAAACTGAGTAGGCGAGCGAAAGCAGAAAGTCATCAGCCTGATACATTTCGTCTGACGCGGGATTGTCTATGCCAATAAATCCTGAAATAATGCCTTCGCTCATCAGCGGGGCTTCCATGTAGCTGTGAATGTCCTGCGATGAAAGAATTTGATATTCTACTGGAGATGTCCCTTTGATTTTTTCGATGTCTGGTATGAGAACTGCCTTATTTTTTTTGAAATAAGGAATCCAGCGCTGAAGAAACTGTGCATCGATTTTTTGAAATGTAGGAAGCTGAGGAACTACACCGAGAAGACACCATTCGTATTTCAGGCTGACTGTTTTTTTATCATCATCATAGAGACAAATATAGGCGCGGTCTGCTCTAAAATAGTCACCTATTTTTTCCAGAAGCGCATTTATCCGTTCATTGAGGGAGCCAGTCCCATTCAGTAGCTGAATACTGTCAACAAGTTGTCTCTCTGTTTCCAGTACGGTGCGCAAGTCTTTTGTTTGCTGTTTTTTGATAAAGAGGGGATGAATTTGTGGCTGACTTTTTCCCATAAATACAATGATAAACGTAAAAGAGTGGGAATGCAAATAATACTATAAGAGATGCTGGCGGCAGACGTTACGCACGGGAAATTAAAACAGACAGAATTCCTGTTGCCTGTACTTTTTTCCCGTCGCGCTGCGTTTCTACTACGCTGCCTGTATCATAACGCGCTGCATTTTTCCACACGCATCTGTTTCCCCAGATATTTTCAACTCCGTGCTGAATAAGAGAGCGGTACGGTTCGCTTCCTTCCGGCGGCATAAATTCTTCGCCGTCGAGGACAGGGAGCGGATAATCAGTGTCCCATTTGACTGCTGTACGCGTGTCTGTAAAAACGATGTGAGCATTTGCCATAAATCTATTTTACCTGAGATTCAGGTCTGCGTCGATATGATAGAAGAGGCAAGATGTTATTTTGACTCTGAACTGTGGTATACTTTGCGTATGTCTGATTCATTAAAAAAACATGAGCATCAATTCGGATTCCGTACGATTCTGCTGTCATTCGGTATTTGTCTTACTGCAGTTATTGTGTCGGTTGCGCTTTTTTTATTTACAAAATTGTATTCAGTTATAAATGATATGGAAGAGTGCATCGACCAGTATATCACTCTTGATAATGCAGGACGCGAGCTTCAGCAGGCGAAAATTTCATTTGAAAATTTCTTTGATGTGCTGAGCAAGAATACAGGTGTGTCTGATGAGACTGCGACAAACATCGAGGAAGCATCTTCGACCGCATCATATCACCGCTATCGTGCTTTGCTTGATATAAAAACACTGGATGCAGACTATGCTAAAAGCCACGAACAGTATTTTTTGAACAGGTCGATTGTAAATGGACTTGAATGGATAGATGATATTTGTACGGATCTTGAAAAAAACAGAAGAAATTTTACGCCTCAAACATACTCTCAGTATTATCAGGTGAAGAAAACATTTGATTATCTCCTTGATTATACGTCAAACTTATACATGGCAACGGCTGTTAAGGATAACTTGAAACCGTCACTTTCAAGCATGGAATATATTAAGAAGCTCAAGTATCTCTCCGTGTTCGCGCTTCTTGTAATTATGGTAGGCAGCACAATTATTGTGTTTGGTATAACCCGCTATTTGAATCATAATGTTGTAGAGATGATTTCTGCCGCAGATTCAATTACGGAAGAAAAATTTGATGTTCCGGATTTGGCGCTTACAGGACCGCGGGAATTTGTCGTGCTGAAAGATAAAATGAACGGCATGAAAAAAAGTTTGAAAGAACGACATGACCTTGAAAAGAAAATTCATCGACAGGAACTTGAGCAGGAACAGACCTCTAAGGAACTTGAAAAAACAAGATACCTTTCTTTGCAGGCGCAGATTGATCCTCATTTTTTGTTTAATACTCTTAACATTATTTCTCATACTGCTCTTTTTGAAAATGCATTCAGTACGGTAAAATTAATAAACAGCCTTGCGTCGATTTTTCGCTATCGTTTGGAATTTAAGAATGAAGTGACCATGTGTGATGAATTGACATTTTTGCGGCAATATCTTGAAATACAACAGGCACGTTTTGGCGAGCGTTTGAAGTATAAGATAGATTGCCCGGAAAGCCTGAATCAGTTTACACTGCCGCCGTTCGTAATCCAGCCTTTCGTAGAAAATGCAGTGCGGCATGGAATCGAGCCGAAGGAAAATGGCGGTACAGTAACGGTTTCGGTTATGCGTGAAGAAGAAAATATTATTGTTAAGATAGAAGATGATGGAGTTGGTATTCCTGAACATTTTGCGCTGCCGCAGCGTTTTTCTGATGTACAGCATCATATAGGAATTTCAAACGTCGTTAATCGTCTTGCGCTCTATTTTAATAATAATTTTTGTGTCAGTATGAACAGAGTGAATAGCGAAGGCGGTACTCGCGTAGAGCTTACAATGCCGCTTTTAAAATAGTGGAGTTAAAAATATGAGTGATATCAACCTGCTTGTTGCCGATGATGAACAGCTTGAATGCGATGCAGTGGAACTGCTTGTTTCAAAATGCGGATACGACATAAAAGTTATTAAGGCTCACAACGGACGCGAAGCTGTTCAGCTTGCAAAAGAGTCACGGCCGTGCATTATTTTCCTCGACATTCAGATGCCTGGCATGAGCGGGCTTGAGGCTGCAGAACAAATCCGCTCTTTTCTTCCTGATGTGTTTATTGTTTTTTTGACGGCATGGGGACGGTTTGAATTCGTGCAAAAAGCAGTGCAGCTTCACGCTGATGAATATCTTCTGAAGCCGATTGACTTTGAAAAAATGAAGTCGCTCATCGACAGATTCGTTGGCGAACTGAAAGAAAAAGCGCAGCATCATGATGATGAAAGCGTCGGCATTTACGAAAATATGACTTTGCAGCAGAAAGCGCAGCAGCTGCAGAAAACAGTTCTTGATGGTGACGAAAAGCGTGCGATGGACGAAGAGCAGGACTTGCTTAAAGTGCTGTACAAAACATACGGCCATACGGCGCAGGCAGCGCATGAACTGTATGAGCTGCTTCTTGTTTTTTGTTTTGATGTCTGTAAAAATATTCCGTTTTTTTATCAGGATAAACCGTCTTCGGAAAACAGTACTCTGTTGGAGTCATCATTTTCATCGTTCATTCACAAAGCGTGCGAAGCTGTTCTTGCAGACAGACGCGACAAGTATGAGCGTATCTTTACAGTGATTACTGACTATATTGGCACTCATTACATGAATGATCTTTCTGTTGAGAATATAGCCGGTCAGTTTGATATGCATCCTTCGTATTTTATACAGCTGTTCAGAAAATACTGCGGCAAGACATTCGTCGAGTATCTGACGGATGTCCGCATGAAGGAAGCTGCCCGGCTTTTGCAGGGCGGATGGAATGTAAAGGAAACGTCGGAGTCAACTGGTTTTACCGATACAAATTACTTTGGCAAAGTATTCCGCCGTTATTATGACTGTTCTCCGTCAGAATATGGTCAGAAACAGGTAAAATAACACCGAAAAGGGTAAAAAACTTAAAAAAATCACGCAAATTCATAAAATTTACCGCTTCACGATTCATAAAAACACCATTTACAATGATTAAAAATGCAGAAATTCTATTTCTGCATAAAGGAGTTATTTTATGAAAAAACTGTTAACAGCAGTATGTGGAGTTGTTGCTGCAGCGACAATCTTTGCAGGATGCTCAAAAAAAGCATCAGCATCGCAGCCCATGGTTCTTCGCTTTGCTGAAAACCAGGCTCAGGATTACCCGACAACAAAGGGTGCATACGAAATGGCGCGCATTGTCGAAGAAAAGACAAACGGACGCATCAAAATCGAAGTGTACTACGGTGCACAGCTCGGTGACGAAAAATCTGTTACTGAACAGATGCAGTTCGGCGCAATCGACTTCTCTCGTGTTTCTCTTTCTCCTCTCGCAGAATTCAGCAAATCACTGAACGTTCTCCAGCTCCCGTATCTCTATGCTAACAGCGATGCTATGTGGAAGGTACTCGACGGAGATATCGGACAGCAGTTCCTTGATTCTGTATCAGGCGCAGGACTTGTTGGTCTCGCATGGTATGATTCAGGCTCACGCAACTTCTACAACTGGGTAAAACCGATTACAAAACTTGAAGACCTCAAGGATATGAAGATTCGTGTTCAGGAAAATCAGCAGATGATGGACATGGTTCAGGCTCTTGGCGCTCATCCGACTCCGATGCCGTACGGCGAAGTTTATTCAGCACTCCAGACAAAAGTTGTCGACGGTGCAGAGAACAACTGGCCTTCATATGAATCAACATCACACTACGAAGTTGCTAAATACTTTGTTACCGATGAACATAACCGCGTTCCGGAAATGGTCATTGCATCAAAGAAAACTTGGGACAAACTCTCAGCTGATGATCAGAAAATCATTAAAGATGCAGCACTTGCTTCTGCACAGCTCCAGCGCAAACTTTGGGCTGAGCGTGAGCAGGCTTCTAAAGATAAGGTTATCGCCGGCGGATGCGTAGTTACAGAGCTTGCACCTGGCGAAAAAGAGAAATTCCAGGCTGTCATGGCTCCGCTTTATAAGAAATACGGCGCAGGCTATGAGGATATCATTGCTAAGATTCAGGCTACAAAATAACTGATTAAGTACCATTTTTAGTACTTTTTTTATCGTGGCGGGGGGCACCGTCAAGTGCCCCTCTCTTTTTCTGCACTTTTCATTTTAAGGAGACGTTATGTCTAATCGTCTTTATAAAGATGACATGAATATCTTTGAAAAAATTCTTTCCTGCATCACGTTCTTTCTTGACGCGCTCTACAGAGTACTGATTGAGTATTCAAAGATTGTTCTTCTGGTCATCATTGCTATTGTCAGTGCCGAGGTTGTTGCCCGCAAATTTGTTGGCAAGAGTATCTTCTGGGCTGATGAAGTTTCATTGTTCTTAATAATTTGGATGGCATTCATAGCGATGGCAATTGGTGTTGAAAAACATCTTCATATTGCTATTGAGATGTTCACAAATAAATTACCGAAGAAAGCACAGATGATTCTTGATAAAATCATTTGCGCAACTACTTTCTTCTTCGGTTTCGTATTGTTCGTCTATGGAATCCGTCTTGTTTCTTCAACAATGAGTTCAACGCTGCCTGCTACACAGTGGCCGTCAGGACTCGAATATCTGATGATGCCGGTTGGCGGTTTCTTCATCATGTATTTTACGCTTATCGAATTCTTCGGTCTTCAGAAATATCGTCATCATGACTTTGATCTCAAAGAAGACATTGAAGCTAGAAAAGCTGCAGAAGCTGCTGCCGCTGAAGAAAACAAAACTGTTCAGGAGGCAAAATAATGTTTAACGCAACTCTCGCAGTTTGGTTATTGCTCGGCACCTTCGTATTATTAATTGTATTCAAGATGCCTGTTATTTTCGCGCTTGCTGTGTCGTCATGTATCACGATGCTCTACATGGGCATTCCTCTCATGGCATTTATTCAGCAGATGGCAAAGGCCGTGAACAGCTTCTCGCTGCTTGCAATTCCGTTCTTCATCCTTGCCGGTGAAATAATGGGTGCGGGCGGTATTTCGAACCGCCTTCTTGACTGCGCAAACGTCATCGTCGGAAGATTCCGCGGCGGCTTGGCATATGTCAATGTTCTTGGCTCAATGTTCTTTGGTCATCTTTCCGGTTCAGCAGTTGCCGATGTTTCATCGCTCGGTTCTGTTGAAATCCCGATGCAGGTAAAGGCAGGATACGATAATCCGTTCTCTGTTGCTATTACTGTTACATCAGCTTGTCAGGGCGTTCTTATTCCTCCGAGCCACAACATGATTATTTATTCAGTCGCTGCAGGCGGTGTTTCCGTCGGCGCTCTGTTCATGGCAGGACTTTTCCCTGGAATCATGCTCGGCCTTCTGCTGATTGCTGTTTGTATCGTACTTTCAATCATGAGACACTATCCGAAAGGAGAAAAGGTCGGATTCAAAAAGGGTGTTAAGATTATTTGGAATGCAATGCTTGCACTGTTCACCGCAGTCATCATCCTTGTTGGTGTTACAGCCGGATGGTTTACTGCAACTGAGTCGGCGGCAATCGCTACTATTTATGCATTCATCGTTTCAATGTTCTTCTACAGAGAGCTGAAGCTCAATATGATGCCTCGCCTGCTGATGAACACTGTTAAGACGCTTGCAATGGTATTCTCACTGATTGCAGCTGCCGGTGCGTTCGGCTACCTGCTTGCTATTCTCCGCGTGCCTACACTGATTACAAACGGACTGCTCCATATTTCGTCAAACAAATATGTCATTCTGCTTCTGATCAACGTCATGCTGCTCCTGCTCGGATGCATCATGGATATGGCTCCGCTCATTCTGATTGTTACACCGATTCTTGTTCCTGTCGTTCAGCACTTTGGCATGAGCCCGGTACAGTTCGGCGTTGTACTTATCTACAACCTTGCAATCGGTCTTTGCACACCGCCTGTTGGATCTGCACTGTTCGTCGGATGCGGTATTGGTCACATATCAATGGAGAAAGCAACAAAAGCTATGCTCCCGATGTACGCAGTTATGGTACTCGGACTTATGCTTGTTACATATATTCCTGATATCAGCCTCTTCCTGCCGAAGATTCTGGGCTACACGGTGTGATATAAAACATCGAAAAAGGCATCCGTTTACAGCGGATGCCTTTTTTTGTCTGATGGGATTTTCTGATTAGCTATTAATAATTATTGTTTGAAATACTTAGGGAGAAACACGAGGCCGATCGCAAGACACACAAGCGTCGTAATCCAGCACACAGCGAGATTCATTGTAAGTCCGCCGAACAGGAAGCCGAAGAACGAGCAGATTGCCACGAACACTGCATACGGCATTTGTGTTGCAACATGCTCAAGGTGCGGAACGCCTGCGCCTGTTGAAGAAAGAATCGTTGTGTCGCTTATAGGCGATGCATGGTCTCCGAATACTGCGCCGCCAATAACAGCCGCAATCGTAATCATAACAGCGTTCAGCTCAACAGCTCCTGTATATCCGTGGACTTGCGCGAGCGAAGTTGCAATCGGCATTGCGATCGGAATCATAATGCCGAATGTTCCCCAGCTCGTGCCTGTTGCAAAAGAAATGACTGCGCTGCATACGAACAGAATTGCCGGAAGAATGCCGATAGGGAAGTGCCCACCCTTAACAAGTTCGCTCAAATACAAGCCGAGTCCAAGTCCGCCGCTGCTTTTAGGAGACTTGATGATAGTTCCGATTGACCATGCCATAGCAAGAATAATAAGAGCAGGAACCATTGACTGTATGCCGTCGCGGAGCGCTTCGCCGCTTTCTGTAAGAGTGAGCAGGCGGCGTGCAAGATAATAAATATAAGTGAGTACGAGCGTAACGATGATTGCATACATGAGCGCTTTTGAAGAGTCGGTGTTGTTGAATGCAGCGCCGATTGTCATTGAAGAAGCTGCCTGTCCGATATTCATAATTGTCTTTCCGTCGATTGCTCCGATCCATGTTGTAATGGGGAAGAAAACAATTGCAGTAATAATCAGAACAATAATCGGGAAAAGCATGTCGAACGGACGTGCGCGCGGTGCTTCCGGTTCAGAAACATTGCCGCTTACCGGTCCGTATTTTTTTTCATTGTACAGCATGCCGGTCTTAGCAAGGTCTTCGCTTGCTTTCATCGGACCAAAGTCGCGGTTAAAAATGATGACGGCAAATACCATGATGAGTGTTGTGATTGCGTATAGATTGTACGGAATCGACTGGATAAAAAACTGGAATTCGTTGATGCCGAGAAGGTATGTGCCGTCTTCAGCTCTGAAGCCGGAGGAGTTTTTTACAATCGACATGACTGTGACGACCCAGCTCGAAATCGGTGCAAGAATGCAGACAGGAGCTGCGGTTGAGTCGAGAATGTATGCGAGCTTTGCGCGGCTCACGTGTGTTTTGTCGCAGACAGGGCGCATAACAGTACCGACGGTGAGCGAGTTGAAATAATCGTCGATAAAAATAATGATGCCGAAAATCGTCGTCATAATCTGGCTGCCTTTTCCGCTCTTGAGTTTAGAGCTTGCCCAGCGGCCAAAGCTTCCTGCAGCTCCTGTTTTTGTGAGCATGCCTACAAGTCCGCCGAGAAGCGCGCAGAACATAAAGATGCGGATATTCCATCCGTCTGCAAGGCTGTTTGCAACAAGGTCCGTAAGGTTCATAAGCGCAGCGCCGGGGTTACCGCCTGCTACAATGAGTGCTCCGGAGAGTATGCCGAGAAAAAGAGAAACGATGACGTCCTTCGTGACGAACGCCAGAATAATGGTGAGAAGCGGGGGAATAATGCCCCATAAACCGAAACTGTCCATGAAAAAACTCCATACGCGCGGAATTGAAATGTTCCGTTTTTTAAGATTTTTCTATATTAGCACGGAAGACTAGAGATGCGAAATAGTTTTTTTGTGATTTAGCATCTGTTTTTAGTCATATTGTTTTATTTTTCGAGCCGTTTTGAGTCATTTATGAGCAATGTACTGTTCGGAACATGTGAAAGTCCTTCTCTGATAACTGCCCGCGCACCGTTTTTGTCGCCGGTGTTGAACATCATTGCGGCTTTATTGTGGATGCTGACCGCATAGTTGTTTTCGTAGACTTTTTTCTGCTGTGCGAGCGAACTTGTGCCCGGAATTTCTTCAAGACCGCTTGTGCACAATGCTGCCGCTTCAAGCCATTTGTCGTCTTTTGCAAGACGGTCCGCTTCTCCCGAATACACATACGATACGAGCTGGACATAATGCTGCCGGGTCAAAACCGACTGCTGCGCTTTTATGCCGGCAAGCTCGTCATCAAACGATTTTGAATCAGCGCTGTCGACCAGACTGTTGTAAAGCGTACTTTCGTACATTTCGTCGTAATCATTTTTGTCGAGCCTGTTTTGATAGAGCCTGAGAATTTCATTTGCGCCTGTATAATCGCTAACATTTGTTTTCTTATTAATAAGAGTTCCGACTGCAGACGCTGCGAATTGATGATACAGCGGAGTGTCGCCGTAAAGCTCCGCAGCCTGTGCCGTAAGCGCGAGACCCTGCTCCTCATTGTCATTATTAATTTCGTTTGCGGCTGCGTTGTATACACACTGCGTGAATGTGACATACGGCGCGTATTCTTTCTGATCAGCACCTTTCTGCAGAATCATTGCATCGAGCGCAAGTCCTACCGTTTCGTCGTCACGACCTTGTGCCTGAAGCTGCGATATGCGGTTGTTGTAAATAAGCGCAAGAATACGGCGGTCAGGAACATTGCGCCTGTCAGCATATTTTTTCGCCGGCACCGTGACAAACTTTTTTCGTTCAGCGGTGGAAACGTCTTTTTGTTTTCCGGGATCAAATCCCCACGGGTTAGTTGTCTCAACATCGACCTGCCTGTTATCAGCAAGCACTGTGCAGAATGCGTGAAGCGGTGTTTCGACAGCGATAACAGGGATGTGCTGCTTTTTCATCAGATACATAAACAGCACAGCTGATGATACACAGTTGTATGAACCGCGGGTGAGTGCAATGTCTGTCCGTGTCTGATTTTCTGAATACATGGTGAGCCGCGCTTCGTACAGAAATTTGAGCGATGTTTCTATAACAAAATCATCGGTGAGCGAAGCTGAGGAATCTTGCGCTGTGCTTTGTGATGCAGAATCAGCTTTCGCTTTTTTTAGCTGCGCGAGCCGTTCGGAAAGCAAATCGTACACATCAGTCATTTTTTCCATGAGAGCGGGAATTTCTTCATCCGAGGCGCCTGATGCGATGAACGACGTGCGGATAAAAGTATCTGCATCCAAGTCATCATCTTGTGTCATCGCAGCGATTCTGGAATCGGGAGTAAGACGCTCTTCCTGAGCAGCGAGCGGCGTAATGATAAATAAAGCGAGGATAATAAAAAAAATATGTTTATTCATTTTCAAACAGAATGTGGTGAAGTGTTTTATAGAGAATAAGCGGTTCAATCGGTTTAGAAAGATGCGCATTCATTCCTGCTGCCTTGCTTTTTTCGATGTCCTCGTCGAAAGCATTTGCCGTCATTGCAATGATTGGAATTGACTTTGCATCATCTTTGCTCCAGTGACGGATATTTACAGTCGCCTGCAATCCGTCCATGAGCGGCATCCTGACATCCATGAGAATTGCGTCGTAGTAATGAACAGGATTTTTTGTGAACGCTTCCAGTGCCTTGAGCCCGTCGGGAACTGTTTCTACGGTGAAGTGAACATGTTCGAGCAGACCTTTTGCAATCTCTGCATTGAGCTGATTGTCCTCAGCAACGAGAACTCTTTTGCCGGTAAAATCAAACGTAATGGCTGACTGCTTTTCTTCGTCTGCTTCGCCGCGCGCTTTCTGGAAAGCAGAAATGAGCGTTGACTTGAAGAGCGGCTTTGTAATCAGCATATTCGCTCCGGCAGTCTTTGCTTCTGTTTCAATAGATTCCCAGTCGTAAGCGGAAATAATAATAATTGTTACATCAGGTCCGACTATCTTTCTGATCTGGCGGGTCGTTTCGATTCCGTCCATGTCGGGCATCTTCCAGTCAATCAGAATAAAATTATAGAAAGATGATTTCTGGAAATTGACTTTTACTTTTTCTACAGCTTCGCGGCCGGAAGTTACCCATTCGCCGCTCATGCCGATGTCTTTGAGAATTAAATTCGTCTGTTCGCAAACAACGAGGTCGTCATCAACAATAAGCGTCTTGAGCTTTTCAAAATGATAATTGACTTTCGGCTGTGTCAGCACAGACTCGTCTACTGTGAGGGGAACATCAATAGTGAATTCAGTTCCCACATTAACAATGCTTCGTACTTTAATAAGACCGCCCATCAAATCGACAATGCTTTTTGTAATTGCAAGTCCGAGACCAGTTCCCCCGAACGTCGTCGTTGTTGATGTGTCTGCCTGCTCAAACGGCTCGAAAATCTTATTAATAAAGCTGTCGCTTATGCCGCATCCGGTGTCGTTAATAATAAATCTTACTTTAGAGAGACTTCCCTGACGCGACACCTGCTGGATTTCAAATGTCACTTTTCCTTTCTGCGTGAACTTGACCGCGTTGCCGAGCACATTGATGAGAACCTGCTGCAGTTTCATTGCATCGCCGATGTACGCTTCGTCAATATCGTTTGAGATGATGCATTCGTAGTCGAGGCCTTTTGCCTCTGCCTGATTGAAAATCATCGTATTGATTCCGCCGATGAAGTCGTGGAAAAGAAACTTGTCGTTCTTTAAAAGCATTTTGCCGCTTTCAATCCGTGACATGTCGAGAATATCGTTGATAAGCGAAAGAAGATACCGCGCGGAAATTCCAATCTTGCTGATGCAGTCTGCAACACGCTCTTCATTATTGATATTCTGGGCGGCAAGCGTAGACATGCCGATTATTGCATTCATCGGCGTTCGAATTTCGTGGCTCATGCGCGAGAGAAAATTGCTCTTAGCGCTGTTTGCCTGCTGTGCTGCTGTGAATGCGAGTTTGAGCTGTGCTTCAGATTCCTTTATTTTTGTCGTTTCCGTGATAAAGAATTCGTAGACAGCTTTTCCGCCAAAATAAGCAGGAACTGCCTTTACAAAAAAATAGCGGTTTCTGTCAGCATCAAACCATTCTGTCGTAAGAGGTTCTTCCCCGCGGATTTTATTGACGACACACTGCGGGCACATGCTCGTTCTTCCTCTCGTGTACGAAAAACACTGCTTTCCGAGGTAGTCGTCTGAGCTTTTATCGGAAAGAGCCTGTTTGTTCGCGAAAAGCAGTTTGAACGTGCCGCGCTCAACGACGTAAATCCGTTCATTTGTCTGATCGAGGAGAGAAGTTTCTATTCCAAGAGAGTCTTTGTCATTCATCCGGTATTCCTGAGGGGGATAAGCACGTTAAGTATAAAGGCAACCGCGAGTATTCGCAAGCAAAAGGGGAAAAAAGACCTACTTGACGAAAAAACACTACAGGTAGTATATTAACTGCCGATAATACACTATATATAGCGTATCAAGTGGGAGCACGAACATGAAAATCATTAAAAGAAGCGGCGCCGAAGTTATGTTCGACCGCGGTAAGATTACAACAGCAATCACGAAGGCGAACAACGAAGTCCGCGAAAGCGACCGTCTGAGTGAAAATCAAATTGGGGCGATTGTAGACGATATTGAAATCGAATGCAACAGGCAGGAACATGCCCTCAACGTGGAAGATATCCAGGATCTCGTTGAGAACGGCATCATGGATGCGCATAAATACGAAGTCGCCAAAAAATATATAACTTACCGCTATCAGCACGCGCTGATGCGCAAAGCGAACACAACAGACGAGCAGATTCTGAGCCTGCTTGAAGAGAACAACGAGGAAGTCAAACAGGAAAACTCAAACAAGAATCCTACCGTCGTGAGCGTTCAGCGCGACTACATGGCAGGAGAAGTGAGCAAGGACATTACGCGCCGATTCCTGCTCGACGAAGACATCCGCCGCGCGCACGAAGAGGGAATCATTCACTTCCACGACGCAGACTACTTTGCCCAGCACATGCACAACTGCGACCTTGTTAATTTGGAAGACATGCTTCAGAACGGCACCGTAATCAGCGGAACGAAAATCGACAAGCCGCATTCATTCTCAACGGCATGCAATATTGCCACGCAGATTATCGCGCAGGTTGCAAGCTGTCAGTACGGCGGACAGAGCATTTCGCTCACACACCTTGCACCGTTCGTCGACATCAGCCGCAAGAAGATACAGAAAGATCTCCGCGAAGAGATGGCTGCAACCGGTCTTTCAATGACAGACGAGCAGTTCAACTATATGGTAGACAAACGCGTGCGCGACGAAATCAGACGCGGCGTTCAGACAATTCAGTATCAGGTGATTACGCTTATGACGACGAACGGACAGGCGCCGTTTGTCACCGTGTTCATGTACCTCAACGAAGCAAAGGACGAGCAGACAAAATCTGACCTCGCGCTTGTGATTGAAGAAGTGCTCAAGCAGCGCTATCAGGGCGTAAAGAACGAAAAGGGCGCATGGATTACACCGGCGTTCCCCAAACTGATTTATGTGCTTGAGCCTGATAACATCGAGGAAGGTACACGCTATTACGAGTTGACAAAACTTGCGGCTAAATGCACTGCGCGCCGCATGGTCCCCGATTACATTTCCGAAAAGAAAATGCTTGAGCTTAAGGACGGCAACTGCTATCCGTGCATGGGATGCCGCTCATTCCTCACCGTATATCACGACGAGAACGGCAAGCCGAAATTCTACGGCCGCTTCAACCAGGGCGTTGTAACACTGAACCTTGTTGACGTTGCGTGCTCATCAGGCGGAGACAAAGATTTGTTCTGGCACATTATGGACGAACGCCTTGCGCTCTGCAAACGCGCGCTTATGATACGCCACAACCGCCTTATGGGAACAAAGAGCGATGCAGCTCCGATTCTCTGGCAGAACGGCGCGCTTGCCCGTCTTGCAAAAGGCGAGACAATCGACAAACTCCTGTTCAACGGCTACTCAACTATTTCACTCGGATACGCAGGCTTGTGCGAATGTACAAGATACATGACAGGAAAGCCGCATACCGATCCTGAGGCAACGCCGTTTGCGCTTGAAATTATGCATCACCTCAACGACGCGTGCGCACAGTGGAGAGCAGAAGAAAACATCGCGTTCTCGCTTTACGGCACACCGCTTGAAAGCACCACATACAAATTTGCAAAGTGCCTCAAGAAAAGATTCGGCATTATTCCGGGCGTGACAGACAAAAACTACATCACGAACTCATACCACGTTCACGTTACCGAGCCAATCGACGCGTTCACAAAACTCACATTTGAGTCGCAGTTCCAGGAACTTTCTCCCGGAGGAGCAGTGAGCTACGTTGAAGTGCCGAACATGGAGAACAACATGGATGCAGTGATGGCGCTTCTCAAGCACATCTACAACAACATCATGTATGCCGAGCTGAACACAAAGAGCGACTTCTGCCAGAAGTGCGGCTACACCGGCGAGATTAAAATCGTCACCGATGCTGACGGCAAGCTCGTGTGGGAATGCCCGAACTGCGGAAACAGAGACCAGGCGACAATGAATGTTGCGCGCAGAACGTGCGGCTACATTGGAACACAGTACTGGAATCAGGGACGCACGCAGGAAATCAAAGAGCGTGTTTTACATCTGTAGTACGAAAAGCGGGGGCATGGAATGAATTACGGGAATATTAAAAAGACTGACATTGCGAACGGTGAAGGCGTGCGCGTCTCGCTGTTCGTGTCGGGATGCCGCAACCACTGCCCCGGCTGCTTTAATCAGGACACATGGGACTTTGCTTACGGCAAGCAGTTTACAAAAGAAACAGAAGACGAGCTGATTGCCGACCTTGCTCCTGAATATATAGCGGGGCTTAGCGTGCTCGGCGGCGAACCGTTTGAGCCGGAAAACCAGCGCGTGCTTATGCCGTTTTTGCGCAGAGTGCGCGCGGCATATCCAAAAAAAACAATCTGGTGCTACACGGGCTATGTGTACGACAAAGATTTGCTCGGTGCTGATAAAAGCGCAGAACATGCTGCGGGGCGCAAGTGGTGCGAAGTGACAGACGAAATGATTTCGCTCATCGATGTGCTTGTTGACGGTCCGTTTATCCTTGCGCAAAAAAATATTTCGCTTCAGTTCCGCGGATCAGAAAACCAGCGTATACTGCGGCTGAAAGAGATGAGAAAAAACAGCTGACACTGCAGTAGATAAATTAACGCGATTCTAACACTAGCGTTATAAACAGTGCATGAGACAAAGATAGTATCTTGTGCATGAAAATATTTGCACACCGCGGATACAGCGGTTTATTTCCTGAAAATACAATGACAGCTTTTAAAGAAGCTGCACGCACAAATTGCTATGGCATTGAACTTGATGTCCAGCTGACAAGAGACGGCACTGTCGTCGTTATCCATGATGAGCAAGTTGACCGGACAACAGATGGCACGGGCAGTGTTGAGTCGTTTTCATTTGAGCAGCTTGAACAGCTGAATGCCAATAAAACTCATCCGGAAACAGCACCAAGAGAACATATTCCGTCTTTTGAAGAATACTGCGAATGGGCAGAAACTGTGAATCTTATTACAAATGTTGAAATTAAAACTGGTGACGTATATTATGACGGCATTGAAAAAAGAACAGTAGAAATTATCTGCGCCCATCATCTTGAAGAAAAAATGTTTTTCTCTTCGTTCAATCCGCTGTCGCTTATCAAAATAAAAGAAATTAATAATACAAGCAAGTGCGGGCTTCTTGTGGAACACAGAATTGAGCATGCCGGAAAAATGTGTTCCCGTTTTGGTATAGATTATTATCATCCTGGAATTGATGAACTGCAGGAGACTGATATTGAGGAATGCAGAACATACGGAATACCCGTACATGTGTGGACAGTGAACACTGAAAGCGACATAAAGAAAATGAAAAAATGGAATGTGTCCGGTATTTTTTCTAATTTTCCTGAAATGCGGAGAATGTATTAATCGCAAATTAACTTTTGCCTTACATTTTGTTAATAACGGAAAGATATTCTTCTAGCGATTTTTAACAAATCATACAGGAGATTATCGTATGAAAAAATTGCAGAAGATTGCAGCAGCTGTATTTGCCGCTGTTCTTTCAGTCGGTTCAGTGATTTCTTTTACGTCTTGCGAAAAGAAACAGACAGAATCTGCCGGACCAGTACAGATTACATTCTGGCATACATTTGGCGATGACAAACGCCGCGGTTGGATTCAAGATGTTGTTAAGCAGTTCAATGCAAGCCAGAACAAATACGTGGTGACGGAAGAAAACAAAGGTTCTTACCGGGACTGCATTCAGAGCGCAATACTTGCAGCGCATCAGGGAACAGCGCCGTCTCTTGTGCATGTTGCAGAAGCAGGATCACAGCTTGCATACGATACAGGAATATTTACACCGGTCGGAACAATCGGCACATTTGACACAAGCGACTATATCGAGCCGGTTCTTAATTATTATACAATCGATGGAAAAGTAAATTCGATTCCGTTCAACAGTTCTTCACCTGTTCTTTATATCAATACTGATAAACTCGTACAGGCTGGATATTCAGCAGATTATGTTCCGAACACACTTGATGACATGATTAAAGCAACTTTAGATGCACGCAAAAAAGGTGTTAAGGATGCAAATATTTCTGTCAGTCTGAACGGATGGTTCTTTGAACAGTGGCTTTCTGAACAGAATGCATGCATGTTTAATAACGGCAACGGAAGAACATCGCGCGCAACAGAAGCACTACTCGATAGTCCTGCAGCTGTAAAAATCGCTCAGTTCTATGCAAAAATGCGCGATAACAATTTATATTCATACACTGGCAAGCTTGAAGACTGGGATGGCAGCGATGCGATATTTACCGGCGGAAAAGCATTGTTCCATATTACTTCAACTGCAGACATTGTTAATATTTCAAATGCAGTTGAAGGAAAATTTAAACTTAACGTTGGAATGATTCCGGTGCCTGACGGATCAATACGCAACGGAACAATTATTGGCGGCGGTTCGCTCTGGATTACAAAAAACGACAATCCTGCTGTACTCGAAGGTGCCCGCGATTTTGCACTGTTCCTTACGAACACAGAAAACATGGCATCATGGCATAAAATCACTGGTTATTATCCGGTTCGCAAGTCTTCAATCGATATGCTTAAGAAAGACGGATGGTTCAGCACAAACGCAATGCAGCTTGTTGCATTCAATCAGCTTTTGAATACACAGGTAAACGAAGCTAGCGCAGGCGGACTTGCAGGTTCTGTATACGACAATCGTACAATAGTGGAACAGGCGATTCAAAAAGTGCTTGCAGGTGCAGATCCGGCTGCAGCAATGAAAGAAGCAAAAATTCTTGCAGACCAGAAACTTTCTGAATACAACGCAAACGTAAAATGAAAAGCAAACAACATTCAGCAGTTTTTACATCACATACAGTTCCGTGGCTGTATCTTGCGCCGACAATCATAATACTGCTGATGTTTATTTATTATCCGGCGCTAAAGGTTCTCGTTTCCGCGTTCTATCGTGATAACTTTTTTCTTGGCACAATGAAATTTATTGGCTTGGAAAATTTCAAGATGATGTGGACAGGGCCTTTAGCGCCGGCATTCAGACAAGTCCTTGTACAGACCGTTTTGTTCAGTCTGTGCATCGTTTGTCTGAGCATCGGTACAGGACTAACTCTTGCAGTGCTTTCGAATAAAAAAATCAAAGGTGCAAAAATATACCGCATGCTTTTGATATGGCCGTTTGCGCTTTCTTCAGCAGTTGCAGGAATGATTTTTACATTCATGTTTAATCCGGAAGTCGGAATTGTTAATGAACTGCTTGGTAAAATATTTAATGTAAAGGTAATGTGGCTTTCTGCTCCTGTGCCTGCGTTCATAGTAACAGTAGCTGCAGCCGTGTGGAAAAATATAGGATACAACATTGTATTTTATCTTGCAGCACTCCAAAATATACCGAATGAACTTCTTGAAGCGGCAGAAATAGACGGTGCATCCGGCTTTCAAAAATTTAAAAGCATATTATTTCCGCTTCTGAGTCCGACAACATTTTTTCTTGTCTTTACAAATATAACTTACAGTTTCTTTGATTCATTCGGTATTATCGATGTTTTGACAAAAGGTGCTCCGGTTGGGACAGGTTTCTTTGGTAATACCGGTGTGACAACGACGTTGATGTATAACATGTTTATAGAAGGATTCGGCGGAAGCAGCAATATGGGGTTTGCCGGAGCACAAAGTGTTATTCTGCTCATCGTTGTTGCAGTGATTTCAGTGTTACAGTTCAGCGTATTTGGAAAGAAGGTACAGTACGATGTCTGATATAGTAATGAAAGAAAATATATGTATTATCAATATTAATAAAAAACAGGAAAATAAATCAAAAAGCAAAGAAACAATTTTGACGAGTAAAAAAAGTGTTGCCTCGTCAGGAACAATTCTTACTCATTTTGTATTAATAATATCGTGTCTGGCAGTCTGCTTTCCGGTTTTATTCGCTCTTATTAAAGCGACTCAACCTATGTCGGCTGTAACCACTTCGTCACTTATTCCTGGAAACGAGCTTTTTACAAATCTAAAGATTCTTATGACAGATTACGGTATCGGCAGATTTATGCTCAATTCGTTTATTATTGCACTTATCGTTACAGCTGGAAAGATTGTTTTTTCCCTGCTCGCTGCTACAGCAATTGTATTCTATGATTTTCCTGGTAAAAAGATTGTGTTTGCATTTATAATCATTACTCTTATGATGCCGACTGAAATTCTTATTCTCGGACTCTTTGACGTTGTGAGCAGTTCGCCTGCGCCGGATTTTTCTGCATGGTGCAAATGGTTTTTTAATCCAATGCAGTTTTTGTTTGCTCCGACCAAATACGGACTTGGCATTGGCGACTCACTTGCAGGAATTGTGCTTCCGTTTCTTGCATCAGCAACCGGGGTATTTTTATTTGTCCAGCATTTCAGATCAATACCAGCGTCACTTGCTGATGCTGTTCGGATTGACGGTGCAAATTCCTTTCAATTTCTTGTTCACATTCTGATTCCAATGAGCGGAAATACAATTGGCGCACTAGCTGTGATTCAGTTTGTGTACGTTTGGGATCAGTATATCTGGCCGAGAGTTATAATAAGACACAATATGAATCAAGTGATACAAGTCGGTCTTAATGCTCTCACAAGTGCCGGTGACTCAATCCAATGGAATCAAGTCATGGCTGGTTCTATTATTGCAATGATACCTCCTCTTATTGTATTTGCATTTCTCTACAAAGCATTTATGAAAGGTTATGCGCTTTCATCAGATAAATAAAAACTATAAAGAATGCGGACGTGACCGCTGGTACAATACAACAGCAATTAATGTGGAAATTATATCTGCGACTGGCTGTGCCCATACAAGTCCGTTCAGACCTGATACTATGTTCATAATAAATAATACGGGAATAAATACGAGTCCTTGTCTGCTTATTGAAAGAATGAGCGACGGCATTGCTTCGCCGAGTGCCTGCAGAGTATTTGTTATCATGAAGAGTACACCGAAGAGCGGACCTGTGATGAGAAGAATTCGGGAGAACTGTACACCGTAATGATAAGCATTTGGCTCGGTAAGAAATCCGCTTACGATTGTTCCTGCAAAGAACAAGCAGAGCGCAGAAATAAATATTGCAAGCAAAGTAGATGATACAATTGAAAAACGTAGAATTTTATTAAACCGCTTCCAGTCTTTAGCTCCTGCTGCATATCCAAGAAGAGGCTGTACTCCCTGTGCGAATCCGATTACGATAAGCGCAAGAATCATGTTGACTTTCATTGCAACTCCGATTCCTGCAACTGCCATGTCTCCGTATGATGACATAAGTTTGTTTAATATAATTGACGAAAGACTCATCAGCAGATTATTAAGTGATGCAGGA
>LAHS01001900.1_pt1 | contig 44817 bp, 36 predicted proteins | sample 329651 | NCBI WGS metagenome assembly LAHS01 (sample SAMN03275699, study PRJNA271635) | activated sludge metagenome | isolation source: sample C-1 Sludge from hydrolytic chamber (first chamber) of Anaerobic...
TCCAAAGAGAAAACCTACCCCAGCCCTCCCGAAGGGAGGGAGCATTGCAGCTCAACCATCGCTTTTGTAAAGCCCCCTCCCCTTGGGAGGGCAGGGGTAGGCTCCCTGTCATCCCCTCCTCCGCCTCCCCTTGGAAAGGGGAGGATACTGATTTGCCCTCTTATAAAGCGTTGCTTATTCGTTTCCACAATGCAGCAAGTATTCAGCAGCCAAAAAAATACTATGTTACTCTGTCTTTAAAAAACAGCAGCTAACCGGCAGAGAGCAGGCGCCAGAGTTTCCTCCCCTTAGAAAGGGGAGGTTAGGAGGGGATGATTTTGCAGGCCGCGGGCTGTTAATTCATAATTCATCATTCACAATTCACAATTTGTGAGGGGATGATTTCTATTGCAGGGAGTGTAGGTTTTGATGGAAACTCTTTGCCAATTTGGCTTTACTACATAGGCTGTTACGTGGCCTGTAGAAACAAACTGGCGGCGCGGCAGCGCATTTTCAGCAGCTAAATCACGACCTCGGAGAGGTCAACTTGTCAGGTAACCGCATGCCGGGGAGGACGCGTAGCGGACGATTAGTCATGCGGTCATAGGCCTACACAGATTGTTCGACCCCAGCGGGGTCGCCCTGCAGCGTGCCTGATGGCATGCAGTGTAAGGGCGTCTCCTCCGGAGACGGGTCACTATCAGCAGCATATCTGCATGCCGGGGAGGACGCGTAGCGGCCGAGTTGGCATGCAGTTACCTGACAAGTCGACCTCTCCGAGGTCATCCACAGCTATATAAGGATAGCGGTAAAAGGCTAAATTGGCATTCAGGAGTTTACATCGACCGGCAGAAAACCGACTTTTGCGAACCTGTATGCAGTAGCATGAAAGCTGTAGGCGGGCAGCTGGCATATACAAAAGGGAACACTTTCAACAAGCAAGGTGTTGAATTACGGACGAACAGCCGTTATCAACAGAACTGTAAAAGATGAAAAATCCCCAGCCGGAAACAGTGCTGTCTCCGGTCGGGGATGGTGGTGTGGCGGTGCGGCTGCTATGAGAGCAGCTGCCTGACTATCTTGGAGATGGTGCTGCCGTCGGCCTTGCCGGCCAGCTGCTTGCTTGCCGTGCCCATTACGCGGCCCATGTCTTTCATGGTCTGCGCGCCCGTTTGGGCTATTATCTCCCTGACGGCTTGCTCTATTTCGGCCTCGGTGAGGGGCTTGGGCAGATATTCTTCGATGACCTGCACCTGCGCCAGCTCCTCGTTGGCCAGGTCCTGGCGGTTGGCTGCGGTGTAGGTGGCAGCGGTCTCCTTGCCCTGTTTGGCCAGTTTTTGCAGTATCTTCAGGGCGGCGGCATCTTCCAGGGTGTCGTTTGCTCCGGGTGCTGTCTTGGCCTCGATGAATACCTTCTTGATGTTGCGCAGCGTCTCCAGGCGCACTTTGTCGCGTGCCTTCATGGCCGCCTTGATGTCTTCGCTGATGGTTTCAAATAGTGACATGTTGGTTTCTCCTGTATTTTATGCAAAGCTAATGACGCCCTGCACGGGTTCGTTTTTGTCTTTCTCGTCGTCGAAGTTCTCGCCCGAGGCCTGCTTGCGTATTTCCTCCAGCATCTGTCGGGTGCGCTTGTAGGTGGGCGTGTTCTCAACGGAGAGGATTACGTCCTCGTTGTCAAGGTCCTCGGGGCGGAAGAGGAAGATGTGCGGACGGCGTTTGTACTGCGTGTTGTTGGAGTCTTTGCCGTAGTAGCGGTTGCGGCGGTCCTGCCTTTCGGCAGCCTTTTCCTCCTCCTGGGCAATGCGGTCGGCCTCCTCCTGGGTGTGCTTTTTGCCCAGATGACTGTTCATTCCGTCGACGTCTTCGATACCGAAGCCGGTGGCGAGGATGGTTACCTTGACCTTTTTATCAAGTTCGGGGTCGATGGCTATGCCCCATTTGATTTCGAAATCGCTGCCGAACTTGGCCATGAAGTCGTTCACATCGTTCATCTCGTCCATCATGAGACCGGTGTTCTCCTGGTTCTTCTTCTCGCTTGCAAAGGCGATGCTGAGCAGTATCTTCTTGGAGTTGTAGATGTCGTTGTCGTTGAGCAGCGGCGAGTTGAGTGCGTCCTCGATGGCTTTCTTCACCCTACCTTCGCCCTCGCCGTAGCCTGTGCTCATGATAGCTACGCCGCCGTCTTTGAGCACGGTCTTAACATCATTGAAGTCGAGGTTGATGAGTCCGTGCGTTGTTATTATCTCTGCAATGCTCTTGGCGGCAATGCTGAGGGTGTCGTCGGCCTTGGCAAAGGCGTTGAGAACGGAGAGTTCGGGGTATATCTCGCGCAGTCGCTCGTTGTTGATAACGAGGAGCGCGTCGACGTGTTTGGCCATTTCTTCGACTCCGTCGAGTGCCTGGTCAATCTTCTTGTCGCCCTCGAAGCGGAACGGAATGGTGACAATGCCCACCGTGAGGATGCCCAGCTCCTTGCTCACGCGGGCTATCACGGGGGCTGCTCCGGTGCCGGTGCCGCCGCCCATGCCAGCAGTAATGAAGGCCATCTTGGTTCCATCGGCCAGCATGTCGTGTATATCGTCTATCGTATCCTCAGCAGCTTGGCGGGCGCGGGCGGGCTTGTTGCCGGCTCCAAGTCCCTCTTTGCCGAGCTGCAGGTGCACGGGCACGGGGCTGTCGTCGAGTGCCTGCTTGTCAGTATTGCAGAGCACGAAGCTCACATCGTGTATGCCTTCGCGGTACATGTGGTTAACGGCGTTGCCGCCGCCACCGCCAACTCCTATGACCTTGATGATGCTGTCTTCCTTCTCGGGCTCACCGAAGTCGAGTATTGTAGGTTTATTGCTGTCTGCCATAATCTGTTGTGTTTATTGTCTTGTTGGATGTAGGGTTTTGTTATTCTTCGGAAATGACGTCCTTGCCGAACTTCTTGAGCACGCCCCACGCCTTGTGCCACACGCTGTTCTCGCGTTTTTCGCGGGCTATGCGTTCTTCCTCCTCGGCTTCGGCACGCCGGCGGGCTTCCTCTTCTTCGAGTCTGCGGCGTCGTTCCTCTTCTTCAGCCTTCTGTTTCTCGGCCTCTGTGAGCACCACTCCGCTGCCGGCTGTCTCCGTAATGGTGCGCGGCTTCTGGTGGATGTCGCTCATCGGGGCTGCCGGTTTCTGCGTCCCGGCCTCAAAGAGGTCGTTGGTAATCTCGCTGCCGGCGCAGTTCATGTCGCCCTTGATGAGCAGTCCGAGGATTGTATTCATGGTTCCGTCGTGCGAGGTGATGTCAGCATGGTTTGAATTGACCTGTTCAGAGACGAATTTCGCCGTCCGTATCTTGCCTATATGCGTGCGGTTGGTGAATGCGCGCTCAATGTTCTTGAGGTTGGAGCCGCCACCCGTGAGGACAATACCGCCCAAGAGCTTGTCGCTGAACTCATTGGGAACCTGCGCACAGACGTTCTCCACAATCTCTTCTACTCGTGCTTCGACGATGTCGATGAACTTTCTGCTCTCCACGTTGCGGTCCTGGTCGATGGGATAAGTGAGTGTATTGTCGATGTCGTCGTTAGGAGTAAAGGCGCTGGCGTACTTGAGTTTCATCTCTTCGGCACGCGCCTCGTCCATCTGCAGGGAGGCAATGTCCTTGGTAATGTTGTTGCTTCCGAGCGGTATCACGCTGAGATGGCGCAGTATGTTCTTGAAGTAAACGGACACGGTGGTGGTGTCGGCGCCCAAATCTACGAGCATGCAGCCACCGCGCTTCTCGGTTTCGGTGAGCACGCTGTCGGCCAGTGCCAGCGGTGCTATGTACAGGTCGGCTATAGCCAGGCCTGCTGTTTCGAGGCATTTGTTGAGGTTACGGTAGTAAGCTTTGCGCCAGAGAATGTTCAGGAAGTTGCCTTCAAGCCTGTTGCACTGTATGCCCACGGGGTCGAGTTGGTTCTGATTGTCGACCTTGTACTCCTGAATGGTGGCGTCGAGTATCTCCTGTTCGGGGTATGTCATGTTGCGGTTGGCGTCCATCAGCTCGTTAATCATGGTCTGGGTGACGATGGTGTCGGCCGGCAGATCTTTCACAATGACGTTCTTCACACTGCGGATGGACTGGCCGCCAACACCCACATAGACGTGTGCAATCTTGGTTTTAAGGGCTGTTTCCAACTTCTTGACGATGCTGGTCAGGCTTACTACGGTCTTGTCAATATTGTAGACCACACCCTTGCGTATGTATTGGGTGGAATCCTCCTTTGCAACAGCCAGGATGGTAATGCTGCCGTCGAGGTTCTTCTTACCTGCTACGCCGGTTATCTTCGACGATCCCAGTTCAATAGCTACTATAAATTCCTTTGCCATACGTTATTATTTCATTATCAATTCAAACTTCTTTTCTTGCATATAATCTGGTTGTCGAACTCCAGATTGATGTAGGAGTACTTGTTCCAGCCGGCTTGCGAGAGGCCGTACTTGTAGAATTTCTCCAGCCGGTTCATCTTGTTTTGGGTGAATTGGGCTATGAGTTTGCTGCGTTCTGCCTTGTTCCTGCTTTCCGGCATGGTGCCTATGTTCACGATGTGGTTGCCTACCCGGGGGATGAGTTCTACGCTGCGGTCGGGCAGAATGTTCACCTGTTCTATCTGATTGCGCCACAGATTGCTTGCCATGAGCGTGGAGGCGAGCACCGACACATAGTTTTCGGCAAACCACTTGTTGATGTTTCCGGTCGCTATGATTAAGTCGGAGGTGTAGTGCGAGTTAGGCATAATCTGGTTGTTGTCGTCTATGTAGTAGTCGTCTCCGTTGCTTGCTTTAATCCGAACGATGGGAGTGCGCTGCGTGAGGGTGATGTGCACGTGGCCGTCCTGTGTCTTGTAGCACTCTGCGGTCTTCACGAAGGGGCTCTTGCGCAGCGTCTCTTCGATGGTGCGAGAGCTCACTTCGGCCAGCGGCTTGCCCAACGGATAGAGCTTGCTGCGTTCCAGGCGCGCCTTTATCTCGCGCGTATTGATGAAGCCGTTGGTGGTTTCGTCCTCGATGTCGATGCTCACCTTGGTGCATATCCGGGCCGTATCATCGGGTTTGTTGAACGCGGTGAGGCCGGCTATCACGTAGGCTCCGAGCACTACATCAAGCATTACGGTTACGGTTTTTCGCCAGTTTATGTGCATGTTACTTGCTTTCCAATATCTTGGTTATCTGCGGCACGTAGTTGTCAAGGTCGCCCGCGCCCAGCACGATGAGCACGTCGAAGTCGCGGCTCTTTACCAGTTGGGGCACGTCTTCCTTGTGTATGAGGCTCCGCTCCACGCCCGGCTTCAGGTTGTCGTATATGAGCCGGCTCGTTACACCCGGTATGGGAGCCTCGCGGGCGGGGTAGATGTCGCAGAGGATAACCTCGTCGAGCTGGCTCAGTGCATCGGCAAAGTCCTTGTAAAAGTCGCGGGTACGGGTGTAGAGGTGCGGCTGGAAGATGGCCGTAATCCTGCGGTTGCGGTACAGCTCGCGTATGCTGCGGGCGCTCTGGTATATCTCCTTGGGGTGGTGGGCATAGTCGGAGAGGAACACCAGCTTATCAGTCTTTATCTTGAAGTCGAACCGTCGCTCCACGCCATGATAGGTCTTCATGCCGTACCTGAGTTCCTCTGCCGTGCAGCCGCTCAGCTGTGCCATGGCCATGGCAGCCACGCTGTTCTCTATGTTGATGGGAACGGGCTGCCCGAGTTCCACGTTCGTGACATTGCCCAGGGGCGAGATGAAGTCGAAACTTATCTCTCCGTTCTCTATCCTGATGTTCTCCGCGTGGAAATCTCCTTCGTCTCGGCTGTACTCATACACCTTAACACCCTGCTGTACGTGCTGCTTCATCTCCAGTCCCTTGTGCAGGATGAGGGCGCCGCCGGGCTGAATGAGCTCCGTGTAGTGGCCGAAACTCTCCAGATAAGCCTCCTTGGTGCCGTAGATGTCGAGGTGGTCGGGGTCGGTGGCGGTGATGACCGTCATCCATGGGCGCAGCCAGTGGAAGGAGCGGTCGAACTCATCGGCCTCTATGACCACGTAGTCGCTCGTGTCGCTCAGTATGTAGTTGGTGCCGTAGTTCTTGGAGATACCGCCCAAAAAGGCGTTGCAGTCCACGTGGCTCTGGTGCAGGATGTGGGCGCACATGGCAGAGGTAGTGGTCTTGCCGTGGGTTCCCGCCACGCATAAACCTTTGTGTGAGCGTGTCAGAGTGCCCAGAACCTGGGCGCGTTTCTCTATCTCGAAGCCGCCTGACCGGAAGTAGAGCAGCTCCTTGTGGTCGGCCGGTACGGCCGGTGTATAGATGACGAGGCACGACCGGGGGTCGCGACAAGCGTGGGGAATCTCGTCCACGTTCTCCTCGTAATGCAGTATCATGCCTTCTTTTTCCAGCTGGCGGGTCAGCGCGGTTGGCGTCTTGTCGTAACCTGCCACTACGGAGCCTTTGTGTATGAAGTAGCGGGCGAGCGCGCTCATCCCTATGCCTCCGGCTCCTATAAAGTAGACTGATTTAATTTCCTTGAGTTCCATTGTTCTGTGCTAATTTGATAACTTCGTCGGCAATGATGTCTGCCGAATTCTGAAATCCGAGCTTTTTGATGTTTTCGCTTAAAGAAGCAAGCTTGGCGTCGTCGGTCACCGTGTCCATTGCCCGTTGCAACAGCACGGCCGGGGCCTCGCAGTCTTTCACGTAGATGGCGGCATCCTTGTCAACCAGTGCCATGGCGTTCTTGGTCTGGTGGTCCTCGGCAACGTTCGGACTGGGCACCAGGATGACGGGCTTGCCGATGAGGCAGAACTCCGAAATGCTGCTGGCACCGGCGCGGCTGATAACCAGGTCGGCGGCACGATAGGCCGCTCCCATGTCGCTGATGAAGTCGAGAACCTTCAGGTTTGCCATCGGCGCGCGTGCGGCCAGCTGCCTGTTTACGGCCTCGTTGTAATATTTGCCGGTTTGCCAGATGAACTGCACCGGGCTGGCTGCTATGGTGTCCAGGTGCTGCAGCATGCTCTCGTTGATGGTTCCGGCGCCCAGGCTGCCGCCTACGAGCAGTATCGTCTTCTTCTCCGGGTCCAGGCCAAAGAGCCTGCGGGCCTCCTGCGGGCTCACCGAGGCGTTGAGTACGTTCTGGCGCACGGGGTTTCCGGTCATCACGATTTTATCGGCCGGGAAGAAACGTTCCATGCCCTGATAGGCCACGCAGATTTTGTCGGCCTTCTTGGCCAGCAGCTTGTTGGTTACGCCTGCGTAGGAGTTCTGCTCCTGGATGAGGCAGGGAATGCCCTTGGCGGCGCACACGTTGAGCGTAGGCCCGCTGGCATAGCCGCCCACGCCCACGGCTGCCATGGGCCTGAACCGGGCCACTATGCGGCGTGCCATGCGCTGGCTCTTCCATATCTTGAACAGTACGGCCACGTTGCGCAGCAGGTGCTTGCGGTCGAAACCGCTGATGGGCAGCCCCTTGATTTCATATCCGGCGGCGGGCACACGCTGCATTTCCATGCGCCCCAGAGCCCCCACGAACAGTATCTTGGCACTTGGGTGCTTGGCTCTGATGGCGTTGGCTATGGATATGGCAGGGAAGATGTGGCCTCCCGTGCCGCCTCCGCTGATGATGATTCTCAAGTCGTTCTCCATTTCTTATACCTTTTATCTTGGCAAAAGTAATCAAAATTTTTCTTATTCGGTAACTTTTTGCGCTTTTTATTGGTTTGCTTTTCAAAAGCCCCGGGGCCGTTCAAACCCGTTGCCTGACAACTGCGCCTGTACCGCCTGCCACGGGGCGTTCCGAAAGAGGTGCCCTTCAAGCTCCCTGAACGATACCTTCAAGCCCCTTGACCGGTACCTCCAAGGGCCTTGACCCATAGCTATGCCGTGGCCAGTGCCCTGTTGTCGGTTTCCTGCTCGGGCAGTTCCTGCTTCTTGGCTGCCGACCGGCTCACGCTCAGTATTACGCCTACGTAGATGCAGTTGATGATGGTGGAGGTGCCGCCCTTGCTCACCAGCGGCAGCGGCTGCCCCGTTACGGGTGCCAGCCCCACGGCCACGCACATGTTGAACAGGGCCTGCGTAACCAGCAGCAGCGCCAGCCCCATGGCCAGGAAGGCCGGAAAGTTGTTCTCGCAGCGGTTGGCTATGCGCCCCGTTCGGAAGAGGAGGATGATGTAGAGCATGGCTACAAAGAAGGCGCCCTCCACACCCGTCTCCTCAATAATGATGGCATAGATGAAGTCGGAGAATGCCTGAGAGAGGAAATCGCGCTCCACCGAGTTGCCCGGACCTTTGCCCACGAAGTTTGCTGAGGCAATGGCAATGTTGGCATGGGCCACCTGTCCGTCCTTGTCAAGGTCTACCGAGTCGGGCGGTATGTTCTTGTCGTCCATGAAGGAGAGTATGCGCGACTTCCATGTACTGGCCCTGTGGAACACCTTCTCCAGTGCTCCGGGCTTCTCACGTTCCACGACCACCTGCTCCGTAAACTGCCGGTTGGCGTTGGTTTTCTGCTCCTGGCCGCCTATGGCCATAATCATGGCGAGGGCAAAGACGCCGAGCAGCATCACTACTCCCATGAGCCGGCCTATCTGCGAGAACGGCACGCGGCCTATAATCATCATCATAAGGATGACCAGGCACAGCAGGGCGGCGGTTGAGAAGTTCTCGAGCAGAATCCAGGGTATGATGGCCGCACACGTTATGAGTATGTACTTGAAGGCGTTGCGGTCGGCACCGTTGTCGGTCTGCATGGCACTCAGTATCTGTGCCACGGCCAGTACCATGGTTCCCTTGGCTATCTCCGAGGGCTGGAACTGTATGCCGACGAAGCTAATCCAGCGCTGGGCGCCGTTGGTAGACTGCCCCGCTATGAGCACCCAGATAAGGGTAAGGAACGAGATGATGAGCAGGAAGGGCGTAAGTATCTTGAAGTACTTGCACTTGATGTTGAGTACCACCACCATGGCGAACACGCCCACCAGCAGGATAGCGCAGTGCTTGAGCACCGGACTCCAGTAGTTGCCGCCCTTGTAGGACAGCGAGCTGGAGGCCGAGAATACCTCTACCACGCTGATGATACAGAGGAAGAAGAACACCATCCATATCACCTTGTCGCCCTTGAAGATGTTTCCTAAAGTCTTGTTTATCATTCGTTACAGGTTTCTGACGAGGTTCTTGAATTGTTCGCCGCGGTCTTCCATGTTCCTGAAGAGGTCGAAGCTGGCGCAGCAGGGTGAGAGCAGCACGGTTTGACCGGGGCGGGCCATCTCGTAACAGGCCTGCACGCAGTCCTTCATACTGTGCACATCGCGCACGGGAAGGCCCAGGTCATCGAACGCGTTGTGCAGCTTCGAGTTGTCTGCCCCCAGGTAAACAAGGCCCACGCACTTCTGCTTCACCAGGTCTCGAATGGCGCTGTAGTCGTTCCCCTTGTCCTTGCCGCCCAGTATGAGTACGGTGGGCGTGCGCATGCTTTCTAACGCATACCAGCACGCATCCACGTTGGTGGCCTTGGAGTCGTTTATGTACTGCACGCCTGCTACCTTGCACACCTTCTCCAGCCGGTGCTCAACACCGGGGAAATCGCTCAGGCTGCGGCGTATTGTTTCTTTCTTTATGCCGCTTATGTTGGAGGCAAGTCCGGCGGCCAGAGAGTTGTATATGTTGTGCTTACCGGTAAGAGAGAGCTCCTCCTGCTCCATGTTGAAGGGGGTAGGGTACTCGAGTTTGTACTGTCCCTCCTCAATGTAGCCTATGCTGCCTTTCTCCTTCAGTTCGGAGAAGGGGCACTGCACGGCCTTGATGTCGTACTTGTCGAGCTGGCGCTTGATGACGGGGTCGTCGTTCCAATAGATGAAGCTGTCCTCCGGAGTCTGGTTGCGGATGATGCGCATCTTGGCGTCCACGTACTTCTGGAACTCGAAGTTGTAGCGGTCCAGGTGGTCGGGGGTGATGTTGAGCAGGATGGCGATGTTGGCCCGGAAGTCGTACATGTCGTCCAGCTGGAACGAGCTCAGCTCGATGATGTAATACTCGTGCGGCTCTTCTGCAACCTGCAGGGCCAGGCTCTTGCCTATGTTGCCAGCCAGTCCGGCGTCGTATCCGGCCGCCTTGAATATGTGGTAAATGAGCGAGGTGGTGGTAGTCTTGCCGTTGCTGCCCGTTATGCACACCATCTTGGAGTGGGTGTAGCGGCCTGCGAACTCAATCTCGCTGACGATGCGGGTTCCCTGCGCCAGCAGTTTCTGCACCATCGGAGCCTCTTTCGGAATGCCGGGACTCTTGATAACTTCGTCGGCATTGAGTATCAACTCTTCGGTGTGGCGGCCTTCCTCCCATGCTATGTGGTGCTGGTCGAGCAGTTGCTTGTACCTGTCCTTTATCATCGAGGTGTCTGATACGAACACGTCGAACCCTTCTTTCTTAGCCAGTACGGCTGCACCGGCTCCACTTTCGCCGGCTCCCAATATGACAATTCTCTTCATGTTTACCTTATTTTAAGCGTAATGATGGTGAGGGCGGCCAGGATGATGGTCGTAATCCAGAACCTGATAGTTATCTTCGACTCGTGCACAACCGAGCGTGGAGCCTTGACGAGGTACGTGCATTCGGGGTCAAGCTGGTTGTCCTGGGTGCGGAAGTTGTCGTGTATGGGGGTGCGTTTGAAGATGCGCTGCTTCACGCCCCGGCGCTTTCCCATCTTGTAATACCACACCTGAACGATTACGCTCAGGCTCTCTACGAAGAATATTCCGCACAGGATGGGCAGCAGCAGCTCCTTATGGATGATGATGGCGCCTACGCCTATGATGCCTCCAATGGTAAGAGAACCGGTGTCGCCCATGAATACCTGGGCCGGATAAGCATTGTACCAGAGGAAACCAATCAGTGCTCCAACGAATGCGCACATGAATACTACCAGCTCCTGGGAGCCCGGTATGTACATGATATTAAGGTAGGCGGCGAACTCAATGTGCGAACTTACGTAGGCCAATATGCCCAGCGCCACGCCTATTATGGCCGAGTTGCCGGCGCACATGCCGTCCATGCCGTCGTTCAGGTTAGCTCCGTTGCTCACGGCCGTTACCACCAGTATCGTCATAATGACGAAGAGAACCCATCCGGCGGCAGTCTTGTACTTGCCGCAGAAGCTCATCAGGCGCGAATAGTCGAGGTTGTGGCCCTTTACAAAGGGAATGGTAGTCTTGAGCGACTTGTGTGCCACGGCCCTGTGTTTGATGACCATCTCGTGTCCCTGGCGCTCAATGGCGAGGTTCTCGTTCATCTTCACGTCGGGCGAAGCCCAGAGCACGAGGCCTACGATGAGGCCTATGCCCACCTGGCCCACAATCTTGTACTTGCCCTTCAGTCCCTCCTTGTTACGACGGAAGATTTTGATATAGTCGTCCATTCCACCGAGAAAGCCGAGCCAAACGGTGGTGATAATCATCAGGATGAGGTAGATGTTGCGCAGACGGCCCAGCAGCAGCACCGGCACCAGTATGGCTACGATGATGATAATGCCGCCCATGGAGGGCACGCCAATCTTGTTGATGCCGAATGGGTCGATGCTCGCGTCGCGCTGGGTCTCCGTTATCTGCTTGCTGCGGAGGTATTTGATGAACTTTTCTCCGAACCAGGCAGAGATTACCAGGGAAAGAATAAGCGCCAGCAAGGCCCTGAAGGAGATGTATCCCCACATGTGGGAGCCGCTGATGCCGTATTGTTCTAAGAATCTGAAAAGATAGTATAACATTTGCTTTCGGTTGCTTTTGTTCGTAAGGTAGGTTCAGTTTCAAGCCTCGCCGAAGATGGATTTGATGACTTCATGGTCGTCGAAGTGGTGCTTCACGCCGTTTATTTCCTGATAGGTCTCGTGACCCTTGCCCGCCACCAGTATCACGTCGCCCTTCTGAGCGAGCATGCAGGCCGTGCGGATGGCTTCCCGGCGGTCGGCGATGGTGAGCACTTTCTTTCTCTGCTGGGCGTTGAGGCCGGCCAGCATGTCGTCAATGATGGCCTGGGGCTCCTCGTCCCGCGGGTTGTCACTTGTCAGGATGACCTTGTCACTCTGCTTAACGGCTTCCTGAGCCATGAGCGGACGCTTGCCTTTATCTCTGTGGCCGCCGGCTCCACACACGGTGATGACCTGCCCCTTGCCGTTCAACACCTCGTGAATGGCATTGAGTACGTTCTCCAGAGCGTCGGGAGTATGGGCGTAATCTACGATGGCCGTGTAGCCCTGGGGCGAGCGGATAGGCTCCAGCCGGCCGTTTACGCTGTGCAAGGTGCTCATCACCACGAGTATTTCCTGGGGCTCCTTGCCCAGCATGCGGGCTGCTCCGTAAACGGCGAGCAGGTTGCTCACGTTGAACCTTCCTATGAACTGCACGCCTACTTCGTGGCCGTCGAGCTCCAGATACATGCCCTCGAAGTGGCATTCCAGTATGCGGGCACGGTAATCGGCCATGCTTCGGGTGGAGTAGGTCTTCACCGTTGCCTTTGTATTTTGCACCATGAACATGCCGTTCTTGTCATCAGCATTGGTGATGGCAAAGGCATCTTTGGGCAGTGAATCGAAGAAGTCTTTCTTTGCGTTGCGGTAGTTTTCGAACGTTTTATGGTAGTCCAGATGGTCTCGGGTGAGGTTAGTAAAGATGCCGCCGGCAAACTTCAGTCCGCCGATACGCTTCTGGGCGATGGCGTGAGAGGAACATTCCATGAAGACATACTCGCATCCTGCCGCCACCATTCGGCCCAGGAGGCCGTTCAGCTCAATAGGGTCGGGGGTGGTGTGGTCGGTTGGTATGGCCTCGTCTTCAATGTAATTGCACACCGTGGAGAGCAGTCCGCACTTGTAACCCATCTTCCGGAACATACTATATAATAAGGTGGCGATGGTCGTCTTGCCGTTAGTACCGGTCACGCCGACCAGCTTCAGCTTGCGTGAAGGGTCGCCGTAGAAGAGCGTGGCCACCTTCCCAACCGCGTCTTCGGTTGATTCCACCTGCACGTAAGTTACGCCCGGCTGCTTTTCGGTGGGCATGTCTTCGCACATAACAGACCTTGCTCCCGCCGCAATGGCTTTCGGAATGAACTTGTGACCGTCAACCTGAGTGCCCTTCATGGCCACGAACAGGTGCCCGTCAGCAATGCGGCGCGAGTCGATATTCACGCCGGTCACATCAACATCCGTGTCTCCTGCCGTGGCGAGAGGCTTGATGTTCTTGAGCAATTCGTTTAATTTCATATCTTGTTTCTTTATGTTTTTTATTCCAATAGCAGGGCACAAACCTCGCCCTTCTTGATGGTGTGGCCCGGTTCCAGGCTCTGTTTCACCACTTTACCGCGGCCTTGCAGCCTCACTCTTACGCCTCGGCTCTCGATGAGATACACCGCATCGCGGGCTCCCATGCCCGTTACGTTGGGTATCTGTGTACGACCGTAGACCTTCTCCCGTGTCAGGTTGACGGCCTTCTCCTTGCGTTCGGCGCGCCCCCAGACGGGATTTCCGTCAGTATAAGAGCCGCTCCAGCCCGTGTTGGTATTGATACCGAGGTGCGTGAGCACGTAGTCGGCGGCCAGGATGTTGCCGTCCTTCACGTCGGGAACGAGTACCGAAGAGGAGTCGCGGGCATCACTTACGGCCAGTTTGATGTTCTGCGCCATGATGCCTTCTGCGATATTGTGGAACACCACGCCACTCATACCGCCGCCGGAAGCGGGCAGTCCCGACTTCTGAATGCACACTATGCAGCTGTACTTGGGGTTATCGGCCGGGAAGTAACCGGCAAAACTCAGCAGGTAATGCGTGCCGCCGGCCTTATAACCACTTGCTCCCTGCGATATCTGTGCCGTTCCCGTCTTGCCTGCTACCTTGAAGGAGGGCGACCCGGCTTTCTTTCCAAGCCCCTGGCTCACTACGTGATAGAGCATGGTCTGCATGAGCTTGACGGTCTTCTGGCTGCAAATCTGCTCATGACCGGGCACAACCTCGGGCGGATATTCCATCATCACCTTGCCGTCCTTTAGCACTTGCTTCACGAAACGGGGGCGCATCATGCGGCCGTTGTTGGCTATGGCGTTGTAGAAAGTGAGTGTTGAGATGGGCGGAACCTGCGTTTCGTAGCCGATGCTCATCCACGGCAGCGCCGTGTTACTCCAGTTTAGCCACTGTCCGTTCTTGGCTTTCTTGGGCATGCGTATCTTGGCCGGGGTGGAACCTACGAGCGGAATGCGCAGGTTGGAGGCAATACCGGTGCGGTAAACGCCGCGCACGAACTTCTCCGGATTGTTGTGGTAGTGGTCGTCGATGATGCGACTAACGCCCACGTTGGAGCTCACCTCCAGTGTTCGGGGCAGCCTCATGGTGCCGTAACCGCCCCTGCGCCAGTTCCAGTCCTTCATCTGTCGGCCGTACATGGGCCACACTCCCGAACCTGTTTCCACCACGTACGAGGTATCTACCACGCCGTCTTCGAGCGCTACCATGATAGACACGGGCTTGAAAACGGAGCCCGGCTCCAGCAAGTCGCTCACGGCATGGTTCTTCACCTCGCGGTATTCGCCGTCGATACACTTCTCCATGTTCACTATGGCCTTAATGTCGCCGGTCTTGACCTCCATGACGATGGCCACGCCCACGTTGCCGTTGATGAGCTTCAGCTCGTCGATGACGGAGCGCTCGGCCAGGTCCTGCATGTCAACGTCTATGGTTGTAACGATGTCGGCACCGTCAATGGGCGGCGTGTCCATGATGTCGAGGAACTTGTTGAGCACCTTGCGGCGGTGGATGATGCCGTTGGTGCCGCGGAGGATGGAGTCGTACGAAAGTTCCAGACCGAAGCGGGCAGAGTCCTTGGAGCCGAACATGGTGCCCACGGTGCGGCTGGCCAGCGAGCCGTAGGGGCGCTGGCGGGCGTCGTTCTCCTCAATGTGGAAGCCGCCCTTGTAGGGCCGCAGGTTGAATACCGGCAGCGCCTTGACCTCCGTATAGGTATTGTAGTCTACGCGGCGGGGCCACACCGGCCAGTGCCGACTGCGCTTGTTGTAGCCTTCCATGAGGTGACGTTTGAAGTCGCCGGCCGACTTTTCGGGGAAAATCTGGCTCAGGCAGAGGCACACGGAGTCGACCTTAGCTTTCCAGAGAGAGTCGCTTACGTCTCTCAGTGTGCTGAAGTCCATGTACATCTTGAACTCGGGCAGCGAGCTGGCCATGAGCTGTCCGTCGCAGCTCAGTATGTTGCCGCGCGTAGGTTTCACGCTTACGCTGTCCTTCTTTACGCGGTCGGCCACCTTCATCCAGTAGTCGCGCTTGGCTGTCATGGTGTATAGAGTCTTGGCCATCACGGTCGCTGCCAGCAGTGTCATGATGATGGCGATGAAGCTGTAGCGCGGCATTACCTTCTTATAGTCAAACTTACTCATTTCGTTTCGGGCACATTAATGATGTATGGAGGCTGGTCTGCTATGTGCAGTACGCTGTCCTTGTTGTTCTGCAGCATGTCGAGCACGTTGCTTTCGCGGCTCTTTTCCGTCAGCTGACTGCTCGTTGAGAGGGCTTTGTACTTGGCATCCTGCAGCTCCTTCTGCAGTTTGTCAATCTCGATGAGATCCTGTTGGCAGCTGTAACGGTTGGAGATGTAGATAATGAGGAAGAAGGCAATGAGCAGCACCAGCCAAACCTGGTGGCGGATGGTGCTCGTCGTGAGGATGTCACCGCCCAAGATCTTGCGCAGAGTGAAGTTAGACGACTGCGGCGCCTCGCCCTCCGTGGCCTGTTCCTGTATGACTTCCTGCAGCGTGGGGCCCTCATCCACGGCCGGTTGCTCCTCCTGTGGAGCCTCGTGTGGCTGTTCCGGCTGCTGTGGTTCCTGCTTGCCGGTTGCCACGAGCTTAGGAGTTGTATCTTGTTCTTTCCCGTTCATTTCTTTTCTGCTATTCTAAGTTTGGCGCTCCTGCTGCGCGGATTGCGCTCCACCTCGTCCGTTCCGGCCACTATCACCTTGCTGTTCACGAGGCTGAAGGGCGTCTCCACGCGGCCAAAGAAGTCCTGGCTTATTTTGCCCTCGGCATTGCCCGCCCGCATGAAGTTCTTCACGATGCGGTCTTCGAGTGAGTGGTAGGTGATGACCGACAGCCTTCCGCCCGGCGCCAACAGCTCCGTAGCCGCGCCGAGCATTTCCTTCAGAGCGCTCAGCTCGTGGTTAACCTCTATGCGCAGGGCCTGGAACAGCTTGGCCATGTCTTTCTTTTCGCGTTCGCGCCTGAAGAGAGATTCCACCGCGTTCATAAAGTCCTGCGTGGTTGCTATGGGCTGTTGCTGGCGTGCCTTGGCAAGAGCAGCGGCTATGCGGCGCGAGTTTTTCAGCTCGCCGTATAGGTAGAAGACGGCTGCCAGCGCCTCTTCGTCGTATGTGTTCACAATGTCGGCAGCCGTCATGCCAGCTCTTTTGTTCATCCGCATGTCGAGCGGGGCGTCGAAACGGAACGAGAAGCCGCGCGTCTCGTCGTCGAAGTGGTGGCTCGACACGCCCAAATCGGCCAGTAGTCCGTCTATTTGTTCCACTCCGTAGTACCGCATCCAGTTCTTGAGGTACCTGAAGTTGGAGCGGATGAAGGTAAATTTGGGTGATGGGTGTTGGCATTCGGGTGATGGAATTCGGGTGTTAGGTGTTGGAGATTGGGTGATGGGTGATGGCTGATGGGTGTTGATGGCTGGTTTTTCTGCCGTCATCTCATCATCACCTAAAACCAAACGCCCGTCACCCGAGCCAACTTCTTGCCCATTGCTTGAGAGCTTTTCATTATCACCCATCACCCAACACCCATCACCCGAGTGCCAACACCCAACACCCGAATTTACCTCCGCGTCCGCATCTTGGTCGAAGCTGAAGAGGCGGGCGTTGCCACTAAGGCGGCTGAATATCTCGCGCGAGTGGCCGCCACCACCGAAGGTAACGTCAACATAAACGCCGCCGGGGCGGATGTTGAGCCCCTCTACGCTCTCCCTGAGGAGTACCGGAACGTGGTATGTCTCTGCTGTCTTGGCCATGGTGCGGTGGTTCGTTAGAGGTTGTCGTGGCTGGTTTCGGGCTGCCTGTCGGCCTGTTGCATGGCGCCTTCTATGGCTTTGCTGAACGCCTCGGGTGCCAGGAAGGGGCTTTCCGTGTTCTCATTGCTCCAAATCTCGATGGTATCGCCCATGCCGATAAACTTTACACGCTGCCCGATGGCGGCCATCTTGAGGTAACGTTTGGGTATCAGGAACCGTCCGTTGCCGTCGAGAGCAATGAGTTCTACGTCAGATACGAACTGGCGGAATATCTGTTGTTCGGCTGCGTTCCATCGTGACAGGCGGCTGCGCAGGGTGTCCATCTGCTCGTTCCACACCGACTCGGGGTACAGAACCAGGCAAGGTTGGAACACGTCCTTACGCATCACGAGGCCCTCTTCGCCCTGTGTGCCGAGCACTTTGCGAAAAGCAGCGGGCAGGAATACCCTTCCCTTGGTGTCTGTTTTGGCCTCTATATTCCCTAAAAAACGCATACGTACATATTTAATAACAAGATTTACGGCGTCAAAGATACATAAAATTCCCCACATTCCGCCACTTTTCTCCACATTTTTTATTCCTTCAGTCGTTTTTCTCGCCACGGGCAGTAGGCAGAGGTATATGGACCAGCGCGGATAGTGATGGTGAGCAGCGCAATAAATTTCAAAATATTATTTCTCCGAAAGAGCCGTTCAAGCCAGCCGGTTGGCTGCTTTTGGGGTGCAGAAAAAGGTGTTTTCGGCCTCCGCAAATGGCCAAAAGAAGGTTAAAAGCATGCTTTAGGCACCGCTGGTTGTCTCGTTCGGAGCCGAAAAAGCCATGCTCCGGGGCGCTTGAAGCTATGCTTCAGGCCGCTTGACCCATAGCTTCAGCGTTGCTGTTGATAGTCGTCAAGGGTCAAAAAGCAGGTTTTCGGAGAAAATGGAGCGTGGAAATTACGATGAAATGGGCTGTTTTTGCAGATTCTGGAAAAACGCAGCAGTTTGCCCGTTTATTTGGGTCTCCCTTGCAGGTTGGCCGTAAAAACGCGCCGAATTTCAGTCAGTGTAAAGTTTATTGGCAGTTTTTGCTCCTCCTGCAGCTGCCTTTTCCCCTTGCCGGTAACCCGCAACCGGCCTCCTGTTGCAGCGTTGAGACATCCTTCCTCCTTGTTGTTGACAAATGGCGAAGTGATAACCGGAGATGCTACAAATTAATGAAAAAACAAACATTTTTATGTCAGAATGTAGCATATTCAAAAAAGTTATGCTATTTTTGCACATTGTTAGTATTTTCAGAGAAATGGGTGAAGCAATAGAGAAAACGATTGACATTGACCAAATCCTGCAAAGTAAAATGGGCGACAAGCGCAAGTACGTCCCCCGCTTTGCCGTGAACTGGCTCAAACACATCGTCCATGAGGACGAAGTAAACCGTTTTCTGTGGGAGAGCCGGCACCTTACCGGCACCGAATGGCTCACCGAATGCGTGCGTTATCTGGACATGACGCTCGACATCCACGGCCTCGAAAACCTGCCGCCTAAGGACAACGGCAAGCTTTATACATTCGTTTCAAATCACCCCTTGGGCGGAGAAGACGGCGTGGCCCTGGGCTCCATCATCGGCAAACATTACGACGGCCGTTTCCGTTACTTGGTTAACGACCTGCTGCTCAACCTGCCCGGGCTCAAACCTGTTAGCATCGGCATCAACAAAACGGGCAAACAAGGCCGCGATTTCCCGCGCATGGTGGAGGCCGGATTTCAGAGTAACAACCACATGCTCATGTTTCCCGCGGGGCTGAACTCGCGGCTCATCAACGGCCGTATTCACGACTTGCCTTGGAAAAAGACCTTTATCTCCAAGAGCGTAGAGTACCATCGCGACGTTGTTCCCATCTACTTCAGCGGCCGCAACTCCATGCGTTTCTACCGAATAGCCAACTGGCAGCAGCGTTTAGGCCTCAAGGTGAACATCGCCATGCTGTTTCTGGTCGACGAGATGTACCGCAACGTGCACAAAACTTTTACCGTCAAGATAGGCAAACCCATACCCTGGCAGACCTTCGACAAGTCGAAAACGCCGATGGAATGGGCACAATTTGTAGAGAACAAGGTTTACGAACTATAGCAGGTAGGCAGCTCCGGCAGCGTTGCCGGCTACGGTCTGGACTGCAGGGCAGACATAACGACAAACAAGAATGGAACAAGACATTATCCAACCGGTAAGCAGAGAACTGCTGAAAGCCGAGCTTACGCCCGACCGCCAGCTTCGTATGACCAACAAGAGTCATAACGAAATCTACATCATTACGGCCCACGAGGCGCCCAATGTGATGAAAGAAATCGGGCGACTGCGTGAAATCGCCTTCCGTACAGCTGGTGGCGGAACGGGTTTGTCGATGGATGTCGACGAGTTCGATACCTGCGCCAACTGCTACAAACAACTCATTGTGTGGAACCCGGAGGCAGATGAAATCATCGGAGGTTACCGCTACATGCTCGGCAGAGACTGGCAGCTGGACTCCCAAGGGCAACCTCTGCTGGCCACGAGCCACATGTTCCATTTCTCTGATAAGTTCATGCACGACTACGCTCCCTATACAGTAGAGCTCGGAAGGTCGTTCGTTTCGCTCGAATACCAGAACGTCCGGATGAACAGCAAGAGCATCTTTGCCCTCGACAACCTGTGGGACGGCCTCGGTGCCCTTACCGTGGTGAACCCCGGACTCAAGTATTTCTACGGCAAAATGACCATGTACCCTTCTTATATACGTCGTGGGCGGGACATGATACTGTACTTTCTCAAGAAGCATTTCGACGACAAGGAGAACCTTATAATCCCGATAAAACCGCTCAAAATTGAAACTCCGGAGGCCGAACTGGCCAAACTTTTCGACCAAAAAGACTTCAAAGCCGACTACCGGATACTAAACCGCGAAGTCCGGAAGCTGGGCTACAACATCCCTCCTCTGGTCAATGCGTACATGAACCTGAGCCCAACAATGAAGCTCTTCGGTACGGCCATCAACTACGGATTTGGCGATGTGGAGGAAACGGGCATCCTGATAGCTGTCGACGAGATACTCGAGGAGAAGCGCGTACGCCACATCAACAGCTTCATCAAGGAACATCCGGAGGCGCTGAAGATAACCAGCGGCGCCAACAACGTGATTTACAAGGAAAACAAATAGGCACCGGCAGCACGCCTGCCCCGGCCTTTTGGCATCGCATACAGCCGCCCCCGGGCGGCTGTTTTTTGTGCTGTGGTCCAAAGAAACCGCCGCTTTGGTAGGCCGTGAACAAATAAATGGCTATCTTTGTAACCGATTTATCAACACTTAAACAACCGTAAACATGAAACGACTATCAGCCTTTCTGCTTGCTGCAGCGGGATTGTTGGCCTTTGCCTCCTGCCAGTCGGCAAGCGAAACGACCCAAGAGAAACTTACTGCCTACGTGGAACCGCGCATCGGTACGGCCCACTGCCGCTACTTCCACTTTACACCAGGCGCCTTGCCCTTCGGCATGGCCAAGCCTGCTCCGTCCACCAACGGCCACTATGGCAACAAAGACGGGTGGGAAGCCACGGGCTACGACTACCGCGACAAGTCCATCGAGGGCTTTCCCTGCGTACATGAATTCCAGGTGGGAGGCATCGTGCTCATGCCCACAGTTGGCAAGCTGTTCACCGTTCCGGGCGATACGGCCCTCACGGAGGTAAGGAGCGGCTACCGTTCACGCTTCTCACACGACGCCGAAACGGCCACTGCCGGCTACTACTCCGTACAACTTGCCGACTACGGCATCACGACCGAGCTCACTGCCACGCCGCGCGTGGCCTTCCAGCGCTATACTTTCCCGGCCGCCAAGGACAGCCGCGTGCTCTTTGACATCGGCAACCGACAGGGCGAAAGCGGTGCCGTAAAGGACGCGATGGTGGAGGTTCGCCCCGACGGAAGCATCGAGGGGTGGGTCATCACCATGCCCGAATACGTGAAGAAGTACCAGCCCGGCGCCGTTGTACCTATCTATTTCTCGGCCGTAGTCGACAAGAAACCCTCCTCGGTGGGTGCCTTCAACGGCGCCAAAGTCATGGAGGGAGCCCGCAAGGCCACCGGAGCAGGAGCCGGGGTGTACCTCACCTTCGCCACCAAAGACAAGGAGCAGGTTACGGCCAAGGTAGGCATATCGTACACATCGGTGGCAAACGCGCGGCTCAACCGCGAGACCGAAGCCCGCAACCTGACCTTCGACGAGGCCAAGAAGCAGGCTGCCGAGGAGTGGGAAGAGAACCTCGGGCGCATCAGGGTGGAAACAGCAAACCGGCCGGACAAGGTGAAATTCTACACCGGACTGTACCACGCGCTCCTTGGCCGCGGCCTGGCAAGCGACGTGAGTGGGGCCTATCCCAAGCACGACGGCACCGTTGGGCAGATTGAAACGGCCGGAGGAAAGCCCAAATTCAACCTCTACAACACCGATGCCATGTGGGGCGGACAGTGGAATCTCACCCAGTTGTGGGCCCTGGCTTATCCCGAACACCTGGCCGATTTCATCAGTTCGCACCTCCGGATATACAAAGATTGCGGCTGGCTGGCCGACGGCGTGGCCAACAGCAGGTTCGTTTCGGGCGTGGGAACCAACCAACTGAGCAACATGATTGTGGCTGCCTACATGTGCGGAATACGCAACTTCGACGTCAACCTGGCCTATGAGGCCTGCCTGAAGAACGAGCTCAACGGCGAGAACCGTCCCTTCGGGGCGGGTAAAACCGATACCAAGGACTTCGTACAGTACGGCTACGTGCCCCATCTGGAGGCCGGTGCAGGAGCCGACGAGCAGTTTATGTTCTCGGCATCGCACACACTCGAGTATTCATACAGTGCCTACGCAGTGGCCCAACTGGCCAAAGCACTGGGCAAGCAGGCCGACTACGACAAGCTGATGAACCTCTCCCGGGGCTGGGAAAGAATCTATGACGAGCAGCTGAACTTCGTTCGTCCAAGGCTCAAAAACGGCGATTTCATCGCTAATTTTGACCCTTTACAGGTGTGGCGGGGCTTTCAGGAGGGCAATGCCTGGCAGTACACGTTCTACGTTCCGCACGATGCAAAGGCACTGGTGGCCAAGGTCGGCGCCGATGAGTTCAACAACCGGCTCGACAGCATCTTCACTCTTTCGCAGAAAAAGCTATTCAGCGGCGGCACCGAAGTTGGCGCCTTTGCCGGTCTGCGTACGCTCTACAACCAGGGCAACCAGCCCTGTCTGCACATCTCGTGGCTGTTTAACGAGGCCGGAAAGCCATCGAAGACGCAGAAATGGGTACGCTCCATTTGCGACGAATTTTACGGTACAGAGGGCATACACGGCTACGGCTACGGGCAGGATGAGGACCAGGGGCAGCTCGGGGCCTGGTATGTAATCTCCTCCATCGGCCTCTTCGACGTCAAGGGACTGGACGACCTGCAGCCCACACTGGGGCTGGGCAGCCCGCTGTTCGACAAGGTTACCATCCGCCTGAACAAGGATTACTACAGCGGAAGCGAGTTTACAATCACCGCCCGGGGAAACAGCAAGCAGAACATCTACGTGCAAGAGTACCGCCTCAACGGGCAGACACTGGAGGATACGCACCTGCCTTTCGCCACTATTGCCAAGGGTGGAGAGCTTAAACTCACCATGGGCAGCACGCCGAAAGACCGGTACTGAAACGCTGCAGGCAAGCACCTGTGTAAGTGCTTGCCTGCCAGCGTTTTGTAAAAGCTATCGTTCAAGCCTCCTGAAGGATAGCATCAAGCGCCTTGAAGGTATCGTTCAAGGCGCTTGAACGTGTCAGATAATGGGCAGACTGATTCCGTTTATCTTCTGATAAACATCCAAGGCATAGACATCGGTCATACCACTAACGTAGTCGATAACGGCCATCACGCGCGTTTCCAGGTCGCTGCTCTGGATGTCGTACTGGCTGCTGAAGCGCTTGATGAGCTGCTGCGAACGGAACTTGTCGGGCTTTACGGCAGCCGCGATGAGGTCGGCCAGCAGCGTTTCCATAATCTTGTAGCCCGACAGTTCTACGTCCAGCACGGGTTTGCTCTGGTATATCTTGCGGTAGGAAACCTGCTGGCAGTGGCTGTAGGCATCGCGTTGCAGCGGCGAGATGTGCTTGATGAGGCTGCCGCCGAAGGTTCCTTCGAGGATTGCCTGCTCGTTGTCAACAAACGCCTTGACGCATTCAGCCTCCAGTTTGCCCACGGCGCAGGCCCTCATGTACACCACTTTCTCGTTCAGGTCGGTTACACCCTCCTCGCTGATGCGCTGCAGGATGTGCGCCTGTTCTTGCTTGTCGAAGAACCCGAGCAGCAGTTCTTCGGTCTCGTCGAAGGTGAGTATCTTGAGTTTATGCGAGTCTTCTATGTCCATAATCTCATAACAAATGTCGTCGGCAGCCTCCACCAAGTACACCAACGGATGGCGCACGTACTGCAGGGGCTCACCGGGAGCGGAGCGACAAATAATGCCCAATTCATCGGCTATTCTCTTGTAGTCGGCCTCTTCGGATGAGAAGAAGCCGAACTTGCCGTGATCACCGGCCAGAGAAGATGCAAACGGGTACTTTACCATGCTGGCCAGGGTGGCGTAAGTCATTACGTAACCGCCCTTGCGGCGGCCTATGAAGCGGTGCGTAAGCAATCGGAAGGCGTTCGCGTTGCCCTCAAAATGGGTGATGTCGTCCCAGAACCGCGGGCTCAGTCGGGGCTTCAGAGCCAGTCCCTCGCCCTCGGTAAAGAAGGTCTGTATGGCTTTCTCGCCGCTGTGACCAAAGGGCGGGTTGCCCAGGTCGTGTGCAAAACCGGCGCTCTGCACAATGGTTCCAATCTCTTCGAACAACGTTCCGCGCAGCTCGGGGTGACGTTCGGTGAGGCGGCGGGCCACGTCGTCGCCCAGTGATTTGCCCAGTGACGACACCTCCAGCGAATGAGTAAGGCGGTTGTGTACGAAGACGCTGCCCGGCAGAGGGAACACCTGCGTCTTGTTCTGCAGCCTCCTGAAGGGGGCGGAGTATATCAGTCGGTCGCTGTCACGCTTGAATTCCGAGCGGTCGTCGTGGCGTTGTGCGTGCTGGTTTTCCTGTCCCAGGCGCTTGTTGGATATCAGTCGTTGCCATTCCATCATATTTCCGTGAGTTTTGATTGATACGCAAAAGTAATGTAAAATTGCCTAATTTCTTGCTTTTTACTGGCAAAAATGCACTTATATGCACAGAATTCATTAATTTTGCAGCTACTTATGGTAAAGATAAAAGTCATCAATAAAGGGCATCAGCCGCTGCCCGCATACGCCACTTTGCAAAGTGCAGGGATGGATTTGCGTGCCAACATCGCCGAGCCCGTTACCCTGCATCCGCTCGAGCGCAGGCTCATACCCACCGGACTGCACATCGCACTGCCCGCCGGATACGAGGCCCAGGTGCGCCCCCGCAGTGGGTTGGCGCTCAAACACGGCATCACCGTGCTCAATACTCCGGGCACCATCGACGCCGATTACCGCGGAGAGGTGATGGTGCTGCTGGTAAACTTCTCGCCCGAAGACTTCGTTGTGAGCGACGGCGAACGCATAGCACAGCTGGTGGTGGCACGTTACGAAAGCGTCGATTTCATCGAAACGGAGGCTCTCGATGATACAGCACGCGGCACGGGTGGCTACGGTCACACCGGCGTGGAATAACAGCAGCAAAACTGAAACTGAACTTTGAAAATCAAACAGGCACATATCGCCCTGCTGGTTGTGGCGCTCCTGCTGCTCACGGCCATAGCTCCTTCTTTCGCCAAGCGCAAGAAGAACGCCCCCGTGCAGGCTCCCGTGGAGCGGCTCTCAGCCGGTGAACGCAAGCGGTTCGACTACTTCTTCCTCGAAGCCGTTCGCCAGCAGAACGCCGGCAAGTACGCTTCGGCCTACGAACTGCTGCGCCACTGCCTCCGTATTGACCCCGATGCAGCCGAAGCCTACTTCATGCAATCGCCGTATTTCATGGCCTTGAAGCAGGACAGTGCTGCCCTGGCGTATCTCGAAAAGGCTGCATCGCTGCGCCCGGACAACTCTACCTACCAGGAAAGACTTGCCGCCAGCTACATCAACTCGCAGCAGTTTGGCAAGGCCACCGAGGCCTACGAGAAGCTCTACGCCGCCAACCGCGAGCGCTTAGACGTGCTCGAAGTGCTCTCGAACCTGTACGAACAGGCCAAGAACTACGACAAGATGCTCGACGTCATCAACCGGATGGAGCAGCTGGAGGGCGTGAGCGAGGAGCTTACCCTGTCCAAGGTGCGCGTCTATGAGCTAAAGGATGACCGGAAATCGGCCTACAGGGCGCTCGCTGCTCTGTGCGAGAGCCATCCCAACGAGCCTAACTATAAAGTCATGATGGGCAACTGGCTCCTGCAGAACGACCGCAAGCAAGAGGCTTACAAGCTCTTTCTCGAAGCCCGGAAAGCCGACCCCGAGAACACTTACGTGCAGACTTCGCTCTACGATTACTACCGTGCAAACGGACAGGAAGCCGAGGCCGAGGCGCTGATGGAGCGCATTCTGGTGAGCTCAAAGACCGAACCTGACAGCAAACTCACCATGATGCAGCAGCTCATTCGCGACAACGAACAGCAAGGAGGAGACAGTTCAAAGATACTCTCGCTCTTCGGTCGCATTCTTGAAGCCAACCCCAAGGACACCACCTTGCGTGAACTCAACGTGGCCTACATGGCTCTCAAGAAGATGCCTCAGGATACCCTGGCCCATGCCTTGCGTGGTTTACTGGCCGTGGCACCCGACAACGCCGGCGCCAGTTTGCAGCTCATACAGCTCTTGTGGCCCCAACAGCGGTGGGACGAGATTATCTCCGTGAGCGGCTCTGCTGCCCAGTACAACCCTGCCGAGATGCCTTTCTACTACTTCCTGGGCCTGGCTCACTACCAGAAAGACGAGAAGCAGGAGGCTATGGAGAGCTTCCGGCACGGCGTGAACGAGGTGAACGACAAGAGTGATCCTAACCTCGTGAGCGACATGTACGCCATGATGGGCGACATACTGCACGACAAAGGCAAGGACAACGAGGCCTTTGCTGCCTACGACAGCAGCCTGCAGTGGAAGCGGGACAACTATGCAACACTGAACAACTACGCCTATTACCTGAGTGAACTGGGTCGCGACCTGAAGAAAGCCGAGCAGATGAGCTACCTGACCATCAAGGCCGAGCCCAAGAACTCGACCTATCTGGACACCTATGCGTGGATTCTCTTCAAGCAGGAGCGTTACGCCGAGGCCAAAATCTACGCCCAGCAGGCGCTCCAGAACGATACGGACACCATCCAGACATCCGTCTATTACGAGCATTTAGGCGACATTCACGCCGTGCTCAACGAACTTCCGGAGGCCGTGGACTGCTGGACAAAGGCGCTGAAAGCCGGCTCCGGCTCGCCGTTATTGCCCAAGAAACTGAAACTGAAAAAATATATAAGCGATGAAAAGACAACTCGTTAAGATATGCGTTGTGGCCTTCGTGGCCACGATGGCTTCGTGTGGAGCCAAGAAAGCGATAGTAAACACCGCGCCGAAGCCTGCCCCCACGCCGGCTCCCGTGCAGCAGCAGGCCGCTCCGGCACGCAAGTTGGCGTTCGTGCAGAGCGTCTCCGACCGGCAACTCTACCAGAAGAACATCGTCGGCAGCTTGTCGTTCAGCCTCAAGGCAGGCAGCAAGGACATCTCTGTTCCCGGCTCGCTGCACATGCGTAAGGACGAAGTTATCCGTCTGCAGCTCTTCATTCCGCTGCTTGGCAGCGAGGTGGGGCGCCTCGAGTTCACCCCGTCTTACGTGCTGGTGATAGACCGCATCCACAAGGAATACGTCAAGGCAGCCTACAACCAACTCGACTTTCTGCGCGAAAACGGGCTCGATTTCTACAGCTTGCAGGCTCTCTTCTGGAACCAGTTGCTGCTTCCGGGCACGCAGAAGGTGAGCGAGACCGACCTTAACCGCTTCGAAGCCAATCTCGAAACGGCCGGAACCACCGTGCCGGTTACCTACCGCAACGGCAAGATGACATTCCAGTGGAACGCCTCCAGGCAGGATTCAAAGATAGAATCGGCCATCGTCAACTATCAAAGTGCTACCCACGGCATGTCCCAGTTGGTGTGGAAGTACGCCAACTTCAAGCCCGTTGGCGTGAAATATTTTCCCGCCTGGCAGCAGTTCTCGTTCACAACAAGCGCCGTGCAGAGCCGCAAGAACGCCACCGTAACGCTCGACATGGACAAGCTGACCACCGACTCTGACTGGGAAACGCTTACAACCGTGTCCGACAGGTATAAGCAAGTGGACGCCCGGGAGGCGCTCGACAAATTACTCAAAATGTAAATGAGACGACTAATCATTATATTCATGGCTCTGGCGTGCACGCTCTCAATGGGCGCGCAGAAGAAGCGCACCACCACGCGCAGCCGTACCCGGACCACCCAAACAACCAAGAAAAGAACCACTACCCGCAGGAAGACCGCCTCCACTCGCAAGAAGACGGCCACCTACACCAATGCCTCAATACGCGGACTGCAGAAGCAACGCTCCGCCATACAGCGCAAGCTGCGCCAGCAGGAGCAAGCTCTCAAGGCCAACAAGGCCGATGTAAAGAACCGCCTGAGGAACCTCATGGTCATTAACGGCGAGATAGAAGAGAAGCAGAAGTCGATAGAAGGCATCCAGCAGGAGATACACCACATAGAAGGAAACATCGGGATACTGAAGTCGCAGCTCACTACACTCGAGCAGCAGCTGCAGGATCGCCGAGCCAAGTACGTGCAGTCCATGCGTTACATGGCACGTCACCGCACCGTGCAGGACAAGATGATGTTCATCTTCTCGGCCAAGAACTTCGCCCAGATGTACCGTCGGCTGCGCTTCGTGCGCGAGTATGCCTCGTACCAGAAGGCCCAAGGCGAGATGGTTAAGGCCAAGCAGCAGCAGGTAAACGACAAACATAAGCAGCTGGAGCAGGTAAGGGGGCAGAAGAACACGCTCCTTGGGCAGAACCGCAAGGCACAAACAGAGCTGCAAGGCAAGCAGATCGAGCAGCAGAAAGCTGTGGAGGGACTGCAGCGACAGCAAAAGACAATACAGGGAATTATATCCGAACAGCGGCAGAAAAACGCCGCCCTGAACGCCCAGATTGACCGGTTGGTGGCCATAGAGGTGGAGAAAGCCCGCGCCCGTGCTGCCGCCGAGGCCAAGCGTAAGGCCGAAGCAGCCGCCGCAGCCAAGCGCCGCGCCGAGGAACTGGCCCGCAAGAAAGCCGCCGCCGAGGCAGCAGCACGCGAGAATGCACGCCGTATAGCCGAGGCCAGAGCACGTGAGGCAAAGATGAAAGCCGAAGCTCAGGCAGCCGCCGAGGCTACCCGCCGCGCCGAACAAGCCAAGAGTGAGGCCGCCGCCCGCTCAGCAGCAGAGCGCCAGGCACGGGCCGAACAGGAGGCCAGAGAGGCCCGCGCAGCCCGCGAAGCGGCCGAACTGAAGGCCCGGAGTGACGAAGCCCGCTCGCGTAAAGAGATTGCCCGGGCCAAGGAGAGCGCAGGAGAGGCGTCGCGCTTCAGTACGGCCGACCGCATGATGAGCGGCGGTTTCGAGGCCAACCGCGGCCGTCTGCCCATGCCCATCACGGGCAGCTACAAGATAGTGAGCCACTTCGGGCAGTACAATGTCGAAGGACTCAAGGGCGTAACGCTCGACAACAAGGGCATCAACATCCTCGGTCAGCCCGGCAGCCGTGCCCGCAGCATCTACGATGGAGAGGTGAGCGCGGTGATGTTCTTTGGCGGTTCGTACCTCGTCATGGTACGTCACGGTGCCTACATCTCGGTTTATTGCAACCTTCGTTCGGTCAACGTAAGCCGTGGCCAGAAAGTTTCAACCCGCCAGGCACTGGGCACCGTGGGCACCGACAACATCCTGCAGTTCCAGCTGCGGCGCGAAACAGCCAAGCTGAACCCCGAAGCCTGGCTCGGCAGATAAAGTTCTTTAGGCCTCAACTTGTAAAATAAAGATGCCTAAAAAAGGTGCTTCCGCAACTTTCAAACCAGAAAGCACGGAGGCACCTTTTGCGTTTCCGGCCCCTTGTTCCGTGCCTCCGAAAAGCCCGTTTGCCGCCTCCGCCGTGCCTGCTGCATAGCTTCAAGCCCCTTGGAGGTGCCCTTCAAGCCGCCCGGAACTATCGTTCAAGCCCCTTGAAACATAGCTCCGGCAGCCCGAAAACACACCTTTAGCGCCCCAGAACCTATGCTTCAAGGTCCTCGGAAATAACCTATAAATCACAAACCGTTGATTTCCAATCCTTTATAAAACCCCGTTTCCTGCCCGTATTTGCACCTAACCCCGCGCCCGTTTGCTAATACGCAAAACTGGCGAGGGTAAATGTAAGGATAAATGCAGGCCGTTTCTTGCAGATACATAGGCAGCTTTCTCGGTATTGTTAATTTGGAGTTAAATCGCGTTTAATAAACAAAAAAAACGAATATAAGTATTAATTAATGATAATGAAGTCCTTTTTTCAGTATATTTGCAGTCAACCATTAGTTTCGGCAGATATGAAGTTTGGACTGTTATTATTCTCTTTGTTGTTTTCTTCGCTTGCTTATGGGCAGGAAACCATACGCGGCATGGTCTGCGATGAAACCGATTCTGCGGGCGTTATGGGTGTTGTAGTAGACTGTACTGCGGATTCCGTTCTCGTGGCCAGGGTGGTTACGGACGGTAAAGGAAAGTTTGCAGTTACGGCAGATGGGCGCAAAACCACTCTCATTAAGTTCACCCACGTGGGTTATGCACCTTATTATTTGTCGCTGCCCGTGCAGAAAAAGCAGGACATAGACCTGGGTGTCATCTATCTGAAGCCCGCTGATACAGCCTTGGGCGAGGTAACCGTGGTTGCCAATGCCAACAGGATAGACAGAACCCTCGTTATTCCGACAAAACAGGATGTGCGGGTTTCGGAAGACTTTTACGGCTTGCTGCTGACCATGAGCTTGCGTAACATGAAGGTTGACGTGCTCAACAAGAAAGTAACAGTTGGCGGCAAGCGCCCTTTATGGAAAATCAATGGCATCCCGAAGGACGTGAGCGAGATTGCAACCGTGCGGCCGCAGAATGTAGAACGGATAGAATACAGCGACTTGCCCTCTGCCCGGGAGGCTGACAGAGGCTACGGAGGCGTGGTAAACATTATCCTTAAAAAGCAGGATAACGGCGTGATGATAGCTGCAAATGCCATGACCGCTTTCACCACGGGCTATGTAAACGGAGGCGTACAGGCACTGTATCACAAGGATAAGAACGACTTCTACGTTACTTATTCAACCTCCTACCGCGGGTATCGCAAGTGGACAAAAGACGAGAACAGCCTCTTCATCAGTCCCGTTGATACGATTGTGAGAAACGCAACGGGTGTTGAAAGCCGCTTCGGCTATATCAGTCAGAACATCAACCTGGGCTTTATGCGTGCCATTGACGCCCGGACAGCGTTCAGCATCACATTGAGAAACCCGCTGTACTACCAGCACAACATCCCGAAATCCATTCTTCAGAACGGTGTGAACAGAGAGACAAATTCCTCGTACCGGGGATACACGCCCGCTGTTGACGTGTTTTTTGGCAAGACATTCAGTAATAACGACCGGCTGGAGCTGAATGTTGTGGGCACGTACAGCCTGAAGGGAAAGTCTCTTTACACCACGACGGATGTCCTGAACGGCCGGAATGCAGGCACATACACCATGCCCGCCGACACAAAACGCCGCTCGCTGATTTGGGAAGCGTTCTATTCACACCACTTCGGGCAGATGAGGCTCAAGGTTGGAGTGCAGAACACGATGGGCAAAAGCACCAATACGTATTACAATCCCAGCGTTTCGCGCGATGAATTGAGCGAAAACAACACGTATGCCTATACACAGTTAAGCGGCGCTTTGGGCAAACTGCAGTACTCACTGGGCACGGGATTGAAGTACAACAACATGGATAACGGGCAAAGACGTGAGTACTGGCGTAACCAGTCGCAGCTAACGCTGTCCTATTCTCCGTCCAAGAACCTGTTTCTGAGATATTATGGCGTGTATTATCCCACCATGCCAAGCCTGTTTGTCCTGACGAGCGTGGTCCAAAGGATAGACGACCTGCAGCTGTTGACGGGCAATCCAACCCTCCGTTCTACGCAGAACTTCTATAACAGCATGCTTGTTTCGTATTCCCGTAACAAGTTTAATTCTGACCTGCAGGTTACATACCGATATGCTGACAGGCCTATCTTCATGCACATTGACTATGACAACGGGCAGCAACTCTTTGTTCAGAGGTATATAAACGGCATCTATGGCTCGCAGTTAAACCTTAATTATTCTGCATCATTGAAAGAGATATTCGGCTTCATGAATGTTTCCGGCGAGTGCGGTTACAGCTATTTCAGGTCTAAAGCCGAAACCCTGGCCCACACGTTGGGAAACTTCTACTGGAGCATGACGGTTCAACTTTACTATAAACAGTTCACTTTGTCTGCTTACATGATGCAGCCACGGAAAGTGCTCAACAATGAAATCATCTCAAGAGATGAGAAAGTTTCAAGAATTATGCTGGCATGGAAAAAGCAAAACCTTACACTTACGGCTGCCGTATTTAATCCTTTTACGCCTGATGGGAGCAACTATATAGACCAATCTCTTTCCAAGTATAACCCCGGAAAGAGCAAGGTAGCCATCCATGACAATGGGAATATGTTTACGCTTGGCTTCTCCTGGAACTTTAGTTTAGGCAACAAAGGCAATTCTTCCAGAAGAAGTTTGAACAATACGGATAGTGGCAACAGCATATTGAGGGCCAATCCGTAGGCTTTAGGTAAAAGGAGAGGGAGAAAAAAGAAAAGAGGTACGTGGCTTGCGCGTACCTCTTACCGTTGTTTGAGCAGAGGACGGAAGTTTTCAGAACTCCATTCCGTCCAGCAATTTCACGTACAGTTCGATGGCGCGAGCTATCTCCGATACCTCTATATATTCGTTGGCAGTGTGGGAACGGGCGGAGTCTCCGGGGCCCAACTTGAACGAGGGGAACGGCATGAGGGCCTGGTCGGAGAGCGTGGGCGAGCCGAACGGGCGCAACCGAAGCTCGCGGCAGCGCTTTACGAGCGGGTGAGTGGGGTCTATGTGCGATGAGTGAAGGCGGAAGGAGCGGGCTTTCACCTCCGATTTCAGGTTCTTGCAGATGAAGTTGTACACCTCTTCGTTGTCGTAACACTCGTTGGTTCGCACGTCAACTGTCATCTCGCAGCGGTCGGGTATCACGTTATGTTGGCTGCCGGCCTTGATGACGGTGACGTTCATCTGTGTGGCTCCGAGCAGCTCACTCACCTCTGGGAACTGGTAATTGCGCAGCCAGTTCAGGTCGTCCAGTGCCTTGTAGATGGCGTTCTCGCCCTCATTGCGGGCCGCGTGGCCGCTCTTTCCACGGGCAACAAGGTCGAGTACCATGAGTCCCTTTTCGGCTATGGCGGGCTGCATGCCCGTAGGTTCGCCCACGATGGCCACGTTCGTCATGGGCAGCAGGGGCAGCACGCGCTCGATACCGTCCTTACCCGACACCTCTTCTTCGGCCGATGCCAGGTAAACAAGGTTGAACTTGCGCTGCTGCAAGGGGGCAAGAATGCGGTAGACCTGCAGGAGCGAGACCAGTCCACCGCCGCAGTCGTTGCTTCCCAGGCCGTATAGGCGGCCGTCTTCGAGCGTGGGCGTAAAGGGATCTCGCGTCCATGAGGGCACGGGTTTAACGGTGTCAAGGTGGGCGTTGAGCAGCAGCGTGGGGCGTGCGGCATCGTAGAGCGGGTCTACAGTCCACACGTTGTTGGCCTCGCGCCGGCACTCAAGCCCGCATTGGCTGATGTATGCCGCCATGATGTCAGCCGCTTTGTCCTCGCCCCTGCTTACAGAAGGGGTTGCGATGAGTTGCTTGAGCAGCTGTATCGCCGATTTTACGTATTCCTGATGTTCCATAATCTCATTGGCAAAGATAAGAAATATAATTAAAAATATTTTGTGTTTCGTTTGATTTACATTATCTTTGCATAAATTAAAAGACAAGCGCTATGCAAACAAAATGTCACCTCTCGGCCCTTATTCATGAGCAGGCAAAGAAATACGGCAACCGTCCGGCTCTCACGTTTCGCAGTTTCGGGAGTCTCAAATGGAAGACCGTTTCGTGGAATCAGTTCTCCCTGCGGGTCAAGGAGGTGAGCAATGCGTTGCTGAACTTAGGCGTGAAGCCGCAGGACACCATAGCCGTGTTCTCGCAGAACTGCATCCAATACCTTTATACCGACTTCGGTGCCTACGGCGTGAAGGCCGTTTCCATTCCGTTCTACGCCACGAGCAGCGAGCAGCAACTGCAGTATATGATAAACGATGCGGGCGTACGTTTCCTCTTTGTAGGCGAACAGGAACAGTACAACAAGGCACACCGTATCTTTGCGTTGTGCCCATCTTTGGAGCGCATCATTATCTACGACGACAGCGTACGCATCAGTACACACGACCCGCATGCCCTCTATTTCGAGGATTTTCTTAAGCTGGGAGAGGACTTCCCACGGCAACCGGAAGTGGATAAGCTGCTCAGCGAGGCCAACGACGACGATACCTGCAACATCCTCTACACCAGTGGAACAACGGGAGAGAGCAAGGGCATCATTCTCACCTACGGCCAGTACCATGCTGCCATGGAAGCTAACGACAAGTGTGTGCCCGTGGGCGAGCAGGACAAGGTTATCAACTTCCTGCCCTTTACGCACATCTTCGAGCGCGGATGGGCCTACCTCGCCCTTACCGAAGGTGCGCAGATGATTATCAACACCTATCCTACGGAGATACAGCAGAGCATGCGCGAGACCCATCCCACGTGCATGTCGGCCGTTCCGCGCTTCTGGGAAAAAGTCTATACTGCCGTTAAGGACAAGATTGACCGCTCCAACGCAATGCAGCAGAAGCTGTTTCGCCATGCCCTGGAAGTGGGGCGCCGGCACAACATAGAATACTTGGGGCGCGGCAAGCGGCCGCCTCTGGCGCTGGCATTGGAGTACAAGGTGCTCAATAAATCTATCCTGAGCCTGGTGCGGAAGCAGATAGGACTGGAGCATCCCAACATCTTTCCCACCGCCGGAGCAGCCATCTCGCCCGCAGTGGAGGAGTTTGTACACTCCATAGGCATTGACATGATAGTGGGTTACGGCCTCACCGAGAGCCTTGCCACTGTGTCGTGCGACCATCGGGGCGAACCTTTTACCGTTGGTTCCGTGGGCCGTCCCATCGAAGGAATACAAATAAAGATAGGTGAGAACGACGAGATACTGCTCAAAGGCCCCACCATCACCCGCGGCTACTACAAGCGCGAGAACCTCAATGCCACGGCTTTTGATGCCGACGGGTTCTTCCACACGGGCGATTCCGGCTTCATGCGCGACGGCGAACTCTTCCTCAAAGAGCGCCTCAAGGACCTCTTCAAGACTTCCAACGGCAAGTACATAGCCCCGCAGATGATAGAGGCGCTGCTGCTGGTCGACAAGTTCATAGACCAGGTAGCTGCCGTTGCCGACCAGTACAAGTTCGTTTCGGCGCTCGTGGTGCCGGAGTTCCGCCTGCTTGAGGAGTATGCCCGCGACCACGACATCGCCTTCGAAAGCCGAGAGGACTTGTGTGCCAATCCTGCCATTCAGCAAATGATGATGGAACGAATAGAGACTTTGCAGCAGGGACTGGCCCACTACGAGCAGATTAAACGCATCACGCTGCTGCCTCACCACTTCTCGATGGAGTCGGGCGAGCTTACCAATACGCTCAAGATTAAGCGCCCCGTGATTTACAAGAACTATCAGAAAGAAATAGACCAGATGTACTGGGAGCCGGCCGGTACCAGGCAGTAGTGTTGCTGCCTGGGGCCTTTGCAGCTTCCATTCGTAATATACCGTATAATGATAACAGCCGACCAGTTGAAGGATGTGACAGAACGCGTCGAGGCGTTGCGCCACTATCTGAACATAGAACAGAAGCAGGTAGAATTTGAAGAAGAACAACTGCGCACGCAGGCTCCCGACTTTTGGGACGACCCACAGCGTGCCCAGGAGCAGATGAAGAAAGTAAAAGGCATCGAAAAATGGCTCAAGGGCTACGAACAGGCACGGCAACAAGCCGAGGAACTGCAGCTGGCAGTGGAGTTCTTCCATGAGGACATGGTGACCGAAGCTGAAGTAGATGCCGACTACACCAAAGCTCTGGCCACCATCGAGGACTTGGAACTCAAGAATATGCTGCGCCAGCAGGAAGACCCGATGGATGCTGTCATGAAGATAAACTCCGGTGCCGGCGGCACTGAAAGCCAGGACTGGGCGCAGATGTTGATGCGTATGTACATGCGCTGGTGCGAGTCAAAGGGCTACAAGGTTACCATCTCCAATCTTCAGGAGGGCGACGAAGCCGGCATCAAGAGCGTAACGATGGAGATAGAAGGCGGAGAATACGCCTATGGTTTCCTCAAGAGCGAGAACGGAGTGCACCGGTTGGTGCGCGTTTCGCCGTTCAATGCGCAGGGTAAGCGCATGACCAGCTTCGCCAGTGTATTCGTTTCGCCGCTCGTGGACGATACGATAGAGGTGTTCGTAGACCCAGCTCGCGTTTCGTGGGACACCTTCCGTTCCAGCGGAGCGGGCGGTCAGAACGTGAACAAGGTGGAGTCCGGCGTCCGCTTGCGCTACCAGTATCAGGATCCGGACACGGGAGAAGAGGAGGAAATCCTCATCGAGAACACCGAGACCCGCGACCAACCGAAGAACAGAGCCAAAGCCATGCTGTTGCTGAAGAGCCAACTCTACGACCGTGCCATGAAGAAGCGGCTCGAAGCTCAGGCCAAGATAGAGGCCGGAAAGAAGAAGATAGAGTGGGGAAGCCAGATACGCAGCTACGTCTTTGATGACCGCCGGGTGAAAGATCACCGTACAGGATACCAGACAAACGACGTGGATGCCGTGATGGATGGCAAGATAGACGGCTTTATCAAGGCCTACCTGATGGAGTTCCCCGTTACCGATGACGATAATCAATAACCTAAATAAATAATACGAATATGAGTGAAAATAGCAAATTACACCGCGCCCAGCGCGAAGCAAGACAGGAAAAACAGGCCAAGAAGGTCATCAAATGGATATTCGGCGTCCTCATTCTGCTCGCCGTCTTCTTTATGATTTATTCTTTCTACATCGTGCAATGAGCGGATTGGAGATAGAACGCAAGTTCCTGGTCAGGAAAGGCGATGCCTACAAAGGTGTCGCCTTTTCCAGCAGTCACATACAGCAAGGCTACATTCCGGCCGACGGTGCCACGGTACGTATCCGCATCCGTGACGCCCAGGCCTATCTTACCATCAAGTCCAGGTCCGTTGACGGCGGCCTGTCTCGTTACGAGTTCGAGAAGGAAATAGCACTTGACGAGGCCCAACAACTGCTCAAGCTCTGCCGCGGAGGCGTCATCGACAAGCGCCGCTACCTTGTTAAGAGCGGACAGCATACCTTCGAAGTCGATGAGTTTTACGGCGACAACGCCGGTTTGGTGATGGCAGAAGTAGAGCTGAAGAGTGCCGATGAGCCTTTCGAAAAGCCCGATTTCATCGGTCTCGAGGTCACCGGAGACCGTCGCTTTTACAATTCAGTCCTGCTTACCTGTCCTTTCTGCGAGTGGAAAGATACCTTGCCAGCAGAATACCGATAAGTTGTCCGAGCAATACTCCTATGCCGTCGGCTGCAAAGTCAAGCCAGTCGCCGCTCCGCCGGCCCCCGGTACAGGTTGCCTGCACTATTTCTACGAGTCCGCCCATGAGCAACGGGGCGACGAACAGCCACCAGAAGGCATGCTTCCACTTAATGGAAGCATGCCTTCTGGCGTATTCCACCCACATTACCGAGCACAATCCGCCGTACATAACGAAGTGAGTCCACTTGTCAATGAGCCTCACCTGGCCCAGTGGATTATCGGGTATGGGAACGAGGCACAACACCCAGATAAGCACGGCGATACTGCCGGTAGCGGGATATTTTGTTATCAAACGGAATGGATTTCTCATATTTGCTTTCATTTTTGATGCAAAAGTAGATTAATTTTTATAATTTTGCACCTGTTTAATCTACAAATGTGAAGCATGACAGAGGAAAGAGGCAATTTTGGCAGTAAGCTCGGACTGATTTTAGCCACGGCAGGAGGAGCCGTGGGTCTGGGCAACGTGTGGCGTTTTCCCTATATGGCGGGCGAGAACGGGGGTGCAGCTTTCATCGTAATTTATATAGGCTGCGTGCTGCTTCTTGGCATTCCGTGCATGCTCTCCGAGTTTATCATCGGCCGTCACGGTGCCTCCAACACCTTCAGAGCTTATTCCAAGCTCGCCGGGGGCACGCCTTGGAAGTTCGTGGGGCTGCTCGGCGTGCTCACCGGATTTCTCATCACGGGCTACTATGCCGTAGTTTCGGGCTGGTGCCTGCAGTACGTCTACGCCTCCATTGTGGGCGAGCTGCACGGCGACCCCACGTATGTGAAGACTTACTTCACCGACTTTTCGCAGGATGCCGTGCGCCCCGTGCTCTGGACAGTCATCATTCTGCTCGTTGCCCATTTCGTGATTATCCACGGCATCAGGGGCGGAATAGAGAAAGCCTCCAAGTTAATGATGCCCACACTCTTCGTTCTCTTGCTCATTATCGTTGTGGCCTCGTGCCTGCTCCCCGGTGCAGGCAGGGGCGTAGAGTTCCTCTTCAAGCCCAATTTCGGTAAGGTAGACAGCGGTGTTTTCCTGGGAGCACTCGGCCAGTCGTTCTATTCCATGAGCATTGCCATGGGTTGCATCTGCACCTACGCTTCCTATTACACCCGCCAAACCAACCTGCTTACATCGGCCGTTCAGGTGGCCGTGGTCGATACTCTTGTGGCCATACTGGCCGGACTGATGATTTTTCCGGCGGCGTTCTCCGTGGGCGTCAGTCCCGACAGCGGCCCCTCGCTCATCTTCATCACCCTGCCCAACGTGTTCAACCAGGCCTTCTCGGCGCTGCCCGCAGTGGGGTGGGTGGTCTCGCTGCTGTTTTACGTGCTGCTGTCGCTGGCTGCACTGACCTCTCTCATGTCGCTTCATGAGGTCAGCACGGCCTTCTTTTACGAGGAGCTGCACATCAGCCGCAGGCGCGGAGCCGTTATCGTAACGGTGCTCACGTCGGTTATCGGAGCCTTCTGCTCGCTCTCTTTGGGCAGCATGAGCTGGCTGCAGGCAGGTGGGAAGTCGCTGTTCGACATCTTCGACTTCGTTACCGGCCAGATATTCCTGCCCGTTGGCGGGTTCCTTACGTGCCTCTTCCTGGGCTGGTATGTGCCCAGGCAACTTGTGCGCGATGAGTTTACGAACTGGGGAACGCTCTCCGGCCGCTTCTTCGGGCTGTTCCTTTTCATGGTGCGTTACGTGTGCCCGCTGGCCATCCTGGCCATATTCCTGCACCAGTTCGGCGTTATATGAGGCGGAAGAGATAAACTGCAACATAGCTTATGACACAAGAAAGAGGACATTTCGGCAGCCAGATAGCCATCATACTGGCCACGGCAGGCTCGGCGGTGGGGCTGGGCAACATCTGGCGGTTTCCCTACATGACGGGCCAAGACGGCGGCGCAGCCTTCCTGCTTATCTACATCATGAGTGTGCTCGTACTCGGATTGCCCGGCATGACGGCCGAGTTCATCGTGGGGCGCCACTCTGCCGCCAACGCTGCCCGTGCCTACGCCAACCTCGGCGGGCGCCGGTGGGCGCTCGTAGGCTACATGGGCGTGTTCACTTCCATGATTATCCTCGGCTTCTATGCCGTAGTGGCAGGCTGGTGCCTGCAGTACCTCGTGACCTCTCTCATGGGTCAGCTAACGGGCGATGTTGCGTCGGCGCAGCGCTATTTTGCTGCTTTTTCGTCGCATCCCGTTATCCCCACACTTTGGACGGTAACGTTTATCCTCCTCACCCATGCCGTGGTAACCAAGGGCGTTAGGCGCGGTATAGAGCGCGCCTCGAACCTGCTCATGCCCCTGCTCTTCGTGTTGCTGCTGGTCATTGTGGTGGCTTCGTGCTCGCTGCCGGGTGCCATGAGGGGCATCGAGTTCCTCTTCAAGCCCGATTTCAGCAAGCTCAGCGGCAGCGTATTGCTCGATGCGCTCGGCCAGTCGTTCTTCTCGCTCTCGCTGGGCACGGCCTGTCTGTGCACCTACGCGTCGTACTTCAGCCGCCAGACCAATCTTCTGGGCTCGGCCGTGCAGATAGCCGGGGTTGATACCCTTATCGCCATACTGGCCGGGTTGATGATTTTTCCGGCGGCGTTCTCCGTGGGCGTAAACCCCGGCAGCGGCCCCTCGCTCATCTTCATCACCCTGCCGGGCGTGTTCGGGCAGGCCTTTGCGGGCATGCCGGCCGTGGGTTACGTTATCAGCGTGCTGTTCTATGCGCTGCTGTCGCTGGCTGCACTCACCTCAACCATCTCCATGCACGAGATTGGAACGGCCTTCTTTTACGAGGAACTGCACATCAGTCGCAGCCGCGGTGCGTGGATAGAGACCGCCTGCTGCGTGGTTATCGGCATTCTGTGCTCACTCTCCTGCGGCGCGGCAGATATCAGCGTGCTGGGCAAGTCGTTCCTTGATGCCTGCGATTTCCTTACTTCCAACATCCTGCTGCCGCTCGGTGCGCTGCTTACCAGCCTCTTTGTGGGCTGGCGAATACCCCGACAGATTGTGCGCGACGAGTTCACCAACTGGGGAACCTTGCGCAGCCGGCTCTTCGGCGTGTGGCTGTTCATGGTGCGGTGGGTGTGCCCCGTGTGCATTGCACTGGTGTTTGCGCACCAGCTCGGGCTGCTGTAAGGCGCTTTGGCCGTACAGCCGGAGCCGGTAAACGGTTGGTTTCAAAACCTCCGGCCGCCATATATAATAATGTGGGAGGTTGTGCGTTTGTATGTAGAGGAGCCCGCGCGGCCGCCTTGCTGTCAATGAGAATACCATGCACCTGAAAGAGTTTTTCTTCGTACCCAAGTCGGACAGGGCGGCCGTAGTGCTGCTCCTGGCGGCTGTAGTCGTGGCTGTAATCGCGCTGCACGGCCTTGGTGGCGGCGACGAAGCTACCACATTGGCTGCTGCCGATAGCCTGCCGAGCCCCAAACGCAGCCCCGGTGGCTCCCCGATGCCGGCTTATGGCGAATACTACCGGGTGGAGAGCCGCCCTGCAGAGCGCTTCTTCTTCGACCCCAACACAGCCGACAGCACCCAGCTGCTGCGCCTCGGCCTGCGCCCTTGGCAGGTACGCAACATCTACAAGTACCGGGCTGCGGGCGGAGTGTACCGCCGTGCGGCCGATTTTGCGCGTCTCTACGGCCTTACGGTAAAGCAGTTTCGCGAACTGGAGCCCTACATCCGCATTTCGGCCGACTACCTGCCGGCCTCCCGTTTGGCCTCCCACAACTCTGCAGAGGCACCCGTCTACAGCCGTGACACGCTGCTCTACCCGCAGAAGATGCAGCCCGGCGAGACGGTGGAACTGAACGCTGCCGACACTGCACGGCTGAAGAAGGTGCCCGGCATAGGCAGTTGGTACGCCCGCCAGATAGTGTACTACCGCGAACGGCTGGGCGGATACGCCAACAGGGAACAGCTGTTGGAAATCGAGGGATTCCCCGATGAGGCCCTTGCTTACTTCCGGCTGGAGCCCGGTTCGTTGCGTAGGCTCAACCTGAACAAGCTCACCATGAGCCAGTTGCGCCGTCACCCGTACATCAGCTTCTATCAGGCAAAGGCCATCTGCGATTACCGTCGCCTCAAAGGACCGCTCCGCAGCCTGGACGATTTGCGGCTACTGCGCGACTTTCCGCCTGCTGCCATCGCCCGTTTGCAGCCTTACGTGGAGTTTTAACCGCTCGTTTAGGAACTTTTGACACTTGTCAAACAATCATTCGACACTTGTCACACAATCATTCGACACTTGTCAAAAGTTCCCGGAGGTGGTGTTTTAGCTGCCCAAATCATTCTGCCAGTCCCGCTGTTTGGTGCTTTTTGCGTTGTCGTTTGCCCCGGCTGTTGTGCAGCAGCGGTTCCTCCCCTTGGGAAGGGGAGGTTAGGAGGGGATGACGGGAGTCCACCCCAGCCCTCCCGAAGGAGGGAGCACTGCCGTAACCAGAGGCTGAATAGGAGCAAAGACACCATACAATGAAGTGCAGCAGCGGTTCCTCCCCTTGGAAAGGGGAGGTTAGGAGGGGATGATGAAGTGGGACAGATGCAGTGCAACCGCACGTGTTACCAAGGGCGTAAAGCGAGGAATGGCGGCTGGAAATGATAAAAAACATCCGCCCCAGAGCAATGTGTGGGGCGGATGTTTGTGAGTTCACAGCTGCCGGAAAGAGCCGACAGAAGAAGCACTTAGAACTGATTTTCAACGATGTCTGTCAGCACCTGCTTGATGTCAAGGCCTGCGGCGCGCACCTGCTGGGGAATAAAACTGGTGGCGGTCATGCCCGGCGTGGTGTTTATTTCGAGCATGTTAATCCGGTCGGTGCCGTCCTTGTCCTTGGAGATGATGTAGTCTATACGGATGATACCGTTGCAGTGGAGGATGTCATAAATCCTACTGGTCTCCTCGGCCACCCTCTGCGCCGTCTCCGTAGCTATGCGGGCGGGCGTTATCTCCTGCACCTGACCGTTGTATTTGGCATCGTAATCGAAGAATTCATTGCTGGTTACAACCTCCGTGGCGGGGAATACGACGCTCTTGTTGCGCGTCTTGTAGCATCCTATGGATATCTCCGTGCCCTGCATGAAGCTCTCAACCATCACCTCGTCGCTCTCCATGAAGGCCACGCGAAGGGCCGGTGCAAGCTGGTCGGCGTTCTTAACTTTGGACACACCGAAGCTGGATCCGTCGGCTGCCGGCTTCACGAAGCAGGGCATGCCGATACGTTTTTCGATCTCGTTCTCGTCGTATGCCTGCCCGCGACGCAGCAAGATGCTGTCTGCCACGTTGATACCAAAGCCGCGCAGGTAGTTGTTCAGCACGTACTTGTCGAACGTCATGGCCTCTACCAGCACGCCGCTGGTGGAGTAGGGCACGTGCAGCAGGTCGAAGTAACCCTGCATCATACCGTTCTCACCCGGCGTTCCGTGTATGGTGATGTAGGCGTAATCGAAGACCACAGCTTTGCCGTTCTCCATGAAGGAGAAGTCGTTTTTGTCTATCTTGGCCGTCTTTCCGTCTGCCATGTTTACGTGCCAGTTCACGCCGCGTATATCTACAATGTAGACGTTGTAGCGCTCTTTGTCGAAAAAGGAGTACAATCCTTCGGCCGAACGCATGGAAACGTCGTGCTCGGACGAGTCTCCACCGCATACGATAGCGATGTTTCTCTTTAAATCTTTCATGTCTTCTTGCTTTTTCTATTCATCAAATGTGTTGTTTGTAGTGCCGCTGATGTAGCCTCGCCACTTGGCGATAAGCTGCTCCATGTCGGCCGGAAGCGGCGAGCTGAAGTCCATCTGCCGGCCCGTGCGGGGGTGAACAAAACCCAGCGTGCGGGCATGCAGGGCCTGCCGGCCGCAGAGTTTGAAACAGTTCTGGATAAAGGCTTTGTACGTGGTGCTGCGGTTTCCGCGCAGTATCTCGGTGCCTCCGTAGCGTTCGTCGCCAAAGAGAGGATGGCCGATGCGCTTCATGTGGGCGCGTATCTGGTGCGTGCGGCCCGTCTCGAGGATGCACTCCACGAGCGTAACGTAGCCGAAGCGTTCGATTACACGGTAGTGGGTAACGGCCGGCTTGCCTGCACTGCTGCCGGGTTCGAATACCGTCATGCGCAGCCGGTCTTTTGGGTCGCGGCCTATGTTGCCCTCTATGCGGCCCTCGTCTTCGGTCAAGTTGCCCCAAACCAGTGCGCAGTAGCTGCGGTGAGTGGTCTTGTTGAAGAACTGGGAGCCGAGCTTCGTCTTGGCTTCCGGCGTTTTTGCTACCACCAGCAGGCCGCTGGTGTCCTTGTCTATGCGGTGCACCAGGCCCACTTCGGGGTCGTTGGGGTCGAACGAGGGCAGGTCTTTCAGGTGCCAGGCCACGGCATTGATGAGCGTGCCATGAAAGTTCCCGGCTCCCGGATGGACAACAAGTCCGGCGGGTTTGTTCACCACCATGAGGTCTGCATCTTCGTAAACGACGTTGAGCGGGATGTCTTCAGCCTGTATGGTGCTGTCGTGCTTGGGGCGGTCAAGCATCAGGCTGATGGCGTCCAGCGGCCGTACTTTGTAGTTGCTCTTCACGGGCTTGCCGTTCACATGGATGAAACCGGCGTCGGCAGCCGTCTGTATACGGTTGCGACTGGAGTGCTGCATGCGCTCGGCCAGATACTTGTCTATGCGCAGCGGCTGCTGACCGCCGTCCACAACTACCTTCCAATGCTCGTAGAGCAGTTGCTCCTCCTCGTCTATCTCGTCAGTATCGGCAATGATATCTGTCATTTTTCCGTTTTCTTTTCCTTAGCGGCTTTGATTTGTTTGGCCGTGGAGAGCGTCGTTACCGAGGTCTGCCTGGCCGATGAGGTTTGCGGAACGGGCTCCTTGGCGGGCGGCGTCTGCGGCTGCACAGGATGCTTTACCGGTGCCTGGGGCTGCTCCACGGGCGTTTGTGGTTGCGCGGGAGCCTCTTTTACTTCTTCGAACTGGTCCTCCTGCTCGCTCTCGTCTACCTCCTCGAATTCGGGATATACCGGGTCGATATAGTCCACCGAGTCGTCTTCATCACGCAGTCCGTTGCCTACCTCGATGATGAGCTTGTCCTCAATCGAAATCCTGTCGCCTGCCACCACGTGCCTTCCGCGCACGATGATGCCGTAAACCCAGTCCTTCTCTCCGGCCACATACTGCGGCTGCCCGAGCTTGAAGCCTATCGCGGTGAGCTTGGCCATGGCCTCGCGGAGCGAGCTGTTGTCTATCACATCGGGCAGAGTAATGGTCGGAGTGTGCAGCGCATTGATGGTTATATAGATGATGTGACCCGACTTTACGCGCTCTCCGGGCGCCGGCTCCTGCTCCAGAACGCAGTCGGCGGGCAGGTTCTTCACGTATCCTGTATCGCTCACGACGTAGCGAAGGCCTGCTGCGGAGAGGATGCTCTCCATCTCGCCGAACGTTTTATGCCTGATGTTGGGCACAGGTATTGCTTCTCCATGGTGCGTATAGAAGTCAAGACCGAACTTGACGCCTACACTCAGCAGTATCACCACAATGACCATGGCAAGCAAATTGCCCCAAAGATACTTGCTTACAAACTTGCCTGCAAATTCCGATGACTTCATCCTTACCGGTTGGAATTATATATTTAGGTGCAAATATAGCCATTTAAAATGAAACGGCAGACAAAAGTAAGGAAAAAGTACATTTGGAGCAGCAAAGGCGGAGGTTGCGGGTGCGGGCGCAGGCTTTAAGTTGTTGGGGCTGTGAGGCTATGGTCTGGCGGGTTAGAAGGCGATGAGGGCGACCCCTCCAGGGCCGTTTTCCTCTCCCCGCCTGCCCTCCGCAAGCCTGCTCCCTCACTCCGTTCACTCGCCGGCATGCGGTTACCTGATGGGGCGCCCCTACCGGGGCGACACGTTGTGTAGATGTATTCCCGCTTCCTTTCAGCAGCTGCAAGCGCACGCCCTCACTCC
>LAHS01000299.1_pt1 | contig 44435 bp, 46 predicted proteins | sample 329651 | NCBI WGS metagenome assembly LAHS01 (sample SAMN03275699, study PRJNA271635) | activated sludge metagenome | isolation source: sample C-1 Sludge from hydrolytic chamber (first chamber) of Anaerobic...
GATACGGCAAGGAGTGCACTTTCCGCAGGATTCTTCTTGAGTAAATTCTAGGAAGAATTTTGCGATGTCAACCATACAGTTGTCTTCGTCCATAACGATAAGTCCGCCCGAACCCATCATCGAGCCGATAGCTATAAGGTTATCGTAATCGATAGGTACGTCAAGGTGCTGCGGAGGAATACATCCGCCGGAAGGTCCGCCTGTTTGAGCAGCCTTGAATTTCTTTCCGTTAGGAATGCCGCCGCCGATTTCCTCAATAATTGTTCTTAAAGTTGTTCCCATAGGAATTTCCACAAGACCGGTGTTGGTAATTTTTCCGCCGAGGGCAAAAACTTTGGTTCCCTTGGATTTTTCGGTACCCATGGAAGCGAACCAATCTGCGCCTTTAAGAATGATTTGCGCGATGTTCGCGTAGGTTTCTACGTTGTTAAGTACGGTAGGCTTTTGGAAAAGTCCTTTATTTGCGGGGAAAGGAGGTCTGCATCTGGGTTCACCGCGGTGTCCTTCGATAGAAGTCATAAGAGCAGTTTCTTCGCCGCAAACAAATGCGCCTGCGCCAAGTCTGATCTCAAGGTCAAAGCAGTGATCGGTTCCGAAAATATTATTTCCTAAAAGTCCGTATTCTTTAGCTTGCTCTATCGCGATAGTAAGTCTCTTTACAGCGATAGGATATTCGGCACGGACATAAATATATCCTTGCTTTGCGCCGATTGCGTAAGCGGCTATTGTCATTGCCTCGATTATTGCGTGAGGATCGCCTTCAAGCACCGAACGATCCATAAACGCGCCGGGGTCGCCTTCGTCTGCGTTGCAGCAAACGTATTTTTCGTCGCCGATTGCGTTTTTACAAAATTGCCATTTAAGACCGGTCGGGAAACCGCCGCCGCCGCGTCCGCGAAGACCGGACGCTTTAATAACGTCGATAACGTCTTGGGGCTGCATTTCGGTAAGCACCTTAGCTAGAGCCTGATAACCGTCGAAAGCTATGTATTCTTCGATGTTTTCAGGATCGATATAACCGCAGTTTCTAAGTGCGACACGGGTTTGCTTTTTATAGAAGTTGGTTTCGTTCAGCGATTTGATAGTATCCTTTTTGGCTTCGGGATCTTTATACAAAAGATGATCGACGATTCTGCCCTTTATCAGATGCTCGGATATAATTTCGTCGATATATTCGGGCTTCATATGAGCATAAAACGCGCCTTCGGGATAAACTACGCAAACAGGACCGCAAGCGCAAAGACCGAAGCAGCCGGTCATAATAACTTTTACGTCATTTTGCAAACCGTTTTCTACAATTTTCTTTTCGAAAGCTTCGAAAACCTTTTTGCTGTTTCCGCTGGTACAGCCTGTACCACCGCAAATTAATACGTGATTTCTAAACATGTGAGGCCTCCTTATTCGTTGCCTATAACATATTTCATAACGGGATTGCCGTTAACGATATGTTCGTTGACAATTTGCCTTGCGGCTTCTTCAGTAACCAAAACATAGGTGACTTTTTCTTTGCCGGGAACGAAAACTTCAACCATAGGTTCGAGTTTGCACATCCCGAGACATCCCGCTTGGGTGACTTTTACGTTTTTCAAATTTCTTCTTCCAACCTCGTCTAAAAAAGCGTTAAGCACGGGACGGGCGCCTGCTGCGATGCCGCAAGTAGCCATACCGACTACGATACGGATATTTTTATCCTCATCTATGCCTTCGCGATTATTTATTTGAGCTTGCATTTTAGCCTTGATGGCATTAAGTTCTGCAATAGATTTCATAATGAAATTCCTCCGTTGACTTCCTTTATATTTTCGTTAATTGTTTCTTTTATATAAGCAATGATTTCCGGACTATCGATAGGCACGTTTTCTAAAACTTCTTTAATTTCGACGGTATTGAACTCGTATAATCTGTCCTCAACCTCATAATCAAGAAAAAAATCTTTTTCGGGATTTGTAAGGATCAAAGACGATATGGTTTCGCCTACGTTGCCTAAAGGCATTCTGTCAATATGGTCAATTTTAAAAGTTGCAGTTGTTTGGGTTCCTTCGTATAGTTTGGAAGTGATTTTAAAATCTCCTCCCGCGCTTTCGGCTGCCATTTTAAAAAGCGGTATTCCCATTCCGACCTTTCTTGTCGTTCTTGTAGTTGTAAACGGGTCTTCAACGTTTTTTAAAAAATCAAGGGGCATTCCGGAGCCGTTATCTTTCACGCTGATTGTAAGCAAACCATTTTGTGCGCTAATCGAAATGTAAATCTTGCCGGCGTTTGCTTTTACCGAATTTTGAGCTATGTCTAAGATGTTAAGACTAAGCTCTCTCATTACTTAGCTTGAAGAAATGGCTTAAGTATATTTGCAACTTCACTCTTTGTAACCTTTCCGAAAACGTGTTCGTTAATGGTCATAACGGGAGCAAGTCCGCAGCAACCGACACAGCGTGTCGCGTTTAGTGAGAATTTTCCGTCGGCGGTGCATTCTCCGGCTTCAATACCTAAAATCTTTTTGATTTCAGCGATTACATCGCCCGAACCTTTTACATAGCAAGCTGTTCCGATACAAACGGATACTTTATATTCGCCTTGAGGGTTAAGTGTAAATTGCGAATAAAAAGTCGCTACTCCGAAAACTTCTTCGAGAGATATTGAAAGCTCTTCTGCGACGATCCTTTGCACTTCGATAGGAAGATATCCGTAAATCTCTTGTGCTTTTTGCAACGATGGCATAAGCCCGCCTTTCATAAGTTTAGTTTCTGCAAGAACGGCTCTTAACTCCGCTTCTTGTTCGGGTGTGCCGGAAAATGGGACTTTGGTTAGTTTTATTTTACCCATGTTTAACCTCCTAGAAAAATTACCAGTGAGATTATACTATATATAAAACTAATATGCAAGAGAAAAGCAAAAATATTTCTACTTAAAACGACACGAAATGAGTATTGGAAAAATATGGAATTTGTGTATCTATAGCTACATATTTTTACAAAATATTATTAAAAATCTCGTCAACCGACAAATTCTCCGCATTAAAGCAGCCTTCTCCTTTGAAAATGTTATCAAGGCTGTGAGCATCGGAATTAATTATTTGTTTATAGTTTGAATACTTGTCCTTAAGCTCTTTGGATGCGTAAGGCGAAAACTCTATAGCGGAATATGGAAGGTCAGCGGGAAGCTCGCCTAGGATATTTAAAACTCCGTTTGCTTCGCGGTCGATATGAGCCGGAACTGCCTTTCCTCCGCTATTTAAAATTAACGGAATTAAATCGTAAAGACCGATATCGGCGCAGTTTAAAAGCATACGTTCTTCCTCACCGACGATTTCATTTTCTTCGTTTACTATAAGCTGATCGCCGAAAACCGTTTTATCGTTTTTAAAATCAAAAAAGGAAAGTTTATTAAAAAAGCTTTCCAATTCTTCATATGTTTTAAAAAGCGCGAGCACATGAATTTCTTCGTTTGTTTGAACCTCAACTGCCGGAATAACCGTTATATCAAAACATTCTCCGGCAAGCATGGCAACTTTTACGTTTGCTATGGCGTTGTGATCGGCAACCGCAATAGCGTTTATACCCTTAACCGACGCCATCGCAACGATATTTAGTGGGGTATTTTCATTATCCGCGCAAGGAGACAAACAGGAGTGGATATGAAAATCATAATTAATTTTCATGTTTAACGTACGCCTTTATCGCGCTGAAAATGTCCAGTTTAGTTTCGATTAAATTAATTTTTTCTTTAATTGCCCTTGCTTTTAGGGCATCGTCTGATTTGGCGTTTTCGCATAAAACGACGACTCCGACTTCCGCAAGCAAAGCAACCGCCGCCACATTTACGTTTGTCATTACGGTAAACCAAGCGGAACCTTCGGGTGCTTTTCCCATTACAAAGCTTAAAAAATCGCCTGCATAACCTCCGGATATTTCTGCGTTTTCGTTAAGATTAACGGTAGTTGCCGAAAGTATTTCAATAAGTTCAGTTATCTTCATTAAGCAGTTTCTCCAAATTAATCCTATGGCAATCGGTTATTTTGGCTTCTCCTCTCGCTACGTCCTCTGCAAAAGCCTGACAAGAAGGTGCGCCGCAACTTCCGCAATCGAGCATCGGCAAAAGTAAAAGTATTTTTCTTATACGCGACAGAATTTCCATCGCCTTTTTTATATCTTCGTCAAGACGCATTACGTCAAGTATTTCGGGCTGTTCTTCCCATTCATAAAAATTGTCGTCTTTTCCATATTGCTCCAAACGGTTTTTGCTTACAGGCAAATATCTGCGGTTTGCGCGAAGTTTTGCCCTTGCGACGAAGGGATTTTCTACGTTCAAAACGCCGCCTACGCATCCGCTTACACAAGCGTTAAGCTCTATGAAATCCACATCTTTGAGTTTTCCGTTTTCAAGCTCTTTTAAGACGTTGACTACGTTTTCTATACCGTCGGCTGCGAGATATTTATTTTTAAGTAAAGCTACCGCTTCTCCGCCGGATGCGGACCAACCGAGTCCGAAAATACCGATTTCGGAAAGTTCTCTCGGCTCCACTATATTTTTCATGGCGTTAATTAAATGGAAATATACTTCGCTTGCCGCAAGAACTCCGTCTACCAAGGGCTTTTTCACGCCTACTCCGCCCTTTAACGCATGCACCTTCGCAGGACAGGGAGAGATGAAGAAAATACCGATTTCTTCGGGCTTTAATCCGGTTTTTTCGACAGCCATTTCTCTTGCGAATTTAGCGGAAACGTCGGCAGGCGTAAGCAACTGCAAGAGATTATCTTTTAAATCGTGAAATCTAATTAAAATAAGCTCTAAAATAGCCGGACAGGCAGTGCTTATAACCGGAAGCTTCAAACTGCCTTCGTCAAATTTTTTTCTTGTAAGCTCCGAAAGCAGCTCCGCGCTGCGTCCGACCTCGAAAACGTCGTCAAATCCAATTTTCAACAACCCTTCGATAACGTAATTAAGGTTATCAAGATTTTCAAATTGACCGTAAAGGGAAGGCGCAGGAAGCGCGACTTTATATTTAAAGCTTGAATTTTTTACAATATCAAAAGGATCGTAGGAAGCTTTTTTCGCGTTGTGCGGACATATTCTTATACACTCTCCGCATCCTACGCATCTTTCGTAATGGATTTTTGCTTTTCCGTTCCTTACCCTTATCGCTTCGGTAGGGCAGCGCTTCATACAAGAAACGCAACCTTTGCACTTGTCTGTATCTAGGGTAACGGTGTGTAAAATTTTGCTATCTGACATAAATCCCTCATGGTTTGATTCTCAAAGTAACGGTAGTGCCTTTACCTACCTCGGATTGTATTTCCATACTGTCGCTGTATTTTTTCATATTGGGAAGGCCCATTCCTGCACCGAAGCCTAAGCTTCTGATATTATCGGGAGCAGTTGAATATCCTTCTTGCATTGCAAGGTCGATATCCGGTATCCCGGGACCTACGTCGATAAGCTTAACAACGATTTCGTCGCTGGATACGCTTACCTCTGCTTTTCCTCCCTTTGCGTGAATAACCATATTAATTTCGCCTTCGTACATCACTATCGCAACACGTCTTATAATCTCGGGGCTTATGCCTAACTGTTTGAGATTATATTTAACGGCTTCGCTTGCGGTGCCTGCGGAAGTAAAATTTTCTCCGTCTACGTTGAATTCGAAAAATATTTTGTTTTCTTCGCTCATACCTTTAAATCCCCGCCTTTAAGTCCTGCCTCGTATAAAAGTCCGCAAGCGGGAAACATTCTTGCCTTACTGGAAAGTAAAACGATACTGTTTGCTTTAGCAAGTTCTATACTTAAAGCATCAGGCTTTTTACCCCTGACGTAAACTATGCAGCGTATATCCATCATAAGAGCGGTTCTTATAACTTGCGGATTGGATAGTCCTGTAATCAGTACAGCCTGATCCTTTACAAAAGCCAGAACGTCGCTCATCATATCCGATGCACAAGCAGATATAACCTCGTGATTTACTAGATTTTCACAGCATAAAACGTCTGCCTGTAAAACATCTACGATTTGGGAAATTTTCATATTGCCTCCGGTAAAACGCATAATTAAAATTATTATAGCATACACAAAAATTTCTTTCAATAGAAAAAAGCATTGCCGAGAGGACAATGCTTTATGCAAAAGTATCCTTTTTTTACCGTTTTTAGGTTATTATCGCACTTGTGGTGGGAGGCGTTAATTCGGAATTTAATAATTGACCGGGGCAAAGACATCCTGCGCTAAGCGCTCCTAAGCTAAGAAGCAGCGCAGCCTTGCACGCGCAATCGCAGCCGCTATCTTGATCATCCATATCTGCACCGCAACAGCACATCAATAATAGAATCAATAGAAGAGTTCTGCAGTTCATAAAAACCTCCAAATGATAAAAAAAGACTTCCTTTTACAATATGCACAAGAATTCTCAAATGTGAATATGATTAAATTGTCTTATGGAAAACGCATTGATTTTAGACAATAAAACTATAGAATTCGTTAAAGAGTACCTTCCGCAAAATGACGTCCTAAACAATATGGTAAATTTCTTTTCCCTTTTTTCGGATGTTACAAGGGTAAAAATGCTTTCTGCTTTGTCGATTACCGAAATGTGCGTGTCCGACCTATCGCATATCTTGGAAATTAATCAAACGACGATTTCCCATCAACTTAAGTTGCTTAGGGATAACGGATTTGTAAAATATCGCAGGGAAGGAAAAATTATTTACTATTCCGCTAAAAGAAAGACCATAAACGACGTTATGATGACGGGAGTAGTGTATTTGGGATATTAAAGTTCCCAGTTAATCGGTTCTTCGTTAAGATTTTTTAAAATTTCGTTTGCTTTTGAGAAGTGCTTGCAACCGAAAAATCCGTTGTACGCAGAAAGCGGCGAAGGATGAGCCGCCTCTAAAATAAAATGAGGAGGCGAAGAAATAAGTGCTTTTTTAAAGCGCGCAGAACTTCCCCAAAGCATAAAAATTATAGGTTTTGAGCGGTTATTTAAAGTTTTGATAACATTATCAGTAAATGTTTCCCAACCATGATTTTTATGCGACATAGGCTCTCCTTCTCTTACGGTAAGAGAAGTGTTTAAAAGCAAAACGCCTTGTTTTGCCCAATTTTTTAAACAGCCGTGCGAAGGCATTTCAATACCTAAATCGGATTTTATTTCCTTATAAATATTTACTAAAGAGGGCGGAGGATTAATTCCCGGCTTTACCGAGAAAGCAAGTCCGTGGGCTTGATGCGGCCCATGATAAGGATCTTGACCTAAAATAACGATTTTTACATTGCTGTACGAAGTGTATTTAAAAGCGTTAAATATATCGTACATATCGGGATAAACGGTATGAAAAGAATATTCTTCCTTTAAAAAATCCCTAAGTTTCAAATAATAATCGCTTTCGAATTCGTCCTTTAAAAGCTCTTGCCAGTCGTTACCAAGATCAATCATTTATTGCTTTACCATAGAAATCAGTTTAATACAGCGGTTTACCGAAAGCTCGGAAGTAAGGTTAAATTGAAACGGCACTCCGCTATATTCCTTGATAGCTCCCGCATCTCTATGCGGATATATGGATAAAGCATCGTCGGCAGGGTTAAGAGCCAAATAGATTTTTAAATTTTTACCAACGATATTGATTTTTGCAATCAGTTTTTTGCCGTTATAAAAACATTCGCATTTTTTTGTAATTTTACTCTTTAACGCGCAACCCTTTTTGGGCATAAGTAAAGCGTCTTTTATTATGGCGTATCTGTCTTTTACAGAGTCGTCGCTGAAAGCAAGCTTTTCCGAAAAATGAGAAACGGGAGGCTTTTTGCCTTTGTTAACCATTCTTATTTGAGCGCTTGCGCAAGGATATTGCTCTTTTGGATTGCAATACGTGCAATAACCGTACCTTCCGCACATATCTTTATGCTGAACCTCGCTCTCCAACCACTTTTCCAAATCGATTTTATTTTGCAATTCTCCGATATTCATAATTACTCTCCCTAAGTACTGTTTATTCTATTATAATATAGAAAAATTTTTGTCACAAGTGATTTTTTTTTATAAAAAACGTGCGATACATAAAGTACCGCACGTTTTATTTTTTGAAAACGGATTATTTATTTATAAAATTTCGACATTTCGGTGAATATTACTCCTAATCCGTAAGCTCCTGCGTCAGGATATCCTATCGATTTTTCGCCGACAACGCCTGCTCGCCCAAGGTTTGCTGCAAATTCCGCTGTCGCGGCTGCGCCTGCTACAGCGGCCTTTGCGCCCTTACTTAGTCCGACTAATAATTTGTCGCCTGCTTTTGCGGATTCGGTTATTGCGTTAGCGCAGGGAACCAAAGCGTCAATTAAGGTCTTGTCTCCGACGACTGCGCCCTTTCCAAAGCTTCTCTTGCCTGTTTCGTATACGGCGGTTGCCGCTGCCTGAAGTATATCGCCGATATCTTTTAAGCTTATTTCCTGCTTGCCAAGCACAGCTTTGCCTGCGCCCTTAAAGCCCGAACCCCAGATAGGACCGGATGCTCCGCCACAGTATTCCTTAATAATTTCGGAACAGCTGATAAGGAAAGTGCCGATATCGGCTTTGTTTCTGGTAGCCCAGTCGCGTTTAAGCTGTTTAAAGCCCTTTGCAATGCTCATACCGAAATCGCCGTCACCCATTTGGTCTGCATCGCAGAAAGGAACTTCGTTTTCGATAATAACGTCTGCCATTTTTTCTATCCACTTAATAAAAGCGGGGGTATTCATTGTTTCACCGACTTTAGGTTCTCCCTTTACTTCGTAAACAATTTGCTCGGTAGCTTTCTCTTCCGCTTTTTTTGCTTTAGTGCACTCGCATTTTCCGTGTTCTTGCGGTGTGACGCCGAGAGCCTTCGATATTGCGCGCATTGCATCCATTGCTAAAGCCGCTTCTTCACTAAGTCCTGCGCCCATAGTAAGAGCGGGAGCTGCAACTGGAGCGTCAAGATAACTCTTTAATTCGGAGTCGAGTTTTAAAAGTGTGATCGATGCGCCTTGCATATCGATAGAGGTCATATAGTTTCCGACCAAGGTCTTATAAATCTTAAGTCCTTTTGCCTCAAGTTCGTTAGATACGGAATTGTTGAATAGATATAATTCCATTAAAGGAGTTGCGCCGAAGCCGTTAATCAAAAGCGCGATTTCGTCGCCCGCTTTAACCTTTAAGTCAGCGATTAAATCGGGAACAATTCGTTTAGCTAACTGATCTGCGGTTTGAAGCTTATCGGTAACTCTTCCGGGTTCTCCGTGGATACCTACGCCGAATTCCATTTCGTCTTCCTTAAGAGAGAAAATAGGAGTTCCTTTAGCGGGAGGAGTGCAGGAAGAAAGAGCAAATCCGAAGGAACGGACATTATCGATCGCCTTTTGAGCAATTCTTTTTACTTCGGGAAGATCAAGTCCTTTTTCTGCGGCTGCGCCTGCGATTTTGTGTACAAAAACCGTACCTGCAACGCCGCGGCGTCCTACCGTGTAAAGACTGTCTTTTACCGCTATATCGTCGTTAACGTAAACTGCGTCAACTTTAATACCGTCTTCCTCTTTTGCGTCGGCTGCTGCTCCGTTAAAGTTCATACAGTCGCCCGAATAGTTTTTAACTATCATTAAAACGCCTTTTTCGGTTGCGGTAAGTTTAAGCGCGTTATAAACCTGTGTTTGAGAAGGAGAAGCAAAAACGTCGCCGCAAACTGCAGCGTCAAGCATACCTTTTCCGACAAAGCCTGCGTGCGCGGGTTCGTGCCCGCTTCCGCCGCCGCTTATTAAGCTGACTTTATTTTGATTGATTTCCTTCTTTTTTACGATTTTAAATTTTTCCACAAACTCCAGTTCCGGATGCGCCTTGGCTATACCGTGGCACATATCGTAAACGAAAGTTTCGGGGGTGTTCATAATTTTTTTCATTTCTGCCTCCTGTTATAAAAAATTAACGGATAGCCCGCAAGAGCTATCCGTCAGGGTCTGTTTAGTGAATTATTCGCAGCAGCAGCAATCTTTTGCGGCAGCTCCGAGCTTGTCGGCGGTAATAATCGCTGCGGCAACGTCGGCTGCGGTTACCTTAAAGGGCATATTATGAATGCTTTCTTCGGGTATGCAAGCCTTTTCTGCAACGGTCATCAATCTGTTGCCGATATCTTCTACGCCGAGGTCTTTTAGACATACGGGAAGACCGACGGAAAGACAGAAGTCGATAACTTCGTTGATTTCTTCTTCGGGAGCGTTTTCGAGGACGAGTTGGCAAAGAGTTCCGAAAGCAACTTTTTCGCCGTGGAACTTTTTGTGGGTTTCCTCAAGAACGGTAAGTCCGTCGTGGATTGCGTGCGCTGCGGCAAGACCGCCGCTTTCAAATCCGAGACCGGAAAGAAGAATATTGGTTTCTACGATATTTTCAAGAGCTTGCGTTACAACTTTGCCGTCGCAGGCAAGCTTCGCCTTGTAACCGTCTGCTAAAAGTTCTTCATAGCACAGACTTGCAAGAGCAAAAGCTGCTTTTGTTCCTACTGCGGGAGCGCACTTCTTTTCGCGGACACCGCAAGGAAGTCCTGCGTTAACAGGTCTTACGCTCATAACGTTTGCGCGCGCTTCGTAATATGTCGAAAGAGCATCGCCCATACCGGATACCAAGAAACGGGTGGGAGCCTTAGCGATAATAGCGGTATCAACCAAAACAACGTCGGGGCTGGTAAAATACGCGTAATCGTCAAATGCGCCTTCGGGAGTATACATAACCGCGGAGTGGCTGGTAGGAGCGTCGGTTGCTGCTATTGTCGGGCAGATAATCAAGCGGGACTTAGCGGCGTTAACGCACTTTGCGGTGTCGATAGCTTTGCCGCCGCCGAGACCGATAATACAAGAGCATTTATTTTCTTTTGCAAGAGTTTGAAGACTTGCAACTTCTTGACGGGAACATTCACCCTTAAAATTGCAGGTAACGAAAGTTACGCCGTACTTTGCGGCGGTTGCGTCTAATTGTGGCTTAACACGAGCTACGTCGTCGGGATGTGCAATCAAAAGAGCAGACTTACCAAAAAGTCTTACGAAATATCCAAGGTTATAAAGTTCGTTTTCGCCTTGAACATACTTTGAGGGGCAGATAAAAGCTTTTCTCATTTATAAAATTCTCCTTTTTGAATTTTTATATAGTAGAAATATTATACCGCCCGCTAAAACCCTTGTCAATACTGATTTTTGGCATATTTTAATATATATATTACGGTATAAAAGTAATTGACTTTAAGAAATTCGTATATTATCCTAAAGACATACTTTACAATTACGGAGGACAACAATATGCAATACTCTCACGAAGTTGAAAAAATGGTTTGCGTTAAAAAAGGTCCCAATCACGGTCCCTCTCCGATCCCCGAAGAAGGAAAGTGGGTAGCATCCAAGGAAATCAAGGATATTAACGGACTGACTCACGGCGTAGGCTGGTGCGCTCCCCAACAAGGCGCCTGCAAGCTTACTTTAAACGTAAAAGACGGCATTATACGCGAAGCTTTGGTGGAAACTCTCGGCTGTTCGGGTATGACTCACTCCGCCGCTATGGCTGCGGAAATTCTTACCGGCAAAACGATTTTGGAAGCCTTAAACACCGACCTTGTCTGTGACGCTATAAACACCGCAATGCGCGAGTTATTCTTACAAATAGTTTACGGCCGCACTCAATCCGCTTTCTCCGAAGACGGACTGCCTATCGGCGCAGGTCTTGAAGACCTCGGCAAAGGTCTAAGAAGTCAAATCGGCACAATGTATTCTACCGAAGCCAAAGGCGTAAGATACCTTGAAATGGCGGAAGGCTACGTTACCCGCATAGGTCTTGACAGCGAAGGCGAAGTTATCGGTTACGAATTTGTAAAACTTGGTCAAATGATGGATTTAATTAAGGTCAAAGGTGTTGATCCTGCCGAAGCACTTAAAAAGAGCACGGGCAAATACGGAAGATTCGATGAAGCCGCACGCTACATCAACCCCCGCGTGGAATAGGAGGCTAATATGGCTATTAGATTTGAAGGATACGAAAGAAGAATCGCCACTCTCGAAAAGGCGTTTAATAAGTTCGGTATTAAAAATTTCGAAGATGCAAAAAAGATTTGCACGGATAAAGGCATCGACGTAGAAGCAATCGTAAAAGGCGTTCAGCCTATCGCTTTTGAAAACGCTGTTTGGGCTTACACCCTTGGCGCTGCCATCGCTATCAAAAAGAACTGCAAAAAAGCCGCGGACGCAGCCGAAGCAATAGGACTTGGTCTTCAAGCGTTTTGTATTCCCGGTTCCGTTGCAGATCAACGTAAAGTAGGTCTTGGTCACGGCAATCTTGCCGCAATGCTCCTTAGGGAAGAAACAGGCTGCTTCGCTTTCCTTGCCGGTCACGAATCGTTTGCCGCAGCCGAAGGCGCAATCGGTATCGCTAAGACCGCAAACAAAGTCAGAAAACAACCTCTCCGCGTTATATTAAACGGACTTGGAAAGGATGCTGCGTATATCATCAGCAGAATTAACGGTTTTACCTACGTTCAAACGGATTACAATCAATACACCGACGAACTTACTATCGTAAAAGAAATTCCCTACTCCGTAGGAGAAAAAGCGAAGGTTCGTTGCTACGGCGCTAACGACGTTAACGAAGGCGTTGCAATTATGCGCTTCGAGAAAGTTGACGTATCCATTACCGGAAACTCCACCAACCCCACAAGATTTCAACATCCCGTAGCCGGCACTTATAAAAAATGGGCTATCGAAAACGGAAAGAAATACTTCTCCGTAGCAAGCGGCGGCGGCACAGGCAGAACCTTGCACCCCGACAATATGGCGGCAGGTCCCGCATCCTACGGTATGACCGACACTATGGGAAGAATGCACAGCGACGCCCAGTTTGCAGGCTCCTCATCCGTTCCGGCACACGTCGAAATGATGGGACTCATCGGCATGGGCAACAACCCCATGGTCGGCGCTTCCGTTGCCGTTGCAGTCGCAGTCGAAACCGCATTGAAATAGATTTTTAAAGGTTTATTTTAAACGTATTTTATTTAAAATTAAGGCGTTTTCTTTACGAAGAACGCCTTTTTTATTAGCGTAATGTGTAGATTTTTGTCGGAATTATTATATTAAATATTCGTAATGGTATAATGGTTATGGATAGGACAATATAGATTTTTTTGCAAGCCAAAAAGCTTAATTTCATATAATGTATTGTATAATTTAAAAAAGGGGGTTTAAAATGAAAAAAATATTTAGTTTTAAAACACTAATTTGTATAGGGCTATTGCTCGCAATGCTGTTTTCTTTTGTTGCTTGCGCAAGCGAGGAAGTAAACGGGGAAGAAGCAGTTCCTCAAAAAAAAGGTAACTTTTATACGTTGCAGGAAGCGTATGACCAAGGCTTGCTCACGGTGGACGACTTAAAAAATATTGCTTACTTCCAAAACGGCGAAAGCCCTGACGAAAATTTTGTCCCAACTTCTAAAAATCCGGAAACGTTAAGCGCAGAAACGGAGAATGCCATAAAAGAAACAAAAGCCTACGATTATCGAAACGATACTGTCAGTCCAAAAAATGACGCAATTCCTAATGCTTACAGAATTGTAAAATATTTTGGCACTTATAAAAACAGTGTAGCAATAATGATTGAAAGTGATTATTATGATCATGATGATGCGGAATGGGATATCTATGTCGAAGGAGTACTGTTTAAGTATAATAACGGTAATAGAATCTATATTTTTAAAGCTAATTAATATTTTGTTCTCTTAATATTAAGAATTAAGGCGTTCTCGAAAGAAACGCCTTTTTTTAAATGAGATAATTAACAAAATTTATTCGTTATCTACAATACTATAAACAACGTATGTTCCGTCCTCTTTTTCTATAAAATCTATTGCTACGCTTCCGCCGATAGGTGCAGATTCTTTAGTAGGTAAAAAAGGCTCTAAAATTGGATTTTTTCTATCTCTATATTGTATAGAAAGCTTTTCATTAAACGTTATTAAAATACGCGCAGGTTCTTCCACTACATCGTAAGGTTTTACAGCCTTGTAAAAATCAGCGATTTCTCTATATGTAGAATTAATTTTGTATTCAGTATCAACAAGTCCTTGATAATAACCGTTCGGAAGTGAATTATAATTAAAGCCTAACAAATGAAAAGGGAAAAGTATATTATAATCTTCGTATATATTAGAGCTTGGACACATAAATTTAAATCTATCGTTATCTAACTTTGCTACCATATAATAATTTACGCCTATAAAATCTTCAGCCTTTGTGATAAGCAAAAAATCTTCTCCGTATAATTCAGCTGCCATCCCCTCTTTAATTAGTTCGTTTTTTATTTGATTTAGCGATAGTTTAGTGTTGAAGTATGTAACATTTCCACCTGCGGTAGCACGATCAAAATCAATATCTAATTCGAAAACTTCCCAATCGATAATCGAAACAGCAATAATTGAATCTGTAGCGCTAGCACAAGAAGAAAGCGACAAAAAACATACTAATAAAAGAATACAAATAAAAAATTTATAAATATTTGCCATAGATATTATCCTTTTCAATTATATGATAAAAACCAAAAAAATGCTCATTATTATATAGAACCAATTTTCATAAAAAAGTTAGTACCGATTAGGGGAGATTCCAGCCATACAGAAGATCGATTAGGCCAACCAAAATGTACTCTGTATTTTCTAAACATATTAAATAAACCATAATTAGCGTAATCATACGCTACAACCGCATGAAATATTAATGTATTAGTGCCTGGCTTTTTCAAACTTCCAAAAAGAGCTACAGGATACCCAGCATCCAAAGTAGGTTTTACATCGATTGCAACATTTCTGTAAAAGTAGCTCCAAGTTCTTTGTTCATAGACTTCATTTAGATATAATGGTATAACATCAAATAAATCCGAAGCATCTGTTCCCGGTATACTGTGACTATTAGGATTCTGACCATTTAAAACAATTAATCTATTCGTTAAGCCAGGTCCATTCATTGTTTTGTTAGTGCGATTTACATAACTGCTATTATATATTAAACCGTAATCATATGCAAAATAATTATATCCAATAATAAGATTTCCTGCTATATAGCCGCATACGTTATGTTCGTTGTATCCCATTTCATTTTCTAAATTTAGTGGTGGGAAAAAGCTTGTCATACTTATTCTAGGAGTAACAGCCATGGCTCGTACGTTTTCTGTTCCGCTCTCAATATTTAAAAAATCTAAATTATTGTTGTTTTCTTTGCCATAAATATAATCTAGATTAATATCTTGGGTATATTGCATTAAACCGTCATAGATTTCACGGCTGGATATAGCAAGAGTAGGTATTTCAGAAGCAGAAATTTCATTATTCTTTTTAAGCGTATGATATAAGGTTTCTTCACTCTTATAATAATACTGCATTACCCCTCCATAGAATAAGTCGCTATTATAATTTTTATATGGAGAAATGCTTTCTGTTGAATACTCTACGAACTTCCCCGAATCAATATGGAATATTATGTAGCCTGTGGGTTCTAATTCAAATAAATAATATTCGTTTCCATCAAAGTCAAATAGTGTTTTGGTTTTTTCAATAGTTAAATTTTTATCCATATTTTTATTAATATGGCTCTTGGTCAAATTATATAGCCGCTTATTATTCCCAGTTTCTTTATATGCTTTCATGCTAGAAACTATTTTTGCTGTGTTATCTTGCTTATACGCTTCTGCTAGCTTTACTCCTTGACTAATTGGAAAAACTACTGCGAGTAATAACAGTATACTACATAGCAGAACTGAAATTTTATTTTTCATAAAACCCTCCATATTGAAATTTAATACTTTATAAAAATTATATAATATATATTAAACATATTACTAAAGACAAAATGTAATAAAAAATGGTTATTTTGGTTTTTTTGTCGAATTATGTATATTAAATTCCTTTGTCTCTTTATTCGTTATCTACAATACTATAAACAACATATGTTCCGTCTTCTTTTTCTTCAAAATCTATTGCTATGCTTCCGCCGATTGGTGCAGATTCTTTAGTAGGCAAAAAAGGCTTTGAAATTGGATTTTTTCTGTCTCTGTATTGTATAGAAAGTTTTTCGTTGAACGTTATTAAAATACGGAAAGGTTCTTCCACTACAGTGTAAGGCTTTACCGCCTTATAAAAATCAGCGATTTCTCTATATGTGGAATTAATTTTGTATTCAGTATTTACACGTCCTTCATAATAACCGTTCGGAAGTGAATTAGAATTAAAGCCTAACAAATGGAAAGGGAAAAGTACGTTATAATCTTCGTAAATACTATAACTAGGACACATAAATATTAATTGATCTTCATTATCTAACTTTGCCACCATATAATAATTGACTCCAATAAAATCTTCAGCTTTTCTTATAAGCAAAAAATCCTCTCCATACTGTTCAACCGAGAGTCCGTTTTTTATTAATTGCTTTTTTATATCATTAAGCGATAATTTCGTTAGAAAAGTTGTAGTGTTTCCACCGGCACAAGCATGATAAAAATCAATATCTATTTCAAACACTTCCCAATCGATAATCGATATTGCGCCAATTGAATCAGTAGCGCTGTCACATGATGAAAACGATAAAAAACAAAATAATAGAAGAATACAAATCAAAAAACAACTTATTTTTTTCATAATCATCTCCCCCAATTAAATATGATTTAAAAAAATTATTTGTTACGTAGTCTAATCGTAAAATAATAATAACAGTGCTATTATTATAGACAAATAAGGATTGTATTGCAATAGTGTAAACAAAAGCCAAAGTTAACAAAACCTAATAATTAAGGGTAAACTTAATTGACATTTGGTGTTTAATATAATAAAATTTTTAATGAAAAGATGCTTGTGTGGCTCAGTCGGTAGAGCAGCTCACTCGTAATGAGCAGGTCAACGGTTCGATTCCGTTCACAAGCTCCAAATATTACTGCACAACTTCGGTTGTGCAGTTTCCAAATAAAGGATTGAAATTATGAAAACACCCTTTTTAACAAAAGAACAAGCAGAAAAAATTGCCAAACTTTATCCTACCCCCGTCCATGTTTACGACGAAAAAGGGATAGTTAATAACGCAAAAGAACTTTTGGACGCGTTTTCCTGGAACAAAGGCTATAAGGAATATTTTGCGGTAAAGGCAACGCCTACGCCTGCGATTTTAAAGCTTTTGCACTCCCTTGGATGCGGACTTGACTGTTCTTCTAAAACGGAACTTTTACTTGCAGAAAAGCTAGGAATAACCGGCGACGATATTATGTTTTCCTCTAACGAAACCGCGGCGGAAGAATATATTCTCGCAAGAAAGCTTAACGCAATCATCAATCTTGACGATATTACGCATATTGACTTTTTAGAAAAAGTCGCATCCATTCCCGAGAAAATTTCAATTAGATATAACCCGGGCGGAAACTTTACAATAGGCACCGCAATTATGGGAAAACCTCAGGATGCTAAATACGGCTTTACGACAGAGCAGGTCTACGAGGGCGTAAAAATTCTTATGAAAAAAGGCGTTAAAGAGTTTGGTATTCACAGCTTTCTTGCAAGCAACACGCTTGGAAACGATTATTATCCCGCGCTTGCAAAAATCCTTTTTGAGCTTATCGTAGATCTTAATAAAAAGCTAGGCGCAAACTTCACCTTTGTAAATCTCTCGGGTGGTATCGGCGTTCCTTACCTTCCCGACCAACCGAAAAACGATATAAAAATTATAGCAGAGGGCGTAAAGGCTGCTTACGACAGTACGATTAAAATGGCAGGGCTGAACGTTAAACTAAATACGGAACTTGGCAGATATATGCTTGCGCCATACGGTCATCTTTTAACGAGAGTAATTCACTTTAAGCATACTCATAAAGAATACGTCGGCGTTGACGCTTCGGCGGCTAATCTTATGCGGCCGGCAATCTACGGCGCGTATCATCATATTACCGTTCTCGGCAAAGAAAACGAATCTTTTGACCACAAATACGACGTTGTGGGAAGCCTTTGCGAAAACAGCGATAAGTTTGCAGTTGACAGAATGCTTCCAAAAATCGACATCGGCGATCTGCTTGTCATTCACGACTCCGGCGCGCACGGTTTTTCAATGGGTTATAACTATAATGGAAAGCTTCGTTCTGCTGAGGTATTGCTTAAGTCCGACGGAAGTTTTGAGCTTATAAGAAGAGCTGAAACTCCCGACGATTATTTTTCGACAATGATATTTTAATTATATTCGCAAATTCAATAAAATTAAAAAATAAGGAGCGCAGAAATGCGCTCCTAAAATTACCCACGATTGCCGTTCCTAAGAATTTAAAACCCGCTTACGCAGGTGGGTTAGCTGTCGTTTCCGCTGTCTTCCATCGGACAAACGTCTCACCGAATACTCGGCTACAAGGCCTGACATTAAGAAGCGAACTCCGCAATCCCGTTTTTTAAATAGCGGTTAATGCATACTTAGGTAACGTGCACCGCAGGATTAATATTATTATATCCAATCAAAGTAAAAAAAACAAGCCCCCAAATTATTACCATATTTTTCTAACGAGAAAAACACCCTTTCGTTTGTCTACGCTCTTAAAGAATAAAAAACCGTATAAGGAAGATACCTAAGATAATTAATACGGAGGTTATAATGAAACTTATAGAAAGCAATACTTTTATAAATTTAGCAAAATCATACGCAGGAGAATGTCAAGCCCGTACACGTTATGAATATATGGAATACGGCGCAAGAAAGGAAGGATATAAAGCCCTCGCTAATATTATCGATACCGTTGTATATAACGAATTTAATCACAGCAGAATGTTTTATTCCTTTATCGAAAGCGCAAGCGCCGACATCATAGATAATATAGATATATGCAGCGGTTATCCCTTTAAGCAAAAATGGGAATTAATTGAAAATCTTAAATTAGCCGTGGAGGACGAAAAAAACGAAATTAAGTTATATAACGAATTTGCAACCACGGCAGACGAAGAAGGTTTTACCGATATAGCTAATTTATGGAGAAACGTAGCATCGGTTGAAAACTGCCACCAAATGCTGTTTAAGGATCTTTACAAGCAGTTTTCAACAGGCACGGTATACAAAAAGAAGACCGAAACCAAGTGGAAGTGCGGAGATTGCGGCTTCGAGCAAACCGGAAAGGAAGCATTTGAAACCTGTCCGTTATGTCTTGCTAAACAAGGTTCGGTCATGCTTAAATTAAGCGACAATTAAGTATAATAAAAATTGACAACCGAGCGCATATAAACTATTATTTAGATGAGGTTTATATGCGCTATTTTTTTAAAACAAAAGGAACTTGCTCTACAAGCATTTCCTTTGAACTAGAGGGTAATTTAGTTAAAAATGTAGAGTTTACCGGCGGCTGCAACGGTAATCTGAAAGCCATTTCTATTTTGGTTGAAGGTATGCCCGCCGAAAACCTTATAAAATCGTTGGAAGGTAACACATGCGGAAGAAACCCTACTTCCTGCGCAGATCAGCTTGCAAAAGCAGTTAAGTCCGCCTATTTAGGAGAAAAATAATGGAAGGAAAAAGAGTAAGTGACAGCTACACCGAGCAGGTACAAATACTTACGCCTGCAAATCTAAACGGATACAGGAGACTTTTCGGCGGACAACTTATGGCGTGGATAGACGTCGTTGCCGCAGTCGTGGCAAGAAGACACAGCGGAAGAAACGTAACTACTGCGGTAGTCGATACCTTGCGCTTCGAAGAGGCTGCAAGAAGCAACGATACTATTCTGCTTACGGGAAAAATTACCTTTGTCGGAACAACCTCTATGGAAGTTTGCGTTAAATCCTACGTTGAGGAACTAAACGGAACGAGGCGTCAAATAAATACCGCATACGTTGTTTTAGTTGCCTTGGACGAAAACGAAAAAAGCGTTCCCGTGCCTTCTCTCATTTTAGAAACCGAGGAAGAAAAAGCGGAATTTTTAGCAGGAAAAAAACGAAAAGAACTTCGTCACAACAGACAATCGGAAAATTATTAAAAGAGCCGCAAAAAGCGGCTTTTTCATTTTTTAAAAATATTCACCTTTAAAATATCCCTATGGGGACTCAGTATTCCCTTCCACCGTTTTGCCCAAAAGTATATTAAATATATTATCGCGGTGACAGACCAAGATACAGGGTATACGCAGTACAGCAAGCGTATATCGTGAATAAAATAAACGACCAGATACAGCCAAAGAACTCTTACAATCAAAATCCCTATAAAAGTTAATGATGCAGAAGTAAAGGTTTTTCCCGTACCCTTTAGGGTTCCCGATAAAACTTCGCAGATCGAAAAGACGGTATAGAACGGAATTATAAAATTCATCATTTCCGCTCCGAAAGCAATAACCTGCTCGTCACGCCCGAATAAAGCAAGCATTTCTTTTGACCAGATAAGCATCGGAATTGCCATAAGCACCGCAGTAACAAGTGACATAAAAAGGGCGATATAGGTACCCGATTTTACCCTTTCGTATTCCTTAGCGCCGACGTTTTGTCCGACAAAGGTATTAACGGCAAGCCCAAAGGCTTGAACGGGAGCGTAGGTAAAATTGTCAAGTTTACTTGCGGAAACAAAACCCGCCATAGCAACCGAACCAAAGGAATTTAAACTTGTTTGAACGAGGACGTTACCTATAGAATACATACTCGTTTGAATCCCTGCGGGAAAACCCATAAGGATAATTTTTTTAGTTATTTTTAAATCAAAGCACAATTTTTTAAGACTTAATCTTATCGGAGAACGGGTTAAAAACATTTGAATAACAACAAACAACGCGGAAACCGCCTGCGATATTACTGTAGCCCAAGCCGCACCCGCAACACCGGTTTTTAAAACAGCTACAAAATACAAATCCAAACCGATGTTTGTTACGCATCCGATAAAAAGATATATAAAAGGCGAAAGGCTGTATCCTACCGAACGTAAAACTGCAGAGCCGGTATTGTAAATTACGGTTGCGGTAATGCCAATAAAGTAAATTTGAAGATATATTACAGAAAGCTCCAAAACATCTTGTGGAGTATTCATCAAAATTAAAATAGGTCTTGAAAGAAAATAACCCGATACGGTTAAAATTGCCGCGCAAATCATGCCCAAAATCATCGCGCTGTGCGACGCTCTGGATACTTTTTCGTAATCCTTTGCACCGTAGTATTGTGATATTATTATACCGGAGCCTACCGAGAAGCCTAAAAAAACAGAAACCAATACGTTAATTATCGAATTGTTCGCGCCTACTGCCGCAAGTGCCCTATAGCCTACGTATCTTCCTACGACTACCGAATCTACTCCGTTATATAAAGCTGTTGAAAAACGTTACTTAAAAGTATGGGAATACTGAAGTAAAGAATTTGCTTCCATATCGAACCGCTCGTCATTGATCTTTCGATTTTAAGCGAATTATTTGACTTAAGAAATCTTTGAAAACCGTATTTCATTTTTATATTAAGCGACTTAAATTATCGATAATTTTGATATTGGGAAAAACTTCAAGATCACTTTTTAAAGTTGTTCCGGTTGTTACTCCGATAAAAGCTACTCCTGCGTTTTTTGCCGTTTGAGCGTCTATTATGCTATCTCCTATATAAAGAGTATTTTCTTTTTTTTCGTTAAGAACATCTAAGGCTTTATAAACTCCTTCGGGACTGGGTTTAAAAGCAGTAACGTCCTCTACTCCGACAACAATATCAACTAAGGGAAACATATCGAATTTTAAAAGCGTTTCATTAATACGCATACGGCGTTTTGTAGAAACAATTCCTATTTTTTTGCCTTCTCTTTTGAGTTTTGAAAGCAAAGGAATAACGTCGGGGAAAAGAAACGTTCCGTTAGTCATTTCGATATTTGCGACATAAAAAAATTCGTCGCAAAAACGCTTAATCGTATTTTTGTCCGAGACATTAGTTAAAAGAGCAAACGCATCAGTTAAATGCATGCCTATAGTGCGCTTAATTGCCTCCGCTTCTATATCGTAGCCGTTGGGCTCCAGCACGCCATAGAAACACTTAAGTATTCCTTCTTCGCTGTTAGCCAGCGTATAATCAAAATCAAAAAGATAAACCGAATAATCCATAATTATATATCGCAGTTGTATATTGGCTTGACGTATTTCCTATTTTTATAAATTATTAAGAAAATCGCAACCATATTTATTGCCATAGCGACAAGAACTATCCATTTTGAATCTAAAATTTCTCCGAGCGCTCCGCCTATCAGTTGACCTATAACCGAGCCTAACGTTACAAGCAAAGTAAAAGTGCCGTTAAATCTTGCCCGTACGGTATCCGGAATATAATTTTGTGTTGCTGATATCCTGATATTAAAAGAAGTTACCGCAAACATTCCCGATACCATTTGGAAAATTACCATTAACCACCAATAGGGCATAAACAAAATTAATCCGTCCAGAACCGTAATAATTATATATACGGATAAAGCGGTTACGTATTTATACTTTGGAGTAATTTTTCTTAAATAATGAACAATTCCTCCGATAATTCGTCCTAAGGTATTTACGCCCATAATAATCGAGTAAAGCATAGTAGAATGCCAGACGACATTTAATGAGAATATTTTAAAACTAATAGTCGGTAAATTTATTTTTAGATACGGTAAAAACAAAGCCGAAAGCACAGCGCCCGATGCCATTGTAACGATAAAATATGCAGTAATCGTTTTCAAACCTTTTTCGCCGTTTATATAGCTTAGTCCGAATTTCAAATCCTTAGTAAATTGACGCATTGGAGAAACTTTTTCTTTTTTGCTTAGTTCTTCTTTGGATTTAAGAAGATGCAGTTCGCCCCCTTTTACAAAAGTTTCTACCGTTGCGGTGATAAATGATGTAACCGAAGCAAAAGCGAATAATGGAACAATGCCCACTACTTCGTAAGCCCATCCGGCAACTGGTACCATAACAGTGTTTGCAATAGGATAAAGCAAACTGCTGATAGCATACGCCTTTGAAAAATTATTTTCGGAAATAAGATTTGGATAATAACTGTCGTATGCCACCAAATAAACAGCGTTTAAAACACCGACAAATATAATTATCGCAAGATAAACCCAGTAATTAAAATAATCGAAGTTTACGATAAGCGTTACACTTATAAAAACTAAAGAAAAAATAAAATCAATCGTATAAATAGTTTTTCTTCTCGATTTTCTATCAAGTACTGCGCCTGCAAAAATAGGAACGAAAATTTGGGGAAAAACGCTTGCTACCATCATAAAAGCGTATAAAAAAGTCGAGTTGGTTTTATCAAAAACCATTAAGGAAAATGCAAAACCGGTTACGGTAAAGCCCAGCATAGATATAAAACTGCCTACCGTAATTATTGTGAAATCTTTTGTCCAAAGTTTAGCGCGAACTTTCGTTTTTACGTTTTCCATAGATTAACTGTATACTATATATAATACATTTAGCAACCGAATTTGAATTGATTTGTTTTATAACAGAAAAATTAAGAATAAATTTTTAAGGATTTAACATAACCGGCATTTTTAAGTAAATTTTCTGTCGTTACAGGCTTACCGTGTCCGATATATATAATTTTCGGGGCAAGCCCGATTAAATCTTCATTGCTTTTTTTATAACCCTTTATATCTTCAATAAGCAAAGGCACCAACCGCTTGGCAGGGTAAATTCCCATAAGATGGTCACCGACAAATGCGGTTTTATCCTCTGAAATCATACCTATGCTGTCTTCGGTATGTCCCATTAACGGAAAAAGCGTCAAACCAAACTCTTTAAGCGTTTCACTATCAATAGTATCGACAATTTTTACTTTATAGTTATTTAAATCAAAGGACTTCCATTTTGCGGGAGTAATTTTAAAAAAAGTCAGTATTTTAGAATAAAATCTAGATATTTTCGAAGAAAAATATTTTATTTCGTCTTGACCTAGCTTGATTTTTCGGGCTGAATCCGCTCCTGCTATAACCGTAATATCGTTGTTGCTAAGTAAGTCGTGCAAATAGGAAATATGATCTGAGTGAACGTGAGTTAAAACGACATATTTAATCAAGTTTAGATCAACTGAAAAACGTTTTAGTTTATCCAAAAAGACCGAATAAGAATCCTTAAAGCCTGCGTCAATAAGAACTGCTCCGTCTTGAAACAACAATAAATAATTTGTAAAAGCGGTATTGCCAAAATTAATTATTTTCATTTTTTATTTTTGCTTTAAATAACGCTTCGTTTGCCATTTCGTTTTTATTGGTTAACAAATATTTGTTATATCTGTCGGCGATAGTAAAGATAATCCACAAAACCAAAACGCAAGGGAATGGAACAAAATAGCCTACGTTTACCATCGAATAACCGCCAAAACCAATCATAGCAATAATAAAGAAAAGATTGAATTTCGAACGCACTTTCAGGAGTGTTTTCGCTCTGTATATAAATTGAACTAAATAAGAGGCGATGCCTACAGCGCCTAAACTTCCTAAAACTTGGAACAATGTTGAGTGATACCAATATATGCACATGGGCTTCGGATAATAATATTTGCCCGGATCGTAAGCAAGACCTTTTCCGAACACGGGATACTGTAAAAAACTTTCCCAAGCGTGTTTGTACATTTTTACTCTTGCTTCGTCTCCCGTAACTTCGGTAACCTTAAGTATTTGGGGAGCAAGTTTATAAGCGATATAGATGCCTAAAGCTATAAAAATCAATGTTGGAATAATCATTTTTTTGCGGTTGGATTTACTAACTATCAAAGTTGCCATAATAAGTAAAGGGATTTCTATTGTCGAGAAAATCATACCGCCTCGTGACAGAGTAAACAGCATTGCAAGATATTCTAAAATACCGATACAAAAGTAAGCTACCGTATGCCTTCCTTTTGCGGATAGATAAAACGAAAACGGCATAGCAATCAAAAGCATATTCGAAAGATTGTTTCCCCATTGAAAATAACAGGATATAGTAAGCAAACTTTTGGTAAAAATGAATTCCCAAATTTCAATGTATTTGGTAAGAACCATGCAAATTCCCATTATACCTACGCCAACCATAAGTTTTGAGAAGTATTCTGCAATCATAAAGTTTTCGCAGGTAATGCTGCTGTTAAAAAACAAATACATAAGTACCATTCCAAAGCCAAGTCCGATAACGTAATACAGGGCAGGCATGGTAAAGTATTCTTCCGCCTTTAAATAGAATAAACCGCCTAAAGTAATAGAGATTGCAACGGCAAGCGTAGGAATTAAAAAAGCTGCTTTTTGTTTTTTAAGAGGAAAATTGATAATATGCAATACAAGAGCAGGCACTAAAATAATCGGTAAATAATAAAGCGGAGCAAAATAAGCCTGTTGATTATACCTTGCAAGAGGAACCATTGAAATCATTATAATAGAAAGGACGGTATGGGTAAAATCTTTTACGAAAATCCAACCGACAGCGGCAAGCGAGCCGATTATAAAAATAGCAACGATTTCCTGCTTAAGAGCAAAACCCAAAACCGCAACGAGCGTAACCAAAGCTATATAAAAAGAGCTATGGTAAAAAGCGTCAAGCATTTTAGATATTTTTATAAACGTATAATTATAACGCATGTAAATCCTTAGTAACTTTTAAAAGTTTATCATATTTCCTAGGATAAGTAAAACGTTTTAGTTCTTATGTATTTGTTAGGCTTTTTATATAAGGCGATTCGCCGCTTTCGGGAAGCCCTTCTCTTCTTTGCTTTAAATCCGATTTAACCAAAGCCTGCAATTTTTTTGGATATTTGATAAAAAACAAAGGAATTATATAAAGTATGCTTCCGATAACCGGTGTCAGCATATATATCGGCCAAATCCATTTATTAAAAACAGGTCCTTGCTGGCCTATTTTTTCACTCGAAAAATCAAGTATAGTAAGTACCGCGCCGACTAATACCATTGTGATACCTGAGGTAACCTTAGCGAGAAAGGTTTGCATAGCAAAGGTAACTCCCTCCGTTCTTTTTCCTGTTTTCCATTCCAAAAGATCTGCGCTGTCTCCCCAAAGAGCGGTATTTGCGATAGGAATTACTCCGCCGGGCATAATAAACACAGCGAGCACCCCCATTGTGATATATAAGTTTATGCCCTCATAACCTATAAAAAAGCAAATAATTCTGCCAACCACGTTACAAATCTGAGAAATAATCAAAAGGTTTAACATTCCTCCGACTTTAACGGAAAGCTTGTTTGCAAAAAACATAATTAAAACTGCAGGTAAATATGCGCATGCCGTAAATATCGTCATTATTCCAAACGAACCTAAAAAAGATATATCCGATACGATCATATTTTCAAAGAAATAAGCGTTTAGATAAACTCCGACACCTACGCTTCCCAAAAGATTAGCCAAACAAAGAATCAAAAGCATTTTATTTTTGAATAACAGCTTAATGCTTTCGCCCATATTTTTTTGTTGGTTTACTACGGGAACCCTTTCCTTTGCGCGGTGAGCGGTAATGGATAAAATTCCTCCGCCCAGTCCGAACAAAACCGCAGCTATTAAAAAAGTCCATTTATCAGACAAGCCCCAGGCTCTTGTAAAGTCCAATACGAAGAAGATGAGTCCCGACATAATTCCGCCCGTAACCGAACCCGAAAGACGCGCCCATTGAACGATTTTACCTCTCTCGTGGGGATTTGGTGTCATCATTGCAGTCATTCCCCAAAGCGGAACATCCTGAAGCGTATAAAACACGTCCCAAGCAAGATATATAAAAAGTACTGTTAAACAAAGCAGAAGCTGTGATGAAATACCAAAATCGATAAAAAGCAAAAGCGTTAAAATAGCAACGGGAATTGGAGTAAGTTTTAAAAACGGTCTTAGTTTTTCGCCGTTTTTAAAGCGGTGTCTGTCAATAAAAGAGCCCATAATCGGATCGTTAAATCCGTCCCAAACCCTGCTGACTCCAACGATTAAGCCTGAATAAAAGGCTTCCATTTTTAAAACGTTTGTGCAAAAATACATAAGGTAGGCGGAAACTAAGCCGTAAACTAAATTTTGTCCGGCTAGTCCTATGCAAAAGCCTCGTATTTCTTTTTTTCCAACGTGTTCTTTGTTTGGATCAAGATTATTTTCTAATTTTATTGTATCCTGTTCGTTCATTTTTCACTTTTTGCCTTGTTTATTTTCTCAAGAATAATAGCACAGAAATTATCCCAATACAATAGGAAATTTATTCGCTTCTAAGCGCTTGGACAGGATCCTTTTTCGATGCTATTTTCGAGGGAATCGCCCCCGCAATCAAAGTTAAAATAATGCTTGCAATCACTAAAATCAACGCTGCAAAGGGAGATAATTTCGCTACGTTGCCGATCATATCCGCGCCCACTAAGAATTTTATTATTATATTAATGGGGAAGGTTAAAATCCACGCTATAAATACTCCCAAAATACCGGCAAAACTTCCGATTATTACGGTTTCTGCGTTAAACAGCCTTGAAATATCGATTTTCCTTGCTCCGATACTTCTGAGTATTCCTATTTCTTTCGTTCTTTCCAGTACCGAAATATAGGTAATAATGCCTATCATTATTGAAGATACGAAAAGGGAAATTGCGGTAAAAGCTATTAAAAGGTAACTTACCGAATCAATTAACGTATTCATTGCGCTGACTATCGCCTCTTGTATATCCACATATTGAATTTTATTTTCTTCATTTGCGCTCAAATTGTAGGTTTCAATGTAAGATTTGATTTCTCTTTGCGCAGCCATATCGACAGGGTAAATATTTACGCTGATCGGATCTTTTTTTGCTCCCAAAAATTTAAGCATGGTTTCCTGCTCGTAAACGATATTGGGGATATTAAACAAAGGTTTTTCGGGGCTCGCTAAATAATCTTTGACAATATTTGAATCTGCCGCCTTTTCCAAAACGTATTTAGTTAGTTCGGGGCTGTATCCGAAGCCTTTTCCCAACATAACGTTTTTTGCGTCGGGTTTTCGTCTCAAGATTCCCGTTACATTCAACGTCTCTACCGCTTCGCTTTGATACGCAAGATTTAACAAATTTTGGTCGTAATTAATAGGGACGTAAAAGCCTTCAGCTTTGATAAAAAACTCATTATTTGTCGCAAGCTTTATCGTGCTTCCGATAATTTTATCAAAAGTAAAAGAATCCCCCGATTCCGAATAAAAACCAAGAGCTGCAATTTGCATAACCGACAGTCTGTTAAACTGATCTACAATAAGCACTATTTCATTTTTATTTTTGGGGAGTGCTCCCTCTAAAACATCGTAGTTATCCGAAATAAAATCTTGGTTATTCAATAGCTCTTGAAAAGAAAGATCACTATCCGAAACATAAAACACGTCGCCTATTTGATTTCCGTTTTCGTCTAAAAACCTTGAAAGAAGATTTAGTCTAACCTCGTAACTGTAAGTTATATCGTTATATAAAACAGGATTTGGAGCAGTATCAATATTTGATAAATAATCCATAAAAGCCTTGGGAACAGGGTTTCCGGTTTGCCCCATGATTTTTTGAAAAAGATCTTTATATTGATCGGGAACCTTCGTTAAAAAATCCTCCATCCCTTCCTCATACGAATAAACAATCTCTTCTTCGGGATACTCCGTATATACAACGTCATCTTCGTTTTTTTCTATTTCGGAGGGCGCGGTTATATTCATCGCCGCTCCGCTAAAAGCTTCACTGGTCAAATTATTCATTTGCTCGGTAAAACCGTTTTGCACTGATAAAACCAACGCTATTCCGATTATGCCGATGCTTCCTGCAAAGGAAGTTAAAAGCGTTCTGCCCTTTTTGGAAAAAAGATTAAAAAAACTAAGCTTTAAAGCTGTTAAAAAACTCATTGAAGATTTTTTCTTCGCTATTATTTCCTCTGCTTTTTCTTCTTTATCTATCTCTTCTGCATAAATATTGCTGTCGCTTGTGATTTCTCCGTCTAGTAGCGTTACCGTTCTGCTTGCGTACTTACAAGCTAGTTCCTCATTATGCGTAACCATAATAACTAGCTTTTCTTTGGAAATCTCTTTTAAAATATCCATAATCGGAACGCTGGTAGAGCTGTCAAGCGCACCGGTGGGTTCGTCTGCAAGTATAATTTCCGGATTATTTACAAGAGCTCTTGCTATTGCAACCCTTTGCATTTGCCCTCCCGAAAGTTGACTGGGGCGTTTATGAAGTTGATCGGAAAGCCCGACTTTTATAAGCGCTTCGGTTGCTCTCTTTTTTCTTTCAGATACTAAAACACCCGATAAGGTTAGCGCAAGCTCGACGTTTTTAAGTACGCTTTGATGCGAAATCAAATTGTAATTTTGAAAAACGAAACCAATTTTTTTATTGCGGTAGTTGTCCCAGTCCTTATCTTTGTAGGTTTTTGTGGAGCGACCGTTTATTTCTATATCTCCTTCTGTGTATCTGTCAAGTCCGCCTATTAAATTAAGCATTGTGGTTTTTCCGCATCCTGAAGGTCCGAGCACCGCTACGAATTCGTTTTTTCTGAACGTTATATTTATATTTTTTAAAGCGCGTACTTCGTTTTCCCCTGAAAGGTAGTTTTTTGATACGTCAATAAGTTTTAGCATTTTTTTCTCCAAGCCCTGATTATTTTATGTGATTTTATTAATCTATATCCGAAAGTAATATTTTTTTTATTTTAAAATCCAAATTATTCACTTCGTCTTTTTGAAGTGTAATTACCGTTCCGCCTCTGTTTTCTACTTTATACCTAAGCGATAGTCCGTATGAAAAAACTATTCCGCGGTATTTTAAAGTTATATTGTTTGTATGATCATGCCCTAAAAAAATCCCTTTCGTGCTTTTTAAATTTACCATTTTTTCAAAGAGGTTGTCTTTATAATATGCGGTGCATATAGGTTCGTTTATTTCTCCGCCGATATAAGCAACCTCACTGCTGCTTTCTAGATATAATTTGTAAGCGTCGTTAAACTCTACATTGGGTATATGATAAAATGCAAGCGTCTTTAGATTTTCTACGGTTGAATCCGTATATTTATCTGCAAGTTTTATAAGTTCCCTTTCGTACCATTCGGTTTGATCGTCGTGAATATTATCGTACTTTTTGCTTATTTTTACTCTGACGCGCATATTACTGTCAATTAACGCAAGGGACGTATTATGACTTCCGTCAGAGTTTAAAATATTTATAAAAGTGTTGCCTTCGGGAGCCCAAGAATTGTTAATTTTTTTAAAGGTCGAACCTTTTTGAAAAATACAATGCTCTAAACTTTCCAAGTATGCGGAAACCGTGCTTTTTTCCGTGCTGTCTATGCCTTCTGTATCATGATTTCCGTAGGTTAGCGTCCAAGGAATACCAATGTTTTCCATAAAGGTTCCGATTGTCTTTGCCCCTAAAACCAAATTAAAAAGCGGACTTTCTATAGACATAGCTACGTCGCCGGTGAAAATAACCAAATCCGGTTTTACGTTTTCAAGGAGTTTATAAACAGCAGAATAAACCGATTTATCAGCGGTTTTTGAAAAAACGGTTCCGCGCAAATGCAAATCGGTAAGCTGCAAAATCGTAAAAGGTCTTTCGTCGTTTTCGGGCAAAGTGAACGTATAATATCCCAGTTCGTCCTTAATAGGGATAAGCCCTCTGTTTTCAATCTTATTATAAGCATCAGCTTCTTTTAATATCGCTTTTTGTCCAAAAAAAACAACAGCCGAATACGTTGCCACCGTAATAATAGCGCAGGCTAAAACGATTGATACGATTACAATAATTTTTTCTTTAATATTTTTTCTTTTGGATAAAAAATTATTTTCCATAATCTTACCCCCTTTTTTATTTTAACATTTATGAGTTTAGTAAACAATAAAAATTCAATATTGACTTCATTTTTTTATTAAGCTATTCTGTATATATGAAAAAAATAATATTTTTAATATTAATTATAATCCTTTCTCTATCGTTTTTATGTTTTTCATCCTGCGCTTCCTCCAATGATTTAAAAACCAATCCCGATACTCTTACAGTACTTAAGGCAGACGAAAGTCCGGACGGTTACGCAACCGTAATAAAACCCGAAAGGCGAGATTTAAAAATATTGCAATTAACAGACACTCAATTAGATCCCGGTTTGTCCAGAGCTTACATAGGCGCAGATAACGATAAAACTATGCTTCTTATAGAAAAACTCGTTAAAAAAATCGCTCCCGATTTAGTAATAATTACGGGCGATATGACCATAAGCAAGCTTTACAATAACTGGCCTTGGATGAAAAAATACTGCGATTTATTTGAAGATTTAAATACTTTTTGGGCGCCCGTTTACGGAAACCACGACAGCCAGTATAACAGGCTGCAACAAGTTGACGATCTCAATGCGGAGATTATGCAAATATCAAAAGAACTGTTAACCGATAAATTATCAGATTATAAGCATTGTTTAATTACCGCAGGAGATGCGGAAGAAGGCGGAGGATGCGGAAATTATTTTATCAATATAAAAAATAGCGAAGGAGATTATCTTTATACTTTATCCATATTTGACACCGTATATAATGGAAAACAAGAATACAAAAACGATGATTATTATAAACGCGAAAAAACCCCTCAGCAAATCGAATGGTACAAAAAGCATATTAATAATATATCCGATTTAGCTTACGGCGGGGAAAGAACCTCCGACCAAGTAATAAAATCCCTGGTTTTCACCCACGTGCCCGTTCCGGAAACCGCTTTGGCGTATAACGCTTACAATAATTACGAAGAAGAGGCGGTTTATCACTACGGCGATATGCTGGAAGGCACCGATTACGATGAGCTAAGTTGCAATTTCTTTAGGGAAGCAAAAGCGTTAGGCAGCACAACCGCAATGTTTTTCGGACATCATCACGATAACGATTATTCCGTAACCTATCAAGGCATAAGATTGACGTTTGGTCAGCACTCCGGTTTTTCTCATTATTACCGAATCGACGAGGGGTCCGGAATAATTAAAACCGCCGATTTTACAAAGCTTATCACTTATAAAGATAACCGCGGCGGTACCCTTATTACACTTTCCGGAAACGCTATAGAAAAAATGGATTTTACCGTAAGTCAAATGCTTGCAAGAGTTATTTTTGAGGATTATACAAGTTGGAGCATTGATTACGAAAGCCTAGAGTATTATCAAAAATGGCTGGCAAAGCAGGATTAAATATCAACCTATTTTGATAAATAATTCCTTTAAGCCAATGTTTATTAGAATTAAAAATTTAATCAAAATATAGGGAGAAATCGAAATCGTTTCGGTTTCTTCTTTTTAATATTATTTCAGCTTCATTAATTATTTCGTTTTTCAGCGAAAATAAATTATAATTTAATCTGGTCAAAAAAGCATTTAAAAACTCTTTTATTATTTCAATTTTAATTCCGTCGTATAGAATTGAAAAAGCAGCAATCTTTGTCGCCCACTCTTTTAAAGTGCCTTCTCTATATTCTTCAAAATCCACCCTTACAATTCCCTTGTCTTTATTTAAAATATAATGATGCAAATTTTCATCCGTCAAAATCAACGAAGTTTTTTTAATAAATTTTATAATAAATTCAGCTAAGAATTTACCTAAAAAATTCGCTGATTCAGCTTCTCCAAGCATAAGTAAATCTACGTAGTCCATTCCTTCAATGTATTCGATACAAAGAGAATTTTCATTTGAAAAAAGAAGTTTCGGCGCAAATTCGCCGTCCAAAATCTTAAGCAATTTTTCTTCGTCGTCCTTCGCGGTGAGGCTTGAAAAAATCTTTTTTATAAAGATGCTTTTATTTTCCGAAATAAGATACGCTTCGTTTTTTTTACTGTATAGTTTTTTTTCTGTCATTTAATTATTATCTCAATTTGGGAACCCTCATTATACCCTTTAAGTTCCGAAACTACGCCTTTAACGACTTTACTAATTACTGCTTGAACAAACGGAACTATCGCTATATCACGCCCGTCAAGCTTAAGGGTGACGTTACTTTTATTTAATACGCAGATATTTTTATCCGCTTCCCCCCTTAGGTATTTTGAAAGCAATCTTTCGCAGTTTTCTCCGCAAAGTCCGCAACATTCTTCCTTAACGTTCGGCCAAAGATCGGGCACTTTCTTTTCGATTAAATTAACTATTTCGGAAGGGTTTTTTTCTGCGTTTATTACAGGAAGCCCCTTTACGCTTTTTATATTGTTATTGGAAAATCTTCCCGATACCGCAATTGTTAAGCTGTTAAGTTCGGGTTCTTCCTCTTCCTTGCAAACGGAAATATTGGGAACCAACGCATCGCGTACCCCCTCTAAAACGACGTAGTCTTCTCTATAATTTTTTAAGACTTCGTAAATATCAATATGCCCTTTAAACATAATATCCGTTTCGTGGTGCGCTCTTGCGGTAACGGTATCTGCGCCTGCTTGTCTATGTCTGTAGGTGTTCTTTCCTTCACTGTCCAAGCTAAAGGCACCATAGTGAATTTCTTTTACTGAGCCTACGCTTTTACCTCTCGCCTTAAGCTCTTTTATTATCGCTTCTATCGTGGTGGTTTTTCCGGAGCCGGTAAGACCTATAACAGAAAAAACCTTCATAAAATACCTCCTAAGGTGTACATAAAATATAAATAAACTCCGCTTGTTAATAGCAACACTATTATTACAAGCCAGTCTATAAAAGTCAATTTCAATTCTCTCAGCATTGTTCGTTTTTTATCTGCGCCATATGCTTTTGAAAGTAACGCAAGGGATAAATCCTTGCTTTTTAAAATGCATCCCGAAAGTACCGGCGAGAGTAAATAAGAAAATAGTTTTATTTTTTTCCCCAAACTTAGTTTTTTTATCTCAATACCTCGAAGCGTAATAGCGTTTAGTCTTGTCGTGAATTCGTTTTTTAGGGCAGGAAGAAAATTTATAGAAATCGTTGTCATAAAAGCCAGTTCGTAAGGTATGTGAAGTTTTATCATCCCGTCTACCATTTCTCTACCGGAAGATGACATAGCTATAAGTCCCGAGAAAATAATTATGATCATTCTAAGTAAAAATTCCGCGCCGTACAAAAGCCCTTTTGTTGATAAAAGAGTAAAACTTTTTATATAAATTAAAGGCTTGCCCCCCTTAATAAAAATGCTTTGCAAAATCGAAATAAAAATTAACAAAGATAACAGTCCTTTTATTCTTTTTAAAGAAGGCACGGGATTATTTTTAAGAAGAGCGTTAAAAACAATTACCAAAAAAACTGCAACGGACAAATAAATTACGTCTTTAGCAAGTACCGCAAGAGTTGAAAATAATAAAATTGCAACAAGCTTGACGCGGGGATCTAAACGCATAGTTTACCCTCCGCGAGCCGAAGGGAAGTCAAGCCTACGATTTTCCCTAAATCTTCATCGTGCGAAATAACTATGGCTCCCCCGCCGCCCTTTACAAAACCGTTTAAAAAATCAATTAAAAATGCTTTTCCTTCGGTGTCTACCGAAGCGGAAGGTTCATCAAGTATAATAAATTTTACCTCCCTTGAAATTAGCGTTGCAAGAGCAAGCCTTTGCTTTTCTCCGCTGGATAATGTAAGCGGAAAACGATCGGATATTTTATCAAGCTTCAAAGTTTCCATTATCCTTGCGATTTTTTCTTCCGTTTCTTTATTCAATTCTTTTAATAACTCAAAAGGAAATCGGATTTCCTCCGAAACGGTAGGTGCAAAAAACTGCATATCTGGATTTTGAAAAAGGTAACCTATGCTTTTAGAAAGCTTTCCCGAGAGCTTTTTGGTGACCTTAACGCCGTCAACCAAAACGCTGCCAAAGTCAGGCGTTAACAAGCCTAAAATAAGCTTAGACAGCGTAGTTTTTCCGCTGCCGTTCTCTCCGCTGAGGAGATAAGCCTTTCCGCTTTCAAAAGTATATGAAACGTTGTCTAATATAATTTTTTTATCATATCCAAACTTAAGGTTTTGCAGTTCGATTTTCATAATTTTATAACCTTATCTGCAATCTCGATTTCTTTTTTGCTATGCGTAACCATAATTACGCTGCCTCCTCCGGCTGCAAAATTTTTTAGTAAATTAATTATACTTTCTCTTTTCGATTGGTCTACGCTTGCGGTTATTTCATCGGCAAGCAAAAGTTTGGGCTTCATAGTAAGAATAGACGCTAAAGTAACAAGCTGCTTTTCACCGTATGATAATTTAGAAGAAGATACGTTTCTTAATTTTTCTATCGAGCAAAATTTGAGTGCGGAATCAATCCTTTCTTTTATCTCTTCTCTTGGTAAATTAAGGTTTTCGGGCGCAAAAGCCAGTTCGTCTTCAACCGAGCCGAATATCAGTTGACTTTCCGCATGCTGAAAAACAATGCCGACTCTTTCGCATCTGTCTTTTACGCTCATTTCGTCAATATCGACACCGTCATACAATACTTTTCCGACTTGCACGCCTTCATTAAGAAGTCCTGCTACAGTCTTTAAAAGCGTGGTTTTTCCGCTGCCGTTTTCTCCGATAACCGCAACGATTTGTCCGTCGGTTACGCTGAAATTCAAATTTTTAAAAAGCACTCTATCCTCAAAAGATATTGATAAATTTAAAACTTCAACAATCATATAACCTCGATTAGTACAAGCATTCTTAGGCGGTTTTGGCTAACGCTGTCACTTGCTTTTATTACGACGTAAGGACCTCCGTCCTCGCTGTTTTTATAAGTTATTGCGTTAATACCTCTTTTAAATAAATTACCGTTAACTTTATATGCGACATACAAATTGGCGTCTGTTATCACGTCGGATATGGAATACATTTTTTGCACACCGTCGTAAGCAGTGCATCTAAGTCCTGTTTTGCCTGAAAGTTTTATATTTAAAGCGGATAAAATATCCTTTATTTCCACTCCCTTGTACGTGTTCGTTACCGCTGTCATACCGCTGGGCTTGTATACTGCGTTAAATTCCTTTTCGGAGCAAAGCTCAATAAGTTCGTAAATTGTGTATTCTCCGACCGTTTCCTCTCCGTTTTTTATAACGATTTTTTCTTCAATATAGCTTTTTTCAATATCTTTTTTACTGTTTAAATAAATTGGAAGCATAATAGCGAACGCTACTAAAAAAACTGCTAAGATTATTAAAGCAATAAGCGTGCTTTTCTTTAGTTTAATTTTTTTCATTTTTCAATCAAATAGTAAGGAACCAGCATATCCCCTTCGGAAAAGTAAGTTCCGTGCGAGCCGGTAAGAACTCCATTATTGTTTTGCGTTACCGCTCCGTGATCGGATACGATAATAACGGTCCCCGTAAAACCGCCTATTAAATCGTATATATAACCGTCTATTTCTTTAATTTTTGCCTTTGCCTGTTCACTTTCGGGCGAAAATTCGTGATTAACGTCGTCAATACCGTGAAAATGGACAAAGGTTAAATCGGGATTTTTAACCAGTTCGCTCTTTGCAGAGTTATAAACGTTTTTATCTGTGCTTCCGTCAATATCTTTCGTATTTAAAATCGGACTTATATTTGTTAAAATTAAATTTCCGTTTCCCTCGATATAGCTTGTAGTTTTATGAGCCTTAACGGCGTAATCGAAAATATCGGGCATTTTAGGTTTTTTGACTTCTCGAATTAAAATACCCGTTCCATAAGGAGTTCCTCCGGTTACAATAGAAGCAAGCGCAACGTTAGAAATTGCGGGATAAACGCTTCCCACAACGCTGAAATCGCCATTTAAAACTTTTAAGCCTTCCGTTTTTTGATTTGCCTGCAAGTAGCTAAATCCGTCGGTTAATATCATCATAACCCTTTTGTCGTTGTCAATGGCTAGCATAGCATCAATAAACGCTTTTGTAATCGTATCTTGTATTCCCCCGATTATCCCTCTTACCGCGCCTAAATTTTCATCATTCGATTTTAAACTAAATTTTCCCTCTTCCCATACCAAACTAAAGTTTTCGTAAACATTAATTATATCTCCGCTCAATAGATAAACCATATTTTGCATTTGTCCGGTAAAGGCGTCAGCTCTAAACGATTCATACGATGGCGTAAGCTTATAGGCTGCGATATCGAATTTTTTATTTTCTAAAGGTTCTTGAAAAAACTTAAGCCTTATATTTCCTTCACTTAAATTCGTTGTGACTCCGTTACTTAAAAAAGAAACGCTATTTAATTCTTCTTTGCTGACTATAGTGATTTCTACTAAATCTTTTATACTTGCGCATCTCGGATGATCGGGAGCAATTACGTTTATTTCGTTATCCTCTTCGACTAAATAAATCAAGTCCAAGTCTTTATAGTCAACCATTGCGCTAGCTCCGTCCGAGCCAGATAAAATCACGAAGTTATCTTCGGAAAGCAGCTTAATATCATCCTTAAAATCGGATAAGGAAAAGCCTTTCATTTTTAAAGTTATTCCATCTTCTTCCGCTTCAAAACTAAGAAAATTGTAAAAATTTACTTTAGTTACGGTTTCGATGTCTCCGCTTATTAATACGCTTATACTTGAGGGATCCTTAAAATTTTCACAAGCGCAAAACGCAATTACCGCTAAAAGTAAAAGAGCCAAAAATAGAATTAATTTATAATGTTTTTTCATCTTTCCCCTCCAAGCAATTTTCGGTAGGATTTTGAATTTCCTTTTTTTCTATAATTACGTTTTTTACTAAACTATCAGTCTCTTCCTTTTTATATTCCAATTTGATCTTTCCGCCCTTATGCAGTTTTGAATTAAACTTAGGCAAAATATTGCTTTTTTCAACTTTTTTAAGAGTGTAATAGCCTATTACGCCGCCTACTGCGCCCGAAAATCCCGCGGCAATAAAGGTAAAAATCAAAGGGTAAACGGATAGTCTGAAGAAAAGTAAATTGCTTCCGTACGTTCCGAGTAAATTTGCAATTATTGTAGCCACTACGAAATGTAAAAGCGTGTAGCCTTTATTATAGTTTATAATTAAAATTAATTCAACTGCAAGAGCAGGAACCAAATAGGTCAAAAAACTCCAAATACCGTGGCTTCCGGGTGCGCCTGTCACAAGCAAAACAAGAGTTTGCACAAGCGATACCAAAAACGCAGCCCCTCTTTTTTTTACAATTCCTATAGCTATCGGAAGCCATAGCATATAAAAACCGCCTGCAAGCGCACCGCCCGGTATTCCCAAAGGACCCGTAACGGTTCGCATCAAAATGCCGGCAATCATTTTTACAGCTATGCTGAGCGCGCTCAGCATAGCTATCATAATTAAATCAAATACGGTATACCGCGAAAAAAATCGCTTACTGTCCTTAATTTTTTCCATTTATACTGCGGGAACGCTCCAAGTAAATTCAAATTTGCAGTTTAATACTCCGTCCGTATAAACTTCGATTACGGAAATATTTTTAAGTTTGTTGCGGTATGTTGCGGGGTCGGTATCCGCTAAATCGCTGTAGCAACGCGTGCCTTCGCCGTCCGTTACAATATAAACATAGGATTCTTCATTGTCGATTTCTTCTTTAGTAAAGACACGGGCTGAATAATCGGTTGCTTCTTCGTCGTCAGAGCAAACAAATCCTACGGTGTCATAATCGCCTACAAGATTCATTACGGTGTTGTCTTTTTTGATTTTTGTCATAGAGGCGATAATCTCGGATAGATTATATCCAAGATAAGTAACGATTTCATTTTTGCTTTCGCGCTCGTATTCTGTGAGGGCAATAGTTGAAGGGAGAATTATTATATTTTCTTTATCGCCTTGTGTCATTTTTACGGTAAGGGAGAAAACAACGGGATTAAAGACAAGCTTAGCCATATATTTTGTAATGGAGTTTGAGCTTGTACTTGTTTTATCAGTAATAAGTCTCGGGGCTTTGCTGTCTTCTACAAATGCTCCGTTTTCTTCCGTACCGATAGTTAAATACATATTGTCAATACTGCTTAAATCAAAATTGCTGTCGTAGCCGTCTGTTGCAACGGTTTTAACTTTGGTAAATGCAGGCAAATTAAAATTTTCAATAGCGAAAAGTAAATTACTGACTTTATATGCCACATAAGTTACGGTACTTTCGGTATTTTGGCTGTTTGTGGTTGTCATTGTAATTTTTTGTTGGGTAGCACCTTCTAAACCTTCCTTTGTAATACTTCCGAGCAAAGTATTTCCGTTATAGACGTCAACGGAGATTTCAAGAGATTCGGGGATGTCGTAGCCCTTAACTTCCGGTGTTTCATCTTTAGCTTTAGCGCACGCGCTAAAGCTAAACACCAAAATGGTTACGATAAGTGCTAAAGATAAAATTTTCAATACGTTTTTCATTTTTTTCTTTCCTTTTTATTTATTTATTGTTAACGATTTTATAGTAATTCCTATATTATTTACCGATAATATATAGCTCTCGCCTTCTTTAGTTAAGGTTGCTTTTTCGATATCTTCGCCGGTTAACGAAAATTCGGCGCCCATTTTATCGGTAAGCGTGTAACTCGCAGTTTTATCAAACATTGAAATATTAGTTAAAATATCTTTAAGAGCAATATCGGTTTCGCCCTCGCCCTTATAACGTTCAAAAGCGATTTTCAATGAAACCAGCGCAGTATCTTTTACTGACAAGCTTAAGACGTTTTTAACAGTCATTCCGCTTTGCATAAGCGCGCTGTTTAAAGCAGGAGACAGTTCATAAGGAGTTTTTTCGCCGCCTGCGGTTTTGGTTTCGTAAACAAGATACGCGTCATAATATATTTCGTAACTTTTATAATTTACATATTCTCTGAAAAAACTATCCGTTCCGTTTGTAATAAAATCCCAAGCGGAGATAAACATTTTGTCGCCTTCGCCCGCGTTTAATATTCCCTCTTCAATTAAGCTTTTCAAGCTTATTCCGTAGTATGTAATCTGTTCACTTCCCGCTCCTGTAATAAAGGTTTTATCAAACTGACCATATAAAGAGCTGTCAATAAGTTCGGCAAAATGCACTACGGTAGGTTCGGGAGGAATCAAAGTTGCGTTTCCAAAAACGATATGAGTTAAAAACTTTGCCCAACTGTTTGCTATTTGGCTTGGAAAAATAGCTCTTAATGCGCCGCTTTTGGATTTTTCGGTAAGCGTTTCTCCATCATACTTAAGCGCAAGTAGCATTTTGCTTCCGCCGTGCTCGGTATTAAATATATCCGAAGTAAGCACGCTTTCGTATCCGTCAAGAGATTTTAACGTCATAGAAGAATATGCTCCGCTAAGTGCGCCGCCCCCATATACGCTTAAAACGTCATCCAAATATACTCCCTCTACTCTGTGAGGAATAGGATGACCGAAGTCGTCAGTTTTATCGGAAGCAATAACAGGATTTTCATCGTCAAATATAACGGGTTTTTCATTAAATATATCCCATAATTGTTTTTTATTTACAACAATATCTTCTACGCCTATGCCCGAAATGGTTAATGCGTAATTATCGTCTTCGCTTGCGACCGTATTATTATTTTCACCGTCATTTTTTACCCCGCAGGAAATAAGAGAAATGCTTAAAACTAAAATTAAAGCTATTAATAATAAAGGTTTTAAATGTTTTTTCATATTTACTCCAAAAAAAATACTCTCGTATTCGAGAGCACGAAAAAGAAAGGTATTCTTTTCGCACCGGAAGGAAGGGCCGTTTCCAGCATTTCCCCGTTTTGAAACCATAGCTTATCGCCTTAGGACTTCAAAATCGAATACTCCCTCATTATATACAATAGTTGACTGTTAGTCAATAGTGAAAATATACGTTTTGTAATATTTTACCGCTTCGTTAACGGCTGACGTTATAGCGGTAGAGCTTCTAGTCGCGTGCGTAACGTAAATAATGTCACTTTCGGCAGTCGGTTTACTTGATCCTATAAACAATTCTATATCGTTAACGTTTACGTTTTCAAATTGGTTTAAAAAGCTGTCTTCAAAAGCTCTTGCTCCGTAGCCTTCGGTTTCTTTTATATTGAATCCCTTAATATTTACGATAATACCGTCAATTATTAAAACCGAAAGTGCTACCGGCCCGTTATAGCCGAAGTTTCCTACCGAATAAAGAATATAATTATTATCCTTATAATAGATTTTTTTTACGCTTGCGTTTTTTGAAGCAGTATACAGAGAAGAAATATTGTTTTCTTTATAGTCTAGGGGATTTTCGGAAAGCGCGGAAATTACCGTAGTTTTAATGTCGGCGCTTTCAGACTTTGCGCAGGAGCTAAAAGAAAATATAATACAAAAAACAATTAAACATAAAAATAATTTCTTCATATTTTTAGTTTAACACTAAAATATTTTTTTACAATCAAAAAATAAGGTTTATATTGATTTTAAAGCCTAAAGGCACTATAATGTAAAAAAAGCTTAATGAGGAATCTATGTATCGGATCATCAGGAAAAAAGAGCTTGCGAATAACGTTAACGAATACGTTATTGAAGCTCCGAAAGTAGCAAAAAACGCAAAACCCGGGCAATTTATTATTTTAAGAGTGGACGGCGAAGGCGAAAGAGTACCTTTTACCATCTGCGATATGAATAAGGTTTTAGGCACCGTATCTATTCTTGTTCAAACGGTCGGAGCTACTACAATGAAACTTGCTTCCTTAAACTCCGGCGATTATATAAACGATTTTGTGGGACCTCTTGGTAACCCAACCGATTTAAGCGGATTTGACAGAGTTCTTTTGGTCGCAGGCGGTATCGGGGGCGCGGTAATACTTCCGCAGGCAAAACAACTGTTCCATCAAAACAAAAAAGCGGATATTATCCTCGGCGCAAGAAATAAAGATTTACTTATGTATAAAGGCGAAATGAAAACCTTTGCCGAAAATTTTTACGTTATGACAGACGACGGCTCCGAAGGAGAAAAAGGCTTTGTTACCGAAAAGCTAAAGCAGTTGCTTAATGATAAAGTTCCTTACTCGGTTGTTATGACCGTAGGTCCTTTAAGGATGATGCAAGCAGTTTGCAGGGTAACCAAAGATTACGGCGTTCACACGGTAGTATCTATGAACAGCACAATGGTAGACGGCACGGGAATGTGCGGATGCTGCAGGGTAACCGTGGACGGAAAAACCAAGTACGCCTGTGTAGACGGACCGGAATTTGACGGTCACAAAGTAGACTTTGACGAAGCCGTTGCACGTAGCGCATTTTACCGTACGGAAGAAGCAGACCACGTTTGCAGGTTAAGAGGTTAATATGGCAGAGATAGTAAAAAGACATAATACCATAGAGCAGGAACCCAGCGTCCGCGCTAAAAACTTTAAAGAAGTAAACTTAGGCTTTGAAGAGAAAACAGCAATTTTAGAAGCAAACAGATGCTTGGAATGTAAAAATCCGAGATGCATCGAAGGATGTCCCGTTGGAGTAAAAATACCCCAGTTTATAAGAGCAATTAAGGAAGGTAATTTCATCTCTTCCTCCGAAATAATAAAAAAAGATAATACTCTCCCCGCCGTTTGCGGAAGAGTTTGTCCGCAGGAAGAACAATGCGAAAAACTGTGCATAAGACAAAAATCAGGAGGCGCAGTCGCTATCGGTAAGCTTGAAAAATTTGTCGCAGATTACGCATTAAAAAATAAAAAGGATTCTGATTTTAAGCCCTTACCCAACGGTCTTAAGGTCGCTGTAATCGGCAGCGGTCCCGCAGGACTTACCTGCGCGGGAGATTGCGCCAAGGCGGGTTTTGAAGTTACCGTGTTTGAAGCTTTTCATAAAGCAGGGGGTGTGCTTGTTTACGGAATACCCGAGTTTAGGCTCCCAAAATCCATTGTTGAGGATGAGATAAACGGACTTGTTAAACTTGGAGTAACTATCGAACTTAACACCGTAGTAGGCAAAACAATATCGCTTGAGGAACTGAAAAACGAATACGATTATATCTTTATAGGAACAGGAGCAGGGCTTCCTATGTTTATGGGAATTAAAGGAGAAAACCTTGCAGGCGTTTACTCCGCTAACGAATATTTAACCCGAGTAAACCTTATGAAGGCATATAAAGCTGACAGCTCAACCCCTATCAAACTTGGAAAAAATATAGTAGTTGTAGGAGCCGGAAACGTTGCTATGGACTCGGCAAGAACCGCTCTTAGGATGGGCGCTCAAAAAGTAACGATAGTTTACAGAAGAAGCCGTGTCGAAATGCCCGCAAGAGAAGAGGAAATTATTCACGCCGAAGAAGAAGGAATTAATTTTATGCTCCTAACTAACCCTGTAGAAATTCTCGGAGATAAGGCAGTTTGCGGTATAAAACTTAAGCAAATGAAACTCGGCGAACCGGACGACCGCGGACGCGCGCGCCCTATACCCGTAGAGGGCAGCGAATACGATATAGAATGCGATCAGGTTATTATCGCTCTCGGCACCACCGCAAATCCCTTAATCAGCAGAAGCTGTAAGTTGCTTTCTGTGACCGCAAAAGGAACAATAATTGCCGACGAAGACGGACTTACCTCCATAGACAACGTCTACGCAGGCGGTGACGCAGTTATAGGCGCAGCAACTGTTATACTGGCGATGAGTGCGGGAAAACGAGCCGCACGCGCGATAATAAAAAGCGCAAACGTGTAATAAGGAGGCTACCCTTGGTAGCCTTTTTTTTAATTAATAACATTAATTTAGATAAAATAATATAAAGATACTAAAGGTGAATAATGAAACTTACTTTTTACGGTGCAGCAAGAGAAGTTACGGGAAGTTGTTTTTTACTGGAAACCGCAGGTAAAAATTTACTTATCGACTGCGGAATGAGACAAGGTCCCGATATTTATGAAAAGCAAACGTTAGGCTTTAACGCTCAAAGATTACACGCTGTATTACTTACGCACGCTCATATCGACCACTCCGGTCTTCTTCCTTTACTTTACAAAAACGGATTTAGAGGAAAAATTTATATGACGCGCTCCACAAGGGATCTTGCAAGTATTATGCTGCTTGACAGCGCTCATATCCAAGAATTTGAATCCGAGTGGCGCAACAGACGGGCGAAAAGAGGAAGCGAAGAAACGCCCTATTCTCCCCTTTATGAAACGAAAGACGTTCAAGCTCTGATAAAACAATTCCGCCCCTGCGATTATAATGAGCCCATAGAAATTTTGGGAGGCGGAGAAATCTCGATTAAATTTATCGATGCAGGTCACCTCTTAGGCTCAGCAAGCATAGAAATTACCGCAACCGAAAACGAAGTAACCAGAAAAATCGTATTTTCGGGCGATATCGGCAACAATAATAAACCGATTATAAACGATCCTACTTACTTAACCGATGCCGATTACGTAGTAATGGAATCAACCTACGGAGACCGTTCTCACGAACCCGAAAAAGATCAAGTAAAAGAGCTTACCGAAATAATTCAAGATGCCTTCAACCGTGGCGGAAACGTAATTATTCCTTCTTTTGCAGTAGGCAGAATGCAGGAGCTTTTGTACGTTATTAGGGAAATCAAGGAAAGAAATCTCGTAATGTATAAGTACGGAAACGGAGTTTTTCCCGTATACCTTGACAGCCCTCTTGCGGTTGACGCTACCGAAGTGTTTAAAAAGGCGGATATAAATTGTTTTGAC